>Ga0334883_1000167_pt1 | contig 122874 bp, 104 predicted proteins | sample GraSluR1_MG_6_FD_207230 | JGI IMG/M metagenome (GOLD analysis project Ga0334883, IMG submission 207230) | Sludge microbial communities from methane-producing bioreactor in Wageningen University, Netherlands - Granular Sludge_09_05-R1 | ecosystem: Engineered > Bioreactor > Anaerobic >... | reverse complement strand
CGATTTGCACCACCCCAATAGGGTGGCCATGTACCTGCTGAATAATGTGCTGGGCGGGCCCGGCCAGAACTCACGCTTAAACCTTGCCCTGCGCGAGCGAACAGGGTATGCCTACAACGTTGAATCGACGTATACACCATACTCCGATACAGGGGTTTTCAGCATCTACTTCGGTAGCGATAAATCTAATTTTGATAAATCGATGGAAATATTGCACGATGTGCTGCGCGTGCTGCGCGAAAAGAAGTTTGGGGTACAGCAGCTGGCTAAAGCCAAACGGCAGCTAATTGGGCAAATGGCCATTGCATCGGAGAATAACGAGTCGCTCATGCTAAGCGTGGCAAGGAGCTACATGTTTTACAACTCGGTTGAAAGTTATAGTGACATCAATGCTCGAATAGAGGCTATTACAACTGATGATTTGCTCAGAGTTGCCAACGAAATTCTTTCGCCCGAGAGCTTAACAACCTTAATTTATAAGTAATGGAAACTGGCTTGTATCATTCCAACGATATGGAGGACTACCTATTAAAGCATACTACTCGCGAGGATAAAGTGCTGTATGAGCTGAATAGGCATACCCACTTAACTAGCTTGCAGCCACGTATGCTGAGCGGTCCAATCCAAGGAAAACTGCTTGAGATGCTAAGTAGGATGCTTAAGCCCCTCAGAATACTCGAGATTGGAACATATACGGGCTACTCGGCTTTATGCTTGGCCAAAGGGCTAGCCGAAGGAGGGCAGCTACACACCATTGAGGTTAACGATGAGGTTTGCGAAACAGCTCTGGATTTTTTTCGTAGGGCAGGAGTTGATAGTAAGATAACTCTGCATGTTGGCAGCGCATTGGATATCATTCCCAAGCTCGACGAGGAGTTTGACCTAGTGCTAATTGATGGCGATAAACGCCAATATCCCCAATACCTTGAAATGGTTTTGCCTAAGGTTAAAACCAACGGGTACATTTTGGCCGATAATGTATTGTGGGGAGGAAAGGTTTTACTTAACGAGCCCGATGATGCATATACCAAAGGTGTTATGGATTTTAACGACAAGGTTGCCAATGCCCATAACCTGGAGCAGGTTCTTTTGCCACTGCGCGATGGAATCATGCTAATTCGAAAGCTTTAACCTAATTGTCTTTGCGCCATAGCGGTAATGAACTAAATTACCAATCAGTTGTTTAAGCATTGATGACAACGCACAGTAATTATGTATAGCATAAAGCAGCTCTCTGTTCTTACAGGCATAAAGCCTCATACCATAAGGGTTTGGGAGAAACGGTACGAGATGTTCTCACCAGACCGTACCGATACAAATATCCGAAGGTATTCCGAAGATGACCTGAGGTTGGCTCTTAACATTAAGATGCTTTTGAGCGTTGGGTATAGGATAAGTCGCATCTCCAGGATGTCACATGACGAAATGTCAACAATAATTAACCAGGGCAACAAGTATGTTGGTCCACCTCCAGTTCCCGAGAGCCTACTCACTGCAGCAATTAATATGGATGAGGAATCCTTTGTGGGTAAGCTGAATGAGTTTGTAAAGGAGCGGGGTTTCGAGTGGACTTATGAGAATCTTTTGGTGCCCTTTCAAAAAAGGATGGGCCTGCTATGGCAATCGGGTGGCATAGTACCTGCCCAGGAGCATTTTACCTCCAACATCCTTCGTAACGCAATAATAAAGGCAACCCTCGATTTAAATGTGAAGACATCGCGCCAAAGCAGAATTCTCTTTTACCTACCCGAGGGTGAGCTGCATGAAATAGGGTTGCTATACTTTAACTATCTCGCTCTGACGCAGGGGTACAGCACCACCTACCTGGGTCAAACCGTTCCCATCGATGATGTGATAAAGGTTGCCACGAAACAGGGTATCGAGGTTCTTTTTGCCGCTTTTACTGTTTCAATGCCTAAGGATGTTTTTGCCAAACACTTTGAAAAACTCAAGAACGAGTTGCCAAATGCAGTGCTTGTAGTAACCGGGCATCAGGTTGAGGTAAATGAGCTTGATATTCCCAAGGGAGTTCACAAGGTGTCGTCAGCAAACCAATTCACCCAGTTTTTAAGTAAGCAGGTTAAATAGGTAGTAGTATCCTCTCGAATAAATAGCACCCTGTGGATCAAGGCTAATCCATAGGCCTCCATATTTGTCCTCATAAGTAGTTGACATACAGTTAGAGTTGGTTTTCGAATAATTTTTCACTCTCAATCTACTTATTTAGAATTAATTTAGACAAAAAGTCGATAAGCCTTAGATAAACAGTGGGTAAGCCTAGTGATTTATTTAGAATGCTATTAGATACGGGGCCGGATGTTGAGGTTTCGATTTGGTTTTGTTTAATCCTGTCGTATATTTGCATAAACATTTATTTAGACTGATTAAAAATAAAACTTAAACCATATCAATATGTCAACAGCAGAATTCAACACAGCACTAATTGAGCTTGAGCCAAATCTGGAAAGGTTTGCCTACAGTTTAACAGCCAATCCTGAGGATGCTCGCGACCTGCTTCAGGAGACTTATCTAAAGGCCTTAACCTATAAGGATAAGTTTGAAGATAATACAAACATAAAGGCATGGACCTTCACCATAATGAAGAATACCTTTATTAACAATTATCGCAAGGCGGTTAAGCAGCGTACCACATTCGACTCGAGCGACAACCAGTACTTGGTAAATGGACGTACTTTCGATGAGGGGCCAGAGTCAACCTACTCGCATAGCGAGATAAATCAGAAGGTGAACGAGCTCGACGACGATTTCCGCATCCCATTTCAGATGCATACGTCAGGCTATAAGTACAAGGAGATTGCCGATAAGCTTAATCTAAAGATTGGCACCGTGAAGAGCCGAATCTTCTTCTCACGCCAAAAGCTTATGAATGCATTACCCGATTACCAGTAGTTTTTCCATGTTTTAGTTAGTTTAGGTGTTTACAGCACGTTAGATTTGTTAGCAAGCAGCGGGGCGATTCGGGAACCGATCGCCCCGTCTTACTATTTTTTCGATGCGGAGGGTGCTAATACAAAAAAAGCCTGACGTGAGGTCAGGCTTTTGCTTGGTACCCGGAGCCGGGGTCGAACCGGCACAGCCGCAATGGCTACAGGATTTTAAGTCCTGCGTGTCTACCAATTCCACCATCCGGGCCCATTACGAAAAGAAAAGTGTTGATAGAAAAAAAGCGGACTGCATCCGCTTTTTTTGTTGAGCGGAAAACGAGACTCGAACTCGCGACCCCAACCTTGGCAAGGTTGTGCTCTACCAACTGAGCTATTTCCGCAGTATGTCAATTTAGCTAAACTCCACTAACCATCGCCTCAATTGCGAATGCAAAAATATTGTATTTAGCCAAACCAACCAAAAAAAATGTGGTTTTTTTTAGCCAAACGCACAAAAAAATGTTTTTTTGCTGATAGACATCTCTTTATAGTACAATGTTTCCGTGCTTTCGTGGTGGCTGTTGTTGACTCTTGTTTTGGGTAAGTTCCAAGGCCTGAATAAGTTTGGCTCTAGTTTGCTTGGGGTAAATAATTTCGTCGATATATCCTAGCTCTGCTGCTTTGTAGGGGTTGGCCAGCGTTTCGCGGTACTCATCAATGAGCTTTTGCCGCTCCTCTTCGTTGCTTATGCTGTGCCGATGGATAATGTTGACCGCCCCCTCGGGGCCCATTACGGCTATTTCGGCGGTGGGGTAGGCATAATTCACATCGGCCCCTACCTGCTTGCTCGACATAACGCAGTATGCTCCACCATATGCCTTTCGAGTAATTACCGTTATTTTAGGCACTGTTGCTTCGGCGTATGCATAAAGAAGCTTTGCTCCATGTTTGATTATGCCATTTTCCTCCTGGTTAACTCCTGGTAAAAAACCTGGGACATCAACAAAAGTAATTAGGGGAATATTGAATGCATCGCAGAATCGAATAAATCTGGCAGCCTTAACTGAGGAATCAATATCAAGGACCCCCGCTAGGTATGCAGGCTGATTGGCCACTATGCCTACAGTTTGTCCTGCCATTCGGCCAAACCCCACCACAATGTTCTTAGCAAAGTGAGCCTGTACCTCCAGAAAGTTTTTATCATCGAGTACAACTAGAAGTAGCTCCTTTATATCATATGGTTTATTTGGGTCGGCAGGGACAATTGTTTGTATCGCTTCATCTTCCCTATATGGGTCGTCTGTTGTGGGATACTCAGGGGCATGCTCCATGTTGTTGGCCGGTATAAATCCCATAAGTTCACGTATAAGCATTAATGCTTGCTCCTCGTTGTCGGCCATAAAATGTGCTACTCCGCTTTTGGTATTGTGGGTGGTTGCTCCTCCAAGGTCCTCCTTGGTCACATCTTCATGGGTAACTGCCTTAATTACATCGGGGCCCGTTACAAACATGTAGCTGGTATCTTTCACCATGATGATAAAGTCGTTTAGGGCAGGGGAGTATACTGCTCCACCAGCACAGGGCCCCATGATGCAGGTTATCTGAGGGATTACTCCAGAGCTCTTCACGTTGTTGTAAAAAATTTCGGCGTAACCCGCTAAGCTTTGCACACCCTCTTGGATACGAGCACCACCAGAGTCGTTTAGGCCAATAATGGGAGTCCCCGTTTTAAGCGCCATATTCTGTAGCTTAATAATCTTATCGGCATTGGCTCGGCTAAGGGTACCGCCCAGCACTGTAAAATCGTACGCGTAAACGTAAACCAGCTGGCCGTCAATTTTCCCGTAACCCGTGATAACCCCATCGCCGGGTATCTTCGTTTTGTCCATCCCAAACTCATGCGATCGATGTGTTACCAGCTTGTCAAACTCATTAAAGGTATTAGGATCTAGTAGCTCTGCTACACGTTCACGGGCACTTTTTTTCCCAGCCTCATGCTGCTTGGCAATACGCTCTTTGCCTGCTCCCTGTTCAGCTTGTTTTACTTTTTGCTCAAACAGGGAGAATTTTTTTTCTAAGCTATCCATATTTTCTCAGGTTATTCTAGTTCGATAAGTGGTTGGTTATTGGCCACGGAGTCGCCTTCGTTTACATATATTTTTTTAACAATACCATCCAGGGTAGCGTTGTAATCGCTCTCCATCTTCATGGCCGAAATAACAATTAGAGTATCACCCTTCGTAACTTTTTGCCCTTCGGCTACGGGAATACGCACAACCTTGCCGGGCATTGGAGTGGTGATTATCTTTTCTGTTGACTCTATGCTATCCTTATTCCTGCTCTTTTGGTACCGGCTTTGCGCATCAATAATCTCAACCTCATGGGCAGAGGTGTAGGTATTTACAAAGTAGTTTTTGGGCCCATTACCGGGAATCATCTCTACGCTATACGATTTTCCGTTGTGCAGGATGGAGTACACACCCTCTTCCACCATAACGATGTCAACTTCGTACGTAATGCCATCCACATCAATTGTGGCTTTTGAACCATCCTTCTTAATAAGACGGACATTCGCCTCGCGATCACCAATTTTAATATCTATTGCCATGGCTAAATCCTTTGAACTGATTTTTTTAATGCGTACTCCTTCCATTTATCGTTTGTACGCGTTAGGGTAAAGTCGCCCAATGCGGTCTTCTCCATTTTATTGGTATAGTCGATATAGGCTGCAATTATGGCCATATCTACACTAACTGATTTTTCGCTGGCGCAAGGGGTGAGTAGCTCCTCGCTATGCTTTTCAATAAAATGGGTATCGTATGTTCCTTCCCTGAAGTTCTTATTCACCATAATTCGTTCAAGGAATTTTGTTGATGTTTTAACGCCTGTGATCTTATACTCATAAAGCGCTCTTCGCATTCTTTCGATGGCCTCGGCTCGAGTTCTGCCCCAAGTTATAACCTTGCTTATCATGGGGTCGTAGTGCATGGGAATTTCGTAACCTTCGTATACATACCCATCAGTTCTTATACCTAGACCGTTAGGCTCGCTTATATGCCGAACAACCCCAGGGCTTGGCATAAAATTATTGAATGGATCTTCCGCCGATATACGGCACTCGATGGAGTGGCCAAACTGGAACACCTCTTCCTGTTTAAACGACAAGGGTTTGCCTGCAGCAATATTAATCTGCTCTTTCACGATATCAACCCCTGTTGTTCGTTCGGTTATTGGATGCTCTACTTGTAGCCGGGTATTCATCTCAAGGAAGTAGAAGTTCCGATGTGCATCCACAAGGAACTCAATTGTACCTGCACCCTCATAATTCACGGCTTTTGCTGCAGCAATTGCTGCTTCGCCCATACGCTCTCGGAGTTCGGGGGTAATGAAAGGCGAAGGCGTTTCCTCCACCACCTTTTGGTGGCGACGCTGCACAGAGCACTCCCGCTCAAATAGGTGCACTGTGTTCCCTTGCTTATCGGCTAGGATTTGAAATTCAATGTGGTGAGGCGATTCGATGTACTTCTCGATGTAAACTGTATCGTTACCAAACGACGACATGGCTTCGGATTGCGCCATCTTTACAGCAGAGAATAAGTCTTTTGGATCTCGGACCAAGCGCATCCCCTTGCCACCACCACCTGCAGTAGCCTTTATCATAACTGGCAGCCCAACTTCCTCTGCAATTTTCGAGATGTCATCGGGGGTTGAAACGCTCTGCTGTGTTCCGGGAACCACAGGGACCCCTGCGGCAATCATGGTTTGGCGGGCGGTAATTTTATCGCCCATTTGGGTAATGGCTTCACTCGATGGGCCTATAAATTTTATGCCTACCTCACTACACCTGCGTGCAAAATCAGCGTTCTCCGACAGAAAACCGTACCCCGGATGAATTGCATCCACATTGGCCTGCAATGCAACCTGAATAATCTTATCGGCATCAAGGTAGCTTTCGCGCGATGGCGATGGGCCAATGTAGTAGGCTTCGCTTGCATAACGAACATGCATAGCGCCACGGTCGGCATCGGAATATACTGCAACTGAGCGGATGCCCAACTCTCTGCATGAGCGAATTATGCGCACAGCAATTTCGCCCCTATTGGCAATTAGAATCTTTTTAAACATAGCTAGTCCCTTTAGTTTTGATTTGTTTTCCCAACAAAAACAATCAATTGAAATAGTTTTGATTTGTTTTCCCAACAAAAACAATCAATTGAAATTTGTTATCTCGTGGCAAATATAAACAGTAATTATGTTGTAAGGCATATTATAGGGAGCAAAAAATGTTGGACAACACACCGTTTTTTTTTAACAATCGTTCAATCAGAAATTTAGGAGGTATTTTTTTTAGAAAAAAGTTTATCCCATATAGATATTGTTGGTTCTTTTTGTCGATCAGCACCAATTTGATGCTATGTGTAAACAAATTGCCGTTGCCTTTGGTTTAAATGATGGCTAAAAGGGCTAAAATTCTTATTTTTGGAAAAAATTATAGATTATGGGAGCATTTCATGCATATGACATTAGGGGCATTTATAACAAGGATTTTAACAAGGACGATGCCTACAAGATTGGCTACTTTTTGGTAGAACTACTTAACACCCAAAAGGTATTGGTTGGCCGCGACGCCAGGGTATCGTCCGATGAGATATTTGAATATCTCGCCAAGGGTATTACCGATGCGGGCGCCGATGTGTACGATGTAGGGCTGGCTACTACTCCTATGGTGTACTACTCAACAGCTAAGTACGAGTTTGACGCTTCGGTTCAGATTACCGCCTCGCATAACTCCAAGGAGTACAACGGGATGAAGGTATCGCACAAAAACGCCTTGCCCGTAGGTTACGACACTGGACTAAAGCAGATTGAGCAGCGAATTAAGGAGGGAGCACCCATCGTTAAGTCGCAAACGCCTGGTGAAGTTAAACAGCTTGAGGTTAGGGGTGAGTACTTATCGTTTTTAAAGAAGTATGTTGCCGATTACAGCAATTTGCGTATAGGTATAGATTGCTCTAACGGTATGGCAGCGTTGCTAATTAAGGAGTTACTGGGAGATACGCCCATGTACATATACGATGAGCTCGATGGGACATTCCCAAACCATGAGGCCAATCCTTTAGTGCCCGAGAACGTGGTTGATCTTCAGAACCTTGTGAAAAACGAGAAGTGTGATATTGGGGTAATTTTCGATGGTGACGCCGATCGAGTGATGTTTGTTGATGAGAACGGTCGGTTCATTTCGCCCGACCTGATGATTGCGCTGCTAGGCCACTACTTTCTTGAGGAAAAAGGGGAGAAGGGCTTGGTGCTACAGGATATTAGAACATCTAAGGCTGTGGGTGAGTACCTAAAACCGCTTGGAGGCGAAATGCGTACTTGGCGTGTGGGAAGAGCCTTTGCTGCCCATAAGCTGCGCGAAATTGGGGGCATTTATGGTGGGGAGCTGGCAGGCCACTACTACTTCCGCGATTTTTACTACTCCGACTCGGGGCTAATGGCCTGTCTTATTATTCTTGATGTCATTGCACGATTTAAAAAGGAGGGGCTCACTCTGTCGCAGCTAATCTCGCGCATTGAAACATATGCCAACTCAGGTGAGATCAACTTCCGCATCGAGCGGAAGAAGGATGCCATGGATGCGGTTCGCGATCATTTCACATCGCTTGAGAAACCAACCGCATTGTTCGATTTTGATGGCTACAGGGTGGAGTACCCCGATTGGTGGTTCAACATTCGCCCATCGAACACCGAGCCATACCTAAGGTTTATTGCCGAGGCAAAAACTAAGGATATGCTTGATGAGAAGGTTGCAAAGGTTAAGGAGATTGTTAAAAGTTTGATGTAGCCTAGGCTAACCGTTACATTGCTAAATAAGGGAGGGGTGCAAACAAAAATATTTTTGTTTGCACCCCTCCCTGAGCTTTTGGTATTACTGGGCGTTGGCCAGTAGCTCCTTGTATGGTTTCGATTTCACAACCGCTTCGTGAAGCTCCTTATCGCTCTTCACTTGATCCACAATGGATCTTGATATATTCTTTCGTGGCATCTCAACCAGGATGTATACCGTGTGTGTGCCATTCCTTTCAGTGGAGTGCTTCTCAATTACCCTTGTGTCGTGAAGCGTGGCTACAACCGTTTTTCGTATTACGTGAATTTTTTCCTTTAGCACCTTGTTGTTACTAACAACCGTTTCGAGCCTAGTGGTCTCACTTTCAATAGCGGGTTCAACCTGTTCTGCTAGTACCACGCCGGCATTTAGCCTGGCTTTACGCTCTGCCACATCAAGCGTTGGCGACGATCCTTGGCCAACTGCATAAAAACTTGTTTCCGATTTGGGAGGATTCTTAACCCAACCCGGAGTTCGTTGTCCAAATAGCTGGCTGTAGGCAGATATGGGTAACGCTACAATTACTAGTGCAATAATCCGTTTCATGGCTTCTCTTTTTAATGATAAAGATGAGGTTATACATAATTCGTGCCAGTAGGGTTTATGTAATAAGATTGCTATTTTTGCGTTACCCAAACAGCTGACAATTGGTTTATGCATAAATTTTTTTCTACTATCACCTTCTTACTTTTCACAATTTCACCATTGTTGGCACAGGATGAAAATGAGTTGATATTTACTGTCGATTTGCTTGACCATCCTATAGCGAACTTGGAATGGTTTGACGAAGGTTTAACAACGATTTATGTTGATAAGTACAATGCTGAGCAGGTTCGGACCATTACTTTGGCCAATGGCTACGCATTGTTTGCTCTGGAGCCAAGCGCAATATTCCCTTTGTTAGGGAATGGCCTAATACCTATTGAGGTAGACATAGTTTACTCCCATTATCCGCTAAGTAAAGACGACTGGAGAACCAACTATTATGAGCTCTTGGCAAATAGGATAAAGGAGCTGATTGGTCTTGACTCGAGCCTTAACTCACCCCAGGTGCAATGGCGTTTGGTAAAGCAGACCAGCTGCACCAATGAACTTCAAGCGCAGAGGCTATTCCATGGTGTTGTTATAAGGTACAAACATTCGCAGCCCAAAGCGTTAAAAGCAATATCTGATATTGTGTTTAGTTTACCAGACTTTCACCTCCCCAGAACAGTACTTCTTGCAGCAAATGTTGTGGATAAGGAAGTTATTGACGATGAGCAGCTGAAATCGATTCTATACCCTAGCAGTGTTTATAATCGGGATATGAAGCAGTACATACCCCCCGTATCTAGGCGGAAGGGAGAGCCTGGATGTCCAACATTTACAACCCGTGCCCATAGGCCTAGGCAGAGCATTTGGGCAAGGCTTTTTCGCTAGCTATCCTTCCTTTGTAAATTCTGCAACCTCTACCTCAATCCCTTGATCTTGAGCGAATGAGTTAACCTTGTTCTTAATCTCAATAACTTTAGCGTAGGGAAGCCAGCCAATATGAACCTTTTTGCTTTTTCCCGATTTTTTTGAAAAGGTAATGTACGTTGGCCCTATTCGAACCTTCTTAATCACGTCCCACATGATGCTAGTGGGTGTTTTCAGAAAGAATCCAAATTGGTACTCAATGGCAAAATCATCGGCTTTAAAATAAATTTTGGCTTTACGTCCTGCGTATGCAAAGTAGACAAAACCTAAGCCGTAGATACCAAATGCAAGAAAAATCCACTCTCTGGGGTCGTTTTGCTGATTAAGCATTAGGAATGATAAAATTGCAGCGGCAAAGAATAGGATCATGAGGATAACCAAAAACTTTTTATACCTGTTGCCAGTTTCGGTTGTTTGGTTTAGGTTAATATAGAAGGGTTCCATTGGGTATTGGTTTTAAGGTTGATCATTTCAAAGGTAGAATATTTTTTATCAATTTGGTTGTAGTCTTGATATAAAAAAGCCCCTGGGGTAACCAGGGGCTTTGCTTAATGCTTACAATTAGGCTTACCAAGCAAACAAGGGGAAATCTTCCATGAGCTTATTTACCTTTTCGCGAACAGAAGCTATCACCTTCTCATCGTCGATATTCGAGATTACCTCATCTATCAGATCAACTATGGTAGCCATATGTTGCTCTTTAAGACCACGGGTTGTAATGGCGGGTGTCCCAACTCGTATTCCTGAGGTTTGGAAAGGGGAACGAGAATCGAAAGGTACCATGTTCTTGTTAATGGTGATATCTGCAAGAACCAAGGTGTTTTCAACCTTTTTACCTGTAATCTCAGGGAATTTTGGCCTTAGGTCAATTAGCATGGAGTGGTTGTCGGTTCCACCCGAAACCACCTTGTAGCCCTTGTTGATAAATGCCTGCGCCATGGCGGCAGCATTTTTCTTAACTTGGGTTTGGTACTCCTTGTACTCTGGCTGTAACGCCTCGCCAAAAGCAACGGCCTTTGAGGCGATTACGTGCTCAAGAGGGCCACCCTGAACACCGGGGAAAACGCTGCTGTTTAGCACTTGCGACATCATCTTGGTAACCCCTTTAGGTGTTTTTAGCCCCCATGGGTTTTCAAAATCTTTACCCATAAGGATAATGCCACCACGAGGGCCACGTAGGGTCTTGTGAGTTGTTGAAGTAACTATGTGTGCGTGCTTAACAGGGTTTTCCAGTAGGCCAGCAGCAATTAGTCCGGCTGGGTGAGCCATATCAATCATTAGGATTGCACCAATCCTATCGGCAATCTCGCGCATACGCTTGTAGTCCCACTCACGTGAGTAGGCCGATGCTCCACCAACAATTAGCTTGGGCTTGTGCTCTAGGGCAAGTTTCTCCATCTGGTCGTAATTAACCGTTTCGGTTTCCCTGCTCACTTCGTACGATAGGGCGTTGTACCAAATACCCGACATATTTACTGGCGAACCGTGCGACAGGTGTCCTCCGTGCGAAAGGTCCAAACCAAGGAATGTGTCGCCAGGTTGCATTACGGCCATGAATACGGCCATATTGGCTTGTGCTCCCGAGTGGGGCTGTACGTTGGCGTACTCTGCGCCAAAAAGCTCCTTTAGCCTGTCGATGGCTAGCTGCTCGGTTTGGTCCACAATTTGGCATCCGCCATAGTAACGTGCACCGGGGTACCCCTCGGCGTACTTGTTGGTAAGAACCGAGCCCATGGCCTCTAGTACCTGTGGGCTAACAAAATTCTCCGATGCAATAAGCTCAATGCCGTGCATCTGGCGCTGTTTCTCCTGATCTATCAGGTTGAAAACTGTATTATCTCTTTGCATAGCGAAATTTATTTTTTTTGTAAAAGTAATAGTTTTAATGGAGTTGTTAAAACTATTATAAAGCATAGTTGTAATAGCCACAGCAATAGCATTTTCGAAGATAGTTGATATGGAAAATCCATTTTGGAGTGGTTGCAAACCATAGTCTCTTTAAGCTTTTGGGGTGTGTTTCCAAGTCATTTCCACGTATGTAGTGCAATTAGCTAAAAGCATTTTAAGTATTGTTTTCAAATGTTGATAGCCGTTTAATCCTCGCATCTGCTTAAGTATTGGGAAGAGCATTTGAGCCAACTAATCGTTTGTCAAAAAAAATGTTAGATTTACCCTTTGGTTGGGTGCGTTTGGTCATAAATACAGGTTAGAGCGGTAACCTACGGTGTGCCAATCGTATAAAATTAGTAGTTTAAAATCAACTTTTTAATGCAACTAATAGATCAAATCTTTTAATTAATTAATACCATGGAACAGAATCATCAAATACACCAGCTGTTGGGGAACCACTGGTTAACAAAGGTTGTTCCCAAGCACGAGCTGCTAGAGCTACTCTCTAAGTCAACTTTAGTTAGCTACCGAAAAAGGGAAACCATTGTTAAGCGGGGCGAGTTTTCTCACCACTTGGTTTTTCTTATTAGTGGCTATGTCAAACTTGAAATTGAGGAGGGGAGGCGCGATTTTATTATTGATATAGATAGGGGGATGAAGTTCCTCGGGCTGCCGCTAACCCTAACTACTGATAAGCATTTGTACTCCATCGTTACCCTAACCGATGCTAAGGTGGTTTTTATTCCTGTTGTTGACATGTTGGAAAAGATGAAGAAGAACGCAGAGTTGGCGATGGAGATAGTAAAGTGCGGGAATGAAACCTTTGTAATACCTATGCTTGAGAAGTTAACCAGCTCGGCTCAGAACAACATCCGTGGAAGGTTAGCTAAGCTACTTATACACCTATCAGCCAAGGTGCATGAATCGAACACTTTCGTCTTGCTTATTAGCAGGCTAGAGATATCGCATATGATAGGATTTTCGCGCGAAAATGTAATACGCGTGCTAGCAGAGTTCAATGCCGAGGGGATCCTTAAGATATCTGGTAAAAGTGTAGAAATTGTTTCTCCCGAAAGGCTCGATGAGATTTCTAAGTACAGCTAGCAACGCTTTGGCTACTCATCGGAGAATTGAACAAGCACGTTTCGATAAGCCGAAAATATTTTCGATTTGGAAACAAAACCCACATAGTTTTTTTCCCCATCGATAACTGGCAGATTCCACGCACCCGTGGATTCGAACTTGTCCATTACCTTCTCCATGGGTTCATCTATTATGATGAACTCAGGGGGGGTAGTCATTAGCTCTTTTACCAAGGTTGACTCGTATTTATCGGTATCGAACATTAGCTCGCGCACATCGTCGAGTAGCACAATTCCAATCAGCTCATCATCATCAACCACAGGGAAAATATTTCGACGCGATTGGCTTATGGTTTTAACCAACTTGCCCAGCGTGTCGGTTGGGTGAACTATGCTAAAATCTTTTTCGACCACGTTGCCTAACCTCAATAGGGTAAGTACTGCTTTGTCTTTGTGGTGGGTAATTAGCTCGCCTCTAGCAGCCAATCGTTTTGTGTAGATAGAATGAGGCTCAAAATACATTATGGTGATGTAGGCGATGGTAGAGGTAATCATTAGGGGTATAAACAGGGTGTAGCCACCAGTTAGCTCTGCTATTAGGAATATGGCAGTTAGGGGGGCATGCATTACTCCAGCCATCATGCCTGCCATGCCTATCAGCGTGAAGGTTCCTTCATTCAGGGTGGTTCCCACGGTATTGTTCAGCAGTTTTGCCATGAAGAAACCCGCTACTCCTCCCATAAACAGGGTGGGGGCAAATATTCCGCCCACACCTCCAGCACCAGTGGTTGCAGCCATGGCAAATACCTTGAAAACAAGTAAAAGCGCCAATGAGGCCAAAACTACCCAAACGTTATCTCGAAGGGGATATAGCAAGCTGTTGTTTAGAATGGCCGAGGGGTTGCCATCGAGTAACGATTGCAGCGTGTTAAAACCCTCGCCGTATAGCGGAGGGAAGAGAAATATTAGTACACCTAAAATCAGTGCACCAACTAGCACCCTTTTGTACGGATTAGTAATGCTCGCGAATCGGCCCTCAAGCTGCATGGCAGTTCTGGTAAAGTAATATGATATTAACCCACAAAATATTCCCAGCAGAATAAAGAGTGGAATTTTGTATAGGGCAAAGGGTTCAATAATCTCAAAGGCAAAGGTTACCTCTCGCCCAAGCAAAAAGTATGAAATGGTGGTGGCGGTAACTGCGGCAATTAGCAGGGGCACAATCGACGCCATGGTAAGGTCAAGCATTAAAACTTCAAGGGTAAAAACCAAGCCAGCCAAAGGAGCTTTGAATATGGATGCAATGGCAGCTGCTGCTCCACAACCCAGCATTAGGGTTATGGTTTTGTAATTTAACCTAAAGAGTTGCCCTATATTGGACCCAATGGCTGCTCCAGTAAGCACAATGGGTGCCTCAGCACCTACCGAACCACCAAAGCCAATGGTTACGGTGCTCGATACGATTGATGTGTAAGTGTTGTGTCGTTTTAGCTTGCTTCCTTTTCTGGAGATGGCATAAAGTATATGCGATATCCCATGCCCAATATCATCCTTAACAAAGTACTTAATGTAAAGAACGGTGATAATTATTCCAATCCCAGGTAAAGCAAGGTATAGGAAACCAAGCGTGCCTTGCTCCATAATGCGCTGAATCAAATCGCGGGTTAGGTATATGGTATTTTTTAATATTACCGCCGCCAAACCGCTAAGTATACCAACCACTACGCTCAGAATAAGGATTAACCTCTGTTGTCCAAGTCTCTGCAGCGCATGTATCCATGAGTTTAGCGTATCCTGAATTTTTGCCTTCATTATTTGAATTTGGGTTTGGGCTGCAAAATTAGCAAACCTTAACGTTCATAACTACAACTTTTGTTTTGTTTTCTGAAAAATCAGTTCTATTATTGTTGCAAGTTAGCAATTATGGAAAGGTTAAGGACAACAATTATAGCTTTCATAGCGCTTTTAAGCATGTTCTCTCCAAGCAGCTATTCGCAGGAGATAGCTAGCTGTGCCATTAAAAACAATTCGTTTGGCCCAGGCGAGGAGCTTACCTACGTGCTGAGCTACACATGGTTTTTTATATGGACCGATGTAGGTGAGGCTACCTTTGCGGTTAAACAGGATGAAAAACTTGGCCAGGATGCTCTACATTTGCATGCCTATGGGATGTCGTATCCCTTTTACGATGTTTTTTTTAAGGTTCGCGATATATACGAGTCATGGGTCGACCCCAATACCCTTCAACCAATCTATTTTAACCGCGACATTAACGAGGGTGGGTACACCAAGGAGAATGAGTATGTTTTCGACTGGGAGAATGGATTGGTAAATGCTCGAATCCGCAGGCGGGGAGGGGAGAACCGTTTTTACGAGGTGCCAGTAAATCCATGTACCTACGATGTGGTAACCGCAATATATGTTGCTCGCAACCTCGATTTCAGCAACCTTAACCCAAACCAGTCGTTTCCTGTTGAGGTGATGCTCGACCGCGAGGTGTACAATGTTAGCTACACCTATATGGCTCGCGAACCTAAGAAGATTAAGAACCTAGGAACATTTAGCACGCTAAAGTTTAGGGTGGAACTTGTTGCCGGCGATGTGTTTAAAGAGGGGCAGTACCTTTTCGTTTGGGTATCCAACGATGCCAATAGGATACCCCTTTACATTGAGACCCCCATTAGAGTTGGCAAAGTTAAAGCTCGTATATCAGATTGGAAAGGGTTAAAGCATAACTTAACCTCAAAAGTTAATTAACCCCTACAGCTATACCTATTTTATTGAAGTACCGCTATATGTATACGGCACTCATTTTTCAGGTTTACAATGTAATTTGGTTAGCTAGCTGCAACTCCTTTCGCAATCTCAACAATATTTTTTGCCCGCCCCATGGTGTAAAGATGAATTAGCGGTGCGCCCTTGGCCAGTAGCTCTTTCGATTGCGCTGTGCACCATTCAACCCCCAGCTGCCACACATCGGAATTGCTGGCGCATTTACTCATGGCTTTCGATAGCTCGGTGGGAATGGTTACGCCAAACATTTTGGGTAGAATATTCTGATGCTCCTTAATGGCCACAGGTTTTAGCCCTGGAATTATGGGTACTGTTATGTCGGCTTTTCGGCATCTGTCCACAAAATCGAAGTACACCCTATTGTCGAAAAACATTTGGGTTACAATGTACTCGGCGCCAGCATCAACCTTTTGCTTGAGGTGATGGAGGTCGGCATCGGGGTTGGGCGACTCCTGATGTTTCTCGGGGTAGCCCGCCACACCAACCGAGAAGTGCGTTGGGATAGGGTTATCGATGTACTTCTCAAGGTAATCACCTTGATTCATCCTCATTATCTGGCTTAGCAAGTCGATGGCATGGGTATGCCCCTCATGATGAGGTTCGAACTGTCCAGTAATCTTATCGCCATCGCCCCGGAGCACAAGCAGGTTGCGGATACCCAAAAAGTCGAGGTCGATAAGCGCATCCTCGGTCTCGTGCTGCGAGAATCCTCCGCAAATAATGTGTGGCACAACATCAACCTTATATTTCCCCTTTATTGCGGCTGCAATGCCAACCGTGCCCGGGCGTTTACGTACAACTGCTGGAACCTTCTTACCATTCAGGGTAAGGTAGGTTAGCTCCTCGCGGTGGTACGTTATGTTGATGTAGGGCGGGGCAAACTCCATCAGCTGGTCGAGGGTAGAGAAGATGGTGTCGATGCTGCTCCCTTTAACCGGTGGAAGTAATTCGAAGGAAATGGGTGCTCCTTTAAGGTTTTTTAGGTGTTCTGGTATTGTCATTGTTTATCATTTCTATAGAACACGGATGACGCGGATTAAACAGATGAACACGAATAAAATATATTTTAGTAATCTGCGAAAATCAGCAATATCAGTGTCATCAGTGTTCTATGTTATTAGATATGAATTTTTCTGTTTCTATGGTCTCCCTGCCCATGCGTTGAGAGTAATCGTCAAGTTGCTCTTGGTCAATCTTCCCAACGTTGAAGTACTTTGATTGCGGATGAGAAAAGTAGTATCCCGATACCGCTGCGGCGGGTATCATCATCATGCTCTCGGTTAGCTGTATTTTTGCATTTTCCTGCGCATTGAGTATGCTGAAGATGGTAGCCTTTTGCCTATGATCGGGGCAGGCGGGATAACCCGGAGCGGGTCGAATGCCTTGGTACTTCTCCTTGAGCAGTTCGTTTGGACCAAAATCTTCGTTAGGGGCGTAGCCCCATACTTCACGGCGCACTTTTTTATGCAATACTTCGGCAAAAGCCTCGGCTAGCCTGTCGGCAAGCAGTTTAACCATTAGCGCGTTGTAATCGTCGCCTTGGGCGGCATACTCGTTGGCCAGCTTATCGGTGCCAAAACCTGCCGACACGGCAAAAAAGCCAACCCAATCGGGTGTTCCCGAGGTGGCTGGTGCTACAAAATCGGCCAGGCATAGGTTTGGTTCTCCATAGGCCTTGGGCTGTTGATTTCTGAGCTGAGGTAATACGTGTTGCACTTTTTTTCTCGACTCATCTTCGTAAACCAAAATATCATCGCCTTGTGCTGCTGCTGGAACGATGGCTACAACTCCATTGGCCGCAAGTAGTTTTTGCTCAATAATTTTATCGAGCAGCGCATTGGCATCGGTAAAAAGCTTTGTGGCCTCAGTTCCCTTAATGGCATCGGTAAGTATTTGGGGATATTTTCCTTTAAGTTCCCATGAGTGGAAAAAGAATGTCCAGTCGATATACTCCCTCAGCTCAGTAAGTGAGTAGCTGCTAAAGGTTTGTACACCCAAAAGCTCAGGCTTTTTAGGTTGATACTGGTTGCCATCGAATTCCAATCTGTTATTACGAGCATCGGCCAGCGATATAAGTGATGTTGATTTTGCCATATGCTTTGCAATGGCATGTTTGTACTCGTTGTTGATCTGCTCCAAAAAAATGGCTTTATGCTTGGGCGATAGCAGCTTAACGGCAACCTCGCTTGCCAGCGAAGCATCCTTTATGTGAATCACACCGCCGCTGTATTTATTGTTGATTTTTAGCGCCGTATGCAATTTCGATGTGGTTGCACCGCCTACCATTAGTGGAATTTGCATCTGGTTTTGCTCCATTTCGGAAGCTATGTGGCTCATTTCATCAAGCGATGGGGTGATAAGCCCGCTAAGCCCTATAATATCTACCTTGTGGCTTATGGCCGTTTCAATAATTTTTTCGCAAGGAACCATAACGCCAACGTCAATTACTTCGAATCCGTTGCAGGCCAGCACCACGCTTACAATGTTTTTTCCAATGTCATGAACATCGCCTTTAACGGTGGCAAGCAATATTTTGCCCCGCGAGACCGATTGCTTTTCCTGCTCCATTATGGGTTCGAGAATGCCCACAGCCATTTTCATTACCCTGGCGCTTTTTACAACCTGCGGCAGGAACATACGGCCCGAGCCAAACAGCTCGCCAACGGTTTTCATCCCGTCCATTAGCGGCTCCTCAATTATTTGCAGAGCCGAGCTGTACGCCTGTAGCGCATCGTTCACATCATCATTAATAAATTCTGTAATGCCCTTAACCAGCCCGTGTTCCAAGCGTTTTGCAACGGGCCAGCTTCGCCACTCAAGGGTCTTGCTGCTGTCGATTTTCTCGTCTTTTACGTTTTGAGCAAAGATTAAAAGCCTTTCGGTTGCATCTGCTCGTCGGTTTAGCACCAAATCTTCAGCTAGCTCAAGTAGCTTGGGCTCAATCTCGGTGTAAACCTGTAGCTGCGATGGGTTTACAATGGCCATATCCATTCCGGCCTTTATGGCGTGGTAAAGAAAAACGGAGTGAATGGCCTCGCGAACGGTATTGTTGCCCCTAAAAGCAAACGACAGGTTGCTAACGCCACCGCTAACCTTGGCGTGAGGCAAATTTTCTTTAATCCATTTGGTTGATTCAATAAAGCTAACCGCATAGCTGGCGTGCTCTTTCATTCCCGTACCAACGGCCAGCACGTTTGGGTCAATAATTATGTCGCAGGGATTTACACCAACCTTTTGGGTAAGAATTTTGTAGCTCCGTTGGGCAATTTCTATTCTACGCTCAGTATTGTCGGCCTGTCCGCTCTCATCAAAAAGCATAACCACCACGGCGGCGCCGTAGCTTTTAATAATTCTGGCGTGCTCAATAAACTTCTCTTCGCCCTCTTTTAGGCTGATAGAGTTTACAATACTCTTGCCTTGAACGCATTTTAGCCCTGCCTCAATTATGCTAAATCGCGATGAGTCAATCATAAATGGAACCCTGCATATATCAGGCTCAGAGGCAAGGTAGTTTAAAAAGGTTACCATGGCCCGTTCGCCATCAATAATGGCATCGTCCATACAGATGTCGATCACTTGTGCGCCGCCATCTACCTGCTGACGAGCCACGGCAATGGCTTCCTCGTATTTGTTTTCGGCTATTAGCCTTGCAAATTTTCGAGAACCTGCTACATTGGTGCGCTCGCCAATGTTTACAAAGTTGGTATCGGGGCGGATTTCGAGTAGCTCCAGCCCGCTAAGCCTAGTGTACTTTGGTAGTTGGGGTGCTGTTCGGGGTTCGTAGCCCTCTACTACCTTGGCTATGTGCTTAATGTGCTCGGGCGATGTGCCACAGCATCCCCCCACAATATTTAGCAGACCTTTGGCCAGAATTCGCTCAATTAGGTTGGCCATTTCGCGAGCCGATTGGTCGTACTCGCCCATCTCGTTGGGTAGTCCTGCGTTGGGGTGAACGCTTACCAAGAACTCTGTATTGGCAGCCAGCTCTTCAATGTATGGTATTAGCTGCTCTGCGCCCATAGCGCAGTTAAGCCCAATGCTAAAGAGTGGGTAATGGCTAACCGACTCGATAAACGCCCGTAGGGTTTGTCCCGCAAGGGTGCGCCCGCTGGCATCGGTAATAGTGCCCGATATCATTACGGGAATATCAGTTTTTTTCTCGCTTGCCGCTTGCTCAATGGCAAAAAGCGCCGCTTTGGCGTTAAGCGTATCAAAAACTGTTTCAATGAGCAAAATATCTGCACCTCCCTCTATTAGCCCTAGCGCCTGCTCTTTGTAGGCATTGGCAAGGGTGTCGAATGTTACTGCCCGGTAGGCAGGGTTGTTCACATCGGGCGATATGGATGCCGTGCGATTTGTTGGCCCCATTGAGCCAGCAACAAATCGTGGTTCATCGGGGTTTGCTGCTGTAAATTCATCCGCAGCTTTACGGGCAATCTGAGCCGCTTCTCTATTAATCTCAAAAACCAGATGCTCTGTTCCGTAGTCGCTTTGCGCTATTGACGTAGCGTTAAACGTATTGGTTTCAATAATATCGGCACCTGCTTCAAGGTAGGCACGGTGAATCTCCTCTACCACATCGGGGCGGGTAAGCGATAGGATATCGTTGTTGCCTTTAAGGTTTTTGGGATGATTGGCAAATCGTTCACCCCGAAAATCTCCCTCCGACAGGTTATATCGTTGCAGCTGTGTGCCCATTGCCCCATCGAGGATTAGGATGCGTTGGGATGTTAAGGATTTTATGAAGTTTGGGTTCATTTTTTTTTGTTGGATGTTGGTTGTCGGTTGCCTGTCTCGTAAGAACGGCGTTTTTTGCCGTGATGACGAGATCAGTTGTCTGTTTTTCATACTTTCTCAGGTACGTCCAAAAACGCCACAAACACATCCAACTTCGATATCAGCTTCTGCACCTTATGCAGGTTTTTTAGGTTGATAGTGCCAATAACGTAGTTGTACACTTTGCTGGTGTACTTCTCGTCGATGCTCTCAAAATCGAAATGCTCAAAATCTATCACGTTTTTATACCTCAGGTAGATCTTTATTTGCACATCGTTGGTGAATTGGGGTGTGTCGAAGTATTTACGCTTTTTGTACTCGTACTTGTAGCCGTGCATACGGGCGGTGATATCTGATAGAACAGCACTTCCGGTTGGGAAACCTCCAGCCCCTTTGCCAAACATAAACTGCTTTTCGTAGAATTCGCCCTGTATCACCACGCCATTGTATTCATCTTCTACGTTAAAGATGTAATCGTTGGCTGCAACCAGCTTGGGCATTACCAGCAGGCTAAACGAGTTGCCGTTTATTTTGGTAGCCTGAGCAATAAGCTTGATTTTTAGCCCTTTTTCCTTAGCAAACCGAATGTCGAAGCTATTTAGCTTATCAATACCCAAAACAAAAACTTCGGATGGGCTAACTATAGTGCCAAAACCGTGGGTAGCAAGAATTACCAGCTTGTTAAGCGAGTCCTGTCCGCTCACATCGAGAGTAGGGTCGGCCTCGGCAAAACCCAGCTCCTGTGCTTTGCGCAGTGCCTGCTGGTAGGTGCTGTTCTCGTTAAATATTTTTGAGAGGATGTAGTTTGATGAGCCGTTAAGAATACCTGTAATGCTTAGTAGGAGGTCGTTGTCGTAGTACTCCTCCAAATTTCGGATTACGGGAATACTGCCACAGGCCGACGCATCGTAGAGCAAAGCAACGCCATTCTCGTGTTGAATATTGATAAGTTCTTCGAGGTGTGTTGCAAGCATCTTCTTATTGCCCGACACCACGCTTTTACCCGATAGCAAAGCCGATTTTACAATTTTGTACGCCTCATCAGCGTCGCTAATTAGCTCAACTACAAGGTTAACCTCGGGGTCACCTAGAATTGTGTTATAATCGGTGCAAAAGGCTTCTTTGGCTAGTGAGCGCTCTTTCTGAGGCTCCTTAATGCAAATAGATTTTATCACGGCTTTAGTAGCCGGACTCTTCTGTAGCACGTTGTACAGGCCTTCGCCCACCACGCCAAATCCGAAAAGTCCTATGGTTTGTTTTGTACTTGTTGTCATACTATATTTTTTTCAACACAGAGGCACGGAGGCACAGAGTTTTTGTATTTAATAGAAAATGTGTGCTAGTGCTATCTGTATTTTGTTTGTATTAATTGCTAATTAGTTCAATTCCAATTCCTAAGAGTTACGAGTCAATTTGGTCGATGAGAGAAATATATTTCTCAGTGCCTCTGTGCCTCTGTGTTTACAAGAGATACTCTCGAATTATCCCACTCAGCTGCTCACTCTCAATAAGAAAGCCATCGTGTCCAAAGTCAGAGTCAATCTCGGCGTAAACAGCGTTGGGAATGTATTCTGCCAACCGTTTCTGCTCAATGGGAGGGAAAAGGATATCGGTTGATATGCCAACGCAAAGCGTTTTGGCAGTTACCTTTGCAAATGCTTGCTCGAAACTGCCTCGGCCACGTGCCACATTGTGCGTATCCTGACTGCGTGTTATGGAGTGATAACAATGCGCATTAAACCTGTCGACCAACTTTTTACCCTGATATCGTTGGTAGCTCGATGCCCTGAAGTTTTCAACCTGCTCGTTATCCTTTTCACTTTGGGTAAGGTTGTAAGCCTCGTATCCACGGTAAGAGAGAAGTCCTAATCCGCGTGCAGCGGCCAGTCCTGCCTTACCACCATTGGGATCACCGTTGAAAAAGGTAGAATCGGCCTCAATGGACATACGCTCGGTTTCGTTAATGGCATTCGCCCATGCCGTTTGCATATAGCTGGTAGCCACTAGCATCATATGCTCAAACCTTTTGGGATGCATTATGGCCCACTCCATGCTTTGAAACCCACCAATGGAGCCACCAGCAATAAGGTGAATTTTTTCTATGCCTAGATGATCTCGGAGCAGTTCATGGGAATTCGCCCAGTCGCGTACGGTTATCAACGGAAAATCGTTTAACCACGGTCTGGCAGTTGCAGGATTTACGCTAAGCGCGCCCGTTGTACCATAGCAGCTACCAAGTATATTGGCGCACACCAGCGTGTACTTATCGGGGTCGAATAGTCTCCCTTTTCCTACCATTCCGGGCCACCAGTCCTCGGCATCGGAGTTGGCGGTAAGGGCGTGGCAAATCCATATCACAGGTTTTGTCTTGTCAATTGTCGCTTCGGATATATGGTAGGCAATTTCTATGTCGTTGAGGGTTTGTCCCGATTCTAGGGCGAATGTTCCCTTGTGGGTGTAGGTTTTCTTAATCATATGAGTTGTTCTTAATTAACACAGAGCCGCAGAGGCACAGAGTTTTCTTTAGTTAGTCTCTACAAATTCAATTGCTGGCGTTTAGTTGGATTTAATATCCATAGTTTAAAATATTTCTCTGTGCCTCAGTGTTTCGGTGTTCTCTGTTTTTTATTACTATATCCTCCCAAAAGCACTTTCAAAATCTGCAATAACACAGAGCCGCAGAGGCACGGAGTTTTCTTTAGTTAGTCTCTACAAATTCAATTGCTGGCGTTTAGTTGGATTTAATATCCATAGTTTAAAATATTTCTCTGTGCCTCAGTGTCTCGGTGTTCTCTGTTTTTTATTACTATATCCTCCCAAAAGCATTTCCAAAATCATCAATTATATCATCAATATGCTCAATACCCACCGATACTCTAAGTAAGCTAGGGGTTACGCCTGCTGCTACCTGTTCCTGTTCAGTTAGTTGTTGGTGGGTAGTGTTGGCGGGTTGGATAATTAGCGTGCGCGAATCACCAACGTTGGCCACGTGGCTAACAAGGTTTAGACTATCAACCACCCGAGAGGTTGCATCAAGGTTACCATCAACTTCAAAGGAGAGCATACTTCCAAATCCATTCCGCAGATATCTTTTAGCTACATTGTGTGATGGGTGCTCAGGCAAACCTAAGTAGTTTACATATTTTACCTTTGGATGCTGTTGTAGCCATTTTGCCAATGCCAGCGCATTTTGGCATTGCCGCTCGACCCGGAGCGAGAGCGTTTCAACTCCTTGAATCATCAGGAATGAGTTAAAAGGGCTTATGCAGGGGCCAAGGTCGCGAAGTCCCTCGCAGCGAGCGCGGGCAATAAAGGCAGCATTGCCAAACGCTTCGGTGTATCGTAACCCGTGGTAGCCCGCTGATGGTTCCGATAGCAATGGAAACTTCCCGTTTCGCCAGTTAAAGTTACCCGAATCGGTAATTACACCGCCCAGTGCCGTGCCGTGGCCGTTAATCCATTTGGTGGCCGACTGCACAACAATATGTGCACCGTGCTCAATGGGGCGACAAAGGTAACCTGCAGCAGCAAAGGTGTTATCAACAATTAGCGGTATTTGGTACTTGTTGCTCAGTTTGCTTAGCGCATCAAAATCAGGTACCGAAAAACCTGGGTTGCCAATGGTCTCAACATATATTGCTTTGGTGGTTTCATCTATTTGTGCCTCCAGGTCTTCTGTCTTTTCGCTTTTGGCAAAGCGAGTGGTTATGCCAAAGTTTTTCAGGTAAACCTTTAGCTGGTTAAAAGTGCCACCGTAAAGGTATGGCGAAGCCACCAGCGAATCGCCTTGCGAGAGTATGGTTGTGAAGGCTATTAGCTGTGCTGCATGCCCCGATGATACTACTAGCGAGGCCAGCCCATTCTCGAGGGCTGTGATTCGTTTTTCTAGCACCTCGGTGGTGGGGTTGGTTAGGCGGCTGTATATGTTGCCCTGCTCCTCCAGTGCAAAAAGTCGTTGCGCATGTGCACTATCCTTAAACCTATATGCTGTGGTTAGGTTTAGCGGTACGGTTTGCGATAGGGTAGTGGGGTCGGTATTATAACCAGCATGTATTTGGAGGGTTTCGTAGTGTTTGTAATGTTGTGTACTCATCTTATAAATGTAAAATGATAAATGTATAATATAGAATGATGAATGAACAGTGTAGTATGTATATGTTGCCCCCTGCAATCCCTTGGATTGCATAGAGATAAACCCACTAAGTGTAAATAGTAAGGGGCAAAAGGGTTACCAGCTGCGCTGGCCGCGCATGGAGCATGCGGACCCTTTCTGACTGCTACAGAGGAATGAAAACCTATGTTGGATATACGAAATAATTAGTCCAGCATTGGACAAGGCGTAAAACTGATGTGTGAAAGTTTGTGTGTTCATTTCTGGTTTTTAATTTATAACTCCCTCTCGGGCAGGTTTTAGCACCTTTCTGCCTGTATGGCTGAGGTTGCTAGAGCATCAATGAGCCTGTTCTCTCCGCTCTTCTTTATAAACAAACCTTTTGCAAGGGATGGGTGGTTAAACACCGATGCAAATATAATGCATTTTTTAGAAATCATAAACATTTGAACCAAATTTAATAAAAATAGCATGTTAAGGTTTTTCCATATATTTTTGTGCACTATTACCTGCTGATATGGGACAGAAAAAAATTTCGGAGCGAAAAGTTATAGAGTATACCGCTGGATTGGTTGTGCTAGCGGGGATTGTAAGATTTTTTGCTTACTCCACAGGCAATGTACTATTCCACTTGGCATTTGTGCCATTCCTTATTTACAGGCTTTTAGCTGTAGTCAAGAGTCGAAAGGAGGATCACTCTTCTATTAAATTGTATCGCGGAATTGTGATGGTACTCATGATCATTACCATAGCCTTAAATGGAGCAGGATGGCAAGAGGCCGATTTCCTTCTGATATTCCTGCTTATGGTCGATTACCTACTTGTAATTAATAAGCGGTTTTAGTTATCTGTTTAAACTCTAATGCCCAGAAAACCTACATCATCTACCTGTGTTAGGTTGCCTTTCCAACTCGAAAATGTTTTTTCAAGCGTTGCTTTTTGCTCATCAAGCGAAAGGTGTGTTATGCTTAATATTAGCTTGTAAAGCTGTAAGGATTTAAACTTTCGCCCCTCGGGTCCCCCAAACTGATCGGAAAAACCATCGGTAAAGAGGTAGATTGTATCACCTTCCATAAGCGAGATGCTATGATTTTTAAATGCTTTATTCTCGAAAAACGACCCAATAGGCTGTTTGGTGGGCCTGACGCTATATAAAGAATGAGTTTTGCCTTTAGCAATAATTGTACTTGTTGGTTGGGCTAGCTCGTTGGCTCGGCAGATATGAATGGGTAGGTTAGCGCCCGAATATTTTAGTTCCCTTACCTTTGGGTTGTAACTACACAGGGCAATGTCCATTCCATCAAATATTTCGTTGGGGTCTTGCTGCTTTAGATGCTCCTCGAAAAGGCTATTCACATGCTGCAGCACATCCCCAGGGCTATTAATCTGCTGGTCATTAACAACCTTATTGAGGCTATAGGCTCCAATCACGCTCATTAGCGCACCGGGTACGCCGTGTCCTGTGCAGTCGGCTAGGGCAAAAAGTATACTATCGTCCTTTTGCTGAATCCAGTAGAAATCGCCGCTTACTATATCCTTCGGAATAAGAAGGGTGAACGATTCTGGAAATATATTTTGGAGCGATTGAGAGCTCATCAGTATGGCCTTTTGCATACGTTGGGCATAGTTCAAGCTCTCGGTAAGATGCTTTGTTCTCCTATCGGCAAGTTTCTTTTGCTTTTCAATCACATTCTTTTGAGCAATTAAAAGCTCATTGGCATTCCTCTTGTGCATGTATTCCCTAACGGAAAGAATTATTATGGCGATAAAAAGTCCAATGGTAATTACAAGAAAGGTTTGCCCTCTTTTTTGCCTATTGATCCTCTCTTTACTATTCTCAAGCTCCATGTTTTTTAGCTGCAAAAGTTCCAGGTGCTGTCGGTGGGTATCGTTTTCTTCAAGCTTGTTGGCCTCGCTAATTTTTTGTGCATTAAAAAGGCTATCGGTAATTCGAGTATAGTGGCTAAGGTTAGTATAAGCACTTGCAATATCGCCCACAATACTATTAACCTGCGATAACCCCTTGTAAGCATGGCGTACTAAATCGGTTAGGCCAGCTAGGTTTGCAATACGTAAGCATTGCCTGTAGTTGAGCATCGATTCAGTATATCTACCTTTCTCTTTTTGAAGATTAGCCAAGCAAAGGTATCCGTATGCTTGGCCGGTGAAATCACCAATATCACTTTGTTGTGGTAAAATGCGCTTTAAAAGATTTTCGCCTTGGCTATACCTCCGCTTTTTACATAGTATCTCTGCTACTTTAGATTCAACCCTAAGCGCTTTGAGCTTATCCATACTATTCAATATTTCAAGAGCCCTTTGGCAATACAGTTCAGCATCATCTAGCTTGTTATTAACGATATGAAGATCGGCCTGCGCCATGTAAATATGGGCTTCTGCATAGCTGTATACGTTGTTGCGGGCTGAGGATAAAAGGGATTCACTCTTATCGATACATTCCTGCGAAGAGGTGATATTCCCTAGCTGGTTATGTATGGCGCTAAGCTGAAGTAGTGAGTATATAAGGCTTAAAGTATCATGGGTTTGTTCAAAGTACGATTTGGACATAAGGGCGTATTCCATGGCCCGACCAATATTACCCGTTTCAAGTTCAGCTTGAACAATTACGGGGAGATACCAACTTATACTTGCGCTATCCTTAAGCTGCTTACTTAGCGAAAGCCCTTGGTGAAGGTACTCAAGCGATTCGATTCTTAAATCTTTAGCCAGATGAATTTTAGACAGGAGGGTAGTGGACTCGAGTATTTGATGCTCTAACCCTTGTTCAAGTGAGTGCACATATGCTGTATTTATAGCTATTAGCGCTTCGTCGAGCTGATTGGTGCCAATGAAATATTTCCCCTTGTTCAGCAGCGCGTTGTGGAGCCTGCTGATGGTTTTGCTCTCCTTTGCTAAAGCAATTTCTTCATCAATCTCTTCCAGCGATTTGTTTTGTTGGGCAACATTAGCCAACATTCTGTAGTTCACAAGATAATACTGAGGATCGTCCGGATGTTCACAAATGCCCTGGCCGAAGGCAGACGTTGTAAACATAAAAAGAAACCAAAAAGCAGTCCGGGTCACGGGTTGTTCTTTTAATTTATGATATGCAAAGGTCTGTAGTTAAGTCACAAATTTATCAAATATATTTAAATGCTTATCCGTAAACACATCTAAAGGCTAAATTAAAAGCGTAACGTCATTGCGAGGGTACTTTCCGAAGCAATCCCTTTTTAAATAGATTGCTTTAATCCTCAAATTACGAGGTTTTCGCAATAATGCTAAGGCTTTAGTTATCATAGCGGACAATCATATATATTTATTGACAGACTATTTATCGGTTTAAGTTTACGAGATTCAGAATGAATTGCCTATTAGTACAACCTGCTTTGGGGTTTCTGTGCAATGCAGCGTGTTGATAACTTTTTTAAAAGATAGTACTTGACATACATTTTTTCGATTGTTGAGAAAAAAAAATATGCTAATTTTACCCAAACTTTAAGGAATGATATTTTTATTACTAAGTATTCTCTCCTCAGCAGCAATTTATGTTGTTTTTAAGCTAGTTGATCGTTATCGGGTTTTCACATTTAGCGCCATAGTGATTAACTATTTTGTAGCCTGCCTAGCAGGTTTTTTTTTGAGCAATAGCAACCCCTTTACCCTTGATGTTTTTACGCAGAAGTGGACGCCAATAGCCTTACTGGTGGGGGTTATGTTCATTATAATGTTTTACGTTATTGCCAAAAGCACCCAAAAGGCGGGTGTTACTGTTACCACTGTTGCAGTTAAAATGTCGGTGGTTTTTCCCATTGCCTTTTCCATTTGGTACGATGCTAACGACTCACTTTCACTACTCAAAATGCTAGGGATTGCTTTAGCCCTTTTATCGGTTCTCTTTACTGTATACAAGAAAAACGGAAGAGTTTTTACCTCTCGAGCGGTTCTGCTACCAGCCTTCCTCTTTGTAGGTATGGGAGTGGTCGATTCCTTTGTAAAATATGCTCAGTCGGCTTACATTACGGGCGAGTTAGCCTCCACATTTTCAACCATTGTATTTGCTAATGCCTTGGTTGTAGGTTTGCTAATCCTCCCTTTTAATAAGCCCGCACTAAAAAGCATTATCAAGGCTAAAACTTGGGTACTTGGAGCATTGCTAGGGATTGCAAATTTTGGATCAATATACTTCCTGCTGCGTGCCTTAAATCATATCGATATTAATACTGGTAGGCAGGCAATGGGTTCGGTAGTTTTTGGGATAAATAATATTGGAATAGTTGCGTTAAGCGTGATCATTGGGTTTTTGGCCTACAAAGAACGTCCATTGAGGATCAACTGGCTAGGGATTGCCCTCTCGGGTGTGTCCATAGCGGTGCTGGCCATGAGTTAACATTAGTATGGAGCAGAAGGATACATACAAAACCATAGCACAACGATCAGAGGGACTCTACAAGGAGAAGGGTAGCAAATTTATTGCCTTGGCATATCCCGTGTCCACAGAGGAAGAGGTGAAGGAGGTTCTTGCCGAGCTCCGAAAGCAGTACCACGATGCCCGCCACCATTGCTATGCGTATGTTATTGGGTTCGATGGACAGAGCTGGCGGGCAAACGACGATGGCGAACCCTCAAGTACCGCGGGAAAGCCAATTCATGGTCAGATATTAAGCCGTGACCTTACCAATGTGCTGGTGGTTGTAATTAGGTATTTTGGTGGCACCAAGCTGGGCGTTTCGGGACTTATTAGCGCATACAAAACGGCAGCATCCGAAGCCCTCGATGCCAATGAGATCGTAGAACGTACCGTGAACGATATTTACAGCATAACATTTGCTTATCCTGCCACCAACGAGGTGATGCGGTTGATAAAAGAGGAGGATCTGCCAGTCATTTCACAACGGTTCGACACTAGCTGCGAGGTTACGGTTGCCGTTCGGCAGGGAAAAAAATCGTTAGTGCTTGATAAAATTGACAAGATTGACTCGGCCGTTGCAGAGTACTTAAGAACTGATTAGTCATTTTCGCCTCGTTTAGTAACGAGGCTTTTTTTTGATAATTTTTTAACCTATACAATAACTATAAAACTTGAACGATGATGAAAAACAAAAGCTTGGTAGCAATTAATGACCTAAGCAAGGACGAGATCATTAAGATCCTCGATTTGGCTGAGGAATTTGAGAAAAATCCTATTCAGGATATACTCGGTAAAACAGTGGTTGCCACCCTTTTCTTCGAGCCCTCTACTCGTACCCGTTTGAGCTTTGAGAGTGCCGTTAGCCGTTTGGGGGGCCGAGTAATTGGTTTCTCGGAGGCAGCAAACACATCCGTGTCAAAGGGCGAGAGCCTTAAGGATACCATCCTTACGGTGGCCAACTACTCCGATTTAATCGTAATGCGTCATCCCGTTGAGGGCAGCGCCCGCTATGCCAGCGAGGTGTCGCCCGTTCCCATTATCAACGCTGGCGACGGAGCAAACCAGCATCCCACCCAAACGCTGCTCGACTTGTACTCTATTCGTAAAACCCAGGGGACACTACAGGACCTCAACATCTTTTTAGTGGGCGATCTAAAGTATGGCCGCACCGTGCACTCGTTGATGATGGCTATGAGTCAGTTTGGGGCAACCTTTACCTTTGTTTCGCCCAATGAGCTTAAGATGCCCAACGAGTATAAAATGTTCTTGGATAGCCAAGGGTTAAAGTATTACGAGCAAACCGATTTGAACGTAAACCTCGACAGGGCCGACATTATTTATATGACCCGCGTGCAGCGTGAGCGCTTTTCCGATCCATTGGAGTACGAGAAGGTTAAAAATGTATATGTGCTTAGGACCAAAATGCTTGAGAATACCAAGCCCAATATGCGTGTGCTGCACCCACTTCCAAGGGTAAACGAGATTCATGCTGATGTTGATTCCAGCCCCAAGGCGTATTACTTCCCTCAGGCACTCAACGGAGTGTATACCCGTATGGCCATAATGGCACAGATACTTGGTTTATAATAATCGATAAAATTGCATACGATGAAAGAGATGAAATTAAGCGTAAGCGCTATAGAGAATGGTACTGTAATCGATCATATTCCTGCTCAAAACCTATTCAAGGTAATCACCATACTCGGGTTGGAGAAAATCGATAACCTGATAACCTTTGGGACCAATATGGAGAGCCATAGGCTAGGCCGTAAGGCAATTATTAAGGTGGCCAATAAGTTTTTTGAGCGCGAAGAGATAAATCGAATTGCCCTTGTAGCTCCCCATGCCAAGCTAAATATTATTAAGGACTTCAATGTGGTGGAGAAGCAGGTTGTTGAAGTTCCTGATAGCATCGAGGGGATTGTTAAGTGTGTGAACCCAAAGTGCATAACAAATGCTGAGGCAGTGAAGACCAAGTTTAGCGTAATCGACAAGCAAACAGTAGCACTAAAGTGTCACTACTGCGAAAAGATTACCGATCAGGAGCATATGGTTTACCTGTAAGTATTAAACAGAAAACCCGAGCTAAGCTCGGGTTTGTCTCTTTTAATAAGAATTATCTAAGCCTATCGAGGCTGCGAACAAGGGCCTCATCACGGGCAATGGCTCTAAGGGCAAGAAAAACCAAAACAGCCGTTGCCAATGGAAAGATGAAAAGCAAGGTGTACGATGCTACTCCATCAGTGGCCACCTGAGCCGCCCTTACGTAGTAATACATCAACCCTTGGAGTCCAAGGAGTAAAACAATATTTATCACGCTTAACCGTATTTGGATCATCCTTCGTTTAAACAGGAGGATGATCGTTACGCACAGGCCCAGGCAAATTGCTATAAGAATAGATAAGGGCACAGAGCTAAAGGTGGGGAAAGCCCCATCGGAACCTAAAAGGCCTTTGAACCCCAGCTCGTACACCTTATCGTCTGGTGCAATAACCTGTGCAATAGGCATAAAAACTACAAACACCATAAGTACGGTAGCAATAATCAGGAATACGGTTTGAATCCTTTGAATCATAAAGCTTCAGTTTAGTTACCGCCAAGAATAATTGGTAGCCCATCATTTCCGCTACCCACAACAATAACTTTGGTATTGGGCGAGTTTGCAAGTGCTGCAGTGGCTTCAATCCCCCTCATCTTAAGCAGGTTGGTTGTTAAGCTGTTGTTGATAATCTGGTTAGCACGCGATTCACCCTCGGCAGCAATGCGCCTACGTTCCGCTTCGCTTTTTTCCCTTTCAAGCTTAAACTGATACGCTAAAAACTCTTGCTCTTGGGTTAGCTTGCTCTCAATGGCTTGTTGAATCTGGGCCGGTAGATTTATGCTCCTAATAAGCAACGCCCTCATGTCAATATAGTTGTTGCTTAAAATCCTGTTCGTCTCCTCAATGATGGTTTGCTCCACCTCGCTACGTTTGGTCGAGTAGATCTCCTCGGCTGTGAAACGGCCTGCAACCTGCCTTACCGATGAGCGAACCTCCGGAATAACCAGCTGGTTTATGTAGTACTTGCCAAAAACCTCGTGGAGGTAACCAATCTTATCGTAAATAGGGTTAAACCTAACGGAGATGTCAATAATTACCTTAAGGCCGTTCTTATCAAGCACATCCATGGTCTCCTCGGCTTTTTGCTCCTTCACATCGTATACGTGCAGGTCGTTCCAGGGCGCAATGATGTAAAATCCTGGGATTTTGATATCCTCCTTGTCTAGTCCACTGGTAAAAGGCCTGAAGATAATAGCTCGTTCGCCGGGTTGGATAATGTAAAACATACGGCTACTGAAAAGTAGCAGAACGATTAGGGCAACCACCCCAATGATAATAATGATTTGCTTGTTTTTTTTCATTGTGATATTGTTTTTGGGTTTCAAAAAATTAATTCAGCTTATTTAACCTTACAAAGATATGATATTTGATTAGAATAGAGGTGTGCGAATAGCTATCTTACCTCTTTCTACGTAAGTGGTTGATAATGCAGCTATAGATGGTATCCTAGCGTTTAAAAATTAACTCCTAAAATTTGTTGTTACCGAAAATTATATACTTTAGCAGTGTTAAAATAGGAGGACATCATGAGAATTATTGAACCATCGGAGCTGATAATCAACCCAAATGGCAGCATTTTTCATCTTCATTTAAGGCCTCAGGATATTGCCGATACCATACTGCTAGTTGGCGATCCGGGAAGGGTAGATACTGTTGCTTCCTTTTTCAGTAAGATTGAGCTAAGCGTTTCCAATAGGGAGTTTAAAACCGTAACCGGTTATTTTAATGGTAAGCGCCTAAGCGTAGTATCAACAGGCATTGGCACCGACAATATTGATATTGTAGTTAATGAGCTGGATGCCCTAGTTAATATCGATTTGCAAACAAGGCAAGAGAAGGCCGAGAAGCGCGAGCTTACCTTGGTTAGGTTGGGAACCTCTGGCGCCCTGCAGGCAGATATTGATGTGGATACCTTTGTGCTAACAGGTACAGCTATAGGTTTTGATGGCTTGCTTAACTTTTACAAAGGCCGAAATCAGGTGAGCGACCTAGTGATGGAGGAGGCATTCGTTAAGCATACCAATTGGAATTCGCTTTGTGCAAAACCTTACTTTGTACACTCAAACCCCGAGCTGATAGACCTGTTCAAGGATATGGCCAGGGTAGGCATTACCATTTCAGCCCCAGGTTTTTACGGCCCTCAGGGGCGCGTGCTCAGGTTGCCCCTTGCCGATAGCAGCTTGAATCATAGCATCGAAACCTTCAATTTTAAGGGTCAGAAGATCACCAACTTCGAGATGGAAAGCTCTGCTATCAATGGCTTATCGCTATTGCTTGGGCATAAGTCGGTTACCATGTGCGCAATAATAGCCAACAGGGTGAATAAGACAGCATCGTCCGATTACAAGCCACATATAAAACGACTAATAGAGCAGACGCTTATCCGTTTAACCAGATAATCCGTTAGCGAATGAGGCCCAAAGAGTTTGCCGCTCTCGTTTCTTTACTGGAGGATCCCGATCAGGAGGTGTATAAAACCATCTCTAGTAAGCTTGTGAGCGAGGGTGTGCCTTTGGTTCCACTGCTTGAGCAAGCTTGGGAGGTATCGAAAAGCGAAATTCTGCAAAGCCGTGTGGAGGATATCCTTCACAAAATCCAATTTAACAATGCTAGAAGTAACCTAGCCGATTGGGTTGCCACTGGTTGCAGCGATCTGCTTGCCGGTATTGTGTATGTGGCCCAGTATCAGTTTCCCGATATAGAATATGAGGTTATTGAGAGCTACATCCAAAAGCTGAAGCAAAAGGTGTGGCATGAACTAAATGAGAGCCTAACCGCCCTCGAAAAGGTAAAAGTGTTAAACCATATTCTTTACGGGTTGTATGGGTTCTCTGGTAACGCCGATAATTTTTTTGCCCCCCAGAATCACTTTATCAACCATCTTATCGAGACCAAAAAGGGAGGCCCTGTGCTTATATCCATTTTCTACTCCCTGGTAGCGCAAAGTCTTGGGCTGCCCATTTACCCTGTAAGCCTACCCCGAAATTTCCTTGTTGCATACAAAAACAGATATGGCCATACGGCTGGTGGGGGCGAGGTGGAGCAAGCCATTTTGTTTTATATCAACCCATTCAATCAGGGCTCGGTTTTAGCACGGAAAGATATTGAACAGTTCCTTTCTCAGAACAAAATTACACCGAAGGAGGAGTATTTTCTGCCCTGCACAAACCGCACGGCTGTATCACAGCTCCTAGGCAGCTTACTCATGTCGTTTCATAAGTTGGGGCAGCCCAATAAGGCTGATGATGTTAAGGTGCTGCTTGATATTTTGCACAAGCAATAGCTTAAAAATCGAGCCTGAGCTGTGTGCCCTTGGCGTTGATAATAGCTAGCTCCTTATCTAATACTTGCAATACCGGCTGCCTGCATCTGCCACAACCAGTTGAGGCTTGGGTAAGGTTTTGTAAATCGACTAGGGTTCTAGCGCCCTTCTCTCTAATAGCTTTTTTCACTTCGTTTGGTGTTACCGATTTGCAATGGCAAATATATTTTGACCCCCTATTCATCGAGCTAGATATGATATGTACTTAATCCGTGGCTACAAGTATAGTAAATACATCTGAGGGCGAAAAAAATAGTGAAAACTTTTGCGGTAAGGGGAAAAAGATGTACTTTTGCGGGCTAATTATAAACATTAACCAAATCGTTTAAACTATGTTAAATCAGTACGAAACCGTTTTCATAGCTACTCCCGTTTTGTCTGAGGCCCAGATGAAGGAAGCGGTTGACAAGTTCAAAGGTGTAATCACCAGCAATGGCGGTGAGATTGTACACGAAGAGAACTGGGGACTTAAAAAATTGGCCTACCCCATTCAGAAAAAATCCACAGGATTTTACTACCTCATCGAGTTTAAGGCTCCGGGTGATCTTATCGACAAGCTAGAGGTTCAATACCGTCGCGACGAGCGCGTTATTCGTTTCTTAACCTTCCGTATGGACAAGCATTCCATTGAGTATGCCCAGAAGAAGAGATTAAAGGTTGAACAACAAAAGAAGGAGGAGTAAAACATGGCACAGAATCAGAGCGAAATTAGATATCTAACACCCCCTACCGTTGATATCAAGAAGAAGAAGTACTGCCGTTTCAAGAAGAATGGTATTAAGTACATTGACTATAAGGATCCTGAATTTCTTAAGAAGTTCCTAAACGAGCAAGGTCGTATTCTTCCTCGCCGCCTTACCGGAACCTCGCTTAAGTATCAGCGTAAAGTTGCCACCGCAGTGAAAAGGGCACGCCATTTGGCATTGCTGCCATTTGTAACCGATTTGTTGAAATAAACTCAGGAGAACAACGCGATGGAAATTATACTAAAACAAGACGTAGCCTCATTAGGCCACAAAGATGATATTATCATGGTGAAAGATGGATATGCTCGGAATTATCTTATTCCCCAAGGCATAGCCACCGCTGCTACTGAGTCCGCAAAGAAGGTTCTTGCTGAGAACATTCGCCAAAGAGCCCATAAAGAGGCTAAGGTTAAGGCCGATGCTGAAGCTATCGCTCAAAAACTTGAGGGGCTAAAGCTTACCATTGGCGCCAAGACTAGCACAACTGGCAAAATATTCGGTTCTGTAAACACCATTCAGATAGCCGAGTCGCTAAAGGAAAAAGGCTTTGAGATCGACAGAAAGAACATCCTTATCAAGGAAGAGCAAATTAAAGAAGTGGGTTCTTACACCGCAGAGGTTAAGCTACACCGCGAGGTGAAGGTTAGCATTGAGTTCGAAGTTGTTGCTGAGTAATTGCTTCCGCTAGATTATATAAAAAAGCCTCGAAGTTTTTCGAGGCTTTTTTGTTATAGCTTCCATCGCTAGCGAACGGCAATTGCTTCAATCTCAACAAGCACACCAAGGGGGAGCTTAACAACCCCGTAGGCTGCGCGAGCAGGCATTTTCTCAGTGAAGTACTTTGCATAAACCTCGTTCATGGGTACAAAGTTGTCCATGTCGTTTAGTAGGCAGGTTGTTTTCACAACATTTTCGTAGCCTAGCCCTGCCTCGGATAGGATGGCACCCATATTCTTCAGAACCTGATCGGTTTGCTCGGCAATGCCGCCTTCAATAATTTTTCCCGTTTCGGGAACAACCGGAATTTGACCCGAGATGAATACCAGGCCACCCGCTTCAACGGCTTGGCTATAAGGACCTACTGCTTTAGGCGCCTTGTCGGTGTTAATTATTTTCTTCATACAAATTGTTTTTTTTGTTTATGATTTAGTTTACCTATCGTAATGGCTTTGACGTCGCGAAAGTTTGAGGTCACGGAGGGTGCCAGACCTTACGTTGATCTTGAAGCTGAAGCTTCTGAGGTAACCAAGGGGTACTACCGAAAGGCTCATCTCCCAGCAATGCAGGTCTCTAAAAAAGTTGAGCGATGTGGTGGTGAGCTTCTTTCCCTTGAAATCGTAACCCGACCGGAATCCAGCCTTCCATTTGGGCGTAAGGCTAACATCACCTGAGAATGAAAGGGTTTGAGCAGTAACCGGCTCTAACCGCTGTTTTGAGTACGAGAACGAGTAGTCGAAACGGATGTTCCAGGGGACATCAAAGTCAACATATTCGCTATCGATGTAACCTGTACCTATGCTTTCGCCAAACAGGGGGTTGTCCATATCGCCCCCCAGAGGCATACCGTCAAAACCGCCCCGCAAATCGCCCCTTTGAGCATCGAGACTGCCTCCATGACCACCCGATCCTCCTCCCTCGCCGCCACTCAGCGAGAAGCTTACCCCAGCTCTAAAGCTGGTTAGCCTAAATATCTGACGGTTTAGGTCAAACTGAAACTCTTTCACCTTATTACCCCGCTCATCAATACCATACGGATCGAGAGTCCCTGATAAGTTGATGTTAAACATTTCGAAAAGGGTGGTACGGGCAGTAAGCGAAACCGGACTCCAGTGCATTGAGTCGGCCAGCATGTTATACCCCGTGTTGAGGTTAAAACTCTCGAGCAGCTTAATTTTCCGTGTGCCTGAGGTGGTGTCCCTGTCGCTTAATACTTTCATCTCAACATTATTAGTAAGCCCAAAACTTACTACCCCACTTTCCCCCTTGCCTGGACTACCAAAAAGAGCACCCTGAAAGATTGAGTATTCATGCTCGCGGGTGCCGGCTGAGTCGGCCTGCACGGTCTCGTAAAAGCCATACTTTGCATCGCTAAAATCGGGTCTGTACGACAGCGATACGTTGGGGGTCATAACATGCCTAATGGCTTGTACTTTCGATGTTGATCGGAAGTTGTACATACCATAGAGCTTGGTGCTTGCCGATACCGATGAGTTGTACTGGTAGGCTCTTTTAAAGCCAAGAACATCCTCTGTAATAATTTTCTGCTCTTCCTCGTCCCACCGTTTGGTGATAGTTTTGGTGTACCAATTCTCGGTGTAGCTTACCGAAGGGCTAACCGTGATGTAGTTAAGAACATTGAATGAAGTTGATATGGGAATGCGATGCTGCATACCGTTTCTCATCTTTTCTAAGGTGCTTAGTGAGAGAATGGAGTCGGTTCTGGTGTTTACCGAGTTGTCGAGGTTACCGCTGTACGATAGGCCAATCTTTTCGTACCAAGCAGGAGCTCCGATGTTACTCTTACGCTTAAATGGATAAATTCTATTCATATTTAGCGCCATCTTTGGGAAACCTATGTTTATCGTACTATCCAGGTTGTTCTGCGAATGATTCATCGAAGCGGTCATGCTAAACGGTGTTCCTGGCCAAACCTTTGAGTACGAAACGCTTGATGAAATGGAATTGGTTAGGAAATTATCAACGCTTTGCGCATTGTAGCGGTTATGGCTAGGTGACCCCAGGTTTAGCCGGGCTTGAAACGTTGAGTTTGGGTTTGCTTTTGGATCCTGGCTGTGGCTCCATCTTAGCCAGTACGACTGGTCCTTCATATAGTCGGGGTATCCTTTTTCTCCCAGCACATTTTGCGAAAAATCGAAAGCAAAGCTGCCTGAGAACCTATACCTTTTTCGGTATGAGGTAACAAAATTGGTTGCCCATGACCCTTTTGAGTAGATGTTGCCTGTAACTTTAAGGTCAAAGTAGTCGCTCAGTCCAAGGTACACACCTCCACCCCGGAGGAAAAAGCCCCTTTGAGCCTCCTCGCCGTATTCTGGCATCACAATTCCCGATGAACGTCCCTGTTTACTGGGGAAAAACCCAAATGGAAGGATTAGGGGGAATGGCACATCCTCAATTACGAGGTAGGCTGGACCGGTAATCAGCTTGTCGTTTGGGAGGAGCTTGGCCTTTGAGATGGAGATGTAGAAATGCGGGTCTTCGTGGTCGCACGTGGTGTACTTTCCGCCCATCACATTTATTGACTTGTCGGGCATAAGCTTGGTGTCGTGGCTATGCAAAAATCCATCGGCTTCTTCGGTAATTACTCCGTAGATTTTCGCTTTTCGGGTGTTGAAATTGTAGCGCATGCTCTCCATGTTGAACACTTGATCACCCTCTTTAAAAACAGGTTTGCCCACAATTTGCCCGGTGGAGTCGGGGCGCCCCTCGGCAAATACTATGCTGGTTTCCATATCGTACTCTATGTACGCAGCGGTAAGCTCCATGCGTTGGTACTTCACCTTGGCATCGCCCCAAAGGAATACTTTTTTCCCGTCGATGGAGTATAGCAATGAGTCTTTAGCCTCTTTGAATATGGGGTCATCAATGGGCGATTTGGATTTTGGCTTAAGGGTATCAGAAGCAAGTGATGCAGAATCCTTAGGCAGAGATAATGAATCCGTGGGCAGAGTTAATGATTCGGAGCTTACGCTGAGGGTGTCGGTTAGTACAGATGTAGTATCGGGCGATAGCGTAGAATAATTGCTGAGATTAGCAGCTAGTGAGCTTGGATAACCGTAGTTAGCTGCTAAAAATGAAAGAAATAAAAAAAGAGTAGCTGTCAAATGCAATTTTAGTGCTATTTTTGTGGGATAATACTTAGAAATCGAGCTCAAAACTACTAAAAAAAAGAATCTTTGAGCATATGCTACTTATAAATAAATCTAAAAACATAGTAACGTGTACCCTGCTAGCCGTAGTATGGGTTGTGGGCACTATTTTAGTTAATCCCATTGCAGGCTATTCCCAGGAGATATACCGGCTTCGGAAGGTGGTGATTGACCCTGGGCATGGTGGACGTGATGCAGGAGCAATAGGCCGTAAAGCGAAGGAAAAGGATATTGTTTTAAATGTTTCGTTGCTAGTGGGGAAATACATCGAAGAGAATTTGCCCGATGTTGAGGTGATTTACACGCGTAAAACCGATGTTTTTGTTCCTCTAGAAAAAAGAAGCCAAATAGCCAACGAGAGCGAGGCCGATTTGTTTATATCCATACACTGTAACGCAAACCCCAGCAGGGCGCCCTATGGTACCGAAACGTATGTAATGGGACTACACAAGTCGCAGGATAACCTTGATGTTGCCATGCGCGAAAACGCAGTAATTGCCTACGAGGAGGATTATTCGTCTAAGTACGAGGGTTACGACCCCAATTCGACCGAATCGTACATTATATTTAACCTTATGCAAAACTCATTCCTTGATCAAAGCCTTAATATTGCTAGTCTAATTCAGGATGAGTTTCGTGAGCGTGCTCGTAGACACGATAGGGGTGTTAAGCAAGCGGGTTTTGTAGTGCTTTGGCAAAACTCAATGCCCAGCGTGCTGGTTGAATTGGGGTTCCTTAGTAACCCCAAAGAAGAGGATTATTTAATATCCTCAGAGGGGCAAGCTTACCTTGCCTCTGCTATATTTAGAGCATTTAGGGAGTATAAGAATATGGTTGAGTTGAGAAGTACCTTTACCGCCGAGAATCAATTCAATCAGGTCCTCTCGTCGAGCCAAACGGATGTGTCAGTATCTAGCCAATGGGCAGGGGAGCAGCAAGGAGCCGTACCTGCTGCTATTGGGCAAGGCGTTTCCTACAAAGTGCAAGTAGCTGCCTCAAGCAATCCCATTCCAGCCAGCTCACCAATATTTTATAAACTCCATAACGTTGAGGAGCTAGCAGATGGTGGACTTTACAAGTATTTGGTTGGGAGCAAAAGTACCTACGCCGAAACGGTGACCTTTTGTCAGGAGGTGCGAGAGCATTTCCCTGATGCGTTTATCGTAGCCTTTAAGGATGGAAAGCAAATTTCTCTTGATCAGGCTAGAAAAATTTCATCGAAATAAATCAATTACTATCATGAAGATAAAGCGTGAAGCAAAGATTGGATTGTTTACTGTTGTATGCTTGGCAACCCTTTTTTGGGGCGTTAACTTTTTAAAAGGGAAGAATGTTTTTAGCCGTACCAATATTTTTTATGCAGTTTATAATAGGGTAGACGGTTTGAAAGTTACCAACGATGTGGTGCTTAGCGGTTATAAAGTAGGAACAGTTAAAAACATTGAGTTTGAAGAGGGTCATACCGGAAGAATAATCGTAACCCTTTTGATTGAGAAGAAATATCTTGTGCCCAAAAATTCGGTGGCCAAGCTTATAAGCTCCGATATAATGGGAGGGAAAGCGATAAGGCTTGAACTTGCCCCAAACCAAGAGTACCATTTGCAGGGCGATACGCTTTTAGCGTCGATTGAGACGGGGTTGCTCGATCAGCTGATATTCGAAATGGCACCCATCAAGGATAAGGCCGAGAGCCTAATGGATGATCTGGGAAAGGTTTTAACGGCTATCGATCAGGTGCTAAATCCTCAGAACCAAGAGAGTATTAGCCGTAGCTTTACATCGCTGAGCAATTCGCTGGAGAATATCGATGGCGCTTCTAAATCGCTCGATGTGCTGCTTACCTCAGATGCTAGTGACCTTAGGATGATTCTTAGCAATTTGAACGAGTTAACCCATAGCCTAAAAGGTAATGCATCGGGTGTTGACACAGTTATTAACAACTTAGCAGCAATCAGCGATACCCTAGCTAAGGCAAACCTTAACCAGATATTGGCTCAAGTCGACTCAGCGTTAATGGCAGTTAATCAGTTGATTACAAAAATTAATGCGGGCGAGGGTTCAATGGGAGCGTTAATGCATAGCGATACCCTATACCTTAATTTGGAGCAATCAGCAAAGAATTTAGAATTGCTCCTGTACGATATGAAAGTTAACCCCAAACGTTATATCAACTTTTCACTTTTCGATTTTAGCCGAAGTCGATATGTCGAATCTAAGGATTAAGCGCCCCTTTTTTGTAACTGCCAATCTTACAGCGCGTTGACCTTACAAGGCTAAAGCACAGCTACTTTGCATATTTAGGTCACCCAGCTCCTTTTAGCTATTGCTTAAGGTGTGCTATGCAATGTTTTAAGTTCCAACTTTTTATAGTTATCAACAGCGTAATATCCTGATATTCAACTAAAAAGGTATTTTTGTGAAAAAATAAAAAAAATATTTGCATGATATATAAATGTTTAAATGAGGTTTGACAAAAGCAACTTATTTTTTGTTTTTTTTTCAGTATTTTTTCCACAACTTTGTTCTCCCGTCATTGATTAACCAAAAGTTTAAACCTATAAATTGTAAGCATTGTGAAGGTTGTTGATTACCAAGAAGCCTGGGGTAATTGTCTGAAAATCATAAAGGATAATGTTCCTCCAGTTAGTTTCAAGACGTGGTTTGAGCCCATTGTACCGTTAAAACTTGAGGATAATATTTTAACCATACAAGTGCCTAGCCCCTTCTTTTACGAGTATCTAGAGGAGCAATTTATCGACATCCTTAGGAAAACCCTTAGAAAGGAATTGGGTCAGGGAGCCAAACTAGAGTACAACGTTGTAATGGAGAACCACAGCGCTTTGTCTAGCAAGCCAGTTACAGTTGTGTTCCCAACACAGAACAAAACGGAGCTCCGAAATAAGCCCGTTTCGATGCAGCACTCAACCAATGGCGATTACAAAATCAAAAACCCCTTTGTAATTCCAGGTATCAAAAAGCTACATATAGACCCGCAGCTTAACCCCGATAATACCTTCGTTAACTACGTTGAGGGAGAATGTAACAGGTTAGCCCGCTCAGCTGGTATGGCTGTAGCTAATGCTCCTGGTAAAACAGCTTTTAATCCCTTGCTTATCTACGGTAATTCGGGCTTGGGAAAAACCCATTTAGCGCAAGCCATAGGTATCCGGGTAAAGGAAAAATCTCCAGAGAAGGTGGTGCTGTACGTTAACGCAGTGAAGTTTCAAACTCAATATGTAGAGGCGGTTCGCAACAACAATACCAACGACTTTGTGCACTTTTACCAAATGATTGACGTGCTGATTATTGATGATGTGCATGAGTTTGCTGGCAAGGAGAAGACCCAGGATACCTTTTTCCACATCTTTAACCACCTACACCAGGCGGGGAAGCAAATTATCCTTACATCCGATAAACCACCTGTAGAGTTGCAAGGACTTGAGCAGCGCCTATTGTCGCGATTCAAGTGGGGCCTTTCCGCCGATTTGCAATCGCCCGATTTTGAAACCCGGGTGGCAATACTTCGGCAGAAGATTTACAAGGATGGGATTGAATTATCCGACGAGGTAGTTGAGTACATCGCTACCAATATAACCAATAATATTCGTGAGCTGGAAGGAGCCCTCATCTCGTTGCTCGCTCAATCGACTCTTAACCGTAAGGAGATAACCATTGAGTTGGCTTCTGAAATGATTGACAAGCTGGTTAAGAACACCAAACGGGAAATCTCCATCGATTATATTCAAAAGATTGTAAGCGAATACTTTGGCCTACCTAGTGATGTGCTGCATACCAAAACGCGAAAGCGCGAAATTGTGCAGGCAAGGCAAATTGCGATGTACTTCTCCAAGAGCCTTACCAAAAGCTCGCTTTCAACAATTGGGAGTTTGATAGGCGGGAAGGATCATGCCACGGTGCTCCATGCGTGCAAAACGGTTAACAATTTAATTGATACCGATAAGCGGTTTAAAAACCAGATTGAGGATATAGAGCGTAAGCTTAAGCTATAGTCCCCTTGAGGTTATCCTCAAAAAAAGGCAGCACATCGATTCGATATGCTGCCTTTTTTTGGATCACTTTAAAAGTATTATTCGCGCTTTACAACAAACCAAGGGTTTTCTATATTCTCCTTGTTGTAAGCTAGCCTTTTCCCATCGTCAAGCGACAGCACAAGGCAACCTGCTCCTTCAGCTACTGCCTGCCCAGCAGCTGTATCCCACTCGGTGGTGGTTCCAAATCGAGGGTATATATTGGCAAAACCCTCTGCCACCATGCAAATTTTGAGCGATGACCCCCTGGAGATTATCTCCACATTGCCCTTCTCTTTCAACACTTTATCTATAAACGCTTGGGTTTCGGGTGTAGGGTGGGATCGGCTGGCTACAACAACGTAAGTACTTCCACTCGAAGTTAGGGGCAACTTTTCCGAATTCGTGATAAAGGAATCAATTTGCTCTTGCCCCTCGATAGGGGTCGAAATTGAATTTACTCTGAAGGATCCAAGCCCACTCAGCGAGAAGTACAGCTGGTTTAGCACAGGAACGTATACAACGCCAAGAATAGGGTAGCCTTGAAACACTAGCGCGATGTTTACGGTAAACTCGCCATTGCGCTTTATGAACTCCTTGGTTCCGTCAAGAGGATCAACTAGCCAAAAGTACTCCCACCCTTTACGTTCTTCGTAAAGTAGATTCCGACCCTCCTCGCTAAGAACGGGGATCCGGGTTTTCATTAATGCTTTTACTATCTCGTCGTTGGCCAATCTGTCGGCTAGTGTTAGCGGGGTGGCGTCCGATTTGAGATTTACCTGAAAATCATCGGAGTTATACACCTGCATTATTAATGCACCTGCCCTTACTGCTGCATTGATTGCAATATAGAGCAAGTGCTTAAGTTCTGCTTGTTCAATCATTATAAGATTTTTTTGCAGGCATCAGCAGCATGCAATTGGTTTTCTATAAAATATCAAAAATGCTGTGGCAAAATAATAACAAAAGGTTGTAAACTCAAAATGATTACACCATATTATTGCTAACCGCCACACATACAGCGATAAATAATGGTACCTGTGCATAGCTTTACATACCTCAGCCTAAGCAATGGTTCACAAGCGTAATTGCTGCAACATATCGTTAATATTATCAAATGATAAGCTGCCGATGCCTGAATTATATGTTCTAAAAGATGCTTTTATAGATTTTTTCAGGGTGGGCAAGTTGTGATACGCTTTGTTAAAAGCGGTTTTCATGGCATAAGGTAATAAGGAGCATAATGGTATTGTGTTTTAAAAATTAATGTAATATTTGCATGAACTCATATAATGCGATAAGTTTACAGGAACAATTTAAATTAGTAAAGTTATGAACGGAATAGAAAAACTTACTCCTGCTGATATTTGGAAATACTTTGCAGAGATCCTTCAGATCCCTCGTCCCTCTAAAAAAGAGGAGAAAATTATAGAATACCTTATCAAGTTTGGTAAGGAGCACAAATTAGAGACACTACAGGATGAGGCGGGTAATATAATTATTCGCAAGCCTGCCACTAAGGGAATGGAGAACAGAATATCAGTGGTGCTGCAAAGCCATATGGATATGGTTTGCGAGAAGAATAGTGATGTTACCCATGATTTCAATTCCGATCCAATTAATGCATATGTTGATGGTACATGGGTTAGGGCAAAGGGAACAACCCTGGGTGCTGACGATGGAATAGGTATGGCTGCACAGCTCGCGCTACTTGCTTCTAAGGATGTGCCGCACGGGCCGCTCGAGTGCCTTTTCACGGTGGATGAGGAGACTGGTTTGACAGGAGCTTTTGAGATACAGCCCGATTTTATTAAATCAAAGATTCTGCTCAACCTCGATTCTGAGGATGAGGGAGAACTTTTTATAGGTTGCGCAGGCGGAATGGATACCGAGATTACTTTTGCCTACGATACGGAGAAGGTCCCTAGCGATTTTAAACCATTCCGTTTATCCATAACTGGCCTTAAGGGTGGTCACAGTGGCGATGATATCGATAAAGGTTTGGGGAACTCAATCAAGATAATCAATAGGTTTCTCTGGAAAGGGTCAAATAAGTACGACCTGCGCATCTCTGAGCTAGAGGGCGGTAATCTGCGTAATGCTATTCCACGAGAAGCTTTTGCTACCTTCTTAATCCATAAGGATGATGAGGAGAATATGATGGAGTTTTACGACCAGTACAAAAACGATATTTTTGGCGAGCTAAGTGCCGTTGAGCCAAACCTAAAGATTGAGATAAAGGAGACCGAAATGCCCCAGTGGGTTATCGATGAGCCAACGCAATTCGATCTCTTAAACTCACTCTACGCATGCCCACATGGGGTTATTGCCATGAGTCACTCCATTCCAGGGCTTGTGGAAACATCAACTAACCTGGCCTCAATCAAGTTTATTCAGGATAACCAAATCTTGGTTACCACCAGCCAGCGGAGCTCCACAAGCTCATCGAAGGTTGATGTGGGCAATATGGTGCAAAGCGTTTTCCGCCTAGCCAATGCCAATGTGGTTCATACCAGTGGGTATCCTGGCTGGACTCCAAACACAAATTCAACGATTCTGTCGATAACCAAGAGCTCCTACCAAAAGTTGTTCGGGGCCGAACCTGTGGTTAGGGCAATTCATGCCGGGTTAGAGTGCGGTCTCTTCCTCGAAAAATACCCAAATCTTGATATGATATCCTTTGGTCCAACCATTAAGGGTGCTCACTCTCCCGATGAGCGTCTCGATATTGAAACAACCGATAAGTTTTGGAAATTGTTGGTTGATGTGCTGGGGAATATACCCAAAGCTTAGGATATAGTTTTTTATTGATTTTTAATCTTTCACCAAATGCTAAAAGCTAAATGTGGTTGGCTTCTGGTCCTAGTGCTAGTTGCCAATGGTATCGGTTTTGTAAAATCAGCAGAAGCTCAAGAGACGGACGATAAGGATAAAATAACATACGATTTTTACGGGTACGTTTCGCACGAGGTGATCTTCGATACGCACCGTTCAGTGTTTACTCGCGATGGAGAGTTGTATCTGTACCCAGCAGCACCCGCTTATCATCCAGAAACGGGCAATTTGATTAACGCTAACTCGCAGCTCGAGATGTTATCGTTGCAATCGCGGTTAGGGGTTAGAATTGCTGGCCCAGATGTACTTAATGCCAAGCTCACGGGGATGGTTGAAACCGATTTCTTTGCTACAGCCGAAGCATACAAGCACCACCTTAGGGTAAGGCATGCGCTTATGAAGCTGCAATGGGAGAAGGTGAGTTTGACCCTTGGTCAGTATTGGCACCCAATGTTTACTCCTGAGCTTTTCCCAAAGGTTGTTTCTTTTGGTGCTGCGGCACCCTTTAACCCGCTGAACAGGTCACCACAGGTTCGCATCGACTATTTACCGGTACAAAGCGTGAAGGTTGTTGTTGCAGCCCTTGCGCATGGTTATCACTCGTGCATTGGCCCCGAGGCAGCACAGCGTAATTCAGGTTTGCCCGACATGCAGCTTCAGCTGCATTTTGGTAATAGACCCAACTTCACAACAGGGGTTACCTTAGGTTATATGTGGCTACAACCCTTGGAGGAGGCGGCTGGCGGAATTCGATACTATAGCCCCGAACTTTTAGGTGCATACAATCTCCAATGGTTTGGAAGAGTTAAGCTATCTAACCTTACCCTACAGGCTAAGATGTCGTATGGTGAGAATATGACCCATTTTGTAATGATTGGTGGTTATGGTCGCCTCTTGGACGATGCAGGGAATACGACTAATTATGGCTATGCCAATTTAAGAACCTATGCTGGTTGGCTAGAGGCTATTTATTCCTTTAACGAGCACTGGGATGCTGGTCTTTTTGCTGGTTCAATGGGGTCGTTGGGAGCCAAGGAAAGAGTTGATGTTAATGGCCCCATTTGGTATGCACGAGCAGCCAATTTGGCAAGTGGTTTACGTATTTCTCCCCGAATTTCGTATACCCATAAAAAGCTTAGCTTCGCTGTTGAGTATCTATACAATACAGCCGATTATGGAGCATCATTCACTGAGTTTGCCGTGCCACTAGATATTGAGAGAACATTGAACAATCGAGTTCTCGTAGCATCAAAATTCACATTCTAAAACGACGCTAGCAATTAGTAAAAAAGAGGCACGTAAAAGTGCCTCTTTCCCTATTACTCTATTTCTAAACACCTACATTTTAACAAATCGTTTGTTGATTGGCATTTTCTCTTCATCTACAGAGATAATGTAAACCCCTTTGGCAAGATCGCTTACATCAATCTGAGTGTCGAGGTTGTAAAGGAATTCATCCTTAACTAATCTACCCTGAACATCGTAGATCTTAAGCGAAACGTCACCCCTTATGCCGTTGAGGCTAACTGTAATCATATCGCTAGCTGGGTTGGGGTAAACCGTGTAAATCTCGTTGGTTTCCACCCCAAGGTCATCAGCAAAAGGCTCGGTAGTTAGGGTCGAAGTTTTTGTTTGCACCACATTAACCGTGTAATCCTCAACCTCGCCATAGCTAAAGGTTTCGCAAGCGGTTTGCGCTGCATTGTACTTCATGCTAACCCTCATACGGGTTGTGCCAAGAGCTGCACCAGTAGGTATTGTTACGCTGGCCGAGAGAAGGTTGCTGCTCGATGAAGAACCATAAACAACACGCTCATCGGAATCAAAGGTACCATTCTGATTAAAGTCAATCCAGATAGACCAGTACTCGGTATAGCTGCTACCGCTAAATCCTGCTTGGATGTATATTGGCAATGTTTCGCCACGGGCTACGGTTGCCGTCATGCTGGTAAAGTCGGCATAGCCACCGTTTTTGCCTGAGGTATTGTTTACCTCTGCAAATTGTACCCGTTGAATCCACTCGTAGTTTGCATTGTTACCCTTGCTAGTGCAGTAGGTTAGCGAGGTGCTCTGAGTAGTGAACGATGATATGGCCGAGTATGCGCTGCTACCATTCTGGTTATTAGCCCTTACCTGCCACTCGTACGTTGTGCCTGCTGTTAAGCCTGTTGCATTTGCAGTGGTTGTGGTAACATTGGAAGTACTCCAGCTGCCACCCTGCTGGCGGAGCTGTACATCGTATGAGGTAGCACCAGTTGAAGCATTCCAGCTAAGGCTTGCGCTCGATGTGGTGATGTTCGAAGCGGTTAGGCCTGTTGGTGTTGCAGGCGGATTTGCTTGTGCGGCAACAATCTTAACCGTGTAATCCTCAACCTCGCCATAGCTAAAGGTTTCGCAAGCCGTTTGCGCTGCATTGTACTTCATGCTCACCCTCATGCGGGTGGTTCTTGGAGCAGTTCCTGCAGGAATTGTGATGGTTCCGGTAACAGTAGTTTTGCTCAACGAGCCTGCATCAAACATAAGGTCCGCAGCATCAAAGGTTGCGTTTCCATTCAGGTCGATCCAAATTTTCCAGTACTCGTTGTATGTGCTGCTAGCAAAACCTGGGGTAAGGCTTATGCTATAGGCTTTACCTGCCTCAAGGGTTATTTCCTTAGAGGTAAAGTCGGTATAACCTGCAGCACCTGATGTGTTGGTAAACGAACCAACAACAACTTTCGATATCCACTCGTACGATGAGTTATTTCCTTTGGATGTGCAGTATGATGCTACATATTGCTGAGTAGTGAACGAAGCAATGCTTGAGTAGCTGCTAGTACCTGCGCTATTCTTTGCCCTAACCTGCCACTCGTAGGTAGTGCTCGAAGCCAGGTTGCTAGCGTTGTAGCTGTTAGATGTAACTGTGTATGTATTCCAGCTACCACCCTGAGGACGGATTTGAACATCGTATGATGTGGCTCCACTTGTGGCGCTCCACGATAGGGTTGCGCTGCTGCTGGTGACATTGCTAGAGTTTAATCCAGTTGGTGTTGAGGGAGGGTTGGTGGTGAACATTCCCTGTAGAGCGACCAGCGCTTTTTGGGCATTAAGCCTACCCGAACCAAGCATTCCAGTATAGCTGGGGTTAAGTGCGTAGTGGTTATCTACATTGTTTTTTAATAGGCTAGCCACCTGGGTGTTGGTGAGAATAACACCGTTTCTAACTGCATTTGAAACAAGAAGAGCAGCAACACCGGAAACGTGTGGACAAGCCATAGATGTTCCTTGGTAGAAACCGTAGTTGTTATTGGTTAGGGTGCTTAGTACCCCTTTAGGATCGGTAGAAGAGCTTTGCTCTCCACCTGGGGCCGAAATGTCAACCCAAGCACCATAGTTTGAGTAGTAACTTCTAACATCCTTATTATTTGTAGCTGCTACAGCAAAAGCGCCCGAGTAGCAACCAGGATACCAGTTCCCAGTTTTATTGTCGTTTCCAGCAGCAAAAATGGTAATACCACCGTTAAGCACGTTACCACCACCATTGGCGTTGAAGTAATCGATGGCATCGAGTGTTGCCTGATCGTACACGTTAACACTGGTGTATCCCCAGCTGTTCTGCGAAATGGCAGCACCATTATCAGCAGCATAAATGGGAGCCTGATTAAATCCTCCGCTAGATGTGTTGGTGAATACTTGGCATGACATAAGACGAACACCATCGTTCGATCCTGTTCCACCAGCAACACCGGCAACACCAGTTCCATTATTATTAACGGCAGCAACGGTTCCGGCAACGTGGGTACCGTGGTCATGCGCTTGGAGTGTAGATGAGTTGGTTACAAAGTTGTACCCTTTGCCCGACCACATACTGCCTGCTAAATCGGGGTGGTTGGTTTGAATACCTCCATCAACCACGGCAACTATTACACTTGATAAACCGCGCTCAATATCCCATGCTTCGGGTAGGTCGATATCCTTATCAACAGTACCACCTTGCTGACCTGTATTGTGGTAGTGCCACTGCTCGTTGTAACGAGGGTCATTGGGTGTCCATTTCGTTTCTTTGGTAGCCTCCTCCTCACGATCGTTATTCTTATCATCAGGAACCACATTGCTAATAAGGCGCTTCTTGTAAACGGGTTCTGCAATTTCAACCTCGTCTAGCTTGGAGTACTCTTTTACCATCTCTTTCACATCGGCTTTAGAGTCAACCTCCACTACAAACCATAGGTGAAATCCCCATGCCTTATGGCGCTCTCTGAATTCTGCCGATTTTGGAGACACTTCGTACATCCCGTGGAGTAATGGCTTGTATACCGAAGCCCCGTACGTTTGGTTCAGCTTATCGAGCGAACCAATTCCTGTCACAACATATCCACTCTTTTCTGCTGTCATTAATACATCGGGCACAGATTTCTCAAGAGTTGGCTTTAGCTTAATTTGTACCATGCCTGGCTCGTATGCCTCCACAGGTACATTGTTCAAATCAATGGGCGGTCTTTCGCCTTTAACCACAGGACCTTGTGCAAAAGTAAGCGAGGACATTAGCACAATCGAAAAAAGGAATAGAAGTCTTTTCATACGTAAATGTTTTTTAGTTAATGGTTTAGTTTATGGTTGTTGGTTAGTAAAAAAATATGGTTTTGTAATTGTGGGCAATATAGATAATAGAAGATAGCAGAATGCATATTTTCGACCAACGACAAGTATCTACCCACCAAAGGCGGGGTGTGTGTTGGATATTTGTTTTAATTGATTTTTTTCGTGATATTATTCAGGTGGAATTAATTAAAGTTGGCTATATTTCGAGCGATATGTAACACGTTTTTTAGCTGTACACATATGAGGTTACGATGCGCAATTGTTGATGATGAATCGCTATCCATCGACATACTTCAAGGATATCTTTGCCGTATACCCAATATCGAGGTGGTGGCCACGTTCAATGATCCTTTTACAGTTGTTGATTTTTTGAACGAGAATCAGATCGATTTCCTGTTTCTTGACATTGAGATGCCAAATCTTTCTGGAATTGATTTGTTGAAAAGCCTTGTGGACCCTCCTTTGGTGATAATTACATCGGCAAACAAAAACTACGCCCTGGAGGGTTACGAGCTTGATGTGGTTGACTACCTGCTCAAGCCCATTAGCTTAACGCGCTTAATCCGGTCGGTGAGTAAAATTTCTGAAATTATCTCTAATAGGTCGACCCCGGTTATTTCCCCCTCCGATGAGTTTATATTCCTCAAGGAAAACAAGAGGATGGTTCGGGTTAATTTTCGCGATATACTTTTTGTGGAGGGGATGAAGGATTACGTAAAGGTGGTTACCCGCGACAAAACGGTTATCTCTAAACAAAATCTTTCTAGTATCGAGGAGCTTTTATCCAGCAGAAACTTTGTTCGGGTACATAAATCGTACATCGTGTCGCTCGACCATATTGATGCGTACAGCTGCTCCTTTATTGAGATTGGTATGTTTGAGATACCCATAGGGCGTTCTCACAAAGAGAGAGCAATGGAGTTGCTTGGTCAGATTGGCGAAATAGAGAAAACCTAGCATCATGATATCTGGCCCACGCTACGCCTTCGCTGCTCTTCTATCACTGCTTCTGCTTACAGTACCCAATCCGGGTTATAATCAGGTAAAAGGTTTAATCCCATCAAAATACTTCTCGGCCAAAACCAGTAACGCGGGCACACAAAACTGGTCCATAGTTGAGGATACAAGGGGTGTTTTGTATTTCGGTAATGCGCATGGGGTGCTTGAGTTTAACGGAAACGAATGGAGGCTGATAAGGCTTAGCAATGGTTCTGCTGCACGTAGCTTAGCCTTGGCAGATAATGGGGTGATATTTGTCGGCGGATTTAACGAATTGGGATTTTTGCTTCCCAATGGTAAAGGCCAGCTAGGTTACACATCGCTTATGCCAATGGTAGATGATGATGTGAATGATTTTGGAGAGGTCTGGAGCATAACCGCCATTAACGATTCGGTTTTTTTTACCACCAAACGATACCTTTTTTGCTGGGCTAATAGTGCGCTTACCTACTGGGAGAATGATGAGGGTAGGTTTTACTTAAGCCATAATGTGGGTAACAAGCTGATTGTTCAGAATATTGGCATAGGTCTACTACAGCCTAAGGGTGGTGATCTAGTCCCCATAAAAGGATCGCAACATTTTATAGATAAAAGGATTCATGCTGTTATCCCACATACTACTGGTTACTTGGTATGCACCCGAAGCAACGGTTTTTTTATGGTGAGCATGGTGGGCGAGGAGATGAAGGTTAATCCATTTGATGAGTTGGGGCCCAAAGCCAAAGCGCTTAACAAATATTTTATCGACAATACCTTTTATCAAGGGGCAGCCCTTTCCCATGGGCTTTTTGCTTTAAGCTCCCTTGAGGGCGATGTGCTAATTGTGAATTCACAGTGGGAAGTTGTTGACATTATTGGTAAGGAAACCATTGGCATTGCCAGCAAGGCATACTTTTTACACCAGAGTGCATACGGAAGCTTATGGCTTGCCTTAGATAATGGTATAGCGATGGTAGAGGTTCTTTCGCCGTTTCGGTATTGGAACGAGAGTAGAGGCATAAATGGTGTTATTACCGATGTTGCTGAGCTAAGAGACACTCTATACATTTCAACCGGTTCGAACATTTTCTTTACTCCTTGCAATGCCCCGAATCCATTCGAGCTCTCGCTATTTACATCTGTAGATGAAAGTGTTGAGCAAGCATGGGAGTTCCTGTACTTTATACCCCCTGTACCCAACTGGGAATCGCCCTATAGCATCACCTCTCCCCCAAATTTTGATGAGGATCAGGCTGCATTACTTGTTGGAACAAGCAAAGGGTTGTACCAACTCAATGGGGCAAAGGCCCATAAAATTTCTAAGTACGATGGGGTGCTGAAGCTCCATCAGTATAGGCACGATCCCACCAAACTATTTCTTGGGTTATCAAGCGGTCTGGTGCTGTTAGAGTTTTCGCAGGGCGAATGGATCGATAAGGGCTATCAGTTTGGTATTAATAATGGAGTTAACGAAATTGGTGAGGACTCCGATGGGAACTTATGGCTGTCGTCAAACTATTTTGGATTGTATTACTTGCCAGTCGCGCTAGTTAACCATGATGAGCCTACTGCAGTTGAACTTTTTGGTACAGAGCACGGAATTTCCTCAGTCGGCTCTATCAGGATTTACGATGTGTACGATCCCATTCTTTTTCATACCGATGGAAGACTTTATCAATTTAACTCAGCCACAAAGGTTTTTGAAGATTATGTTTTTCATTCTGATTCAACCTCTGAGGGTACCGAGGATGAAGCAGATTACGGGATGAATTACTGGGAGAGCATTGAGGACGATATACTTACTCATATGTATGTTGCGCATCTAACCGATACCACTACATGGTTCAGCACCGATTTGGGAGTAACGTGGTATATGCCGGAGTATATCAGAGATTTTAATAGTATTCCCTCAGCGTTAATTACCAGTGTAACAGCCGCCGATTCGTTGATCTATGGTGGAACCAATTTGATGTACGAGAGCTCGTTTAGCCATAATTTCGCCGGGAGTATGCCTAATCCATCCTCTGTGGTGGTTTACCCATCTCGTATTAGTTTCGCCAACAACACCCTGATTTTTAACTACTCTCTGCCTTTTGTCGAGGGTAGTAAGCCCAGCCTGTTTAGCTATTGCCTAGAGGGGTACGACAAGGAGTGGTCGGCATGGCGAACAGAGACCAAGAAGGAGTACACCAACCTACCACCCAACAGCTACGTTTTTAAAGTTAAGGGCCGGAATGTGTATGGAATGGAAAGTTCCGTTGCTGAATTTCATTTTACAATACTCGCTCCATGGTACAGAACCTACTATGCCTACCTGGTTTACTTGATACTGTCTGTTGGTTTGGTAGTGCTTATTGTGAAGTTTTATACCTACAGGCTGATACAGGAAAAGAACAAGTTGGAGGATATAGTGCGGGAACGTACGCAAGAAATACTGGTGCAAAAGGAGGAGATATTGGTACAGGCAGAGCATCTTAAGGATGCTAACGAGTGGATATTATCGAAAAACCAGGAGTTGGAGGCTAAAAAGAACCAGCTAGAGATTAGCGACTCCACCAAGAACAAGTTCTTCAGGATTATTGCCCATGATTTGAGAAACCCCATCAGCACAGCGGTTAGCACAACGGAATATATCCTCTCGAATTTTGATAATGCCGAGAAGGACTCAGTAAAAACATTTGTTGAGAAGCTACACAGGCTTTCGCTAACTACCTATAGCTTGCTTGAGAACCTCCTCGATTGGTCGTCGAGCCAAATGGGGCAAATACGATATAACCCCATTCGGGTTGAGCTTAGCTACATAGTAACTGATAGTCTCGATCTGGTGAAAAGCATTATTGAGGCTAAAAGGATTGAGGTGATAATTGATATGCCCAAGTCGCTTGAGGTGTATGCCGATGAGAATATGTTGCGAACCGTTATTCGAAACCTAATATCCAACGCTGTAAAATTTACTCGCGAAGGCGGTTGCATAAAGATAAGGGTACATATTAAGGACGATTTTTGTGCGCTAAGTATTGAGGACAATGGCGTTGGCATGTCTGAGGAGAATAAGAAGAATCTATTTAAAATTGATAGGGAGCTCAAAACCCTGGGTACTCACAATGAGCGAGGGGCAGGATTGGGGCTTATTATTTGTAAAGAGTTTATTGAACTCAACGGCGGAACTATTTCCGTTGAGAGCCAACCCGAGAAGGGGAGCGTATTCACAATAACTGTTAGGCTGGCTGGTTCAGTATCCTAGCGGAAAATTTAGGGTAACTCGGAGTATCTCCTGCGCATCAAAACGAAGAACTGAAAAAGGATGCTGTTTCGGTAAAGCGATATCTTAGGGTTTTTAAAAGCTCTTCGTTTCTTGATAATCCGTGGGCAACTTTTATAAAAGTGGAGGTGTGCCCTAAGTACCGATATCACAAATTTTGGCTTTCCTGTAGCAAGGTATCCAATAGCCGACATACCATCGAGTACTAAGCGGAAGAGCAGCACGGGAATCAGCGAAACTCTAGAGAGATTCTTTAGCAGCATCGATAGGTTGTTGCGATGGTTGTAGTAAACCTTACGAGGACTGTTGCTGGCCAGCGTACCTCCTCCCACATGGTATACCACCGACTGGGGCACACACCATATGCTGTAACCCTGTCGTTTCAGGCGCCAGCACAGGTCAATCTCCTCCATATGGGCAAAAAAATCATCGTCGAGCCCGCCGGCGTTCCAGTACTCATTGGCTCTAACCATTAGGCAGGCTCCGGTAGCCCAAAATATTTCCTGAGTGGTGTCGTACTGACCTTTATCCTCCTCAATTACATTGAGAATTCGTCCACGGCAAAATGGGTAGCCAAACATATCGAGGAAACCACCGGCTGCTCCCGCATACTCAAACTCGTTGGGTTTGCCATAGCTTAGCAGCTTGGGCATACAAGCCGCTGCACTGGGGGTGCTCTCCATAAAGGCTGCCATTGGCTCAAGCCAATTGTGCGGCACTTCAATATCGGAGTTGAGCAGTATGTAGTAGTCGGCGTTTACCTGCTTTAGGGCTCGGTTGTATCCGCCAGTAAAACCGTAATTCTTGTCGAGTTCAATTAGCCTTACCGTTTCAAAGTTCTGCATAACCCACTCCACGGAACCATCGGTCGAACCGTTGTCGGCCACAATTATCTCCACCTTAAAGCCAGGCACAGCCGAATTGGAAACCACCCCCGCAAGAAATTTCTCGAGGTAGTGCTTACCGTTCCAATTTAGTATTACAATTGCTATGCTCTTCATCTGCTATTGACTTTGGGTATTTTTTTGGGTTTATGCTTCCATCGCCTATGCGACCATAACCAGAACTCTGGCCTGTCCATTATCTGCTTTTCGAGCCTGTGGGTATGCATTTCGGTAAGTTCGTACTCGCTGAGCGACTTTGGGTTGTCGGTAATCAGCTCAAAATTCACCTCGTAATAACCCCTTCGAATTTTTTTCATATCGCTGAAATACACCGGAAGATCAAATTTTTGCGCAATCTTTTCAATACCAAGGTACACGGGGGTATCCTGATTTAAAAATTTGGTCCAGTACTGGATATGCTTTGCCGGTGGGGTTTGATCGCCAATCAATCCCAGCAAGAAGGGCTGCCCTTTCTTATTACAATCAACAATGGCTCGAAGAGTATCCTTCATTGGAACTAGGATCCCTCCGAATCGTTTGCGGGTTCGGTTCATCATCACCTCAAAATTTTTGTTTGAGAGTGGTTTGTAAACCCCTAACAATGTGTGCTGAACCTGGTTGCCGATAAGCGCAAAGAATTCCCAGTTGCCGTAGTGCCCGCTTAGCAGTATGGCGCTTTTACCCTCGGCATAAAGCTTGTCGAAAATCTCTGGGTTATTGAATTTACAATGTTTAGATGCTTTTTGCCTACTGGCATAAAGTAGAAAAAAATTTTCTAAAAAAAGATCACAAAGATGATGGTAGTATGCCTTTTCAATCCTTATAATATCATCCTGACTCTTGTCGGGGAATGAGTTGGTTAGATTTTTTCTCACAACCTTTCGCCTATACCCAGCAATATGGTATATCACAAGGTAAATGAGATCCGATAGCACGAATGTTGCTTTGGTTGGTATTTGGGCAATAAGCCACGTAAAACCATAAAAAAGGCTGAAAAGAATTTTTCCCATCTAGCTGCTTAGTTATTTTTTGTCATTATGCCCGTTACTACTTCAAGAAAAGGCTCAAAAACCTTGCTGTTGGCGGCAATTATCTCTTTACCAAAAACATGATTGTTACCACCCTGAAAATCGCACACCTTTCCGCCGGCCTGCTCAACTATGAAGGCACCGGCAGCCACGTCCCAGGGTTGTAGGCTGTACTCGTAGAATGCTTCAAATCGTCCGCAGGCCACGTAGGCCAAATCGGTGGCAGCTGAGCCCAAGCGGCGTAAGCCGTGCGAGTGGCGCATGAAGTGCTCCATCGATTGCATGAATGGTTCAATACGATTGTAATCGTAGTATGGGAATCCGGTGGCAATTAGCGAGTCGTTCACATTGTCAATATCCGAAACATGAATCTCTTTACCATTCATATAGGCTTTTCCATTTCCCCAGGCATAGAAACATTCGTCGAGGGTTACCTCGTATATCACCCCTAAAATTATTGCGTCACCTTGCATTAGAGCAATACTGATGGCGTAGGGGGGCAGGCCGTGGATAAAGTTGGTAGTGCCATCCAGCGGGTCGATAATCCAGTTTAGCCCTCCGGGCTTCTGCTCACCAGTGCCCTCTTCGGCAATAAAGCCGGCAGTGGGGAGCATTTGGCGTAGGCCCTCAACTATTCGTAGCTCCGACTCTTTATCTACATACGATACAAAATCGTGTAGTCCTTTAGTCTCCACCCTGTCGAAGCTAAAATGCTTACGTTGCTGGCGAATAAAGCCACCTGTTGTGGTGGCAAGGTCTACTACCTGTGTGCAAATACTCTCAATATTCATCCTTTTATCATTTATCTGTTATCTCAACAATGCAATTGCCATTATCGCTTAAACCAGTTAGCGTAACATTCATAATTTTACCAACCAGCTCTTTGCTGTATGGATGCTCAACCTTTATGTAGTTTCGGGTAAAACCATTAGTAAGTCCATCTTTTCGTGTCGACTCGAAAAGCACCTGATCGGATTTACCGATATTCTGTTGATAAAACTTGCGGTGTAGCCTATCCGAAAGGCTGTGCAGCTGCTTCACTCGTTCGTTTACAACCTTCGATTTAACCTTATTGCTATAGCTGGCTGCTGGGGTGTTGGGGCGTTCCGAGTATGGGAAGATATGCAGGAACGAGGGCTTAAGCCCTTCGAGTAGATTGTATGTTGTGGTAAAATCGTCATCGGTTTCGCCAGGAAACCCCACAATTACATCAACCCCAATAAATGCGTTAGGAATAGCTTGCTTAATTCTTGCTATCTTATCGGCAAATAGGGTGGTGTTGTATCGCCTTTTCATTAGCTTCAGCACGTTATCGGAGCCCGACTGAAGCGGTATGTGGAAGTGGGGCAGAAACTTGCGCGAGGTGGCTACAAATGCGATAATCTCGTTGGTAACTAGGTTGGGCTCAATGGACGATATTCTGTAACGCTCAATCCCATCCACCTCTTCGAGGGCTTTAAGCAGGTCGATAAACTTTTCGCCGGTTGTACGACCAAAATCCCCGGTATTAACTCCGGTGAGGATTATCTCTTTAATTCCGCTGGTGGCAATTTGTTGTGCTTGGTCAACAACCTTATCAATAGGGATATTGCGGCTTTTGCCCCTTGCTAGCGGAATGGTGCAGTAGGTGCAGTGGTAATCGCAACCATCCTGTACCTTAAGGAACGAACGGGTTCTGTCGCCCGATGAGTAGGCCGGAAAAATATCGTTAACCGCATCCACATCGCAGCTGTACACCTTGGCCTTTGGCCCCTTGGTTATATCGCCAATGTGCTGTGGAAGGTTCCCTTTCTCGGATGTTCCCATCACTAGGTCAACCCCATCCATTAGTGCTATCTCCTCGGGTTTGAGCTGGGCATAGCACCCCACAACGGCCACAAAGGCGTTGGGCGATTGCTTTACAAATTTTTTAATTGCCTGACGGCATTTCTTATCGGCGTGCTCGGTTACAGAGCAGGTGTTAATAACATATACATCGGCTTGAGCCGAGGGTGCAACCCGCTCGAAACCCAGCTCATCGAACTGGCGGGCAATGGTAGATGTTTCGGAAAAATTTAGCTTACACCCAAGGGTGTAAAATGCCACCCTCTTTTTTTCGCTTGACATGTTGTATATTGTTGTAAAAACCTGACAAAGTTACAAAAAATGGGGCACTAAATAGACCAAGCAGGTAAGCCTCACTTTAATTAATGTTAACAATGCGGAGCAATGCAAAATAGTAACAAGTTAGTTTAGAGCGAACTTATCCACCCTGTAGTTCACGGATATTCTTCTCGAAATCGGGGGAGTCGAAGGTTGGTTTAAAGTTGAGATTGGGCACAATCTCGCCAGTTTCAATATTTATGTAGCCCTTTACAAACTGAGCAGGCAAAAGGTACACCTCGTCCAGGTTATCATTAAGTTCGGGGAGCAGGGTGCTAAATATCTGCTCAACATTTACCACAGCCTTAACGTTGGATATAATCTGCGTGTACTTGTTGTATATATCTTTTGAGAAGGCAAGAACAACAATGATACTCCCGAATTGCTTGCGAAGGTTGTGCTTGTAAACTAGGTCCAGCTTATCGTTAGTAATGGGTTCGGCCGTTTTGTAGAACGAATCGGCAAATCGGAATCCTTCGCGGCAAATGGTGTCGGCAACCTCCTGATCGCGGGTGTAGTGAATAAATAGTTCCTCGTTGTCGAGATTGCTAAACAGAAAGCTCTGCACCTCTCCGTCGAGCAGCTTGTTGGGTTTGAGCAGCGTTTCGTATGGAAATGATTTTAACCTGTTGATTAAAAAGTCGATCTCCTCTCGACTTGAAAAGTTTTGCAAGCTGAGCTGCTGCTTCAGTAACGAATCGATCCGGTTTTCTTTCTGTTTAAGCTTAAAGTGCAGGTACGCAATATAGGCAATCAGAAGTAATATAATCGCAAGTTCAACCTTCATTTGCAGTATTCATTTTTTCATCCCCCGTTCCTCTATGCAATTTAGAAACAATTTTTTACAATTTGCATTTTACTGCTATAAAGTTTTGGCTGATTTAAAAAACGTGGGTTTGTAACAAATGATACAATCGGCTAAGCAAAACCTAGTATTTTTGCAACTTTCAATACATGCACAAATGAGCCGCCTTTACAAAGTATTTAGGAAGTATCACAAGTGGTTGGGTGTTACCCTAGCATTTTTCTTCATATTCTTTGCCCTTTCGGGCATTGTGCTTAACCATAGGAGAACATTCTCCAAGGTAGATGTTAATCGAAGATGGTTGCCTAAAGAGTATAGGTATAGCAATTGGAATAATGCCGCTGTAAGAGGAGCCAAACCAGTTGGCTCCGATTCGATGCTGGTTTACGGTAACATTGGTGTTTGGCTCACCGACAATCAATTCTCAACGTTTGTTGATTTAAACCAAGGATTCCCAAAGGGGATTGACAATAGAAAGATTGCAGACGTTGAGGTGGTTGGTGATGATCTTTTTGCTGCCACGCTATTCGGACTGTACAGGTACAACGATAGCCAATGGCAAAAGGTTATGCTGCCCATAGCTGAGGAGCGAATGGTAGCCCTTGAGCAGCGTGGCGACAGCCTAATTGTGATGAGCCGTTCGCACCTGTTGGTTGGCTTGGCTGGTGACGATTTCCATACCTTTCACGAGGTACCCTTGCTTGCACCCAATGGCGCTCAAAAGCGCATAAGCCTTTTCAGAACCATTTGGTTTATCCACAGCGGTAAGGTTTGGGGCACTCCGGGTAAACTTATTGTTGATTTGGGAGGAGCGGCAATGATTTTTTTATCGTTAACCGGGTTGTTCTACTTTTTTGCCCCCAAGCTGCTAAGTAAGATACAAGCAAAGTTCACGCTGCGATCTCGAATTAAACGCACCAACCGATGGTCGTACAAGTGGCACCTGCATATAGGTATTGTTGCAGCCTTGCTACTGCTTGTTGTAACCACTACGGGCATGTTTCTGCGGCCACCATTGCTTATTCCCATAGCAAGCAAATCGGTTAAGCCCATGAAGGGAACCACGCTTGCCGATTCAAACTACTGGAGCGATAACCTGCGTGATATAATTTACGACTCGCATCGACGATTCTTCTTTTTGGCCACAGCCGAGGGTATTTTTGCACTATCGCCCGACCTGATGGAAGCGCCTGTGAAATTTGCTCCTCAGCCTCCAGTTAGTGTAATGGGGATAAATGTTTTCTGGCAAGAGGGGCCATACTATGTAGTTGGATCGTTCAGCGGATTGTACCGGTGGAATCCTTTCGAGCATCATCTATCCGACTATCTAACAGGAGAAAGTGTTGAACCCCATTCTACGTTAAGGTCACCCTTTGGTGCTTTGGCCATTGCTGGGGGAATAAGGTTACAAAATGCCGAAAATGTTTTCTTTGATTATAATAGTGGTGCATTCACGCCTAAGGGGGATAACAGTTTTCCAGAAATGCCTCAGGAGGTGGTCTCCAAGTCGGGGATGTCGCTCTGGAACCTTGCCCTGGAGATTCACACCTGGCGTATTATAAAGTTTTTGGTAAGCGACTTCTCCATTTTGGTAGTACCCCTTTCAGGTATACTGGGTGTGGTAATTGTGTTAACAGGTGTGGTGATGTGGATTATAAGGTATAGTAAACGAAAAAAGTGTAAAAAGGAATGAGGATAACTGATTTGAGAACGGCCGAGAAAGTACCCTTCAACCTCGATGGGCGCAAGATGCTAGTTGACACTAGGGTTGAGATTGTGCATCTAACGCTCCAACCAAACGAGGTGCTTGCCAAGCATACCAACCCGTTCGATGTGGCCATTTATGTACTTGAGGGGGAGGGAATGGTTGAGACCGATGAGCACTCGGTATCCGTTTCGCCCGATATGTGTATTGAGGTGCCTTCGGGAGCGAATCGTGGAATTATAAATACCTCAGGGGGTAACCTTATGGTTTTGGTTGTAAAAATATTTGAGCGATAGAATGTTTTAACCCTAGTGCGAAAGGCTGTAGTGGGTAAAGGTTTTCATCACGTTTTGAGCGTAGGTTTTAGATACTGGTATTTTGATACTCGAAGGCCCATCGAGCTCAAGTATTAGCTCGTCCCTATCTTTTCTAAGGATTTTCACCTTTTCAAAGTTTACCATATACGAGCGGTGGCATCGGATAATCTGAGCGTTTTTCAGTAGCGCCTCAAGGCGCTTAATGCTATTGCGCAATGTAAATCGCGCGATTTTCCCCTTATCGATATAGTATATGTTCACGTAGTTGTCGGCCGACTCGATGTATAGCAGATGCTCAACCTTTACCGAGAAGCGAAGCGCCCCCTTCTCGTCGTACATTGGTATCATCTTCTTTGTGGTATCCATTCCAATTGATGTTTCCTCGGCAAGCCTTTGCAGCTGTTGCTTTTTTTCCTGCCATGAGAAGTACAGCCAAAGTACCGAGTAGGGTATAAAAAGTACCAGCGTAGTATTCTTCATCGATATTTTAAGCAGGTCGAGAATAAACCTTGAGTCCTGAATGAAAAGCTTCTCGAAAAGGGTATAGAATATGGCCATGGCCAGCACCTCGGCAAATACCCATAATATGTACTGCCAAACCAGCAGATTCTTGCGCTTTGAGCGGTGGTACATTATTACCCTACTGATTACTACCACCAAAACCCCGGTAAGGATAATTACGCTTGAGATGCCCAAGAACTCCCAGTCGGATAGCTCGTAAATTGTTTCTAAACCAAACGGAGCGTATATATTGATGAAGACCACTGCGAAAAGCGCTGTAAGCAGTATTAGCCGTACAATATTCTTTTTGTCGGTGAGGTATTTTGGTAGAGGATTATTTAGCATTTTTCCGATTTGAGTATCCAAAGATAGCAAATACAGCATAACAAAAGGTTGGAAGTAAGAATTTAGCTCGCAAATATTCCCGAATTCTTACCCCTGTATATCTGGTTTTACCCCTCAGTAGGCATTTGTACCCCCAGCAGATGCCCAAAAACCCAAAAATTTGCACTGTGATGCTTTTGAGTCGTTATTTGCATCAAAACTCATAATACTTGAACTATGGAATTCACTAAAACTTACAACGACCTAAAGGGGATATTCTCGTTAAGCAATGGCGAAACTACCTTAGAGGGTGATTCCGGCATATTTAAGACAATGCCTTTTGTAAGCGATTCAAACCCAATTCCATTTAATCGTACGGGCATATATAATGGGGTCAAAGGGTATGCTTATGCTGCAGAGGACGCTACTATAGCCGAGAATATTCAATTTAGCTACCCGGTTTACATCCCAGCTGGCGGTGAGCAGTATGCTAAGGCCATTATCTTGCTGCATGGACTTAACGAGCGGAGTTGGCACAAGTACTTACCATGGGCTAAGTATTTAGGCGATAAAACCAATAGGCCTGTTGTATTATTCCCGCTGGCTTTTCATATGAACCGTAGCCCAGAGCAGTGGGCTAACCCTAGGCAGATGATGCCATTGCTTAATAGTCGTAAGAAACTTGAAGGGGTGCAAATGGCAACCTTTGCAAATATTGCGCTAAGCCAACGCTTGAGCGACGACCCGCTGCGTTTCTTCACATCGGGTAAGCAAAGTGCTGATGACATTGTTAAGCTACTAGGAGAGATTAAGGAGGGTGCTATTTCGTTCCTGCAGAGGGATGCCCATATCGATTTCTTTTCATACTCCATTGGTTCGTTCCTGTCGCAAATATTATTTCTTGCAAATCCGAATGATTTATTGAGCACCGCTAAGCTATTCATATTTTGTGGAGGAGCTCTATTCGATCAAATGCGGGGAACCTCGCGCCTTATAATGGATAGCCATGCATACAGTAGTCTACGCAGATACTATCTGCACGATTTTCCCATAGAGCTTAAGTTCAGATCGCCATTCTCTTCGTATGTAAGGGGAGGGGTACTGGGCGAAGCGTTTATAGCAATGATTTCCGAGGAGAGTAATAGGTCGTTCCGTGAACATCGTTTTCAGCAGCTTAGGAACCAGCTAAGGGTTGTGGCTCTCCGAAAGGATTCGGTAATGCCTGCTGCCGCAGTAAAACAGGCTTTTGCATGTACGCTAAGTGATAGTGTTTATACTGAGCTCGATTTTCCGTTTGATTATACACATGAGAACCCATTCCCAATTTATCCTAACAACAAATCGGCTGACGTGGATAAAGCTTTCGAAGAGGTATTCGCCATGGCTACAGAATTCCTACGCTAGCTATCATTAGTGCTCAGCATATTTTGTTGGGGTAAGCAAGGCATCCCGGATGGGTCTCAATACGTTGAAGCCATTCTATGGGATGCCTGCTTTTTTAGGGATATACTAGCTAGTACTCGTCAATGGTTTGAAACTCAATGCCCCTGTCGGGTTCAAAGGTTGAGGCAGGGATACGAATATTTTCCTTGATTTGGACAGCAATTTCGTTTGCCGAAATGCCCAAGGCTTTTGCTTCGGATTTAAGGGGTACACCCTTGTATATCCACATCTTGGCCATCATTATCTTAGCGGTTCTGCTATCATTTTAGTGATAGATTTAATCTGAATGCCAGTAACATTCATAAAATCAATATATTATGAGCGTATTGCTTGTGAAACCTCATTGCTTTGTGTAACCATCAGATTATAAGACTGATATATTGTATAAAGGTTGTTTCTACCACGAAATTGGTAGTAGCACCTAACGTATATTACATTATGGCAACTATTCTATGAATTCGTTCGAAATAGATCATCACTAAAGTTAGCAGTTTAAATTCCCGCCTTTGCAAAGCACAATTTCAGTTGGGCTAATGGTAACCATATGCCCTTTCTGGGCTTCATCGAACCAGGGTTTAATATGATAAAGGAATCGCTCTACCTTGGCCCGTTCATCAATTAGCTGGATAGTAATGGGATACTTGCTGGCTAATTCCCAAAATTTTATTGCAGTTGAGCTGCTACTGGCGCCATAGCCCATCTCACCCTGGAATACGGTGGCTCCTCGTATTCCAAAATTCTTTGCTTCAATGGTTATGGCCTCAAATAGTGGGCTGTTGTGAAATTTGTCGGTGGAGCTAAGGTAGATGCTCATCATTACAACTTGGTTAGGCTGATTCATGGCAATAGGGTTTGGTTTAGCAACTGATTGGTTGTGCTAATATACCATGAATTTGCTTAACCTGAGATGTTTAATGATTAAATTTACATCAACTTTAGGCTTGCCATACCGTCTTTAAGTGTATACACGTTGTCGAGCTTATGCTTGGTAACCAAAAACCTTAGGGCGGCTTGGCTCTTAAGCCCAAACTCGCATACCAGTATAATTTTTTTGTCTTGTGGAAGCTTGGGTACTTTATTGGGTAGCTCGTATAGCGGAATGGTATCCCATTGTTGTCCCATTGCACTCAGAGGGGTGTCATCATCAGCAAACGCCATTACAAAGGGTGGGCTAGCGGAGCTAATCATTTCGAGGAATTGCTGCCCATCAATCTCCCTACCCTTTAGGATACTATCGGGGCAGGAGTATTCGTACTCTTTAAGTTCATTTATCTTTAGATTTTCTGGATTAAGCGTTATTTCAAATTCATCGAAAGTCATGGTAAGCCCATCGAGGTTAAGCAATCGGCCCGAGAGGGTTTTGCCAATACCAGTAATAACCTTTAGCGCCTCCAATGCTTGCATCGATCCAACGATTCCGGGAATCATTCCAATTACACCTGCTTCGGAGCACGAAGGGGCTTCCAGCGGATCGGGCTCCTCGGCCAGTAGGCAGCGGAATGTTGGCCCACCCTTATGATTGTATACCGAGAGTTGCCCCGAGAAGCGAAGTACCCCACCAATTATGCAGGGCTTTTTTAGCATCACGCAGGCATCATTAACCAGAAACTTCGATGGGAAATTGTCGGTGCAGTCAATTACCAAGTCGTAATTTCTGATGATTTCTAATGCATTATCCTTATGGAGTCTGACAAGGTGCGTTACAATCTTAATCTCGGGGTTCATTTCGCTTAGCCTGTGGCTTGCCACCACTGCCTTGGGTTGGCCAATATCGTTGGTAGTGTATATAACCTGACGCTGGAGATTGGTCAGATCCACCTCATCGCTATCGAGCACGCCAATAGTACCCACTCCGGCAGCAGCCAAATATGAAAGGACAGGGCTGCCTAGTGCACCTGCACCTACAACTAGCACCTTGGCATTATTCACCTTATTTTGAGCCTCATGGCCAAAATCTTTAACCCGAATTTGGCGAATATATCTTTCGTAACTTTTAGTGAACATACGAACTTCAATTTTTGCATAAATCTATCAAATTCTTCGGTCACCTTCCAAACTAAACCATACCAATTTTACTTTGTCTTACAACTAAGGTTTTTTATTTGCCCAATAACATACAAAATGAAACGAACTAATACATTTCAATTTCCTACCTTTGGGACTAGTAATAACACTTAAAAAGTAGTCATCATGCAACAGCTCGATTGGAGTAACCTACCCTTTGGTTACGTAAAAACACATTACAATGTACGCTGCAAGTATAAGGATGGTAAATGGGGTGAACTGCAGATTTCTGATTCTGAATCGCTTCCACTTCACATTGCATCCACTGCTCTACACTACGGTCAGCAGGCATTTGAGGGGATGAAGGCCTACCGTGGTAAGGATAATAAGATTCGTCTTTTCCGTTGGGAGGAGAACGCTAAGCGTTTACAGCGGTCGGCTGAGGGAATTCATATGGCCCCAGTGCCCAGCGAACTGTTTAAGCAAGCGGTGGTAAAAGCCGTTAAGCTTAATCAGGATTTTGTGCCACCATACGGCACAGGTGCTTCGCTTTACATTAGGCCTTTGCTATTTGGCTCGGGGGCCGAGGTGGGCGTTAAGCCAGCCAGCGAGTATATGTTTGTGGTGTTTGTTACTCCCGTTGGTCCATACTTTAAGGAGGGATTCAACCCTGTGAAGATTGCCATTGTTCGCGATAGCGACCGTGCAGCGCCCCTTGGAACAGGAACTTTTAAGGTGGGTGGAAACTATGCCGCTAGCTTAAGGGGAACCATCAAGGCGCATAAAGCTGGCTATGGCGCACCCATGTACCTCGACTGTGTTGAGAAGAAGTACATTGATGAGATTGGCGCAGCCAACTTCTTTGGGATCAAGGATAAGACCTATATTACCCCCAAATCATCATCCATATTGGCTTCCATTACCAATATGAGCCTTATTACGCTGGCCGAAGATTTGGGTCTAAAGGTTGACCGTAGGCCTGTTCCCGTTGAGGAGCTTGAGACCTTCGAGGAGGTGGGTGCCTGTGGTACTGCAGCGGTTATCTCGCCTATTGGCGAGGTGAACGACTTGGATAAGGGCAAGGTTTACAAGTTCTGTAAGGATGGTAAGCCCGGACCAATATCAAAGAAACTATACGACACCCTTGTGGGAATTCAGTATGGCGATGTTGACGATAAGCACGGTTGGATTACGGTGATTGAATAAGGTTTTTCTGCTAAACAAAAAGGGTTTCCCTCGCATGAGGGAAACCCTTTTCGGTTTAAATATGATTTTGGAAAACTACTAGTGGACCTGCATCAAACTCAATTTCGAACCATTCGCCTAGGCTCTCATTCAGCGTTCCCATCCAGGGCTCGGGCAGAGACCTATCTTCGATTGGATACCTAAGGTTGCGTGTGGTGATTCTGGTTGCGTTGTTGAACGAAAAGATGGAGACCTGTTGCCCTGCGTAGCTCTCGAGCCGTGCGCTGGTGAGCAGTGGTACAAACGCACCAAAATCGGTTACCATCTTTACCTCAAGTCCCATCCTGTGGTAGCGGGTTAGCAATCCTATGTTGCCAATGGTGTGGTCATCGCGCTTACCCGTGCCAGCAAGTATGGTAATGTTCTTAAAACCTCTCTCGTTGCACCAATAGATGGCCTTGGTGAGGTCGTTAGTGTTCTGATCGGGGTTAAAGAAAATTCTATCGGCATACTTCTGCTTAAGATTTTGGGGAACTGAATCTAAGTCGCCAACGATAGCTGTGGGCTCCAACCCGAAGTTTTCGAGCTGCTCCACCGAGCCATCGCAGCAAATAATACGCAAAGCGTCCCTGAGCATCCCAAGCGGAGTAGGGTGGGAGGGGAAACGACCGTTGGCTAGTATTACCGTTGACATAGCTGCTGGTTATCAAAATTACTTAGGGCTGGTTATCGCTCTAGCATTCATACTTCTTTTCCATTGTACATATCCAACAATGCTCATGGCAAAGTTGAATATAAACAGCACCGATGTAGGATATAGCCCCTTGTAGATGTATAGGCCAAAGGCTACTCCATTGGCCAAAATCCAAAGCCACCACATCTCCAGTATTTTCCGGGCAAGCATCCATGTTGCTACAATGCTAAGTGCTGTGGTAAACGAGTCGCCAATGGGAATGGGCGAGTCGGTAAAGTTCTTCAGCACGTAAATCAACCCCACAAATATAGCAATTGTTGCCACCGATAGGTTTAATACTTGCGCTGAGGTGATGTGGGTAACGGGTAGCGTGTCCGTTTCCTCCCTTTTACCCCCGTAAAGCCAGTGCCACCATCCGTAAAGGCTGATGCCTAGGTAGTAGAATTGCAATCCCATATCGGCATAAAACTTTGAGGTGTAAAAGATATATACGTAAAATGCCGATGTGATCAACCCCACTGGCCACAGCCAAATCTTTTGCTTAATCTCGAGGTAAAGGTAGATTATGCCCGTTACCGCGCCAATAACCTCGATATAATTTTTTAGTAACCAGTCAGTCATTGTTTGTTGATTTTTTAGAAGACAGAAGACAGAAGACGGAAGTTGGAAGACGGAAGACCGAAGTGGGATTTATGACTTCCGCCTTCGGTCTTCCGTCTACCCCTAAAACTCCAGCGCAACGCGCCCCATAAAGTTTATGCCCGCTTGTGGAAAGAATCCATCCTCGCGGTACTCGGGGCTGCCATCGTTAAACTCGGCTCGCCATACCCAGCCATTGGCTATATAATCGTTATTGAATAAGTTGTTTACAAAGAGTTGTAGGTTGATGGCCTTAAAGCCTTTAGGTTTAAAGGTGTAATCAACCTTAAGGTTGTTAACCAGGTAAGCATCGAGCATACGCTCCTTGCTGCTAGTGTTATCGATATACTGAGCCCCCACATACTTGGTGACAAAGGTAACGCCAAGCCCTTTCAGGGGTTCAACCCTAAGTTGGCTTGAGGCCACCACGGGTGGAGAGAAGGATATGTCGGTTGTGCCCAGCTCGTACTCGTTTTGTCCAACGTAATCCCAGTTGGCATCGTACAGATCAACGTATGACACAAAGTTCTCTATCTTGTTCTGGCTAAGGGTTAGGTTGGCATCCCACCTAAGCCACTGGGTTGGCATTAGCCCCGTGGTTAGCTCAATGCCCCTGCGGTAGCTTTTGTCCACGTTGGTCATAAGTGGATAGCCAACCTCGCTTAGCTTACCTGTAAGCACCAGCTGATCCTCAAAATCCATATAGAAAAGATTTACACCCATGGCAAAGCTTTGCGACTTGAAGTTGTAGCCCAGCTCATAATCAAGAAGTTTTTCTTCGCGTGGCGTATTGTTGGTTCCATACTTCATGGCATCCTTTATATCGGCACGGCTAGGCTCGCGGTGCGCCACGGCAACTGAGAGAAACGCCTCTTGATTGGCCGATAGCTGATAGAAAACACCCCCTTTCGGGTTAAAGAATTTCCAGTCATGCTTCTGTTCGAGGCTTTGCAAGTCATCGTCGAAACCAGCCAGCTCATAGTCAATTCCCCTGTACTGCAGATCGCCAAACAGCGAGAGGTTGTCAATTACCTCGTATGTAGCTTTTACAAAGATGTTATAGTCGGTTTTTAGCCCGTTGTTTCTGTACCACTCGTAATTTCTGGGGATATTGATATTGGTTTGGGTCCAAAGCACATTGCCAAAGTGGTGGTTGTCGAACCGATTCCAACCTCCACCCAGTATGGTGTTTAGGTTGTTCTCTGTGTACGATAGCGAGTAGGTAAATCCATACAAATCGTTGTCGAGCCACTTTTGGCGCACCATATCCACCTGCGAGATGACCTCTTCGCCAATAACAAATGGGGCGAGGCCATAGTCGGTTAGCTTCCTGTTGCGCTTGTACTGCTCGTAAAATCCTTCGCCCACAATCCAGTAACCAGCAAGGTTGAGCGATAGGTTTCTGCTTAGCTCATGGCTAAAAATCAGATGGTAGTGTGTTTGCGTGTAGTTGTCGGACTCGTTGGGGTAGAAAAGTTCTACACCATCACCATCAGTTCCCATATATCCAGCGGGGTTGTAACGTCGGTTTTGGTCGAGCATATAGCTTGGGGTACCCTCCCAGGTTATCCCAGTGTGCTGAACGCCGTGAATAAGGTTAAACCTTAGCAGGCTCCGCTCGCTATGCCAAGCCCCGGTAATAAACAGCGATTCGTGGTCGGACCAGCCCCGCTCAATGTATCCATCGGATTTAACCTGCGAGTAACGTGTCTCGAAGCTAAACATATCGTTCACTAGCCCCGTACCTGCTTTAATTGAGGTGCGTAGCGTATTAAACGAGCCAGCAATAGCCTCGGCCTGCGCAAAGGGTTCGGGCGTGAGGGTGCTGGTTTGGAAATTTACGGTTGCACCAAATGCACCAGCCCCGTGGGTTGATGTACCAACGCCCCGTTGTACCTGAATATTCTCCACCGAGTTGGCAAAGTCGGGCATATTTACCCAGAACACACCCTGCGATTCGGGGTCGTTTAACGGTATACCGTTTACGGTAACGTTAATGCGGGTCATATCAGTCCCGCGGATGCGAAATGTGGTGTTGCCCACCCCAGTTCCTCCTTCGGACACAGCCACCACCGATGGCACCATCTCAAGAAGATATGGAATATCAAACCCCGATTTTTGCCTCTCCAGCTCCTCGGCATTGATATTGGTTTGGGCTATGGGCATTCTGCTGCTAGCGCGGGTTGCGCTTACAATTACCGCTTCGCTCATAATGCTCTCGGGCACAAGGGAGAACTCAACAGAGATATCAGCATCAACGTAAATCTCCTTAGCGGCTTTTCCGTACCCCATAAATGAGGCGAAAATTTGGTAGTTCCCCGACCGGCGAAGTGTTAGGCTGTAGCTGCCATCGGCAGTGGTTGATGTTCCCAGCATTGAGTTTTCAATAGCAACCACCGCTCCTGCAAGGGGTTTCCCTTGCTCATCGAGCACGCGCCCAGTTACTTTAAAGATTCCCTCACCTTCGTAAGGCATTCCGTTGGCAATCCATCCAACCGGGAGTAAAAGCAGTAGCAATACAATTTTTTTCATCTCAAAAAGATCCTTTTAATGGTTAGTGAATATCCTGCTCAAACACCATGTGATAGGGAAAGGGTGTGCACCGTCCGCTTACCATCATACACAAGGCATTCAGCAACCAGTAAAAGGGGTTTAATACGTGTAGGTTGAATTTAGAAGACTCTTTTTCCCTTCGCCGGTACTACCCAGATCAGGTTCCAAGGGTGTGATCTCAGCCCGTTGTATTAAGGCACCCCTAAAAGTTTACGGTGCAAAGATAGGGTTAATAGTTTTGATTTTGCAAATCAAAAGGGATAATTCGGAACGTAGGGTTTGGTGTTGTGGGGCATTAAACATTGGCAAAGCGCATACTTATAGCTTGTTGTGCTCAAGTTTTGGAAAGTTGTATTTTACAAAGAAGATGTAGCTTGTGCCTGCCAATACAATGAAAACAAGCCCTGCAATTATAATTGCTCCGCCAAGGCCAAATGCATCGGTGTACCACCCGTAAAAAGGCCCCCAAAGGGCAAATATAATGCGAATTACAAAGTTACGCACCGATAGAATTGTTGCCCTGATATCCGAGGTGGTTATCCGGTTTATGTAATCTTTTAGAACGGGAGTGGCAATCCCTCTAGCAAGGTAAAAGATAAGTAAAAACAATAGCCCCCAATAGTTTTCTAGTATAGCTGCCCCCATAAAACCTAATGCCAGCGATATGGTGATTGCAATAACTGTGGTTCTTGCGCCAAAGAGTCGTTCGAATTTATAGGCAAACAGAGCCGAAATGCCTACCGATAGGTTTAGTAGGGTCCACAACACCCCAAACATTGTAACCGGTAGCTCGGCTCTTATAAACCATGGCTGAACAAACCAGGCCATGGTGAGGGTAGAAGCACCCACTATTGATGAGTATAGGATATTTGAACGCAGCTTTTTATTCTCGATAAGTGCAAACCTCACAACCCCCACAATTTTGCCAAAGGTCATCTTTACCATTTCGCCATATACCTTAGGCTCATACAGGGTCAATGAGGCAGGCACGGCCATAAACGCTATGCCCGTTTGGAAGTAGTAGGGGTAGCGAAGGCTAATGGCTGCTAGCAATCCGCCGGCAATGCCAGCCAGAGCCTCGGCAAAGTTTCCCGCAGATATCATACGCCCCTCATGCTTCATGTAGTCCTTTTCGCGCTTGCTTTGCAAAAGGGTATCGTAAAGCAGGGCCGAGTCGGCACCCGAGATTAAGCTTTGCCCAAAACCCAGCACCATCTCGGCAGCTAAAAATCCCCAGAACCCAAACGAGAAGGAGTACACCAGGTAGCCTAGGAAACCAAGTATGCTTCCGATGATTAGCGTGTTTTTTCGCCCAAGGGCATCGGCAAAGTACCCCGATGGTATTTCGAGCATCACAATGGATATGGAGTAGATGGCTTGCAGGATAAATACCTCCTTCATCCCCAGCCCATTTTCCTGGTAGAAAAGCACCACAATGGGCATGATCAGCATGAACCATTTGGCTGCCTTAATGATGTATAACCTTACGATATTGTGAAGTGGACTTTTTGCCATGGTGGCGCAAAGATAATTGAAAGAGTTTTGATAAAATAGTTGGATTAATAAAAAGCCCTACTCTTTTCGAGTAGGGCTTTGTGGTATGTTTAGGCTATAATTACATGGGGATGTAAAGTGGCCCATCGGGGCCAAGTGGTATACCCAGTAGCATCCATAGTACAAGCAGCAATATCCACCCTATGGTAAGCATTACCGTGTAGGGGAGCATGGTGGAGATAATGGTTCCTACACCATACTTCTCATCGTATTTCTGTGCATAGGTTACAATCAGGGCAAAGTAGCTCATCATGGGGGTGATGAGGTTGGTAACCGAGTCGCCTATGCGGAATGCCGCTTGCGTTAGGCCAGGGTGGTATGGCGGATCAATGAGCATGAGCATGGGGATGAAAACTGGCGCCATGATGGCCCACTTGGCCGAGGCGCTGCCCATAAACATGTTGATAAATGCCGATAGCACCACAAAGGCAACAATAAGAGTTATTCCCGTTAGTCCAATGCTTTGCAGCATGGTAGCTCCCTTAATGGCAAAGATTATCCCCAGGTTACTGTAGTTAAAGAAGTAAACGAATTGCGCAGCAAAGAATACCAGCACGATGTAGCTACCCATGCCGCTCATCGACTGGCCAAGGTACTTGGCAACCTCCTTATCGTTTTTAATGGTGCCAACAATAATTCCGTATACCAAGCCTGGTATGAAGAACATCAGCAGGATGGCGATGATGATTCCATTGAAAAAAGGTGAATGAAGAACCGAACCTGTATCGGGATCTCTGAAAATTCCGTTCTCAGGAATCACGGTGTAAGCCAGCAAGCCCAAGGTGATAAGCAGAGCAACACCTGCCCAACGTAATCCCTTTTTCTCCTTTGGGGTTAGCTGTACAATGGGCAGCTTTTCGGCTGTACCGTCGTACTTGCCCAAGCGAGGCTCTACAATCTTCTCGGTTACCCAAGTACCTACAATGATTACCAGAAAGCTCGAGATGAACATGAAGTAGTAGTTAACCGCAGGGTTAACCGTTATGTCGGGCATAATCATTTGAGCTGCCGACTCTGAAATGCCTGCTAGGATTGGGTCGATAGATCCCACGAAGAAATTTGCTCCAAATCCTCCGGAAACCCCTGCAAAAGCAGCGGCAAGCCCAGCCATGGGATGTCTTCCTAAAGCGTGGAAAATCATAGCCCCCAATGGTATTAGAATTACATAACCCGCTTCCGATGCTAGGTGCGAAAGGATACCAGCTAGGACAATAGCGCCTGTTACCAGCCTGGGGGGGGCGCTAAGTACGAGTGATCTGATTAGCGTGGTGAAAAGCCCCGACCCTTCGGCCACACCAATACCAATCATTACAACCAGAACGTAACCCAAGGGAGGGAAGCGTAGGAAGTTGTTTATCAGATTGGTGTACATCCACCGAATTCCATCACCGCCAAGCAGATTTTTTGCCTCTATAAGGCTGCCATCCACCGGATGGGTTGCCTGTACTCCCAGGGTATGGCCAAGCCATGACAGGAGCGCAACAATTACTGCAAGCAAAAAGAATAGCGTTGCCGGGTGTGGTAGCTTATTCCCAATAATTTCAACATAGTCGAGCGAGCGAACAAACGCTTTTGATGACCACTCGCGAATCTTGCCAAATATCCTTTTCATTGTGTGTAGGGTTGTTTATTTTGTTTTTACTGATTAGGCTGCAGGAATTTATCACCCGTTTCCTCAATAATGGTTTTCTTCCAGCTATCGGGGTACTCCGGATGTCTAGGGCTTAACGGGAATCCCCATGGGTTTCTTAGGAATTCGCCGTTTTCCTCCTGCTTAACATTACCATCGAGGTATTTTACCAGTAGGAAGTTTCCAAGGTCGCGCCACTCGTTCACGGTGTTAATGGCAGTATTGTGCGAGAATTCTTTTAAGAATTGCGTGGCAAGCTTGGGATCCTGTTCGTAAAGCATCATGGCGGCTTTGTCGATAGCCGGGATAAAGGCTTCGAACTTGTCGCGAAGCTCGTTTTGCTTCTTGCGGATATCCACAATGGCTCTGTCGTAGAAAAGGTAGGTGAAATGCGACACCCTTTGGAATACCCAGAATGCAGATGTTTCGCTGTACGATAGTATATCACCATTATCCTCTGAATGGGTGTAGGGCACGCTCTCCATTCCAATGTAGAATGGTACGTGAACCGATAGGTTGGCATCGTCGAGACCGTACCAGAAGATACCTCCAATGGGGTTTGGCATATTTTTACGTACCTGAGCTACCCATGAGAAAGCGGTTTGCTGCGTGGCGGTGGTCCGCTCATGAAAATACTTCTTGCCTTGGTATTCCCAAGTCATGGGGCGCCAGCGGTAGGGGAGCCCTTGCGGTCCTGCTCCAACATCCTTGCTCATATCCAGCTCTGTTCCCTCAAGGTGGTTAGCTTTGAACTCCATAAGGTCGCGGGGCGTAAGCTTCTTGCTAGGCTTTATCCAAAGGGGCATACGTGGCCCTTGCGCCATTCCGGTTGCGTAATCCCAGTACTGTCCCATATCGTCGCTTACCTGATCGAACATTGCCCAAACTCGAAGCTCGCAAAAACGAGCCGATCCGAAATCGAGGGGTGCGTAAGTGTCGGAGAAGCTAAAGTCCGAACCATCGCCGTTGTAGTATCCCTTTGCGCGGGCAAAATCAACCACATCGTGCGAGTATACCACCTCCACCTCGGGGTTTAAAATCTTATCTAAATTTTTTGAGCTGATCGACTTTACGCCATCCTCCTTGGGGAAGGTGGTGATACGAGCGTGGTTGGCGTGTGCGCTGATGTATCCATCGGGAACTCGCATGGCTACCCAAACGGCACCCTTGTTGGCGTTGTAGGTTTTTTGGGAGCGGCGTTCGGTTTTAATATCCATCCCTTTGCCAATAATTTCGAGTATCCAAACCTCGTTGGGGTCGGCAATGGAGTACGATTGCCCCGAGCTGTAGTAGCCATATTCCTCTACCAGCTCAACCATAGCCTTAATGGCCTCACGGGCAGTTTTGCCTCTTTCTAGGCCAAGAAACATGATGCTTCCCCAGTCGATGATACCTGTTGTATCAACCAGCTCATTTCTGCCTCCAAAGGTGCTCTCGCCAATGGCCACCTGATGCTCGTTCATGAAACCAATCACCTGGTAGGTCTCCCTGGGGTAGGGGATTTGCCCCAGGGGGCGGTTCGAGCTGCGGTCGTAAATGGTTTGCATAGCACCCTCGGGCCAAATGGCTCTAGGACGGAAGTACAGCTGTCCGTAGCGAATGTGCGAGTCGCCAGCGTAGGAAATCATGTTGGAGCCATCGGCTGATGCCCCATTGGTCACAAGGTAGCTGGTGCATGCACTGGCCTCAAAGGTAGCCAATACTAGCAAAGCAAGTAGAGATAAAAATAATTTTCTCATAAGTATAATATATTTTGATTTTTAGTAGGAATTGGCAAATATATGATAATTGCCTAAAAAACTAATGGAATGCTAACAAGTTGTATGGCATAGTTTGATGTAGTGTTTGTTATTTCACAGGGTTTACTTACCTCCTTACACCGCTTTGCTCGGTTTGCCGCAGGTGGGAGCTACAAGCCGTAATTTCTTTTTTAACCAAAGGGTAAAGCCATATTTGGGATGTTTTTTAATCACTAAATGAGCTAGTTTTTTTGGTTTTTTTTTCGCACATAGCTGGTTCAATTTTGTTTAGCGCTTATATTTATGTAACTAGCTACAAAAATGAGCAATAGTAAAATCTTTAAAATGCCCTTTGCCAGTGTTTACCCATACTACATCCAAAAAGCGGAGAAGAAAGGGCGAACAAAAGCAGAGGTTGATGAGATAATATTTTGGCTAACAGGGTATGATGAGAGCTCATTCCAAAATCATCTCGACAATAAAACCAATTTTGAGAATTTCTTTGCCCAAGCTCCACAGATCAATCCTAATGTTTCAAAAATTACTGGTGTAGTTTGCGGTGTTAGGGTTGAGAATATTGAGGATAAGCTGATGCAACAAATTCGTTACCTTGATAAGCTTGTTGACGAATTGGCTAAAGGCAAGCCAATGGAGAAGATTCTTAGGAGGTGAACTTGTTCTTAGTCTCGGCCCTTATGATCACAGGCAGAGTCATCAAGGTTAATTCTTACTGGCAATCAAAGACATTTTGTGAATAAACTTTGTTCCCTAAAAAACTTGCAGCTTATACCCCAAATTTTGTATCAAAATTTTTAGGGGGGGTGATATGGACCTCGCAATTATCTCCAGGTTCTCCGGCTCTCTGCGGATAGGGTAGCTTTCCCTTTGCTGCTCAAATGTTTCAGGCGATTTTTTCAGCTTATCTGAATCCAGCAGTATGTTGTACGCAAAGTTGCTTAGCTCGCTAAATATTTGCTCCTTAGTTTTATCCTTGCCATTAATTGCCAAGCTACTTTGCTTTGCCTGTGGTACGTTGGCAGGTTGCCAATTATCCATCGCTAAACCAAAAAACTTGCTGATGGCCTGTACGCTCATGGCTGTTCCGTTGGCCTTGCCATCGGCGGAGTAGCCAGCAATATGAGGTGTGGTAATTTGTGCCAACTCAAGCAATCTTAGGTTGATACTGGGCTCGTTCTCCCACACATCAATTGCAGCACCGTCAAGATGCTTGCTCTCAAGTGCCCTAATTAGCGATTGGGTTTCCATTACTTCGCCACGTGAAGTGTTAATAAACCACGCTCCACGTTTCATTTTGGCAAAAAAATCTGAATTGGCCAGATGGAAAGTTTTGTTAATCCCTTCGTAAGAAAGAGGAACGTGAACTGTGATGATATCCGATTGGGCAATTAGCGTTTCTATATCGGTAAAATCGTCTTTACCCTCAACACGCTGGCGTGGTGGGTCGTTAAGCAGAGTCTTTATGTCAAGTGTTTTGGCCATAGCAGCTACTTTTGAGCCCACGTTACCAACTCCAATAATACCAAGGGTAATATCTTTAAATGTTTTTTTCTCGATGCTTACTATTTCGGCCAGGGCCGATGCGATGTACTGCTTTACCGAGCCCGAGTTGCACCCCGGTGCATTGGTCCACTTAATCCCTTGGGTATCGCAGTAAGCGGTATCGATATGGTCGTAACCAATGGTAGCCGAAGCTATAAATTTTACCGTTGTCCCGTGGAGCAACTCCCTGTTGCATTTGGTGCGGGTACGTATAATTAGCGCATCGGCGCTAGCAATTTCCTCTTTTGATATTTGAGACCTGGGTACATACACAACCTGCGCCACGTGGTCGAGAGCACCAGCAAGAAATGGGATTTTACTATCTGCAACAATTCTTAGCATTTAAAATTAATTTTATGATTGTCCGCTAACATACCTAAAGTTAAAATATAAGAATACGTCATTGCGAGCCTGCCTTTGCCCTGCCTTTGCCCTGCCTTTGCCCTGCCTTTGCCGGCAGGCGGCAGGCAGGGAGTGTTTTTTATGACGTAGCAATCTATTCGTATTCAGTGAAATAAAGATTGCTTCATCCGCCGGCTGGCGGATTCGCAATGACGATTCGGTGTTTTGGTATCGAAACGGATAGTCATATAATTTAAAACCACCATAAAGTTTAGTGCAACCTTTTTAATTTGGCTAAAGAGTAATGTTTATGAATGCGATAAAAGTTTTTGCAACCTCCTCGGGGCAATCTGCAGTGGCATCAACCACTAGGGCGTGATGTAGGTGCCATTTGCCAACAACATCTTCAAGGTACGATTTGCGCACAGTGATTACTATTGGATTTGTACCCCGGTGTAGCAGGTTTTCGAAGGCATCTGCCCAAATCATTCCGTCAAGCTCCTGCTTACCAATTTCATCAATAATAATTATTCTCTCCCCAGCGGCGTTCTCAAGAAGTTGCTTTCCTACTGCAAGCGCTTCGGGGTTATAACGGAATGGGCCATGCTGTTCCCAATCGGTGTTGTTTCGATTGCATAATGGAATGGTGAGGTTTTGTGGTAGGGTCACAAGGTTAAAGCTTGTCCTTCTTCCGTCACCTTGCCAAAGGCCCTCGGCAAAAAAGCCTGTGCATTGCACCCCACTATTTACGAGGTGGGCAATCAACTCTTTCAGAAATGTAGTCTTGCCCGAGTGCTTATCGCCAGTAATAATAACAACCTTTGGTTCTTTTGCTTCGGGCTGGTTTGTGTGAGCAAAATGCGAGAATAGTCGTTCGATCAGTGGCATAGGTTTGTGTATCTGCCCCTTGCTTAGCTTCAAATCTTTTATGAGCTTTGGGAGCGATTGGTGTGCAAACTGATATGAGTGGGCGAATGATGCAAAAGGTTTGAATGAGAAGTGCCTAGATACCCCTTTGCTCATCAGCTCAATGCCAATGCAGGTAAACGAGATGATAACCACCGAGGCCCTTACGAAGATAGTTAGCCCATGCAGCATAACCTGCTGAATCGACCCAAAAGGATCATTAACTCCAAGCGAAATGGTGATGCTTGATGCTACTGAAACGATAAGAATTACTACTAGGAAAGTGGGTCTCGAAATCATCGCCCGAATTCTTCCGTAGCGGAAAACACTAAGCATGATGTATACTAAGCCACCCAAAAGCCAGAGCATAGCGGGTACCCTCTCCTTTAGGGTAATGAATAGTATAAGCCACAGAATATGAAAGATTAGGAATGCTATTCCGCCCTTGTGCTGTCCCTTTCTCATTGGGGGCTTGTACCCGTCGGGGCTCTGCTGAAGGTTTGGTAAAGCCTTGCCTTTCGTACTTGCTTTTATGCTATTACCACCCTTGTAACCCGTATAGGCAGCAAACCCACCTATTATCATATAGATAGCAACTAGTAGAATAATGGGTGAGAGGTAGCCATGGCGAGTAAGCGTTTCGGTACTAAATGCAAAGCTAAAAACCGATTTGTACGCTTCCACCAAATCGGTTCCGTAAATCGTTATCAGCCTAACAAACTTAAAGCCTAGGATTGATAACAGCGCAAAGCCACCACCCAGCATATATCCTAACATATTGTGCCCAAGAACTAGAACACCCAGCTCCATGAGGGCACCCTCAAGGGCAATGCCTATCATTGGCGATAGAATTACTGGGCTAGGCGACACCGTTTTTAGGGCAGCACAAACCAGAGCCGAGCGCCAAAAGATACCCTTATCGCCATAAATTCTGGCTCCGGTTACCATTACCACAACCCCAATGGCCGATAGTATGGTGCCTGCAACCATGGGTACGGCAAGGTTGTGCAGCAGGCTACCTGCCACAACCTCAAATGCACCCCAAATGCTACCAACAATGGTAGCAACTTGCCAGGGTCTCGATATGGGTTTAAGCTGTGCCATTAAAAAAAACGCTAAGGCACAAAAGTGCAAATTTTGCAGCACTTTGGTACCTTAGCGTTATAGCTAAATTTATTTCTGTGCGTAAAGCTCAATAATTTTGAGCATTACCTCGGTGGCCTTCACCATGCTCTCCACAGCAACATACTCCTGCTTGCCGTGAAAGTTCTCGCCTCCAGCGAAAAGGTTGGGGCAGGGGAGTCCCATGTACGATAGGCGGGCGCCATCGGTTCCACCACGTATGGGTTTAACCTTGGGCTTAACGCCTACCAGCTCCATAGCTTTTACGGCGGTTTCAACCACGTGGTACACGGGCTCAACCTGCTTACGCATATTGTAGTACTGATCCTTTACCTCCAGGGTAACCACTCCCTGGCCATACTTCATGTTGATGAATTCGGCTACTTTTGTGATAAAGGCTTTGCGAGCCTCAAACTTTTCGTTGTTATGGTCGCGGATGATGTACTGGAAGGTTGCGTTCTCAACCGATCCATCCATCTTTATAAGATGATAAAAACCATCGTACCCCTCGGTGTGCTCGGGGCGTTCGTTGGCTGGTAGTAAGCTGTTGAACTCCATGGCCACATGGATAGAGTTTATCATCTTATCCTTGGCGTAGCCGGGATGGATATTGCGACCCTGAATCGTTACCTTGGCTCCAGCAGCGTTGAAGTTCTCGTACTCCATCTCGCCAATGGCCCCGCCATCAAGGGTGTAGCCAAAATCGGCGTTAAACTTCTTCACATCAAAATGGTCAACACCACGTCCCACCTCCTCATCAACGGTAAAGCCAATGCGAATAGGGCCGTGCTTAAACCCGGGGTTGCTCATCATGTACTCAACGGCGGTCATAATTTCGGCAACGCCAGCCTTATCGTCGGCCCCCAGCAGGGTTGTACCATCGGTTACAATTAGGGTTTGGCCCTTGTAGCCATTTAGCTCGGGGAACTCGTTTGGCGACAGGGTTACGTTTAGCTCCTTGTTTAGGATGATTTCAGCCCCATCGTAGTTCTCTATAAAGCGAGGTTTAACATCCTTTCCGCTCATGTCGGGTGCAGTATCAACGTGGGCAAGGAAACCTATGGTAGGCACCTTTTTGTCGATATTGCCTGGTACGGTAGCCATCACGTAGCCGTACTCATCAATGGTTACATCTTTTAACCCTAGGTCCTGGAGCTCCTTTACCAGCATGTTGGAAAGGTCTAGCTGCTTTTTGGTGCTGGGAAAGATATCTGTTACCGTATCGTCGGATTGGGTATCAACCTTAACGTAGCGCAAAAAGCGATCGATTAGTAATTTTTGGTTTATCATAGTTTTGAATGTTTAAATGAATTCCCTGCTTGTCAGCAGGTGTGTTGATTGAATGATTGTTTAAGGTTTAGAGTTTATCGTTCAATGTTTAAGGTGGAGACATATCACTCTAGTCACTTTATGAACTCTAAACTTTAAACTCTTTTACTCCTCCTCAGGCTTAGCCCTTAGCGATTCCCAAACAAGGTATCCGCAGATAACAAGGAACATTCCAAGGCCAAGGATTTGTGCCGGATTTGAGTTGGCCCACTCGGGGTTAACAAAGTTGATGCCGCCAAATTTAAGCACAGCGCTAATAACACCCATTAGTGCACCACCAGCAATAAATCCAGAGGCGATAAGCGTTCCGCGCTCACGACGCGACTGGTTAACCTTAGCATCCTTACTGCGAGTTGCAACATAGTGAGCAATAATACCACCTACAAGTAGAGGCGTGTTTAAGTGCAACGGAATAAACATACCCAGCGCAAATGCCAGTGCTGGTACATTTATCATGGTAAGAATAAGCGAAAGCATGGCGCCGGCCCCGTAAAGAAGCCATGGGGCAGGTTTTCCGCTCATCATTGGTTCGATTACAGCCGCCATAGCGTTTGCCTGTGGTGCAACCAGTGCTCCCTCGCCAGTAAAACCATAGGTTTTGTTTAGCAGGATAATTACACCACCCACAGTGGCTGCAGAGACTAGTGTTCCAAGGAATTTCCAACTTTGCTGTTTGTATGGCGATGAACCCAGCCAGTAACCAATTTTTAGGTCGGTGATAAAGCCCCCAGCCATCGATAGTGCAGTACAAACTACACCACCAATAATTAGCGCAGCAACCATTCCGCTCTCGCCCGAAAGCCCAGCTGCAACCATAATTAAGGATGTAATAATCAGCGTCATAAGAGTCATCCCCGAAACAGGATTAGTACCCACAATAGCTATAGCATTGGCCGCAACGGTGGTGAAAAGGAATGCAATAATCATAACAATAGCAAGCCCAATAAGTGCATGGGTAAGGTTATGAACCACTCCAAATTGGAAGAAAACAAATATTAGAATTGCAGTGGCTAGAATACCGAAACCAATAATCTTCATAGGCAGATCGCGCTTGGTGCGAATTTCCTCTTTGGTTGCTCCACCTTTTCTGCCAGTTGTTTCTGTAACAGCTAGTCCAATAGCCTGCTTAATAATGGGCCAGGACTTGATAATGCCAATAACACCTGCCATGGCAATACCGCCAATACCTATGGGACGGATATAGTGCATAAACATCTCCTCGGCGCTCATATCGCCAATAAGGGTAAGCGCATTTGTTCCAACTGGTGATGCCATTCCCTCGGCAAAGAAGTTTAGGAACGGAATTAGTACAAACCAGCCAACAAATGAGCCAGCACAAATAATTGCAGCGTACTTAAGACCAATGATGTAGCCCAGACCAACAATGGCAGCGCCAACGTTAATTTGGAAAACCATCTTGGCCTTGGTGGCTAGGGTTTCGCCAAAAGGTATAACCCTTGTGGTGAATACCTCGCTCCACCAGCCAAAGGTTGCAATAATGAAATCGTATACACCACCGATAAGTCCGCTAATTAGTAGTAACTTAGCTTGCTTGCCACCCTTTTCGCCCGAAATCAGCACCTCGGTTGTGGCAGTTGCCTCGGGGAAGGGGTACTTGCCGTGCATATCGGCAACAAAGTATTTTCGGAATGGGATTAGGAATAGGATACCCAGCACCCCACCAAGGAGCGATGACAAGAAGACTTGGTAAAATGCTGCCTCAAGATTAAGGATGTATAGTGCGGGTAAAGTGAATATTGCACCTGCTACAATAACCCCCGAGCTGGCACCAATCGATTGGATAATAACATTTTCACCTAAAGCATTTTTACGCTTGGTTACCGATGACAATCCAATGGCAATTATGGCAATGGGTATGGCAGCCTCGAATACCTGACCAATTTTGAGCCCTAGGTAAGCCGCAGCTGCAGAAAATATCACAGCCATAACTAAACCCCACGCTATGGAGTAGGTGCTAATCTCAGGTACAATTTTTAGGGGCGACATTACCGGTTGGTACTCCTCGCCTGGGTTTAGCTCCCGATACGCATTATCGGGTAAACCCTTAATCTTTTCGTTTTCGGTGTGATGTGACATGTGTACTTAGGGTATTAGGTTTTTAGATTAAATAGTTGTTTTTTTAAAAGTGCATGCAAAATACAAAAACCAAATGTATTTGCAGGTTAGGTTATGAATATTCCTGCTACAAATCGTCCTCCATCGCCGTGGCGTGCCGAGAAAAATGTTTCGTTGTGGGAAATTGTACATAGTTCAGATACTTCAATGTTGGTGGGCATTACACCCGACTCAATTAGGGTGGTTTTATTGGCTTCCCACATGTCGAATATGGTTGTTCCGTTTATGTTTTTAATCACCTTATTTGGGTCGAAACTTTTTTCAACCTCGGCTATTACATCATCGCCCACCTCGTAGCAGCAAGGGCCGCCCGATGGACCAATGCCCACAATCAAATCTTTAGGATTGGTTCCAAACTCTTTGGTCATCGAATCAATTAAATGGGCAGGAATTTTCAGGGTAGTTCCTTTCCATCCGGCATGTGCCACACCAATAGCTTTGTTAGCTGGATCGAAGAAGATAATGGGTACGCAATCGGCAGCAAGGGTTATTAGGCAAAGCCTAGGCACGTTGGTTATAAAGCCATCGGTATTTTTAAATGCATCGTCAACCGATAAGCTGCCTCTGCCTCTATCGGCTTCCGTAATGCGTGGGGTATTCGTTCCATGCACCTGAATTGGATATACAAAGTCGGTGGGGGTTAACCCTACTGCGTTTGCCAATTTTTTCCGATTGGTCAGCACATCCTCAATTCTATCGTCTTGATTTAGGCTTAGGTTAAAACTCTTGTAGCTGCCCTTGCTAACCCCGCCATGGCGGGTGGTTACGAAATGGGAAATTTGTCGGCCATATTTTGCTAGGTTCTCAAATTTACCTAGGGGAATACCGTTTAAGTCGATAATTTTCATAATTGAACTTTTTTAGCCTTTCGAGTGAAATCAAACAGAGCAAATCTACAAAAAAGCAATTGCTTTTGCTGAGATCAACCATACATCTTAAAAAAACCCGACTTAAGGGTCGGGTTGCAAGCTTAATGTTGGAGTGGGGTTGCTTTAGTATTAATCCCACTCAATGGTAATTAATGTTTCTAAATCGGTTCCTTCCTCTTTATTCTCAACCACAACGCTAAGCGCACGTTTTAGGGTAATCTCAAGGGTTTGCTCTATCCAGCCCGCAATTCGACACATAATTAATTTCTCGTTGGTTTTAAACTGCTTTAGCTTAAGCACACAGCGCTTATCCTTACTTTCAATCACCCTAATTACCGAAGGGTTGTAGTAGGCTGAGAAAATGCTTGAGGCTCTGCTAATAACAAAATGTGGACTACTTACCCTAACAAAAATTTTGTAAATACCCTTTAGCGCAATCTCGGCGCTATACCTACCGAGCATATGTGCCGCTTCGGTATGGTTACCATTGAAGAATATGTCTCCCACCTTTTGTGTGGGAATAATTACCGATTCTGTTAGGTTGTACCAACTAGTTGCATATATTGGTTGTTCAAAAATTCTTCGTGATGAGTTGGGTATGGCTTGTAACCACTCCATGTAACGACCCAGAAATCGTTCCTTAACAAAATCCGGTGTGGCTTTTACTGCTGTTCCTTTAATCTTCATGGGGCTTATGTTAGAGTTGATATTTAAAGCAAATTAGGAAAAAAAACGTATTCTTGGAGTATTTTTGAAACTTTGTGATAGTAAAACAGTATTTAACTATGATAGCAGTATAGGGATACTAAGGTATAAGAGTATTATAGATTTTTGGTACTACTGCAATTTTAGTGGAATGATTTTAGGGTCGCAAGTCCGAAGACCCCCGCCTGAACGATGCAGTCGGGCAGGGAAGTTGGAAGGTTGAAGCATGATAATTCTGTCTTCTGACTTCTGACTTCAAACCCAACCAAAGATTTAAGTTTGCTATAATTTACATAGTTCCCACGAAATTGCTAGTAGAACCAGATTTTTACTATTTAACACACTGAATTAGCTAACCTCAAGATGATACCATTGAGTAAAATTTGTGCATTGTTTGCTCTGCTTACATTGCCCTTGGTATCCCCCTCGCAAACGGATGTCCCAACCTCCAGTAGTAACGATAAGGTAGAGCATGCGCAAAAGCTATATAGCTTGGCCGAAGAGTTGTATAGAACCGGCGATATCCAGGAAGCAATTGACTGTTCCAAAAAGGCCATTACTGCCTGTGAAGAGGCAGGTTTGCTGCAAGGAGTATCCAGCATGCTTCTAAACATCGGCATTTTACATCGTATCAACAGCGACTATACCGAAGCCCTTAAATACCTATACTCAAGCCTCGAGAACTACTCTGCTCTGGATAACCTCGGTGGCCAAGCCACGGCCTTAAACCAAATAGGATCAATTTATCGTATCCAAGGAAACTATCCCGGAGCTTTGGAGCATCTGCTCAATTCCCTATCTCTCTTTGAGCAGGTTGATGATACCCTGGGTAGGGCAAGTGCGCTGAACAATATTGGAATAGTGTATTTTTACCAGAATGATTTGCCCAAAGCCCTAGCGTACTACCTGGCCTCGTTGGAGCTGGAAGAGTTGGCAGGCAGTGAGTACGGCGTATCCATATCTTACATCAACATTGGCGAGGTTCATAAAAAGATGGGCAATTTTAATGATGCCCTCGACTTTTTTCTCAAAGCTTTAGTCCTTGCCAAAAAGCATAAGGAGTCGGACATTGATGGCGACAGTGTTGGAATTTTATACAACGAGATAGGTTCGATATACACTGAACTCGGCGACTTTGAGCTAAGCCGGAATTACCTTGATAGGGCAGTTGAAATTTTCAGGAGCTTAAGCAATCACCAACGATTGGCACAATGCAAAATCTATTGGGGCGACCTTGCCTTTAGGATGGGCAGATATTCTCAGGCAACCCAACATTATCTGGAAGCATTACAGCATGCCAAAACAATATCGGCAACCGATTTAATCTCGGAGAGCAATAGAAAGCTAAGCGAGCAATACGAAAGGTTGAATAATTCTGCCAAGGCACTTGAGCACTACAAGAAGCACATTAGCGCCCGCGATAGCCTTTTTAATGAGGATAACATGAAGCGTATGGTGCAAACCGAGATGCTATACAATTTCGAGAAGCAGATGCAAGAGGCTCGTATTGAGCAAGCCAAGCGCGATGTGCTGATGCTTGAAAAAACGAATAGACAAAGGATTGTGCGGAATATGTTGCTGTTAATACTTGCCATGACATTGGTTGTTATAGTAATTGTATTTAATGCATACAAGAATAAAAAGCGATCCAACGTACAGCTTGCTCTTCAGCAAAATCAAATACTCGAGAAGAATGAGGAGCTGTTACAGCAGCAAGAGGAGATTCTGTCGCAGCGCGATGAGATAGAAACGAAGAATAAAATTCTGGAGAACTCACAGCGGATTATTGAGGCAAAGAATGAGCGCATTATCAGCAGTATTGAGTACGCCCAAACCATTCAGCAAGCAATTTTGCCCAACCAGGAGCAGCTAAATAAGTTCTTTCCAAACCATGTGGTGCTTTTTATGCCCAAGGATATAGTTTCGGGCGATTTTTACTGGTTCAGCAATGCGCAGGACCAGCTCTTTGCTGCTGTTGTAGACTGTACTGGTCATGGTGTTCCGGGTGCATTCATGTCGGTTATCGGAAATACCATGCTAAACCAGATTGTAAACGAGTGGCGTACCTATAACCCAGCGGTAATCCTTGAGCTAATGCACAAGCAGGTTCGCAGAGCGCTTAAGCAAGATATTAACGACTCCAAGGGGCACATAAGTATGGATGTGTGCCTGGTATCTATTGATTTAAAAACCCGTAAAGCTACTTTTGCAGGGGCGAGTAGGCCACTATACATAGTGAGGGATGGTAAGGTTGAGCGAATTGCGGGTGATCCCCGGTCGGTAGGCGGTTATCAACGAGAGGAGAAACGATACTTTACCAACCACTCCATAGATTTGAGCGAAAGCCAATCACTATATCTAACAACCGATGGGTATATCGATCAAATGGATGGTGAGTTTAGAAAATTTGGACAAAAAAAATTGATTGAACTACTGCAGGCAATTGATGGTAAACCCAGTGAAATTCAGCATCAAATGTTGCTATCGGCATTAGAGCAACACCAGAAGGAGCAGGATCAAATTGACGATATTTGTATTCTTGGGCTTAAACTTTAGCTATTTTTGTTGTCAAAATAGTTGCCCTGATGAAAACTAAACCTTAAGCTAACTGCCTCTTAGAGCGAAGAGACAGTTTTTTTATTGGCATAAATTAAAATCAATTATAATGACAGAGACAAAGAAGAAAAGATCGCTTATCGACAGGTTTTTGAACATTGTTGAGAGGGGAGGTAATGCATTGCCTCACCCTGCATCGTTGTTTGCCATCTTTGCCCTATTAGCACTGGCATTTTCGGCCATTGGCCATTGGCTAGGGTGGGAGGTTATTCACCCAGCCACAGGCGAGGCTATCCGAACGGTGAACCTCTTATCTAAAGAGGGGCTGAACCGTATTATTGTTGATATGGTGCATAACTATACCAGCTTTGCCCCACTGGGCATTGTAATGGTGGCCATCATGGGGATTGGTATTGCCGAGGGTAGTGGACTTATTGGGGCCCTAATTCGCAAGCTTGTGCTGGCCTCGCCTCGCCGAATACTAACCTTTGTGGTAGTGCTGGCGGGTATCCTTTCCAATACCGCTAGCGATATTGGTTATGTTCTGCTTATCCCCTTAGCAGCCGTGATATTTATAGCTGTCGGTCGACACCCCATAGTCGGTATGGCCGCTGCCTTTGCAGGCGTATCGGGCGGTTTTAGCGCCAACCTAATTTTGGGAACCATCGACCCGCTGGTGGCCGGACTATCCGAGGAGGGCGCTCACATTATCGATGCAACCTACCACGTTAACCCCACAGCCAACTACTACTTCATGGTGGTGTCTACTTTTCTAATTGCATTCCTTGGAACATGGGTTACCGAGAAGTTTATTGCCCCTCGTTTTGGCAAGTACACTGGCGATGGGGTGGGTGAAACCATTGAACCGCTTACCCCCCTTGAGCGCAAGGGTATTCGCTGGAGTTTCTACACCATGCTTATTTGGGTTGCCATTATTCTGATTGGAATTATTCCAGCCAATGGCTACTTGCGTGGCGCCGATGGTGGAATACTATCATCCCCAGTAATTAAGGGTGTAATTGGTGTCCTATTCCTTGTTGCTGGTACCATGGGTATTGTTTACGGAGCAGTAACCGGAAAGTATAAAAACGATGGCGATGTGGTGAAGGGGATGACAGTTAGCCTAAAGTCCATTGCAAACTACATGGTGCTTGTTTTCTTTGCTGCCCAGTTTGTGGCCTACTTTAAGTGGAGTAACCTAGGGGTGATTTTTGCCATTAGCGGTGCCGAAATGTTGATTAAGGCCAATCTTGGTGTAATCCCCCTTATGCTTTTGTTTATAGTGCTAGCCGCTGTAATTAATATGTTTATGGGTAGCGCCTCGGCCAAGTGGGCCATCATGGCGCCCATTTTTGTGCCCATGTTCATGCTGCTGGGCTACTCGCCTGAACTCTCGCAGGTGGTTTACCGTATTGGCGACTCGGTAACCAACGTAATATCACCCATGATGAGTTTCTTTGCGCTAATTATCGCCTACTTCCAAAAGTACGACGAGAAGGCTGGCATTGGCACAATAATATCCACCATGCTGCCCTATAGCATCTTCTTCTTCATTGGCTGGGCCATGCTGCTTATTGCGTGGATTCTCTTGGGTCTACCCCTTGGTCCAGGTGCTGAGCTATACTACGAACTACCAGCCGGAGTTCAAGGTTTTTAAAGCATCTCTTTTGATATATCCGAGCCGTAAGCCAAGCAAAAATTGCCTAAGTTTACGGCTCGTTCGGTTACTGCTAAAGTCTGAAGTCTAAAGTCTAAAGTTTAAAGTTTAAAGTTTAAAGTTTAAAGTTTAATGTTAACAGTTAATAGTTAAACCCCTAAACGCTAAACGCTAAACTCTAAACCTTTACGCTGAGTTGCGTTGCCCTGAGCTTGTCGAAGGGTCGAAGTGCTAAACCCTAAACTCTAAACCCTAAACAATTAATCTGTATATGAATAATCTCCCTATCAACGATCCTGTAATCCAATCTATTGCAGTTGGTAATGCACTTCCTGAGATAAAGAAAACGACCAATCTTTTTGTCGATTTGGTGGAGGATATCGTTGCGCAGCAGCTGTCGGGCAAAGTGGCCGATGTTATCTTTAAACGGTTTTGTTGCCTGTTTCCCCAAAATCTGCCCACCCCAGAGCTGCTATACAAAATCTCAACAGACGATTTGCGCTCGGTTGGACTATCCAATGCCAAGGCGAACTATGTGCGGAATATTGCAGAGTACGCCATGACCAGCATCCTTACGGTTGAGCATTTCGATTCGCTGAGCGACGAGGAGATTGTTAAAGAGCTAACCAAAATAAAGGGTGTTGGGGTATGGACCGCCCAAATGGTTCTAATCTTCTCGCTAAACCGACCCGATGTTTTCCCAATTGACGATTTAGCCATTCGGCTTGGGATGCAAAAGCTTTATGCCGTGGAGCTGGAAGGCAAAGCCCTAAAACAAAAGCTAGTTGATATTGCCGAGGGTTGGAGGCCAAACAGAACCCTTGGGACACGCTACATCTGGGCTTGGGTCAATAGCCAGAAGAACAATGCAGCAAGGATGTAGCAACTACGCTATAACCCCCGATCCAATTAGCTCATCATCCAGGTACCATGCGGCAAACTGCCCCGAGGCAATTCCCCGTTGGGGCTGGTCAAAGGTTATATACATCCCTTCATCCACTCTGTGTAATTTACCCATCTGTAGGGGTTGGCGGTAGCGAATTCTGATCTGATAATCCTGAGTTTCGCCAATTTGCATAGCCATATCGCGACGTATCCAGTGTATATCATCCATGGGGATGAACAGTCCGCTGCGGTACAGTCCGGGATGATCTTGCCCTTGCCCAACGTAAACAATATTCTTTTCTACATCTATTGAAAGTACAAAGAGGGGTTCGGGCGTTCCGCCAACGTTTAGCCCTTTGCGTTGTCCAATGGTGTAAAAGTGCGCCCCTTGGTGGGTTCCAACCTTTTTTCCATCGGGTGGATTGTATCGGCACTCGCTGGCAATATCCTTTAGCGAATCGGAATCAACCCAATTATTCGTTTTGGTAAAATCTTTGGGTATCTCGATGATGTCACCCACTTTGGCTTGCAGCTTCTGCTGAAGAAAAACCGGCAGATCCACCTTGCCAACGAAACAGATACCTTGCGAATCCTTACGCTGGGCAGTGGCTAGTCCAAGTTCGGTTGCAATGCGTCGTACCTCGGGTTTTATCACATCGCCTATGGGGAACAGCGCTTTCGTAAGCTGCTCTTGGTTAAGCTGACAGAGGAAATAGCTTTGGTCCTTATTGGGATCGACCCCTGCCAGCAAGCGGTAAACTGTTTCTCCGTTTACTTCAATCTCGTCCTTACGGCAGTAATGACCAGTTGCCACAAAGTCGGCATCGAGCTTTAGGGCAGCCTTTAAAAACTCGTCGAACTTAATCTCTCGGTTGCAAAGCACATCGGGGTTCGGGGTGCGCCCACGCGAGTACTCATCGAACATATAATCGACCACTCGCTTGCGATACTGCTCGCTTAGGTCAACCATCTCGAACGGAATTTTGAGCTTGCGGGCAACCAGCTGCGCAAAGTTGTAGTCATCATCAAAGGGGCAATCGCCATGCAGCACGCCGGTGGTATCGTGCCAATTCTTCATGAATAGCCCAACCACATCGTAACCCTGCTCTTTAAGCACGTATGCTGCTACGCTTGAGTCAACCCCTCCCGATAATCCTACTACAACTCTTTTCACGTTGATAATTTTTTTCTGCGCAAAATTAGTAATTTTTTATGGAGTTCCGAAAGAGCCATAGCCCCTACCTGTTTATCTAAATGCTACAAACATTAAACAAAATATTGCTTTTCTTGTTTATTCGGAAAGTTTATGCATATTGAAAAAAATAGTTATCTTCATCTTCATGTTTAGCATTGATGTATTTGACCTTTTCAGTAGCATTGACAAGGTTTTTATGAATTTGTATTAGTATTCACAATGTAAATCAATAAAATAAAAGATGAAAAAGGCTCTTGTAGTGGGGACAGGTTTGGGCGGATTAACCACCGCCATTCGCTTATCGTCGAAAGGTTATCAGGTTGAGATGCTCGAGAAGTACCATCAGGCAGGTGGTCGTTTAAACCAGCTTAAGCAGGATGGTTTTACTTGGGATTTAGCGCCCACCTTTTTCTCCATGAGCTACGAGTTCAACGAGTTTGCCAAGAGTTGTAATCTGGAACTTCCGTTCACCTTCTTCCCCCTCGATCCGCTTTACACAGTCAACTTTTCAGGAAATCCTAAGAAATACGTAATTCACAAAGATTTACAGAAGCTGGCCAAAGAGTTTGAGGTGGTGGAGCCCGATTTCGAGAGTAAGATGCGCGAGTATCTGAAAAAAACCGGTGCTCTTTTTCACGATACCGAGAATAGGGTTATCCGCAGGAATTTCAGCTCACTTATCGATTTTGCCGCCACGCTGGCAAGCGTTCCGCTTAAACATGGTCCGTTGATGCTCAAAACCATGTGGAGCGAGATGAATAAGCATTTCACATCGTATGAGGTTAAGGTGATTTTTTCGTTGGTGGCCTTTTTCTTAGGGGCAACACCCTTCGATACGCCTGCAGTATACTCCATGCTAACCTATACCGAGCTGGTGCATGATGGGTATCACAACGTGCAGGGTGGAATGTACAAGATTGTTGAGGGATTAGTAAGCGAGTTGGAGAAGAGAAATATTAAGGTTACGTACAATACCGAAATTGTTGGCTATTCAGATGATGGTAAGGAGATAGATGGACTTATCGATAAGCAAGGAAAGAAATGGACAGCCGACTTGTATGTGGTTAATGGAGATGCCGCCTCGTTCCGTGGCGAGATACTGCAGCGCAAAAGTCATAGTCCCGAAAAGTTGGATGGTAAAAAGTGGACCCTAGCTCCCCTTACTATGTACCTAGGGGTAAAGGGAAAGATTGATGGGCTGGAGGTTCATAACTATTTCCTTGGTCAAAATTTTGAGGAGTACAGCTCGGGAATTTTTAAGAACCGAGTAAGCCTCGAAAAACCTTATTACTACGTTAATGTGCCCAGCAGGGCAAACCCAGAGCATGCCCCCGAAGGTTCGGAGGCAATCTTTATACTTTGCCCTGTGCCCGATTTGCGCTATAAACCCAATTGGGACGACAGCGAAACCATTGCCAATAATATTATCAGCGATCTATCCGAAAGGATTGATTTCGACATCCAAGGTAACCTGGTCTCAAAAACCATTCTAACCCCAAAGAATTGGGAAAAGATGTTTAATCTATACCGCGGAAGCGGTCTGGGGTTGGCGCATGACCTGAACCAGATTGGTTATTTCCGGCCCCACAATACCGACGAGAAGTTCAAAAATCTCTTTTACGTTGGGGCTAGCACCATACCCGGCACCGGTTTACCTATGGCAGTTATAAGCTCACGTCTAACCACCGAACAAATTGTTAAGCGATATGGATCTGTACAATAGTACAAGTTTAAGCTGCAGTAAGATTTTCACCACTGAGTACTCAACATCCTTCTCCAAGGCAGTATCAATGCTGCCCCCTTCGATTCAGCATGATATTTATGCTATCTACGGTTTTGTTCGCATTGCCGATGAGATTGTTGATACCTTCCATGATCACCCCAAGCGTGAAATGCTTTCGGATTTTCGAGCACAGGCATACCAATCCATAGAGCAGAAAATTAGCACAAACCCAATACTTAACAGTTTTCAGCTGGTTGTAAATAGATACAATATCCCTCACGACCTTATCGAGTCGTTTTTGGAGAGCATGCGTATGGATTTGGAGCAGCAGGAGCATAACGAAGAAACCTACAAAAAGTATATCTACGGCAGCGCCGAGGTGGTTGGGCTAATGTGTCTCAGGGTGTTTTGCAACGGTAATCAGCAATTGTACGATGAGCTTACTCACCCCGCACGTAGCTTGGGCGAGGCTTTTCAGAAGGTTAATTTTTTGCGCGATCTAAAATCCGATTTCGAGGAGCGTGGCCGTATCTATTTCCCTTCGGTCGATTTCGAAAACTTTTCGGAGGAAGAAAAACGCAAGATTGAGGACGATATTGAGGCCGATTTGCAAAAATCGCTCGAAGGGATTCGTAAATTGCCCCCAAAGATCAAACTCGGTGTTTATATTGCATATGTTTACTTTAAGGCATTGCTTCTGAGGATAAAAAGGGTAAAAGCTGCCAACCTAATGAACGAGCGCATCCGTGTTTCCGACCCCATGAAGTACTTACTGATGCTCAAAGCACGATTGGACGTATTGTTTAGGATTGTGTAAAGTTCAAAGAAAAACCCGACTGCCCTGCCTGTCTGATCAACTTCAATCAACCAATCCTCAATCATTTAGAGTCTGACTGTTTGCCTGCCCATGGCAGGTTTAAAGTTCAAGGTTCACCCTAAACCTAAAACCTTTACGCTGAGTTGCGTTGCCCTGAGCTTGTCGAAGGGTCGAAGTGCTAAACCTTTACCTACCGAAATGCAATGTAGGTAGGCTAAACCCTAAACCCTAAACCCTAATCAATCATTTTCGCGTCCTAGTGTCTTAGCGTTCAATCACCCCTGCCCGTGTGACTCGCAGTCAGTCAGGCAATCATCCAATCTCTTCCCTTCCAGTTTTCCATTTCTCTAAATTCTGCTACATTTGCAGAAAAATTTTTATGTTCGATTTTTCTGAAGCCACAATAAACGGAATAGCCATCCACAGGGTGGGTAGCAGGGCGCGCGAGGGCGAGTTGGTTTTAGCCAACAGCTTGGCTCAAATATACGATTCAAACCTTTTAGGTTTGCTCAAAACTTACTTTCTAACACCATTTAAACAGCCCGAATTTTACAGCTTTGCTCATGGTTCCGACTTGTCGATGAACGAGGTGTATAGCTACTCGCAGCGACTGTTCGAAAATCAGGAACAGCTGCTGGAGCAGTCGGTTAACATTGCCAAGCATCTGTACCAAAGCAGCGGTCACCCAAATATTAAGGATGGAGAGCTATACGTGGTGTACTTATCCGATTGTGTGGTGGAGGGCGAGCTGGTTGACGCCATTGGGCTTTTTAAGTCCGAAACCAAGGACACCTTCATCACCGTTCATCAGCAGTCCGATGCATTTGAGGTGGAGCAACATCAGGGCATCAGCATTCGCAAGCTCGACAAGGGTTGCTTAATATTTAATACCGAGCAGGATTTTGGTTACAAGGTGGTGGCCATCGATAATATCAACAAGAACGATGAGGCGAGGTTCTGGAAGGAGATTTTCCTTGGCCTAAAACCACGCGAGGACGATTTTTACCAAACCAGCAGCTACATCAACCTTTGCAAAGATTTTGTGAAGGATGTACTTGTGGAGGAGCAAAAGGTTGAAAAAACTGAGCAGGTGGCCTTGCTAAATAAAACCCGCGATTACTTTACCAAGAACGACTCGTTCGATCAGCTGGAGTTTGAGGAGGAGATCATTCGTAAGCCCGAGGTGGTGGAACAGTTTCGTGAGTACAAGGATAATTACCAAGCCGAGCAGGGATGCCGTCTAAAGGACTCGTTCACTATATCAACCGATGCCGCCAAGCAGGCCAAAAAAGCGTTTAAAAGCGTGATTAAGCTCGATAAAAATTTTCATCTATACATACATGGTGGCCGCGATAGGGTTGAGAAAGGTTACGATAACGATAGAGGAATGAATTTTTACAAGTTCTATTATGATGCCGAAGACTAGGGGGGGAGAAGTTTAAAGTTTAGAGCTTGCCCGCCTATGGCAGGTTTAAAGTTCATAAAGTGCCTAGAGTTTGAAAGTCGAAAGTTAGGTTTTGAATATCAATCAGTCAACCAACCAACCAATCCTGCTCTCGTTATCTCGTCAAATAATGACGAGACCCGAGACAGGCAGGCAACCAACCAATCAATCAACCAACCAACCAACTGTTAACGCTTAGCCAATATGTCAACAAAAGAAATAGTATTTAGCCGAAACGTGGTCGAGTTTGCCGCTGTGGCAAAGGAGTACTGCGCATTTATTGAGAAGTACACCGATTTTAAGCGAAGCCAATTCGTAAAGGTGGCCAATAGCCTACTGCCCTTGCTATACTACAAGGCCACGCTGCTTCCCGAAACTGAGCCCATTTACGAGGAGGGCAACCAGAAGTACGTAACCGAGGAGCTCTACATCGCGCTCAACCAGCGTATAAAGCATTTCCTTGGCGAGCATGATGCTTTCCCCGAGGTGTTCGATGAGCGCATTGCTGAAACCGACGATCAGTTTTCCGCAAGCCTAGCCGAGTACCTAATCGATGTGTATCAGGATTTGAAAGATTTTACCATGATATATCAGGGAGGACAAACCGATGAGATTAACGATGCGCTATGGGAGTGTCGCCTCAATTTTCAGGAGTTTTGGGGAATGCGCCTGGCCAATTCCATTAGGGCAATTCACAAGCTGGCCTATGGCGAGGTCGATTTGGATGAGGAGGTGCCCGAAGAAGCTAAACCCGAAACCGACGACGATGTGGATACCAGCGATTGGTTCATCACCCGTCGCCAGAACGAAATGGATAACGAGTAGGTATGGTATTTAAGGATGATATAACCAAAGAGGAGATTAACCAGCTGCCCAAGGCAGTTTATAGTGGCGATATCTTTGTAATCAATTCAGAAGATGAGTTGCTTAACCATTTGCCCCGGCTGGCCAAGGAACGAATTATTGGGTTCGATACCGAAACCAAGCCCAACTTTAAGAAAGGGCAGATGAACGGCATTGCCCTATTGCAGCTGGCCACCCCCGATCTTGCCCTGCTCATTAAGGTGAAGGAGGTGGGTTTGCCCAAGGAGCTGATAAAAATACTGGAAGACCCCACAATTCTTAAAATTGGTGCAGCCATTCGTGACGATAATCGAGGGTTGCAGAAGCTGGGCAAGTTTACCCCTTCGGGGTTTATCGACCTTCAAAATGTAGTAAGCGAGTACGGTATCGCGAGTCTTAGCGTGCGCAAAATGGCGGCCATTGTGCTAGGTATTAAGGTTTCCAAGTCGCAGCAGCTATCGAACTGGGAGGCTACAGATTATACCGAGGCACAGCAGCAGTACGCGGCCATTGATGCCTGGGCTTGCCGCGAAATTTATTTAAAGCTAATCAGCAGCAAAGTAAAATGATATACCCAAAGGTTTACCTTAAAAGCGGCAAGGAGCAGTCGTTGCAGCGTTTTCATCCCTGGATATTCTCGGGTGCAATTAAGCGAATTGATGGCGAGCCCGCCGAGGGCGATGTGGTAGAGGTGGTAAGCGCCAAGGGCGATTTTTTGGCCATAGGTCATTATCAGCCTGGTTCAATTACCGTTAGGGTGATATCCTTTGTGAATGTTGATATCAACAGAGAATTCTGGCTTGTCAAGCTGCGCAATGCCTTGAGTGTGCGTAAATTGCTTGGGCTTTTCCCAAATCCCGACACCAATATTTTTCGTTTGGTGCACGGCGAGGGCGATGGGCTACCCGGATTGATTGTCGATATCTACGGCTCCACCGCCGTTATGCAAGCGCACAGCTCGGGGATGGCTTTGTTGCGGAGCACTCTTGCCGAACTTATAGTTGAGGTGATGGAGGGTGCGGTGACATCGGTGTACGATAAGAGTTCGGGCACGCTTTCGCCAAAATCGCCTGTTGAGGCTATCGATGGTTATTTGGTTGGTGGCGCAAAAGGTGATGCGCTTTACGAGAATGGAAATCGCTTCCTGGTGTCGTGGGAGGAGGGCCAGAAGACTGGTTTCTTTGTCGATCAGCGCGATAACAGGGCGTTGGTGGGGCATTACAGCAAGGATGCCAAGGTGCTCAACGCATTTTGCTACACAGGTGGTTTCTCGGTTTACGCTGCCCGTGGCGGCGCCAGCAGCGTGGTGAGCGTGGATAGCTCGCAGAAAGCGATGGACTTAACCACGCAGAATATGGTGGCCAACTTTGGCCAAAACCCATCGCACGTGTCGGTTTGTGCCGATGTGTTCGATTTCCTTAGGGATAGCGAGGATGTTTACGATGTGATAATCCTCGATCCACCCGCTTTTGCTAAGCACAGAGGTTCGCTCAACAATGCCCTGCAGGCATACAAACGGTTGAATGCTTCTGCGCTCCGTAAGCTAAAACCCGGTGGAATTCTTTTCACCTTCTCATGCTCGCAGGTGGTTACGCGCGAAAACTTTCGCAATGCGGTATTCTCAGGCTCAATTATTGCCAATCGGAATGTTCGTATCATGCACCAGCTAGCTCAGCCAGCCGATCACCCAATAAATATTTATCATCCCGAGGGTGAGTATCTAAAGGGGCTGGTGCTTTACGCAGAGTAGTTTACCTGACGAAAACCCACGTGTTTCCCTTGCTCTGCTCGGGGCTAAAAACGTAACCCTCCTCGGCGAAGGTTTTCAGGTGCTCCACTTTTTCCAAGCGGTTTTTAATGGCAAAGCGGGTCATCAGCCCACGGGCGCGTTTGGCGTATATGGCAATGGTACTTAGCATGTTGCCTTTATGCTCCTTAAAAACTGGCGTAATCACATTACCCTTCAGCTTCTTTAGGTTTATAGCCTTTGAGTACTCGTTCGAGGCAAGGTTTACCAAGGTGTTTTCCTTATCGGATGCAAGTAGCGCGTTGAAATGCTTCGTTAGTGTATCCTGCCAAAACTCGTAAAGGTTTTTGCTCTTTTTTATATCGATTTTGGTGCCCATCTCAAGCCTATAGGGCTGCATCAAGTCCAATGGCCTAAGTACACCGTAAAGACCTGATAGTATGCGAACCGTTTGCTGAGCAAACTTCAGATCGTCCGCAGTAAAATCCTTCACATCAATTCCCTCGTAAACATCTCCCTTAAAGGTAAGCAAAGCAGGGTGGCTGTTCTTCTCATCAAATGGCAAATGCCATTTTACGTAACGTTCGTAGTTCAATCGGGCTAGTTTGGGGCTAATCCCCATTAGCACCTTCAGCTCGTCAAGTTTAAGCTTGCGAAGCCTTTCTACCAGAAGTTCCGATTGCGATAAAAAGTCGGGCTGTGTGGCTTTAGGTTTATCGTTTACCTTAATGTTTTCAAGTGTTTTCGAAGGCGAGAGTATAATTATCATTTCAAATTACATTTTAATGATTTTTTATATACTAAGGGAGCATAACTTTGTTCGCAATTCAAAGTTAGCATCACCAATTGTACAAACAATACTCTGCAATTAGGGTTCAATGATTTTTTTTTTGAAATGATGCGACCCTGTTCCTAGTGCTTACCGTAGGCGGGTCGGGTATTGTAACGCTTTCGCGCTTCCTTTGGATCTGCATCTAAGGCAATATAAATGGTTGTTCTGTTATCAATTACCACAGCCTGCATCTTGGTAAGGTCTGGTGCTTTGTGTGTAGATTGCTTTTTCTCGTACATTTTAGTCCCTTTCGTTTGGTGAATTAATATTTAAAGTAGATTATCTGCTTTGCCAATAAAACGTTATTGCATATTAATAGCAATACAGCATGGTGCTATATCGTTATAATTTTAAAGGTTAAATCAGGCTATAGAGATGGCCAGAAATATCATCTCGCGAGGAAAATATTGAATGATAGGCGAGAACATTCCAAAAGTAATCATTTTATATCATTAAAACTAATTTATAATTTTCTTTATGCCTACAACCCCCATAAACATTAGGTTTATTAAAATAAAATGTAAATTATTGAAAATAAATATGGTATATCCAATTATTGCATTACCTTTGCAGCCTAATTATTTAATTCAATTTAATGATAAACGGAACAGTAAAATTTTTTGATGAGACCAAAGGTTTTGGATTTATCAAAGACAACGATTCAACGAAAGAGTACTTTGTACACTCAACAGGTTTAATTGACAGGATTTCAGATAACGACGAAGTTTCCTTTGACCTAGAAGAGGGTAGGCGAGGTGTTAACGCTGTAAATGTGAAACTTACGTAGGTGAAGATATAAGCATTTTGTTGATTAAAGTCCTGCCTTTTGGCAGGACTTTTTTTGTTTTATTCGATTGGGTTTGTTAGGTCAAAGCGAATTTCTAACCGTTTCTCCCCGCCACGATCGAGGCGGTAGGAGAACCACGATAAATCTTCGGCAATCGAAACAATCCACACATTGCCTGCCCCACCATCTATTACCTGTCCTGTATACTCATCGGCAGGGAAATGCTGTACAAATGCTGTCCCCTTATCGTTGGCATACCCTCCGTACATCGAACCTTCCTCGGGGGTTCCGTCCTCGTGCAGATGTTGATGCTTAAAGCGCAGTTTGCCATCCTCGGCTACAAACATCCATGTTCGTGAGTGGTCATCATCAATGTGAAAGGGTATGTACACCCTATCATCTTCACAAACGGTTACGTGCATAATCATTTTTCGGTCGGCCCAGCTTTCGCCATGGTGACTACGATATGCCTGCTCACCATTGAAGGACTTGCCACAGAGTGTGGCCAAATTCTTAACGAACTCCTCATGGGCGCTATTGATAAAGGGTGAATCTGCTTCCTGGCTTTTGCTTTCGTTTTGCTTATTTCCTGTGCCACAGGCCGCAATGATAACGATTAGTAAAGGAAGAATTCTTTTAAGCATAATCATGTTTTTTTAAATGTTTGATTTGTTAGCAAATGTAGGAAATCTTGTGCTAATTTTACCATTCAAAACAATGGGTAATGGATTTGCAGAGTACTATAGAAAGAATATACAGCGAGATTAAACCCTTTGCTTCGCAAGGGAAAGTGGCAAGTTACATTCCTGCATTGGCAAGTGTTTCGCCTAGTAAGCTAGCTATCTGCGTGCACACCAATGAGGGTAAGGTTTTTAGAATTGGTGACGTATGCGAACCCTTCTCTATACAGAGCATATCAAAGGTATTTGGGTTTACCATGGCTTACAAAATGCTCGGGGGTGAAATCTGGAAACGGCTTGACAAGGAGCCCTCAGGGAACTCTTTTAACTCCCTGGTTCAGCTCGAGTATGAGCAGGGAATTCCTCGTAATCCCTTTATTAATGCGGGGGCCATAGTAGTTTCTGATATCCTTTTGTCGCTTTACCCAAACCCACAGCAAGCTCTCCTTGAGTTCGTACGCCGTATTGCCGATGAACCCAGCATCAACTACAATTTAGAAGTGGCCAAGTCTGAGAAGGAAACTGGATACCGAAATGCTGCACTTGCCTACTTCATGAAGAGTTTCGGAAATATTCATAATCATGTGGAGGATGTGCTCGACCTCTACTTTCTGCAATGCTCACTTGAGATGAGCACTTTATGTCTGTCCAAATCGTTTCAGTACCTAGCTAACCATGGCATAGTTCCCTCAACCAATGAGCAAATACTAACCATGAGCCAAGCGAAACGAATTAGCGCATTGATGATTACCTCTGGACTATACAATGAGTCGGGCGATTTTGCCTATAGGGTAGGTATTCCGGCCAAAAGTGGAGTGGGAGGAGGTATCGCTGGAGTTATTCCCAAAAAATTGAGCCTCTGTGTGTGGTCGCCACCACTAAACGAGCTTGGGAATTCCTTAGCGGGTATAGAAGCATTGGAGAAGTTCACAACATATACTGGCGATTCGATTTTTTAGTGGCTGGCTATACTTAAATAAGGTAGAAAAGCTGCAAAAGGTAAAAAAATGTAAATATTTGGGCTGTTGTTGATAAAAAACGAACCAAAAATTTTTAATTAATAAATATTTAGCTATAACTTGCATAACCATTAAAAAAACCTAAATCTATTTAGTTGTGGATTCAACAACAAGTTATGCGTGGCCCAATAAGGTTGTTCTAGTTGTAGAGGATGATCTTTCCAGCCTAATGCTCCTAAAAGCAATCCTTACAAGAACGGGAGTCAGAATTATTGTAGCTGAGGATGGTGAAAGCGCCATCGATGTTATTAAATCTAATCTAAAAGTCGATATGGTGCTTATGGATATTAAGCTCAAAGGGCTTAACGGGCTCGAAGCAACCAAGCAAATCAGGAAGCTGCAACCAAACCTGCCCGTAATAGCTCAAACGGCCTGTGCCATCTCTGGCGATATGGAACGATGCTACGATGCAGGATGCAATGCTTACATAGCTAAGCCAATATCGCGTGATAAACTGCTCGAAACAATGGACTACTATTTCCGTCGCAAGTTAGCTCACGATCTAATTGAGGTAATCAATAATAATTAGTTTTCCCCCAAACCTTTTAACCTAGAAGTGGCATCAAGATTGGTGTCACTTTTTTTTTGTCATCGTACTGCACACCCGCTTTCGTGGTAGTTTTGCTAAATTAATGTACTTTTGGGGTGTGCTTGGTAACTATTATGTAAGGTATGGATTTTGAACTTATATCCAATTTTAAGCCCACAGGTGATCAACCTCAGGCCATTGAGCAGCTGGTTGCCAGAATTCGTGAGGGCGATCGCTTTCAAACCCTTTTGGGTGTTACGGGGTCCGGGAAAACCTTTACCGTGGCAAATGTAATAGCGCAGCTTAATCGGCCAGCCCTTATTCTAAGCCATAATAAAACGCTGGCAGCCCAGCTATATGGCGAGTTTAAATCTTTTTTCCCAAACAATGCGGTGGAGTACTTCGTGTCGTATTACGACTACTACCAGCCCGAGGCCTACCTGCCAGTTTCCGACACATACATCGAGAAGGATTTATCAATAAACGAGGAGATTGAGAAGCTGCGGTTAAGCACCACATCATCCCTACTATCAGGGCGTAAAGATGTAATAGTTGTTTCGTCCGTTTCATGCCTCTATGGTATTGGCAATCCACAGGATTTCCATAGCAATACGGTAACCATTAAGAAGGGCGATGTTTTTAGTCGTAACGTCCTCCTTCGCCGCCTGGTCGATAGCCTTTACTCGCGCAGCGAAATCGATTTTAAGCATGGAACCTTTCGCGTTAAGGGCGATACGGTGGATATATTCGCCGCATACGGCGATTTTGCCTATCGTATAATCTTTTGGGGCGATGATATTGAGGCCATCGAGAAATTCGACCCTGTATCGGGTTCCCGTATCGAGGAGCTCGATGAGGCCACCATTTACCCTGCCAACATCTTTGTAACCACACGTGAGCGCATCAATCAGGCCATTGCCAATATTCAAATCGATTTGGGTAAGCAAATTGAGTTTTTTAAGGGTGTAGGCAAACCGCTTGAGGCCAAACGAATACAGCAAAGGGTAGAGTACGATTTGGAGATGATCAAGGAGTTGGGCTACTGCTCGGGAATCGAGAACTACTCGCGGTACTTCGATGGGCGTAACCCAGGTACCCGACCATTCTGTTTGCTCGATTACTTCCCCCGTGACTTCATAACTGTTATCGACGAGAGCCACGTAACGCTACCTCAGGTTAGGGCTATGTATGGTGGCGACAACTCTCGTAAGCAAAATTTGGTGGAGTACGGTTTCCGTTTACCTGCGGCTATCGATAACCGACCACTTAAGTTCGACGAGTTTGAAAATCTGGTGGGGCAAACCATATACGTAAGTGCTACTCCGGCCGATTACGAGCTGCAGAAATGCGAGGGGGTTTTGGTGGAGCAAGTTATACGGCCTACAGGCTTGCTCGATCCCGTTATCGAGGTTCGCCCCAGCTTGAATCAGGTGGATGACCTAGTTGGTGAGATCAATGCTCGGACCGAGATGAACGAGCGCGTGCTGGTGACAACCCTCACCAAGCGAATGGCTGAGGAGCTGGTAAAATATCTTGTTAAGCTCGATATCCGCTGCCGCTACATCCATTCCGATGTGGATACCCTGGAGCGTGTTGAGATCATGGAGGATTTGCGCAACGGCAAGTTCGATGTGCTGGTGGGCGTAAACCTGCTGCGCGAAGGGCTCGATTTGCCCGAGGTGTCGCTGGTGGCCATTATCGATGCCGACAAGGAGGGTTTCCTCCGCTCGGCTCGTTCGCTTACGCAAACCGCTGGTCGTGCTGCCCGTAACCTCAATGGCAGGGTGATAATGTATGCCGATAAGATTACCAACTCCATGCAGATAACCATTGATGAGACCAACCGAAGGCGCGAGAAGCAGCTCCAGTATAACGAGATCAACGGCATAACTCCCCAGCAAATTGTTAAAGCCCAAAAGTCAATCCTGGGTGCAGGAATTGGCCGTAAAACCGAGCCCAAACCATACTACGTTGAACCCGACAAGGCCGACATTGCAGCCGATCCGGTTGTTAAGCTCATGAATGTTGATGCATTGGAAAAAGCCATTGCCAAGGCCAAAAAGTCGATGGAGGCAGCAGCCAAACAGCTTAATTTTATTGAGGCGGCACAGCATCGCGACGAGATGCTATCGCTCCAAAAAATGCTCGACTCGAAAAGGAGTCAATCGTAACCCATTTTTCTTTTCACATCAAAATAAACTAACTTAGTGGCTTCAAAAACTAATGCTATGGCTATACTCATAAAAAATATCAAGAAGCTAATCCAAACCGAGGATTCACCCCGCGAGTGGGTGGCTGGTGCCGATATGGCAAACCTTTCCACCATCGACAATGCTTTTCTGCTGATTAGCGATGGTATTATTCAGGATTTTGGGCCAATGGAATGCATTCCTGCTGTGGGCAATCATTTTAAGGTGATTGATGCGCAGGGACGAATGGTTTTTCCATCGTACTGCGATTCGCACACCCACCTTGTATACGCTGGCAGCCGAGAGATTGAGTACGTTGATAAGATTCGCGGTCTGTCGTACGAGGAGATTGCCAAGCGGGGTGGGGGAATACTAAACTCGGCCAAGCTGCTGCACAATACCTCCGAGGATGAACTGTACAACCAGTCGCTACAGCGAATCAACGAAATTATTGCGCTGGGAACGGGTGCTGTGGAGATAAAAAGCGGCTACGGCCTTTCCGTTGAGGATGAGATAAAGATGCTCCGCGTAATTAAACGCCTACGCGATACCACACCTATTACTATTAAATCGACCTTTTTGGGAGCCCATGCTGTTCCTGCCGAGTACAAGGGACGCCAGCGCGAGTATGTCGATTTAATTATCAACGAGATGATACCATTGGTGGCTGTCGAGGATCTGGCCGATTATATCGATGTTTTTTGCGATAAGGGCTTTTTCACCGTTGAGGAAACTGAGCGTATCCTTATGGCGGGCATGAAGTACGGGATGAGGGGAAAGATACACGCCAACGAGCTCGACTTTTCGGGCGGTATTCAGACGGGTATTAAGTACGGTGCACTATCTGTCGATCATCTTGAGTTTACCGGCGACGATGAGATTAAGGCACTGCTCAACTCCGACACCATGCCAACCCTGCTGCCAGGGGCAGCATTTTTTCTGGGGATGGACTATCCACCTGCCCGTAAGATGATTGATTCTGGCCTACCGCTTGCCATGGCCTCCGATTTTAACCCTGGCTCATCGCCCAGCGGCGATATGAAGTTCGTTATGTCATTAGGGTGCATCATCATGCGCCTTGTGCCCGAGGAAGCCATTAATGCCGTTACCATAAACTCTGCCTACGCCATGGGCATTAGCGATACGCACGGCAGCATTGCCAAGGGCAAGGTGGCCAACGTGTTTATCACCAAACCCATATCAACATACGAATTTATGCCCTATGCGTACACCACCAAGCTGGTTGATCGCGTGATTCTGAATGGTGAAGAGATTAATATGTAGATGTGGCTTCGCTAGAATTATTGGGTTACAGTAATCATCTAAATCAAAAAATTATGACAACGATGTGCAAAAAGGTTTTGCTGCTAGCGTCGGTGATACCCTTTCTTACTATCGCTGGATGCGGACAGTTTAACTTCCCCACCGATTTAACATTCCCCCAACAGCAGGAGATGGGATTAACCACTGCCGAGGTGGTACAGGGCCTCAAAGAGGCGCTAACCGTTGGTGCACAAAATTCTACATCCAAGGCATCAGCTACCAATGGGTTCTATCAGAACAATCTTATTCGTATACCTTTTCCCGAGGAGGCCATTAAGGTTAAGAATACCCTAGAGAAAGCAGGATTGAATAAACCAATCGATGATTTTGTGGTGTCGATCAATCGTGCCGCCGAGGATGCCAGCAAAAGGGCGTACCCAATATTTAGGAACGCCATTACCACCATGACCATAACCGATGCCATGGGGATTTTAAAGGGGGGAGAGAGTGCGGCAACCGATTACCTGCGGGGTAGAACCTATTCGCAGCTAAAATCAGAATTTAGCCCCATTGTTAAGCAATCCATCGATAGGGTGAATGTAACCAGCTATTGGAATCCCATTGCAACGAACTATAATCGATTAACGCTACTAACAGGTGGCGAACAGGTGAACCCAAACCTTGAGGAGTATATCACCGAGCAGGCTATTGATGGTTTGTTCAAACTCATGGCTCAAGAGGAGGCCTTAATCCGTAACGATCCAGCTGCCCGCGTAACCGATATACTTAAAAAGGTATTTGCACAGCAGTAGGAGGGAGGGCAAGGTTTAAGGTTTAAGGTTTAATGTTTAATGTTTAATGTTCAATGTTTAATGTTCAATGTTTAATGTTCAATGTTCAAGGTTCAACCCAAAACTTTTACGCTGAGCTGCGTTGCCCTGCGTGGTACGCTGAGCTTGCCGAAGTGCTTGTCGAAGGGGTCAAAGGTTTAAGGTTTAATGTTTAATGTTCAATGTTCAATGTTTAATGTTCAATGTTTAATGTCCAATGTTCAATGTTTAATGTTTAATGTTCAATGTTCAAGGTTTAAAGTTCAAGGTTTAAAGTTTAAAGTTTAAGGTTCAATGTTCACTATTTAAGGTTCAGGCAAAACTCTAAACTCTAAACTCTAAACCTTTACGCTGAGCTGCGTTGCCCTGAGTGGTACGCTGAGCTTGCCGAAGTGCTTGTCGAAGGGGTCAAAGGTTTAAGGTTTAATGTTTAATGTTCAATGTTCAATGTTCAATGTTTAATGTTCAATGTTTAATGTACAATGTTTAATGTACAATGTTCAAGGTTCAACCCAAAACTTTTACGCTGAGCTGCGTTGCCCTGAGTGGTACGCTGAGCTTGCCGAAGTGCTTGTCGAAGGGTCGAGGTGCTAAACTCTAAACCAATCATCCAATCATCCAATCATCCAATCACCCAATCATCCAATCATCCAATCATCCAATCATCCAATCATCCAATCAACTTAACATAAATAACCCGTTTTAATCATCATGAAAACTAAACAGCTTATCGAATGTGTTCCAAATTTTAGTGAGGGGCGCGACCTAAACATTATTAAGCAAATTACCAACGAGATAGAATCCGTTGAGGGGGTTCGTCTAATTGATGTGGACCCAGGAGCCGCCACCAACCGTACCGTGGTTACCATGGTGGGTACACCCGATGAGGTATGCGAGGCAGCCTTTAGGGCTGTAAAAAAAGCCGCCGAGCTTATCGACATGAGCAAGCACAAGGGGGCTCACCCACGCTTTGGCGCAACCGATGTATGCCCGCTGGTGCCCGTTTCCAACATCACCATGGACGAAACCGTTGAGTACGCCCATAAGCTGGCCAAGCGCATTGGCGAGGAGCTGGGCATAGGAGTATTTTGTTACGAGTTTGCTGCCCGCGAGGAGAAGCGCCGTAACCTGGCCAGCTGCAGGGCAGGGGAGTACGAGGCCTTACCCAAAAGGCTACAGGATCCTGAGTGGAAACCCGATTTTGGCCCTGCCGAGTTCAACCCCAAAAGCGGTGTTACCGCTGTAGGTGCTCGTAATTTTTTGGTGGCCTACAATATCAACCTTAACACTACCTCTACCCGCAGGGCAAATGCCGTTGCATTTGATATCCGCGAGAAGGGACGCCCGCAGCGGGTAGGTAACCCAATCACCGGCAAAAAAGCGCTCGACGAGCAGGGCAACGAGATTTGGATACCCGGAGCGCTAAAGGCCTGCAAGGCTATTGGCTGGTTTATCGATGAGTATGGCATTGCCCAAATCTCCATTAACCTTACCGATATATCCATTACCCCAATGCACATTGCCTTTGAGGAGGCCAGCAGAAAGGCGCAGGAGCGTGGCCTTAGGGTAACCGGTTCGGAGCTGGTAGGTGTTGTACCGCTTAAAGCTATGCTCGATGCAGGCAAATACTTCCTCCACAAGCAGAACCGCTCAACCGGTATTTCCGATGCGGAGATAATTAAGATTGCTGTAAAATCGATGGGCCTAGATGAGCTGTACCCATTCGATCCCAAGAAGAAAATTATTGAGTATATCCTTGAGGATGATACCCAGAAGAAGCTGGTTGATATGACCGTAAAGGGTTTCACCGAGGAAACTGCCTCCGAGTCGCCTGCACCAGGTGGTGGATCCGTTTCGGCAGCCATGGGCGCTATGGGCGTTGCGCTGGGTACCATGGTGGCCAACCTATCGGCCCATAAGGCCGGTTGGGACGACCGCTGGGAGGAGTTCTCGCAGTGGGCCGACAAGGGCAAGGAGTATATGGATCAGCTTGTAAAGCTGGTTGACGAGGACACCAATGCCTTTAATAAGATAATGGATGCCTTTGGCCTACCCAAAGGGACTGATGCCGAGAAGGCAGCCCGCAAGCAGGCCATTCAGGATGCTACCCTATATGCCATCCAGATTCCTTATAAGGTAATGGAACTCTCATTCCAATCGATGGAGGTGATGAAGGCCATGGCCGAGATTGGCAATCCCAATTCTGTATCCGATGCTGGGGTTGGGGCCTTGGCTGCCCGTTCAGCTGTCATGGGGGCATTCCTTAATGTGAAAATTAATGCCGAGGGCTTAGATGATAAAGAAAAAGTTAAAGAGTTTCTTGCCAAAGGTGAACAGTTGGTACTACATGCGCAGGATATGGAGAACACCATCCTTGAAATTGTTAATAAAAAAATATCCAAGGCTTAATTTATTTTTAATTTTATTTAATGTTCACGGATTAAGCTTTCTAGTCACCCGTTTTTTTGTGAAAATTTAACGTTGCAGTGTTAAAATGTTTGCAGCTGTTAAAAGAATTTCACTCAAAAGGTTTGAATTATTAAATAATTGTAATATTTTAGCCGTGTTAAAAATTATTAGCTCTATTTGTAAACCTAAATTTTGTTCTATGAAAAGACTATGTGTATTCCTTGTAGCTGTTGTGTTTGTGGGGATAAATCTCCTACAAGCGCAAACAGTGCAAATTACCGGTACCGTAACAAGTGCCGAGGATGGGATGCCCGTTCCGGGCGCCTCAGTTCAGGTTAAGGGTACTACCATTGGCGTTGCTACAGATGCTGACGGTAAGTATTCACTATCCGTTCCACAATCAGCAACCACTCTTGTTTTTAGTTTTATTGGTCTGCAAACTCAAGAGGTTGTAATTGGTGGGAGAACAATTATTGATATTGTGCTTGAGTCCGACGCTCTATCACTTGAGGAGATTGTTGTTACTGCTCTTGGTATTCGTCGTGAGAAGAAGGCCGTAGGTTATGCAGTGCAGGCAGTTAGCGATGAAGATATCGCACGAACCGGTAACACCGACTTACTAGGTGCTATGCAGGGCAAGTTAAGCGGTATCGACATTAAGCCATCCAGCGGTATGCCCGGTGCTTCTTCACAAATTGTTATCAGGGGTGCACGTTCGTTCACAGGCAACAACACTCCTTTGTACGTAGTTGATGGTATGCCAATTTCGTCTACACCAGCTTATGGTACAGGTAATAGTGTAACCGGTGCCGACGTATCGAGCCGTGCAATTGACATTAACCCAGCCGATATCGAAAGTATTGATGTGCTAAAAGGGCAGGCAGCAGCAGCACTTTATGGTATTCGTGCATCAAATGGTGTAATAATCATTACAACTAAAAGCGGAAAGGGTAAACAAACTGGTAAGGCAGAGGTATCAATTAATCACAACAGTAACTTTGCTCAAGTCTCACGGAATCCTGACTATCAATCTACTTACGCTCAAGGTAGTTATGGGGTGTACGCACCTACGACATCTTTCTCTTGGGGGCCCAAAATTGAGGATCTTCCAGACGATCCAACCAGAGGAGGTAACAATAATGGATATCCAGGCCTTTATTATGTTCCACAGCTAGATAACGCTGGGCTTGATCCTTGGGTTGCTCCTGCGGTTTATAATAATTGGACTGACTATTTCCAGACCGCTTATACAATGTCTAATAACATCAATATCTCTCAAGCTACAAACGATGGAAGTTATGCATTCGGTTTTGGTAATACTGAACAATCTGGTATTACTTTGGGAACAGGGATGACTAGGTATAATGCTAGGATGAATGCTGAAAGGAAACTTAATGATAACTTTAAAGTTGGTTCAAGTGCGAACTATTCTAAAATTGATATTGATAAGTTATCTGGAGCTAATGATGGATCACTAACTGGTATCCTTGCTGCTCCTGCTAGCTATAACCTAAAGGGAATACCTTACCATTATCCAGGAGAACCAACCCGTCAAATCTATTTTAGAGGAGGAAGTTTCGATAACCCATACTGGGTACCTCATAACAATACATTCAACGAAAAAACTGATCGTTTTTTTGGGAATGCATATATTGATTACAATACTGCTTTGGCTGATAATATGAGTTTAAATGCGCGTTATCAGGCAGGTATGGATACATACACAACACATCTTCAGGATATTTTTGGTTATGGCAGTAGAAACAATTCAAGGGGTACTATTGATAACTATGGTGCTACATTATCAACATTTAACTCGCTTTTCACTACCTCATTTGATTGGAGGATAAGTGACGATTTGGATTTCAACTTAATGGTAGGTAACGAGGTGAACCATAGCGATAGAAAGTCATATTCGGAGTCTGGTACTGATTTTAATTTTGCAGGATGGAATCATATTTCAAATGCAAGTACACAAACTGCTTCAGAAAGTCAGAGCCAAAGCCGTACCGTAGGTTTCTTTGGTAATCTTTCTTTGTCTTGGAAATCTATGGTGTTCTTTAATGCAACAGGAAGGAACGATATCGTTTCTACTATGCCCAATGGTAATCGTTCGTTCTTTTATCCATCTGTTTCTCTATCCTTTGTGGCGTCTGAACTTGATGCGCTTAAGAGTGTTCCATGGCTATCATTTGCAAAGGTTAGGGCATCGTATGCAGAGGTTGGTCAGGCAGGTACCTTTTATGAGAACTATTACGTAACTCCAAGTTATGGTGGTGGATTCTGGGTTGGTACACCTTTCCAGTATCCTTATGATGGAATTAGTTCTTATGCACCTAGCAGTGTGATGTATGATCCCAACCTAAGGCCACAGAATACTCAGTCATACGAATTTGGTGTGGATCTGAAGTTTTTTGATAACCGATTTGGAGTCGATTACACTTACTCTAAGCAAGATGTAACAGACCAGATCTTCCCTGTGCCGTTGGCTGGTTCAACTGGTGCTTCTCAGCTTATGATGAACGGTGGTTCAGTAACTACCGATGTTCATGAGGTTATGGTTTACGTAACTCCTGTAAAAACTAACGATTTTCAGTGGGACTTGTCATTCAACTACTCAAAAATAGTGAATATGGTTAATGAACTTGCCCCTGGTGTTGAGAGTATTTTCCTTGGTGGTTTTGTTACTCCTCAGGTTCGTGCAGGGATTGGAAGTACTTATCCAGTAATATATGGTACTTCATTTGTACGTGATGGTGATGGTAATATTGTTGTTGTTGATAATCCTGGGGCATGGAACCACGGTATGCCACAGGCAGGTGATCCAGCAGTTATTGGTGAGGTATCACCCGATTTCATTTTAAATGGTACAACTGCATTCTCATACAAATCGCTATCGCTTAGCGCTGTGTTTGAGTGGAAGAATGGTGGCGAGATGTACTCTGGTTCAAATGGCCTGCTTGATCTTTATGGTATGTCAGCTGTTACTGAGGATAGGGAATCAACTTTTATATATCCTGGTGTTAAGCCCGATGGAACGCCTAACGATATCGTTCGTGGTGGTGCAAATGATCCTGATGCTCTGCAAGATCTTTACACCAATGTACTTAGCAATGTGGACGAGTACTATATTCACGATAACTCATTTGTAAAGCTTCGCGAGGTAGCTTTAAGGTATCAACTTCCAAGGAACTTCTACAAGACCCTTAATGTTGGTGTTTCTTTATATGCAAGGAATATACTTCTTTGGTCAGCTCTCCGTAACCTTGACCCAGAGACTTCACAGGGTAATAATAATATGGGCGGTTCATTCGAAAGATTCTCTTTGCCACAAACAACCAGCTATGGATTTAGCCTAGACTTTACATTTTAATTTTTAAACTAGTGAAATTATGAGAAAAATATTGTATATATTGTTAGTTGGAGTCATAGGTTTCTCAGCATGGTCATGCTCTGAGGATATCATGGATGAGATAAACGAAAATGTGAACGACCCAACAGATGTTGCCACAAGGTTAACCATTACTAATACTATGACAAGAACAGCATTTAGTATTGTTGGTAGCGATTTGGCATTCTACTCCTCTGTTTATATTGAGCACAATGTGGGAATTTGGAACCAGCACTATAATGCTGAAATTCGTTCTGGTGAACCTGTAAGTTCTACTACTTACAACAATAACTGGAATGCTATGTACAAGAACCTCTACGATCTTAATGTGATAATTGAGAAGTGTTCGGAAGGTGGTTCGGAGGAAGGGAACTACCATACCCTTGGTATTGCGCAGACCCTTTCCGCCTTAACATTAGCAACGCTTACCGACCTAATGGGTGATGTTCCTTGGTCCGAAGCTCTTCAGCCTGGTGTTATTTACACACCAAAGTTAGACAAGCAGGAAGATATTTATGGTGTTGTTTTTGAATTTCTTGACGATGCAATTGAAAATCTAGAAAAGGAATCTTTATACCCCTCTCTAGGTGGACAAGATTTTATATATGGTGGTGATTCTGAAAGTTGGCTGAAATTCGCTTACGGTCTTAAAGCTCGTTACACCATGCGCTTATCGCATAGGTCGCCTGCATATGCTGCGGTGATAACATTAGCTAACAACTCATTTGCTTCTGCTGATGAGCAAGCGCAATTCGAGTACGATGGATCATCTGCTTACAGCCCATTCTATCGTTTCTTTACCGACCGTGATTATTTTGGCGCAAGCCAAAGTTTGAATGATAAGCTAGTTGAGAGAAACGATCCAAGAGCAAATGTATTCTGGAAAAAACATCCAAATGCCGATGATTTTGAATTTGCACCTAACGGTGACCCAGTTCAAGTTCAAGGGCGTTATGGAGTATCTGCTCTATCGGTTGCAGATGCCCCTACCTACTTATTGAGTTATCATGAAATCGAGTTCCTAAAAGCTGAAGCTTATGTTCGTTTGGGTGGTGCAGCAAACCTTGCTTTAGCCCAAACAGCTTTGCGTAACGCAATTTCAGCGGCATTCCAAAAAGTTAATGTTGGTTTAACCGATGCTGAAGCTCAAACTTACTTCGATGATTATGTGTTAGCCCGATTTACAGCTAATCCACTCGAAGAGGTTATGAATCAGAAGTATATTGCATTCTTTGAGGAAGAAGCTGTTGAGGCTTATAATGATTACCGACGGTTGAAAGCAATGGGTGATGATGTTATTGAGCTAGCTAACCCTAAGAACAATACACAATTCCCTTTACGTTTTACATATGGCGGAAGTGATGTTACAACCAATGCTAATGTTCGCGAGGCTTACGGTGACGGTACCTATGTTTATAGTGAGAACGTTTGGTGGGCAGGCGGTACACGATAGTCCCCTATTATTGTTAACTTAAAAAAAATTTAAATATGAAAACATACAAAATAATAGGTTTCTTTGCTGCAATGGTGTTAACATTTGCTGCTTGCGAAACAGATGTAGACGATCCTGCTGGAGTTAGAGGCGAAGGAGTTGTCCCAGCTATCGTTGACTTAAACCCAGCTGTTTTTGATTCCAACGACATGGAAAATACGTTTATTCAATTTACATTGGATGACGTAGCTCCTGCTACTGAGGCAAAGCTTTTAGTTTCCTATAATGGTGACAAAGCCAGAGCAGAAGTTGCTACCTATAGCAGTTTTCCAACTGTTATAAATTTACCACTTACCGAAGTTGTTAGCAAGTTAAACATCGCTCTTGCTAGTGTAGAAACTGGTGATGTATTTAATTTTGAGGTAACAACATCTAAAGGGGGTAAGACCTACTTCTCTAGTGCTAGTTTTAATGCAGCAGTTGTATGTGCATACAACCCTGATTTAGTAACTGGTAACTACAACGCTGTAAGTGATTCATGGGGTGTTGATGGTAATGTTACAATTACTGCTGATCCTGATGATGAGTACAAATTATATGTTACCGGACTTGCCACTATTGATGGCCTTGATGAAGACAAAGGACCTCTTGTAATGATTGTTAATCCTTTAAACTTTGCAATTAGTGTTCCAAAAGTTGTACTTGCCTCTTCAACAGCTCCGTGGGGGGTACCATACACAAATATATGGTATGAAGGATTTGGTGAAGTAAATACCTGCAATGGAACACATACATTATACGTAACTATTGGTGTTGATCAAGGTACATTTAGAGGAGCACCTCATACTTTTGTATTGACAAAATTATAACTATTTATTTTCTTTTAAAAAGGTGGCTATTTAGCCACCTTTTTTTGTCTTTGTACGTTGAGTTTGCTTATAAACTAACAGGGTGCAAGTCCCTGTATGTGCTAAGTTGATTGGAAACATTAGCGATAGGCAAGGTTGTAAGGAGTGACCCTGTAATTGAAGGAAGCCATCAGTAAACTTTATATACTGACGAGCAGAAGTCTGATACAAGGCTGACTTGGCAAGAGCAACCGAGCACTGGATTTGGAACAGCCAAAATTCAACATAAACCCCAACCAGTAAATCAGGCAGTACGCAAGGAAAGTTTACCACCTTATCCCGAGAAGTCTCACTTCCAGTTGTTACAGCGACAAGCTGTTTGGAGACAACCAGCCATTGGAATTGAGAAGTCAGCAGAGGACATATTACCCTGACGATACAAAGGTTGGGAGAAGGTCTTGTAAGGGGTAGTGCAAATGATGTCAAAATTAAATTAAACAGATAATGATGTATGTGTTTGATAGCTAAAACGAAAATACAATTTAGTGGTTTATTTATGGTTTATTAAATGATGCCAAATGTTTAGTACTAGCTTAACCGAAGTTTAATTAACTTATACATTGTTTAAACGAATAACAAATTATGTATTGAATTGATTTAATTGAGTTGTAGATATGAAATAGTTCTTTTTTGAAAAGTTTGTAATTTACAAAATATTGATTTTTTTATAGGGGTATATAGGGGGTAACTCAAGTAGTAACCAAATACCAGTTTATCGTGAAAATCTAACTGAACATATCCATTATGTAATTGACAGTAAGCAATTTAACAGCCGTTTTAGAGACGGGAAAGATGGAGTGCTTATCCGTCATCGAAAGTTACCTATCAAAACCATAATCCTATTGGTGCTCAAGTTTAAGGGTTCCATACAGCGGGAAATCGACCGCTTCTTTTGCAAAGCAATGGCTAAGCGAGAAGGTTGACATACCACCGTTCAAGCCAATTGATTTTGAGAAAGATTTTTCTAAAGGCGAATTGGCCGAAAAGGTAACGCTATTTCATACCGATTATCCTGAGAGCAATATTTTCTCTCTTACCATTAAGTATGGAGCTGGTAGTGCTGCTATTCCAGGTCTCGACTATAGTGTAAATCTTATGAATAGGGCTGGGGTTATGGCGCTTCATACCCCTTACGAATTGAAAAAGGAGTTTAGCAAGCTGGGGTGTACTGTTAACTTTTATAATGATAAAAGTTACACCTATGTTACCCTACGGGGAAAGGAATCGAGTTTAGCAAAGGCTTGCCAATTGCTTTCCCGTACTTATCTTATGCCCTCGCTGGACGAAAAACAGCTTAACAGTTTGATTGGGAGTCAACTGGGCTCAAGGAGCATGGAGTCAAGAAATAAAGACATCCAATCAGCTGCATTAAATGAATACCTGAGGTTTGGTGAGAATTCGAGCTACCTGAACAGATTATCAAACGAGGATGTGTTAGGGCTAACGGTTTCAAAACTTGCAGCAAACTTTATAAATGCAACGCATTATGAAACTTCAGTTCACTACACTGGGAAATTTTCATTCGAAGAAGTTAAAAAAATTCTTACCAATAACTTAGCATTTCCATCTAACCTAAAGTCTAGCGCATCACCCGTTTCAACTCCACAAGCACAATATACTGAGAATACAATCTTTATGTTCAACAATCGGAACGCTCGACAGGGTGATGTCTATATTTTTATCCCAGGCGAAGAATATCAGCTTGAGCAGAGACCTGTGATTGATGCTTTCAACCAGTACTTTGGGGGTGGTTTTAATGGTGTTGTTTTACAGGAACTAAGAGAGTTACGTTCGTTTGCCTATACAGCAAGTGCCAACTATAGTATTCCCCCAGTTCCTGGCCGAAAAGCTATGTTTACTGGTTACATCGGAACACAGGGAGATAAAACACTTGATGCAATTGGCGAATTCTTACGTCTAATTAACGACATGCCACAGTATCCCGAGAGAATGGATAATATCAAGGATTATCTATTTCAAGCAACCGTATCGTCTTCACCTTCAAAACGTCAACTTACTCAAACTGTTGAGAGTTGGATGAAGGCAGGCTACAACGAGGATCCTCGCATTAAGCTATCTGAAGCCTATGGTTCGGTTGAATTTGATGACATTCTCGGTTTCTACAAGCAGAAAATCAATAGCAAACCTATTGCTATTGGTATTGTGGTTGACAGAAAATTGATTGACAGAAAGCAACTTGGTAACTTCGGGAAAGTTGTAAACCTTAGTAGCAGTAAGATTTTTAAGTACTAGAGCCAAAATCATTAAAATGATTGGCCGTTATGGTACCTAAAGCCTTTGCGTCATACGAACCACGAAGTGCTCGACGAAGTCAAACCCTCGTGCTTTGAGGGTTGAAGCAATCTATAAAATACTGTTAGTCAAAAGATTGCTTCATCCGCTGGCTGGCGGATTCGCAATGACGTGTCATTTTAATCAACTTATTTGTCATAGGCATTATAGCGGATAATCATAATCATTCATATTCAAGCCAAAATGGGGCTCGCATTGCGAGCCCCATTTTTTTAGTTCTCTTCATAAGCTGCGCAGTTTAAGTGTGCTTTTTCAATGCAAGTATTGTCTGCACATCATCTAACATCAAGGTTCATCTCCCCCTAAGGCATCTCTCGCAGCAATATCCCTTTGTGTATTCTGAACAATTGCTACTCCAGATTTGTTTTGATTGAAAATTATGGTATGTCCAAACTACTAAGCCTAACCCTATTAACTCTATTAACTTTTGGGTCGGTTAGCTCACAAAAAATATCTTATAAGATGAAGAATACTGATTTAGTAACGGCCACCCTTGGCGCAGGGTGCTTTTGGTGTGTGGAGGCTATATTCGAAAGGGTAAATGGTGTGCACGATGTTGTATCGGGATATACGGGTGGGAAGATTGCAAACCCTACTTACCGAGAGGTGTCATCGGGTTTAACAGGCCATGCCGAGGTGGTGCAGGTAAGGTTCGATCCCACCGTAATTAGCTATGCTAAAATCCTTGAGATATTTTTCAAAACCCACAACCCTACTATGCTTAATCGGCAAGGTGCCGATGTGGGCACGCAGTACCGTTCGGTAATATTCTATCACACCGATGAGCAAAAAGCTATAGCCCAGGATGTGAAGAATATGCTTAGTAGAGCTGCTATTTGGAACGATCCCATTGTTACAGAGATAACTCCATTCACCGCATTTTATAAAGCTGAAGATTACCACCAGAATTACCTTGAGAACAACACCAAACAACCATACTGCCAAATGGTTATACTGCCTAAGATTGATAAGTTTGAGAAGTTGTTCGAGGAGTATTTAAAGAAGTAATTTTTGCTAGTCCTATGGCACAATGCCTGATAGGCACTCATAGAATCGCGAGTTACACGCTCGCTTATCTTTTAAATTCTCCATTTGTTATTACCTTTGCGGCTTGTTAAAAAACAATTAGATGAAGATTAAAAGATTACTTATTCCAGTGATTGCTTTGGCCTTGGCCACTTCCTGCACGGTCTCAAAGCAGATGTCGCAGCTTAAAACTGATGCAGAGATAGCGTTTGATAAATCAGATTATTCCACCGCTCTAAACGCCTTTGATAGCTTGATATCCCTTGGCACAAGTCGAGGTAAGGAGGACGATGGGGCCATATATAGGAATGCTGGATTAGCAGCATGGGAGGTAGGACAAACCCAGAAGACGTTAGATTATTTAGAGAGAGCCAAGGAGTTGGAAGCAGCCAATGGTGCTACATATTTTACTTTGGCTAAAGCATATCTAAAGATTGACAATCTATCCCGCGAAATAATCAACCTGAACATTTATCTCGATAGTTACCCCAACGGTGATGAGATTGACGGGGTACGCTGTCAGCTGTTTTTAGCATACGTAAAGAGCGAGAATTGGGATTTAGCCGTCGACCTTTGGGATAACCTGCATAGTGATTGTAAGGATAGCCACAATGTGCTCATAGCCTATCTTAAGATGGTGAAGCGCAGTGGTGATACCGAAAAGGTAGTTGCAACCGCCGAAAGGATTCTAAAGCATGAACCAGGCAACACCGAGGCTATGGAATCGCTTGCCATTGAACTTTTCAATAGCGCCGAGGCAGCCTACCAGAGCGAGATGAAGGCCTATCAGAAGAACAGAACCAATAAGCAGTATCGCCAGCTGCTCAATGCCCTCGAAATTATCAATGCCGATTTCCAGCGCTCGCGCGATTATTTCGAGCGGCTATACAAGAGTAATCCCGACCCTCGATATGCTCAGTACTTGGGAAATATTTACACTCGCTTCGATAATAAACAACGAGCCGATTACTACTACCTCAGGGCAAAATAGTAAGCTGCTTGTTGTATCGTCCTCCCAGCGCTGCCGCACGAGTCCTCTCGTGTGGCAATGAAGACTAGAAAACCCACACGAGGGGACTCGTGCGGTAGCAATGTATTTCCTCACGGGGTGACTATCTGTTAAGCAAATAGGTCACCCCGTGAGTATTTAAAAATACTTAAGACCAGCCGCTCTCTGTTTTTTTTGATAATTTACCGCAAGGTAAATTATCAAAATTGCTCTGTGTCCTCAGTGTTTGATCTCTGTAGTCAAGAACTGTCAAGAGATTTAACCCTATTCATTGCTTAAGCAGTTACCGAAATGAGTATAGGTAAATCCTCTGTGTTCTAATAAAATCTCTAGGCTATAATCACAAAGTATTATTCTCCCACAAATTCAACAATTGCACTAATCAACTCTTCCGAAATAGGCAGGTCTGGGTTGATGTATGCTGCCATATTCTTTTCCCGTTCCATCTCAACCATCTTTAGCACGTGGTTCATCCCCTCAACCACTATCAGCTGTGCTAGCGGGTTGGCCTTAGCCAACAGTTCTGCATTTTCGGTCGATACCTGAATATCGGTAGTGCCCTGTGTAATTAGTATTGGAATGGTTAGCTTGCCAATCTCCACGGTTGGGTCTAATCTCATCCAGCTAATTAGGTATGGTTGCACGCTGGGGCGAAAAAGCGATAGCAACATAGGGTTAATCCTTTTTACCTGTTGCCCGGCAACAAGGCTATCGATTATAATTTTGGCATCGTTAAGCATTGGTTCAGGTATCTGCCCCAATTGTTCTAAAAGAATCTTATCAATTCGTTTACCCGAACCTGCAATTGATATATAACCATCAACGCTAACATTTTGCGCAGCAACCATTCCTATAAGCGATCCCTCGCTGTGTCCAGCCACATAAATTTTTGAGTAGTTACCGCTCTCCTTGAGCATCGTGAGCCACTTGGCGGCATCGTCAATAAAATCATCAAAAACAACTTCGCTCTCGGGTTGGTTGCTACGGCTAAAGCCTACACCGCGCTTGTCATATCGTAGCGATGCTATTCCGTTTGTAGCTAACTCTTCGGCCAGAAACTTCAAACTATTGTTGGTCATACCAAACTGGTTTCCATTCCTGTCGGTGGGGCCCGAGCCTGCAATAATAAGAACAACGGCTGGTTTTTCTTTACCATCGGGTAGGAGCAGGGTTCCCCTTAGCGTGTCGCGTCCGTTGAATATTGCTACTTCCGATGAGCGATATAATTTGTCCTCATCGCTTTGCGCCTTGGTAGTATAAACAGCGACAGTGCATAGCAAAAGCGCTGCAACTTGTATAAGCCTTTTCATCTCTGCTAATTTTATCCAACAAAGAAATCGAGCACATTTAGCGCTTTGCGCATGGGCACTTGGTAAAATTCGGTGTACCGGCATTTTACACAGGTAAACGAGCTGAACTTTCGGTTTTGGATATTGAAGATTCTGGTTAGCATGCTGCCTGCAATGTAGGCCTCGCCAAGCTCAAAATCTTTGCTGCCGCACTTGGGGCAGGGTTGTTTCGATCGTACTAATGGCATGGTTTTTTTAATTTTGTTTGTTTAAGGTCTGGGCCAGCGTTTGCCCCATAATCTTTTCTTTTGATATTTTATAGTCGTAGATATAGATAGCAAGAGCAACCATTGCTAAAGCAATAAAGCCAGCTAATCCCGTTACGCCTACCGTAAGGTCGGTGCCTCCAACCACAAGCATTATGCTTAAACCGGCAGTTCCATTAATCACTCCATGCATTAATGCCGCAGCAATAACCGATTTTGCTTTAATGGCAATGTAGCTGAATGGGAACGAAAGCAGTATGCACCAAATGGTCATCATTAGCACGCCAACTTGAGGGTTGTTAGGGTAGTTATGCCCCATCAGTATCATGGGGGCGTGCCATATTCCCCATATAAATCCAATTATTAAGCTGGCTTTGGCAAAATGCAAATCTTTATACTCTTTTATCAGAAAACCCCTCCAACCCAACTCCTCACCAAATGCGGCAACAGCATTTACCGTAATGCCACCAATAATACCTTGCATTAGGGTTAAAAGAATGGGGTGTATGGGCGAAGCAGCAAGTGCCTGCTGCATTCGCTCCATCTCCTCAGGTGTAATTAACCCCTCGAAGCGTGTGAAAAGACCCTCCATTTCCATCGAGAACGAGACCCCGGGAAACATTAGGCTTATGCCTATAGATAGCCCTGCATAAACAATTGGTATAATAATGGCGACTAAAAACCACCAATTGAATTTAAACGATATAAAAAGCGATTTGGCAGCCTTTTGCTTATGAACAACTTTTTCGACAAAAAGGGCTGCAAGCATTGGAACAAACATATACAAAACGCCAAGGATTACGCCTTCGGTATCTTTGTATTCGTACCCCAAGCTTAAAAAAATTCCTACCATCGAGAAGTTGATGGTAAAGGTTATGATAAGGAATAACCATAGCTTGCTAATCTTTTTCATCTGTTGATGTTTTTTTATATCGCCCTGCTTTTTTCAGCGCCTGATCAATAATCCATTCTATCTGACCATTTATGCTACGGAACTCATCGGCCGACCACTTCTCCAAAGCCTCCAGCTTGTCCGGATCAATCCGTAGCACAAATGATTTCTTTTTCGCCATAACTTATCTATTGGTGTAACGTCCCGGCATTTACAATTGGAGTTGCCGACTCCTCGGAGCAAAGCACTACCATTAGGTTGCTAATCATGGCGGCTTTCTTCTCGTCGTCGAACTCAATGGTTTTCTCCTCGGCCAATTTATCTAGCGCCAGCTTAACCATCCCCACAGCGCCCTCAACAATCTTTTCGCGAGCCGATATAATGGCATCGGCCTGCTGGCGGCGTAGCATTACGGCGGCAATCTCGGGGGCATAGGCAAGGTAGTTTATGCGTGCTTCAACCACCTCAATACCTGCAATGGCAAGGCGCTCGTTAATTTGCTCCTCTAGAATTTTATTGATATCGTCGCCGTGCGAGCGTAGGGTTAGCTCCTTAGCGCTTTCGGCCTCGTTCATATCGTAGGCAAACATCCCAGCAACGTAGCGAAGGGCAGCGTCGCACTGTATCTTAACAAAGTTCTGGTAGGCCATCATCTTCTCGTTAAGTCGGGCGGTGGATGTTGCCCCAGCAGTATTGGCAGCCATCGATGCGTTGTCGACTAGGAATGATGCTTTGTACGTATCGAACAGTCGCCATACCAGCACCATACCAATCATGATGGGGTTTCCGCTCTTGTCGTTCACCTTAATGGGGTCGGCATCGAGATTGCGGGCGCGAAGCGTAAGTTTTTGCTTGGCGTAGAATGGGTTTACCCAAAAGAAACCGTTCTCCTTAACCGTTCCCTCGTACTTTCCAAAGAACACCATTACTCGTGCCTCGTTGGGCTCAATTTGCATAAATCCTCCCCAGAATATGCAGTTTAGGATAAATAGAACACCTAATCCAATGCCCGAAAGAGTAGCCATTAACGGGCTGATGCCTGATGTGCTAACCAGCTTAATAAATAGGAATACGATGCCAAATAGTAGCAGAAAGTTGAAGATTAGCATTAGTATGCCGTTCAACTTTAATCCTTTGAAGGGTTCTTCCTGTGTTTTCATATTTTTTTAGATTAATGATATTAAAATGGTATCACAAATATATCATATTGAATTTGAATAAAGCAAAAAAAAGCCAGAAATTTTTTCTGGCTTTTTTTAAATGGTAATGCAACCTGTTGTTAATTAGTTCGATTCATTATCCTTTGGATAACTTCGTCCAAGACATCAGGTGCTTTCTCGTCAATATCTTTCAGAAGATTTTGGAATGTATCCAGAGGTTTTAACAGGTTGTGTAGGTTGTAAATTTCGTCAATCTGATAATACTGAAAGCTCTGGAGGTTCCATAGAATTGGAGTAAAGGTTTTATTCATAGGCATTTTACTGTTGGTATGCATTGCATAAATTAGTTTTCAACAGTAAAACGACTACAATAGCCTGATATTGTAATTTCGTTTTAAAATTTATTGGTATGGTTTTTAGCCAACCAAAAAACCTACAGAAATAAATGTCTTTATGCGCTACATAGTGGAAATCTTGCGAATTTTGTAGAACGCATATTCTATGTAACCCAAATGTTGAGAAAGTCGCAAAGGAAATCACTACTGACCGACTAATAAATATAGATTTCTCGCTTCGCTCGAAATGACAGTACTTTCAAGAGGTCTAAGGGGAGAGGGGGGTGAAGGCGGCGTAG
>Ga0334883_1000161_pt1 | contig 125170 bp, 131 predicted proteins | sample GraSluR1_MG_6_FD_207230 | JGI IMG/M metagenome (GOLD analysis project Ga0334883, IMG submission 207230) | Sludge microbial communities from methane-producing bioreactor in Wageningen University, Netherlands - Granular Sludge_09_05-R1 | ecosystem: Engineered > Bioreactor > Anaerobic >... | reverse complement strand
CGAAAATTGTTTTGTGTATAAGGACAGCACATATATTAAAAACCTGACTTTCGTCAAAAAACACGGAATAGTCAATATAGAGTTTCGCGATGGGTATAAACTGGAATTAATACCCTGAAACTTTTTATTAATGATGTCATCCAGAATTATAGCATGAGTCTGGTTTCGACATGCATCCCAAAGGGTATGACAAGCGACTATATCATTGCAAATCAGGGCCTACCGAACAATCTCAATAAGCCCTGATTAGCACCTGTTTATTTCCGTTCCCGGGGAAGTCTCTTGGATTATTTCGAACCTTTCAGCACCTCCTCGATTACCGCCGCCAGATCCTGATAATGCGCTCTGCTGATGCCTGTGGCTGTTAGCGATGCTCCAATCAAATCGGTACGTAAGGTGGTGAGTTGGGCGCGCGCTATTGCAGTAGCATCCGAAAGGGTAACCGCCGCACGAACCACCGGAATTGCATTCATGTTTGTGCCGTTCAGAACCGTGATCAGGGCATTTACATAGTTTTTTTGCAAATTACGACGGTATATATCCACGGCTTTTCCCGAACTCAACTCTGCAAACACACTCTTTTTGAGATCCGACATCAGCTGAAGTGCCGTATAAGCCTCCCTGCCGTTCAGCATTTCGTTGTGGACGAGCTTATCGAATGTAGCACGGCTAATCACCCGATTTAAAATTCCCCGCTGAACCGCATCGATGCTTGCTGCAGGATTCACACCTGCCTTTTCGATCAACTCGCGGTTCACCAACCACATTGGCGTTGTAAACAGCTGTTTATCGAGAAACTGAACCGCTTCTTTCTGAATCGAAGCAGGCACATGCTCGCTCACCGGTCCTTCTTCTTCCACCTTTTTGGGAGTGGTATAGATTCCCGCAATATTCTTGGCCGCATGTCCCATGTAACGATTGAACTGTCCTACCACTTCGCCATACATTTCGCGGGCATTGGCGTAATCTTTATGGGCTTCACGCGTCCATTCCAACAAATTGGGCACGATACGCTGCAGGTTTTTGATTCCGTACGCTCCGGCCTTCATCGCATTATCGCCCAAATCCTCGTTCTGATTACGCGGGTCGTGGGGATCGGTTTCCGTTCCAAAGGCATAGCGCGGGTCCTCTTTCAGTTTACCCATGATCCACTCGTTCATAAACGGAACCTCATCGGCCGCCGTCTTAAACTGAGGCATGTACTTATAGCCCCATTCAATCGACCAGCGATCGTAAATACCGATTTCAGGAATAATACCCGTTACAGGAACCGAATCACCCGGTTGCGCCACATAATTGAACCGGGCATAATCCATCATCGAAGGAGCATGGTTGTTTTCGGCCAGCCACTTGCGATCGCGTAACTTCTCGACCGGAACCGTAGCCGACGAACCAAAATTATGCCGCAATCCCAGGGTGTGTCCCACTTCATGCGACGATACAAACCGGATCAGGCGTCCCATCAACTCATCGTCGAACTGCATGGAACGGGCACGCGGGTCGTACGGACTGGTCTGAATAAAATACCAATGGTGCAACAGGCTCATTACATTATGATACCAATTGATATGCGACTCCAGGATTTCGCCGCTACGGGGATCATGAACGTGTGGTCCGCTGGCATTGGGCACCGTCGACGGTTTATACACTATAGCCGAATGCAAGGCCGACTCGAGCGACCACGACGAATCGTTGGGAGCCTCGAGCGCATAAATTGCATTCTTAAAGCCGGCTTGCTCAAATGCTTTTTGCCAGTCGTTAACCCCTTGAATCAGGTAGGGAACCCATTTCTTGGGAGTAGTAGGATCGATATAATACACAATTGGCTTTTTCGGCTCCACCAATTCGCCCTTCAGGTATTTCTCCACATCTTCTTCTTTCGGCTCCAAACGCCAGCGCGTAATCATGGCCACCTGCTCCACGCCCTGCGGATTCTTATCGAAATCGGTATAGCGGGTTGTAAAATACCCTACACGGGGATCGTAGTACCGGGGCTTCATGGGCACCTTCGGCAACAATATAATCGATGAATTGAGTTCGAAAGTCGACGGATCACCCGCCGTTTCGCCCGGGTTAGCCGGACGGCTGCTAAACGTTTTTACCGTACGGATCTCCACATTCCGGGCAAAAGCCTTCACTCCGTCAATAAACGAACGATCGGGCAGTTGATTACCAATGGCCAGTTCCTTCTTGTAACGGTCGTTGAAATACAGCACGGTATTTTCGCTCTTTATAAAATCGGTTACATCGATAACCACCGATTTTTTACCCGAAACCGTATCTTTTTTGTAAGCCTTCACTTCGAACATTCCCATGATCGATTGTACATTCGAATTCAGCACCGACAGGTACATTCCTGTCGAATCGGCCGAACGTTCGCGGTACGAGACGGTTCGCATCAGCACCTTGTCGTCTTTCCCCAGCTCAAAACGGATCACATTTTCGCCGATCTGATCGCCGGCATAACCAATAAAACCACGGCGAGCCATCACCGGAGCTTTTCCGATACGGTTTACCACCAGTAAATCGGCATTCAATACCGAATCGGGGATTTCGAAAAAGTACGATTGATCGACCTGGTGTACACTGATGAAACCTGCCGAGGAAACAGCCTTGGCCGTAATCACCTGATTGAATGGCTTAGGCCCTTTTGCAGGAGGAGCCGCCGGTTTCGGAGCCGGCTTTTCGACCACCGCTTCTTTCTTTACTTTCTTCTTGAAAATGGATTTAATCCCGTCGTTGTTACCGGATACGGGCATAATCATACACCCTGCCAGTAGTAAAATGTACAGCTTTCTCATGTGAAAAATAAATGTTAATTTAGAAAGCTACAAAGATACATATTTATAATCAAGCAAGAAATGCGGAGGCCGATTTAAATATTTTTAAAAACGACGCATCTACTTCTCTCCTTTTCTCCCCTCCGACAGGAAAAGGGTTTTCGTGCGTATAGTCGTAAGGCAGGTCGATCAATTCCACGATTTGTCCGGCCAGCTCATCCCCCAACGCCTTCTGTACGCCTTCGTAGGGTATCACCTTATCGTTGACCAGCGAAATCCCTCTCACACGGTCCTTCATGGCCTGAAACAACTGCAATCGTTTCTCTTTCAGATTACCCGGAGCAATCATACTGAAAAAAGTACGGGCCAGTTCGCTTCCGGCCGTGCGCTCGGCTTCCTCGAGCTTAAACTCCTGTAAATAATAGCGGTACAATCGTTCGTAGCTGGATGCATCCATGATACTGCGCGAACATCCGTACATGGAACTGAAAATCCCTCCGCCGCAAAACATGAACAATCGTGAATGCGTAAACAATCCTCCCGGGTTGTTCAGAAATAAGATCTGAGCAAGGAAAGCACCGATCGAATAGGCAAACACATCGACGCTACTGCCCGAAGCAAACAACGGATGTTCCCCCTGTTGAATGGCCGTACACAATTGTTCGACATCGTGGAAACTTTGCCGGCCCGATGTAAAAAAACGGAGCGGACGGTCGCTTAACCGCTCGCTCAATGCAAGATTGGCAAAACTCAACGACCGGTCGTTACCGGTAAGTGACTTCCGGTGTTCGAGCAGGCTCTGCAAGATACGCGGATTCGACCAGGCCTGTGGCGACCGGTTGACGTGATAGGCAATCGGGAAAAGTACGACGGCCTTACCGGTAGCCCGGCACAAATATTCGGCCCATGGATAATACTTATTCCAGCTCCTTTCGTTCAATCCATGTAACAACAGCATTGCTTCCTGCTGGCTGTCTTTTTGAAGCGAATAAAACACCGGATAAGAAAACAGTTGATTTTCCTGGATGCTATCGCAGGCTACAACCGATCCTTCCGAATGCCGGCTCCCTTCCGTAAGGGTGCTACGAAAGCTGAAATGCTTTACCGCTACAGGCGATCCGGCTTGTGCCATCGCCGAAAGACCGCCTGCAAGCTGCTGATAACGTGAAGAATAATCCATATGCTTTATAATTTGACACAAAGGAAGTGCAGAATTTACACTCATACGAACAACATGCTTACAAAGCTCGCCCCAAGGGACAAAGCCTTCCATAAAGGGGTAAAAAAACAGATAGCGGGGTGAAAAAAATGATTCGAAAAGTAAAATGTTGCAAAGACCGGGATATTATTTTAACTTTGCACGTTCAAGTAAAAACAATGGCAACAGAAAAAAATATTCCGGCGTACTTAGTCGAAAAAGACAATACCACTCACATGATATTGTTTACGGCATTTTTTGCATTGCTGTTTATCAATTTATTCCAACCGTTCGGTTCGCGCAACTGGTATCCCAACATTACCGATTTCAAATATTTCTTTTTTTCGAGTCTGATTATACTCACCGGTATGCTCGTGGTGGTACTTAGCCGTGTCATCATGCACCGGTACAGCCGGCGGAACAACATCACGTATATACGCTATGGTGCATGGATAGTGGCCGAAATTTTTGCTATGTCGCTGTTTTATGCCCTGTTTTCAAAATACGTTCCCGAAGGCAGCGAGAACCGCGACTTTATGGAGATTCTCCAGCAAGCTATCTTCAATACCAGTCTGGTACTGTTACTTCCATACGGTATTTCGATGCTGTATTTTTCATGGAAAGAAAAAAGCAAGCTGCTCGAAGAGCACAAAGAACTGGCCGGCCCTCCCGAAATACCCCGCAAAAGGCGTATTGCATTTACGGACGAGAAAGGGGAAGTGAAAATCACCATCGAGCTGAATCACCTGGTATATATCGAATCGGCCGATAATTATGCGACCATCCATTACATCAACAAAGAACGGTTGTCGCGGTTTCCGATACGTAATTCCCTGAAATACTTCGAGCAAAATCTGATTGAAGATACACCCCTTGTCAGATGCCACCGCTCTTACATCATCAATCTCGACAAAGTAAAAGTGCTTAAAAAAACAAAAGACGGCATCTTTATGGAGCTTGATCTGAATCAGTTGGCCGACATACCCGTATCCAAAACATATTACGACTCGGTGATGCAGAAATTTTCTCAATACTCGGTTTAGCATATGGAAAAAAAATATTCGATTGGGGTAGCCCTGAGCGGCGGAGGAATAAGAGGGCTCTGTCATGCCGGAGCATTACAGGCAATGGAGGAACTCAACATACGACCGAACCTGATTTCGGGAGTTAGTGCCGGAGCCATCGTGGGAGCTTTGTATGCCGACGGACATTCGCCTCAGGACATACTGAAAGCCTTTAAAAGTGTCAGTTTCCTGAAAATGACAAAGATTCTGGTTCCCGAAGGGGGCTTTTTCCACATGAACTCCTTTGAAAGGTACCTGGGGAAATTGCTAAATGCTAAAAATTTTGAAGATCTGAACATCCCGCTCCGGATAGTTGCCACCAATTTTGACGAAGGCCATTCCCAGGTATTCGGCGAGGGCAATCTGTTAAAACCCGTCATCGCTTCGAGCAGCATTCCCGTACTGTTCGTGCCCAAGAAAATAAAAAATCAGCATTTCGTCGATGGAGGCCTCATGAAAAATTTCCCGGTTTCTACCATTCGCGACGAATGCGAAACGGTAATCGGAATTAATGCAAGCCCTCTTACCGCTCCCGAATATAAAATGAAAATTATGGACGTTGCCTTGCGCACCTACCATTTTATGTTCAGATCCAACGTACTTGCCGACAAAGCGCTGTGCGATATCATCATCGAACCCGATCATATCTACGATTACAATCTATTTGAAACCGACAAGGTCGACGAAATTTACGAATTAGGCTATCAGGCCGCGCTAAAGGTGTTAAAAGAACAGGGATTTAGTTGAAAAAACGCCCGCTTTCACTGAGATGATTTGACATATTAACCGAACTCTGTTACTTTTGTGTTTTCAAAAAAACATAAAATGGAGGTTCACAAACCCGATATCGAACGCAACCGACTTGTTGAAGCCATTGTAATTGCAGCAGTATGGATTGTTGTATTTACTATTCCGTTGTTTTCAAATCACCAAAACGGAACCTATCAATGGAGCGAAATTCATCACGACTGGTTGCAACTGGCCGTATTATTCCTGATTTATATCGGGAATATCGCTTTTATTATCCCCCGCTATCTTCACAAAAAACATTACCTGCACTACCTGGTCGTTTTACTGGTTGCGTTGCCGCTGATTACCTGTATCGAACTTCAGCTCCACACCTTATTGAAACAGGAGCAGGTTGTCACAATGCCTTCGATGGATAAAGGAACCCCCATTGAGTTCTCGAGCGAAATGCCGGCGCCCGAGGGTTTCCGGTTGACCGAGAGGAAAAACTCAAAAAACAATTCGCCGGATTTCTGGACGCATTTACTCATTGCACTCCTGGTAACCGGAAGTGCTGCTGCGCATAAAATGCTGTCATACTGGATTCAGGAAGAAAAAACACGAAAGACAATCGAAAACAAATTAAAAAGGGAGCTTTCCGAACCTCAACCCGGTTTTATCATCGTCAAATCCGACTACAAATCGGTAAAGCTGATGTTCGACGATATCTTATACATTGAAAGTGCCAACGAATATGTGAAAATATACCTTTCAGGGGGCGAAATGATAATGACATTCATGCGCTTAAAAAACATGGAAAACGAATTACCCAAAGACAAATTCATGAGGGTGCAACGATCCTTCATCGTGAATCTTGAAAAAATAAAAGCAGTAGAAAAGAATAAAATATACATCGAACATAAAAAAACGATACCCATTGGAGAACAATACAAAGTAAGTTTTCAGGAATTTCTAGGAAAACACTTTGTAAAATGATAATGGAAATCACGTTATCGGTTTGCAAATCAACACACATGAAACAGATTCTGATGCTTTTTATGTTTTGCAGCACGGCGATGACCGGTGCACAAAACAACAAAACGGTGGAACCTTCGCAAGGAGGAACTCTTCACAGTTATTTCACCGCACTCGAAAAGGAATCGGTCAGCACCCTAACGCTGAAGGGAAAAATTGACGCCCGCGATTTTGCATTTATGCGCGATGAACTCCCGATGCTCGCAACGCTCAACCTGCAACTTGCAAGCATTACAGCCTATACGGGAACATCGGGGACTTCACCGGGCGAACAACGTACGTATCCGGCTAACGAAATACCGGCATACGCCTTTTATAATCCGGTACTGCAAACGTATAAACCGAGCCTTGAAACCGTAACCCTACCCGTTACTGCCGGCTCGATAGGTACGCAGGCATTTTACTTTTGCTGGAACCTGGGCCCGGTCAATCTACCCAATAACCTGAAAAAAATCGGCGATTACGCTTTTTATGGCTGTTACGCCCTGAGTTCGTTCTCGGTGCTGTCCTCACATACCCGTTTTTCGACCGATGCGAACGGGATACTGTACAACAAAAACAAGGATACCCTTTTTTTATGCCCGAATGCTAAAACCGGGACTATCGCATTGCCGGCCACGGTGCGGCATATCGATCAATCGGCATTCGAAAACTGCTACAACCTTAGTGCCATCACACTCCCCACATCGCTACAATCGACCGGCACCTATGCCTTTGCCAACTGTGCAGGGATCGCGGGAAATCTCCAGCTGCCGGCTTCGCTCACCAGCCTGGGCGATGGAACCTTTTATGGCTGTTACAACCTCACAGGTACGATCTCCCTGCCGGCTTCATTAATTTCTATCGGAAGTTTTTGTTTTTTCGAAAGTTATTCGGTTCAGGCCTTCAATGTACACGCTTCGAACAGCCGTTTCAGTTCGATCGACGGAATGCTGTACAGCAAAAATGCCGATACGCTGTTTATCTGCCCTCCGGCGAAACCGGGAACTATCCAACTACCTTCGGGACTTAAACTCATTGGCAGTCATGCGTTTTATGGTTGCAGCCAGCTTACCGGAACCCTGAGTATCCCTGCTGCTACCGATTATATAGGCTATTACGCCTTCAACGGCTGCAACGCGATACAAGCATACGAGGCTGCGGCGGGCAATAATTGGTTCAGCGCCGAAAACGGCATTTTACTCAGTAAAAACCGCGATCGGCTACTGGCTTGTCCAACCAGTTTTGCCGGCATCGTTACCCTCCCCGACGGCATTGTCAGCATCGATCCGGGCGCTTTCAGCAATTGCACTTCCATAAACGGGCCACTCGTGCTTCCGGCATCGTTGAGCTGGATTGGGGAATACGCGTTTTACAACTGCCCGGGTCTGGCCGGATTCGAAGCGCATGCCGACAACCCGTGGTTCTCCACCATAGAGGGTGTTTTGCTCAATAAAGCCGGCGATACATTGTACATTTGTCCGTGGAGCATGCAGGGAGACTACAACCTTCCCTCCGGGATACGGCATATAGGTGCTGCTGCCTTCAGCGGATGTACCAATATTAGTTCGTTTAATTCCGGACCAGGGTTGAATTCGGTCGACTATGCGGCTTTTTCGGGTTGCGCCAACCTACAATCGGTGACTCTGCCCGCCACAGTCAACCGCATCGGCAACAGCGCATTTTATGCTTGTAGCCGCTTGAACCGGTTTAGTATTGCACAGGCTCAACCACCCCTTATCGGTTACTACACCTTCGAACTCGCTAATCAACCCGCCGCACAGCTCATTGTTCCTACCGGCTCCATGCAGAACTACCGTAGCGCACCCTATTGGAAAAACTTCGCGACTATTTCGGAACAAACATTCAACACCCACCTCGGCGCAACCCCAACCAACACACTGAAAATCAGTTCCTTTCACAACAACCTGCACATTAGCGGACTGACGACCGGCAATGCGCTCGAAATACGTACCACCGACGGCCGGCTACTCCTCAGGCGCGATCCTTCGGCATCCGAACTGCAGCTACCTTTTCAGGCGAAAGGAATTTTTATCGTAACAAACGGACAAAACAGCCGGAAAATAGTTCTGTAAATCCCCGTTTTATTGAGAAAAGGCTGGTATCTGCTGAAATTTGTTGATTATCAGAATCACCCGCTATACATTTGTATCAAAAAAAAACACCACCATGCGAATACGTAAAAATATTGCCGTAAGTGAGGAGGGATTTTTATTCAATCCAACCACGGGTGATTCGTTTTCGACGAATAGCACCGGCGCTCTCATCATCCGATTGCTGAAACAGGACAAAACCCTGCCGGAAATCGCATCCGAACTGTGCGACGAATACGATGCCGACCGGCTGTTGGTAGAGCGCGACCTCGAAGAGTTTGCCTCGTTGCTGAAAGAATACAGTGTTCTGGATTAATGCATTTTAAAGATGAAAAAGAAACTAGTAATTGCTGTAACAGCATTGAACGCCATCGACAGTCCGGGCCCCGGGGTTGCCGTCATAAGGGCCATTCGCGAATGCCCCGACTTTGAAGCACGTATCATAGGTTTATCGTACGAAGCATTGGAACCGGGACTGTACATGCACGAACTGGTCGACAAAAGTTATCAGATCCCCTACCCCTCGGCCGGCACCGATAGTCTGCTGGCACGACTGGAATACATTCACGCCGAAGAACAACTCGAACTGATTATTCCTAATTTTGATGCCGAACTCTTTAATTTTATCAAACTACGCGACAAACTGCACACCATGGGGATTCGCACCTTTCTTCCCGATCTGGTACAGTTTGAATCCCGTGATAAATTGAAGCTGTTCGACTTCGGAAAAAAACACGGTTTTCTGGTTCCCCGCGATCGTGTACTACACGAATTCAGGGAGTTAAAAAAGATGGAAGAAGAATTGGAATACCCGGTTGTAGTGAAGGGGAAATTTTACGATGCCGTGATTGCCAACAGCTACGATCAGGTTGAGAAAGCATTTCTTAAAATCCTGGCCAAATGGGGGTTGCCGATCATCCTTCAGGACTTTGTAAAAGGAACGGAAATCAATATCGCCGTCTTAGGCGACGGTAAAGGAAAAGCCATCAGTATCATACCGATGCGTAAGTTGTATATAACCGACAAAGGCAAGGCCTGGGCCGGCATTACCCTCGACGACGACCGTCTGGTAGCACTGGCCCGCCAGTTTATCGCATCCACTCAGTGGCGAGGAGGATGCGAACTGGAAGTGATGCTCACCGACGATGGAAAGCCGTTTATCATGGAAGTTAACCCGCGCTTTCCGGCATGGATCTACCTTACAGCCGCGGCGGGGCAGAACCAACCGGCCAGTCTGGTAAAAATGGCGATGGGCGAACCGGTAGCTCCCTTCACCCACTACGAAGTGGGGAAAATATTTATCCGTTATTCCTGGGATCTGATTACCGACATAGCAGAGTTTCAAAAAATTTCGGGCAATGGAGAACTTTAAGTACTGATATCAATGAAAAAGAAACGATACGAACGTCCCACGCTTCGAAAAATGAATACCGGATTGATGAATAAATTCGGCTCCAAATCGGAGAACACTCCGGTTACTCATATCGAAAATAACAGTGTAAAAAGCTTATTGAAGGAATACGGTTCTCCTTTATTCGTGATTTCCGAGCGCCAAATACGGAGAAACATGCGTAATGCCAGCCGTATCTTCAAAACACGCTACCCGAAAGTTCAGTTCGCCTGGTCGTATAAAACCAATTACCTCGATGCTGTTTGTCAGATTTTTCATCAGGAGGGATCGTGGGCCGAAGTAGTTTCGGGATTCGAATACGACAAGGCGCTTAAAAACGGTGTACCCGGAAATCAGATAATCTTCAACGGCCCCGATAAAACCGACGAGCAATTACTGCTGGCTGCACGTAACAACTCGCTGATCCACATCGATCATTACGACGAATTGTATACCCTGATCCGCTTAAGCGAAGAACATCGGATGAGACCCCGGGTTGCAATTCGTATCAATATGGACACGGGTATTTATCCTAAGTGGGACCGGTTCGGTTTTAACTTTGAAAACGGTCAGGCCTGGAATGCACTCACCCGGATTTTAAATTCGCAATGGCTCGAATTGGTCGGATTGCACTGTCATATCGGTACTTTCATGCTGTCGCCTGCGGCTTATGCCACTGCCGCTCGTAATTTATGCGAATTGGCCTGGAGTGTAAAAGAACGTTTCGGGAAGATGGTGGATTACATTGACCTCGGAGGAGGGTTTCCTTCCACCAACACTTTGAAGGGGGCCTATTTACCCGGCACCGACACAGTTCCATCGATCGACCAGTTTGCCGATGCGATTACGGATGTCATTCTGGGCTACGGGTTCCGCCCCGAAGAGCTGCCGTTGTTAATTCTTGAATCGGGCCGTGCATTGATCGACGACGCCGGATATTTGCTGGGAACAGTACTGGCCACGAAACGGCTTTCCGACGGCCGGCGCGCCACCATACTCGATTTCGGTATCAATTCGCTTTTCACAGCGTTCTGGTACGAGCATAAGGTAAGTCCGGCGCAATTACACAGCCGGCAAACGGAGGAAACCGTATTGTACGGGCCGCTTTGCATGAATATCGACATGGTTCGTGAAAACATCGTGATGCCGCTGCTCGAAAAAGGGAATCAGGTGGTTGTACATCAGGTGGGCGCCTATAATATGACGCAATGGATGCAGTTTATCACCCTGCGACCCGCCATAGTGCTCATCGATGAAGAAAATAATACGCACATTATCCGTCGGCCCGAAACCATGGAATACATCGATTCGCTGGAGCAGCTGCCTCAACACCTGAAACAAGATGTATGAGCCTGATTGAATTAAAGAAACATACTCGTACGGCTTTCGAAGCTATACTCAACAGTTATTCGATTCTTTTCTTTCTGAATAACCGCTGGATGGCTCTGGCTGTGCTGGCTGCCAGCTTTTTAAACTTTTATGCGGGACTGAGCGGACTCCTGGCCGCCCTTGTAGCCGTACTAGTGGCGCTGGTACTCGGGTTCAATCCGAATCAATTGCGCACGGGTATTTACAGTTTCAATGCGCTGATTACAGGCATCGGCCTCGGAACTTTTTTCGATCCGGGAATCGTTTTTTTCGTCGTGCTTATTTTGGCCAGCCTGCTCACACTCATCTTATCGGTGGCCATGGGAGGCTGGATGTTTAAATATGGACTTCCATTCCTCAGCTTACCGTTTATTTTTACGTTCTGGATCATTCATCTACCTGCCACCGAATATGCCAATCTGGGCTTGACCTATCGGAATATATTCTGGATCAACGAATTGTATGCAATCGGAGGTAGTTCGCTGCTGAATCTGTACCAACAGGTCGAATCCATGCAGCTGGGCGTAATGCTCGAAACCTACCTCCGTTCGCTCAGTTCCATTTTTTTTCAGGATAATATTATAGCCGGCAGTATGGTGGCCATCGGCCTGGTTGCAGCTTCGCGTATCTTTTTCTCTTTATCCGTTGTCGGGTTCATTACGGCTTATCTGTTTGCCGTATTTGTGGGCTCCGAAGCTGCCAGTATCACCTATTACAACATCGGTGCAAACTTTATTATGGTGGCCATTGCTGTCGGAGGTTTTTTTATAATCCCCTCGAAAGCTTCGTTTTTATGGACGGTGGTACTGGTACCCATTACTTCCATCGTCTTACTGTTTTTTACTAAACTGCTGGCATTTGCCCAATTGCCCGTTTTTTCGTTACCCTACACGGCTGTAACCGTCCTTTTCGTTCACTTTCTGCAACAACGGGGGTCGGCCCGTACGCTAGTATTAACACCATTACAACAATATTCGCCCGAACTCAACCTGTATTCGTATCAAAACAACAAGGAACGTTTGAGTCGGTTCTGGTACATTCCCCTACAATTCCCATTTTGGGGCGAGTGGAATATTACCCAGGGCTACAACGGTGCGTTCACACACAAAGACGAATGGGGCAATGCGCTCGATTTTATGATTCTCGACCAGGAAGGAAAATCGTACAGTGGTAATGGACTCGACTGCGAGCAGTATTATTGCTTTGGCAAACCGGTTACGGCACCGGCCGACGGAGTCGTCACCGATTGTATCGACGGAATCGACGACAATGATGCCGGACAGGTCAACACCGTTCAAAACTGGGGCAACAGCATTGTCATTCAACATATCGATGGCCTCTACTCTCAATTATCGCACCTCCGGAAAAACTCGATCAAAGTAAAAAAAGGCGAATTTGTAAAAGCCGGCGACATCATCGCCCAATGCGGCAATTCGGGACGATCGCCCTACCCGCATTTGCACTTTCAGATGCAGACACAGCCTCACATCGGTGCACGAACGATTGCCTACCCTATCGGTTATTTCAACGAACAAAAATACGGACAGACTCATCATTCGCTCCAACAATACCGTATTCCCGAAGCCGACAGCCGGGTCGCGAATCTGCAACCATCGCTGTTCCTCTACCATGCATTCAACATTCTGCCCGACACATCGCTTTGTTTTACCTGGACCGACCAGAACTCTACCACACGAACCGAACATTGGGATGCTTATACCGATGCCTACAATTACAAATACCTCTATAGCCGCGAAACAGGTGCAGTAGCCTATTATACCTGCGATAAACTCATGTTCTATTTCATCAGTTTCTACGGCGAGAAACAGTCGTTGTTGTACCATTTTTTCGGTGCTGCCTATAAAATTTTACTCTCCGACAACGAGGAGGCTTTAACCGACCGACTCCCGGTACACCTGGGCAATACTTCCGCCTTACTCCGGATTCTGAATGACTTTATCGCCCCTTTCACTTCGCTTTTATCAGTCGATTACAGTCAACTACCCACGCAGCTCGACCATACATTCGAAACACGCAACGCTGAACTATCTACCGGGATGACTGTTAGTTTTACAGGAAAGTTAATCAGTAAAAGCTCCCATTCCATTGCAATCGATCATCGTGGTATTCATTCTTTCAGCGTAACTAACTCTAAAACGACTCTCCATGCACAACGCGTTTTTTAAACTGATCGTACTCGTTTGCATCGTCGCAGCTTCCCCAACCGTTGTTTCACAACAACTCACTATACGACAGGTCGACAGCCTGAGCTGGAAATATTTCCAGGAACAGAATTGGGACGCGCTAATTCGGACCGGACGTGAAGCACATCGCGAACAAATCGACTTCAAATGGCTCCGGCAACGACTGGGATATGCCTGGCTGATGAAAGGAAACTATTACAAAAGCAAACAACAGTACCGATACGCCTTGGCCTTCGACGAAGAGGACGAAATCAGCCGTTTATACCTCTATTTTACCAATCGTGCGACAGGACATCACTTAGCTGCCCGCTATCATGCATCCCGTTTACCCGTCAACCTGCAAACTCAGCATTCCATACCCCGGACGCGTTGGCTCAACAGCCTCGATGCCGAATACAGCTACAAAAGGCCCGAAGCGTTTTTCAGAGACAACGACCTGAGAGGCGATGGCAGTTACCGGCGCATCGGACTGCATTCGTTCCCTGCTTACCGGCTTTCGGTGTATCAGTCGCTTTCAGGATTTCAGCAGTCGACCGAGTGGGGGAATTTCACCCATCAACTCGAATACATGGGAAGCATCCATGCACAGGTTACAGCTTCTCTCACGGCCCAGGTCGGTTATCGTTACGTAGGCAGCCGCTACACCCTTCTTCCCGACAGCTTTTATTTACCGGGGCAGCAGTTGGCCTTCCGGCTCGATTACCAATTAAGCCGGTTCGATCTGGCCCTGAGTGCATCGCGATATTCCAACAACTTCCTGAAGGTAGGTCAATGGGGCGCACATTGGGGCGTTGGATTTTCGATCCCTACCCCTATTTACCTGAGAAGCGCCGTGTTTTTGATGCAGGAGGCCTGGGCAGATCCGACAGGGCCGGACAACCCACGTATCGTATTCAATCAAACCCTGGGAGCTATGCTGTGGAAAAACAGGCTCTGGGCCGAATTGTCGGCTACCATGGGTAATCAGAATTATTTCACATCGGCCGACGGAATGTACTTCTACAATGCACTCGACCCGGTACGGCAAAGGTTCGGCGCACAACTCACCGTCTTTATCAACCAACATCTGAGTGCCTCCCTGCACTACGGACTTGAAAAAAAATATATTTATTTACTCGACGAGCATTACTACCAACAAGCATTAACCGGAGGAATTGTATGGATACTTTAAAAAACTGGATCTTCAGTCTGATCATCGCTTTTACCGCCACTGCTGCCGCCCAGCAACCAACGGCCTGGCAGGAAGCCTTCTACGCCAGTTACGAAGCCGAAACCGGAGGGAAATTTGCGGTAGCCATCAACGAGCTGCTGAAAGTGTATAAATCCGACGACTACTTTATCAACATCCGCTTAGGCTGGCTCTTTTATCAGGCCAAACAGCACCAGCGTTCCGAGCAATATTACCGCAGGGCGATCCGGCTCAACCCCTACTCCATCGAAGCCCGGTTCGGACTCGTGAAACCGCTCAGTGCAACCAGCCAATGGGATCAGGTAAAACTGCAATATTCCGAGATTCTGAAAATCGATCCGCAAAATACAATGGCCAACTATTGGTTGGGAGTAATCCATTACAACCGGAAAGAGTTTGCCGTAGCTTTAAAACTCTTCGAAAAAGTAGTCAACCTCTATCCCCTCGATTACGATTCGGTAATTATGCTGGCCTGGACCCGATTAAACCTCGGTAAAACTGCCGAAGCCCGCTTGCTTTTTCAACATGCGCTTACGTTACGAAAAAACGACGAATCGGCACTGAACGGATTAAAATTAATCAAATAAGGATATCAAACTTTCATTTTGTCTCATTTTAAATCTATTGTTTTACGTTTTTGCACTTTTAACGGCCATATTTAATCCAATTGATTTTTTTATTCTTGTAAAAAAGTCTATCTTTGCCTGCAAAATAATAACTAAAACACCGATTTAATTATGTTTCCAGTATCAGACCGTTTAGCAGCCCTTTCCCCATCGGAAACGCTGGCCATGTCGCAAAAAAGTAACGAGCTGAAGGCTCAGGGTATCGACGTAATCAACTTAAGTGTGGGTGAGCCCGATTTTTTCACACCCGACCATATAAAGGAAGCTGCCAAACAGGCCATTCTCGACAATTTTTCGTTTTATTCGCCCGTACCGGGATATCCGGCTCTTCGCAATGCCATCGTCAATAAGCTGAAAACAGAAAACGGACTCGATTACAAGGCCGATCAGATTGTATGCTCCAACGGCGCCAAACAATCGGTTTGTAATGTTATTCTTGCCCTGATCGGCAAGGGCGACGAAGTGATCATTCCGGCTCCCTACTGGGTAAGCTACCCCGAAATGGTAACGCTGGCCGACGGAAAATCGGTAATCGTATCGGCAGGAATCGAACAGGATTTCAAGATTACACCTGCTCAACTGGAGGCTGCGATAACGCCGAAAACCAAGGCCCTGATTCTCTGTTCGCCTTCCAATCCTACCGGAAGTGTATATTCGCGCGACGAATTAAAAGGGCTTGCCGATGTACTGGCTAAATACCCGCAGATCTACATCCTGTCCGACGAAATTTACGAACATATCAACTACCTGGGCCACCACGAAAGCATCGCTCAGTTCGACAACCTGCGCGACCGGGTGGTGATCATCAATGGTGTTTCGAAAGCCTATGCCATGACCGGCTGGCGCATTGGATGGATCGCCGCACCGAAATGGATTGCCTCGGCCTGCAACACCTTGCAGGGGCAGTATACCTCCGGACCCAACTCGGTAGCGCAAAAAGCAGCCGAAGCAGCCTATACAGGCGATCAAAAACCGGTGGCCGATATGCGCGCAGCTTTCGAACGCCGCAAAAACCTGGTCGTGCAACTTGCACGCGAAATTCCCGGATTAAAAGTTGCCGACCCACAAGGTGCTTTCTATATTTTCCCCGATGCTTCGGCATTTATCGGAAAATCGTACGAAGGCCGGAAAATTGAAAATTCGGGCGACCTGGCGATGTACCTGCTGGAAGTGGGCCATGTTGCCTGCGTCGGAGGAGGCGCCTTCGGTGCTCCAAACTGCATCCGGATGTCGTATGCCACATCCGACGAAAACCTCGAAAAAGCATTGGCACGCATTAAAAAAGCCTTGGCTCAACTTAGCTGACATCAAACGATCCGGAATCCGGGTTAAGGTTCTTGTAGTACACCTAACCCGGATTTTTTATTTCAACTAATAATTGAATAATACCGATTACTCATTTTTTTAGTCCAACCAGCAACTATGCTCATTTTTTTTAAGAATAATCAGTATATTTGCGCCCAAAGGCTATCGAATGAATTATTTACTCCGCTATATTAACCTTGGCACCGAAAAGCTGACTGAAAAAAACAAAATTGAAACCGTCAGACTTTTTAACACTTTGGCGCTCGTCGGAGGACTTATTCATTTGCTGATTTTTTGGATCTTTTTTTTCATCGACCTTACTCCTTTCGGGTATGTCAACCTCTTCTTCCTGTTATGGTTAGCCCTCGTTCCGATTTTGAATTTTCATCAACGTTTCAAACTGGCCGTGTTTACGGGAAATGCCCTTTTTGCTCCGATGGTTGTCATTCTTTCCATCGTGTACAGCGGCGCCCACCATATCGAGGATTTTATTTTTATCGGCTTTGCCCTTACCTTCTTCTCGTATACTAAAACACGCTTTCTGATTTTTTTCACAACATTAAATTTCCTGGCTTACTTCTTTATTATTGCTGCAAGAAACTTCGACTGGATAAGCCCGACACCCGCATCGCTCATCCCCTATGACCCTGTGTTACAGGCTATCAACATCGTCTCCATCCTGATAGCCATGTCGGCTATTCTGTATTCTATCAACCGTCACTACCGTAACCTGAGCAATGATCTGAAAATAAGCGCTCAGCAACTTAAACTGAAAACCCTGGTAGTCGAGCAATCGCTTGAAGAGGTGAGAAAAGCCAATGCCTCCAAATTAAAACTCCTGAAAGTTATTTCGCACGATCTTCGGGGACCGTTTACCGGCTTGCTCGGGCTGACCGAATTGATGGAGCAGCAATACGACCGGTACAGTAAAGAAGAAATGGTAGAAATGCTCCGGATGCTTAGCGACAGTTCCAAGAACACCCTGATGCTGATCGAAAACCTCGTGCAATGGTCGAAACTACAGTCCGACGGCATTATGATGGAACGTAAAAATCTCCGGCTGGCGTCCATCACCAAGCAAATCGTACAAATATACACGAATATGGCCGTTCAGAAACGCATTCGTATCGTCAACGAGGTGGATGAACTGCTGATGGTGAATGCCGATGAAAACATGTTGATGCTCATCGTACGCAATTTAGTGAACAATGCCTTGAAATTCACACCCGAAGGAGGCGAAATCAGAATCAATGCAACGCCTAAAAGACGATATGTGAGAATCGATATCTCCGATACAGGAGCGGGAATGTCGCCGGAAAAAATCAATGCAATACTGCAGAACAGCGACAACACCAGTGTTACCGGCACCATGGGCGAAAAAGGAAGCGGCCTCGGCTTATTGCTGTGCAAAGAATTTATTGAAAAACATAACTGTCGGATGTACATCAGCAGCAACAAAGGGGAGGGTACGATTGTTACTTTCACAATACCTGCTGCGAAACCAGACAACACTATTCACACTTTAGCACCTACTGTATGAATTCAATACCCGACATTATACAAAGCGATTTCAGAGCCGCCTTACTATCGGGGAATAAAGCTCATTGTTCAAAAACGATCCAATCGCTTATCGATCAGAATTTCACGCTTGAAGAAATCTACGAACACCTCTTAAAGCGTACGCTTTATCAGGTAGGTGAACTTTGGGAACAGAACCAAATAAGTGTAGCTACCGAGCATTTAGCCTCTTCCATTGTCGAGAATTTACTTAACGAATTATACCTGCAACTGCAACCTCAACAATGCAATGGTAAAAAAGCAATTCTGGCCAGCATTCCGGGCGAGTTGCATCAGATTGGAGTAAAAATGGTGAACGATGTGCTTGAAGCGAAAGGATGGGAAACCTATTTTCTGGGATCCAACGTGCCTTCCAACGATCTGATCCGTTTTGCAAAAGGAGTGAAGCCCGATTTATTCGCATTATCGATGAGCCTTTACTTCAACTTGCCTGAACTGATGAAACTGGTCGATGAACTCCGGCTTCACTTTCCCGACACAAAGGTACTGATAGGAGGTCAGGGCTTTACCCGTGGCGGAACCGAAATTACCCGCCGCTATTCCAACTTCACCTATTGCAGTAACCTGTATGAACTTAACAACTATCTGACATAAACCATCATACCATTCCCTTTGAAAGAATCTACGCTAATATTATCCAATTGGTCCGACGAAATCCACCAATCGCTGATGAGATCAAATGCTTTCTGCATTGCTATTTTTACCCTCGAAGGTAAAATGCTATATTGTAACGAAGCGTTCAGATTACTCATTAAAAACGACCCGATCGAAAGCTTTGTAAATCCCCGGTTCGAAGAACTTGGGAAACTCACCAAAGAAATCAATCCTATTTTTTCAGGAGTAATTACGCTGGGCGACTGTTATTCGGTGAATACATCCATTGAAGCGAGAGTATACTATAAGCACAATCAATTGCTGGTAGCAGGCGGTGTAGATGTGTCGCAGCTGCTGGAATACAATATGATGATGCACCGGTTGAACCGCGAAAATTCGAATATGCAGCGCGAGTTGATCAAAAAAACGCGTACCATCGAACACTATGTGGCTAATATAAAGCTTTCCAATGAAGAACTCGAAAGGATAAATCAGGAATATGCCACGGTGAACGAAGAACTGGTGGCCTCTAATAATGAAATCGGTATCCTAAACAAAAAACTGGCCGATTCCAACAAGCAACTCAACGAGTTAAATGCTACTAAAGATAAATTCTTCTCGATCATTGCCCACGACTTACGTAATCCGTTCAATTCCTTGCTTGGATTCAGCGATTTGCTGAAACGGAACGCAGCCAATTACAGCACCGATGAAATAGTTGATTTTGCCAACGATATGGCAACGGCCTCCAAACAGGCGTTTCAGCTGGTCGACAACCTGCTGGAATGGTCGCGGATTCAACGAGGCATACTGGTGCCTGAGCCCTGTTCGATTCCGGTCATGGAGTTGATCAACGAGGTTAAATTTATTTCGGCACAACAAGCTCAACTGAAGAAAATCTCGATCCGATGCGAAGTCGATGAGGATACTCACACTTTTGCCGACCGGGAAATGACCAGAATGATTCTCCGGAACCTCGTATCGAATGCCATTAAATTCACACCCGAAAACGGAACAATAGTGCTTAAGGTGAAAAACACGGAGACCGATACGCATTTTACGGTTATCGACTCGGGCATCGGAATTGCCCCCGAACACCTTGAACGGCTTTTTTTAATCGACAATAAACTAACAAAAAACGGAACCCGGGGAGAACTGGGTACCGGATTAGGGCTTATTTTATGCAAAGAGTTTATCGAAATCCAGGGCGGAAAAATCTGGGCTGTCAGTAGTCCGGAAGTGGGGAGCGAGTTCCACTTTACGATTCCGCTCAGTTGGAATTAACCGAATTCAGTTCATACAAAAAAGGAGGCTTCCATGAACAGGCTTAAATTTGAATACCGTATTACGTTACTTTACCTGGCAATTGGAGCGTTATGGATTTTGCTTTCCGATAAAGTATTGCAGCTGGATGCCGACGCTTCGACGGCCAGTATTAGTTTGTGGCAAACGGTGAAAGGCTGGTTTTATGTAACTGCTACTGCACTTATTTTATTCTTTTTTATCAAAAAGCACCTGGGTAAACTGAGATCGACCGAAGCTGAGCTTGAAAAACACCGGTTGCATTTGGCCGATTTGGTAGACGAAAAAACAAAAGATCTGGATGAGGCTGTGGTGCAATTACAAAAGATGAACCAACAGCTAACCGATCAAAACACGCTTATCGACACACAGAATCAGGAGTTGAAGAATGCATTGAACGAGGTACGGTCGACCCAGGTACAGCTCGCCCAGGCCGACAGGATGGCCGCCCTGGGAATTCTCACTTCGGGAATTTCGCATGAATTGCGGATCCCTCTGAAAACCATCGACGACAAGGCGAATGAATTGCTCGCGGAAATGAAGCGTGAACACTCCGAATGTGCCGATTTACCATTGATGCTGGAAACCATAAAAAAAAGCACCCACCGGATATCCACCGTTCTGAGCGGCATGATGCAGCTGAGCAGCAGTAGTTACAGCGCACAGGAAAAGTGCGAGATCCATACGATTATCGACAACTGCATGGCTATTCTCAATTATCATCTCACCGACAGGATACGGATAAAAAAAGAATACACCGACGAGCCTCTTTATGTATCCGGTAATCCCGGCCAACTTCATCAGGCCTTTATCAGCATTTTGATCAATTCAGTTCAGGCCATCCAACACGAAGGCGTCATACGGGTACGAACCCTGGCTGATCAACAGCATGCTATCGTGAGCATCGCCGACAATGGCTGCGGGATTGAAGATTGTAATCTCCCCCATGTTACCGATCCGTTTTTCTCAACTAAAGAACCCGGAAAAGGAAGCGGACTCGGCCTCTCGATCACCTATACGATTCTGAAAAACCACGGTGGAAATATGAAAATTGAATCGGAAAAACGTAACGGGACGATAGTACATATTAAATTACCTCTTATTATCCAGGAATGATGAAACAAACTACAATTTTATATGTCGACGACGAATCGCTGAATCTATTGCTTTTTAAAATGAATTTTGAAAAGAAGTTCAATGTACTTACCTGCGAATCGGGTCAAGACGGGCTGGAGCTTCTTCGGCAACACCAGGGCATCCAGGTGGTGATAAGCGATATGAAAATGCCCCATATGAATGGTATCGAGTTTATCAGTAAAGCGCACGCCATTGCCGGACATCTGAATTATTATATATTGACCGGATTCGAGATTTCCGACGAGATTCAGGAAGCACTGGATAGCGGACAAATCCGCAGGTACTTTCAAAAACCTTTCAATGTAAAAGAAATATGCGAGGAAATTGAAGAAGTGATCGGCAACTGATCAGACGGCACTACAAATAAAGAAACGACTTCTCCCGCACGAGGAAAAGTCGTTTCTTTATAGAAGTGAATACAAAAATTATTCGGCAGCAGTTTCGGCAGGAGCTGCAGGAGCTGCTTCAGGAGCAGCAGCAACGGCTTCTTTCTTAGCCCCGCCACGACGGGTACGGGTAGCCTTTTTCGCTGTTTTTTCCTTCAGCATGTTCTCGTTGTAGTCCACCAATTCGATAATACACATTTCAGCGTTATCACCCAAACGGAAACCGGTACGAAGAATGCGGGTATAACCACCCGGACGATTGGCAATTTTCTGCGAGATATTCTGAAACAATTCAGTTACCGCTTCTTTATTCTGCAAATAGCTGAATACAACACGGCGCGAATTGGTTGTATCCTCTTTCGATTTAGTCAGCAGAGGTTCAACATATACACGCAAAGCTTTTGCCTTTGCCAATGTAGTTGCGATTCTCTTGTGCTGGATAAGAGAGATTGCCATGTTAGCCAGCATTGACTTTCTGTGAGCCGTTTTACGGCCTAAATGATTGAATTTCTTATTATGTCTCATTTCTTTTAGTCTTTATCTAATTTATACTTGGCAATGTCCATTCCGAAAGACAGGTTCAAGCTATCCAGTTTTTCGTCTAACTCGGTAAGCGATTTCTTACCGAAGTTGCGGAACTTTAACAAATCGTGACGGTGGTAACCTGCAAGCTGGCCCAGTGTTTCCACATCGGCAGCTTTAAGGCAATTGAGTGCACGAACCGACAGGTCCAGATCGGTGAGCTTCGTTTTCAACAGCTGACGCATCCGGATGAATTCCTCATCAAACTCGTCGGTAGTCTCCGTTTCAACCACTTCCAGCGATATCTTCTCATCCGAGAACAGCATGAAATGATGAATCAGAATTTTCGCTGCTTCTTTCAAGGCATCCTTGGGATGAATAGAGCCATCGGTGTCGATTTCGAGAATTAACTTATCGTAGTTGGTCACCTGTTCGACACGGTAGTCTTCCACGCTATATTTCACATTACGGATAGGAGTGAAAATAGCGTCGACAGGTATAACGCCCAACTCGCCGGTAAGCGATTTGTTTTCTTCTGCTGGCTGATAACCACGACCTTTACTTACCGTAATATCGATCTGAAAAGAGGCCGAAGCATCCATTTCGCAAACGATATGATTGGCATTTAATACTTCGAAGCCTGTGAAATATTTACCAATATCACCAGCCTTCAGCATCGTAGTGCCGTTTACGTTGATGGTCACCTTCTCGGTCTCCACATCTTCAACAACTTGTTTAAAACGAACCTGTTTCAGATTAAGAATGATATTGGTAACATCATCGATTACACCCGGAATTGTAGAGTACTCATGATCAATGCCTTCAATTTTGATTGCAGTGATTGCGAAACCTTCTAATGACGACAGAAGAATGCGGCGCAAAGCATTACCTATTGTAATACCGTAACCTGGCTCCAGCGGGCGGAACTCGAATTTTCCATGAAAATTGTCCGCTTCCAACATGATAACCTTTTCGGGTTTTTGAAATGCTAATATTGCCATAATCTCACTTATTGTTTTGAGTACAACTCAACGATTAATTGTTCTTTGATATTTTCCGGAATGTCTTCACGTTCGGGCACATGCAGGTAAGTAGCCGACATGGCAGAAGCGTTCCATTCAATCCATGGATACTTAGTATGGTTAAAACCATTGAGCGATTCGTTGATCACCAGCATCGATTTGTTTTTTTCGCGTACTGCGACAACCATTCCGGGCTTCACCTGGAACGAAGGGATATTCACCACTTTTCCGTTCACGGTAATGTGACGGTGGTTGACCAGCTGGCGGGCACCGGCACGTGTAGGAGCAAGCCCCATACGGAATACGATGTTATCGAGACGCGATTCGAGCAACTGAAGTAAAATTACCCCGGTTACACCAGGATTACTTTTTGCTTTCTCGTACATAATACGGAACTGTTTTTCCAACACTCCGTAAGTGTATTTTGCTTTCTGTTTTTCGCGCAACTGAATACCATATTCAGACGATTTTTTGCGGCGGTTGTTGCCATGCTGTCCGGGAGGATAGTTCTTTTTCGACAGAACTTTATCCGGGCCGAAAATAGCCTCTCCAAACTTACGGGCAATCTTTGATTTGGGTCCAATATATTTTGCCATTGTTTCTTGTTTTTTAATTTACGTTTTTCGGATGCTTTCGTGGAAACCACACCGTCATCCTTGACTAACTTAGTGAATTATACTCTTCTGCGTTTAGGAGGACGACAACCATTATGTGGAAGCGGAGTAACATCTACGATTTCGGTAACTTCAATACCTGCACCATGCACCGTACGAATTGCCGACTCACGTCCGTTACCCGGTCCCTTTACATACGCTTTTACTTTGCGCAAACCCAAATCAAACGCCACCTTAGCGCAATCCTGAGCAGCCATCTGAGCTGCATAAGGAGTATTTTTCTTTGATCCGCGGAATCCCATTTTACCGGCCGATGACCATGAGATAACCTGACCGTCGCCATTGGTAAGGGTCACAATCACGTTGTTGAACGAAGAATGAACATGCAATTGTCCAACGCCGTCAACCTTTACTACCCTTTTCTTGGCTGCAACTGTTTTCTTTGCCATATCTTTTTTTATTTTTTAAGCTAAACTAAAATTCGCTACTTTAAACCTTATTTCGTTGCTTTCTTCTTGTTGGCAACGGTTTTCTTCTTACCTTTACGTGTACGGGCATTGTTCTTCGTACTCTGTCCTCTCAGAGGAAGTCCGATACGGTGACGAATACCACGGTAGCAGCCAATGTCCATCAAGCGTTTGATGTTGAGCTGCACTTCCGAGCGTAAATCACCTTCCACCTTGTAACCGGCACCGATAATCTCACGGATTTTAGCTGCTTGGTCGTCAGTCCAGTCCTTTACTTTGATGTTGATGTCAACACCAGCCTGTTCCAAAATTTTTTTTGCACTACTGCGACCTATTCCGTAGACATAAGTCAATCCAACTTCCCCGCGTTTGTTTTGGGGTAAATCTACTCCGACAATTCTTATAGCCATAAACTATTTCTTTTGTAAAATAAAATTACTTAACCCTGACGCTGTTTAAACTTCGGGTTTTTTTTGTTAATAACATACAAGCGTCCTTTTCTGCGAACAATTTTGCAATCTTCGCTGCGCTTTTTAACTGAAGCTCTTACTTTCATATATTTATTCTATTAATCTGTTCACTAATCACTTATACCGGAACGATATACGTCCCTTCGATAAATCGTAAGGCGACATTTCCACCTTAACACGGTCGCCGGGTAAGATTTTTATATAATGCATCCGCATTTTACCCGATATATGTGCCGTGATCACGTGCCCGTTTTCAAGTTCTACCCGGAACATCGCATTGGATAATGCTTCAATGATAGTCCCGTCCTGTTCAATTGCTGCTTGTTTAGCCATACAGTATGATTACTTTTTACTTAAAACTTCTTCTATGTACTCAAATGTCGATAAAATGTCGGCTTTACCTTTACGAACAGCCACCGAATGCTCAAAATGAGCCGATGGCAGGCGGTCGATTGTACGTGTGGTCCATCCATCTTTTTCAAACACCAACTGGCGCTTTCCCAGATTGATCATCGGCTCAATGGCGATGGTCATTCCGCTCTTCAGCATCGTACCGTTGCCCCGTCGCCCATAATTAGGAACTTCGGGCGATTCGTGCAGGTTGCGACCCACTCCATGACCGATCATTTCACGTACAACTGAATAACCCTGCGCTTCACAATGCGACTGGATCGCATATCCTATATCTCCCAGGCGATTCCCTTCCACTGCCTGCTCAATACCCAGAAAGAGCGATTCCTTGGTCACCTGCAGCAATTTCTTTACTTCGGGCGCAACTTCACCTACTTCGAAGGTATAAGCCGAATCGCCGTGAAATCCGTTGATATAGGCTCCGCAATCGACCGAAATGATATCGCCTTCGCGCAGTAAAACCTCTTCGGAAGGAATTCCGTGCACTACCTGTTCGTTAACAGAAGTACAAATCGATTTCGGGAATCCGCCGTAACCCAGAAAACCCGGCACGGCTCCGTGATCCCGAATAAATTCTTCCGCAATTTTATCAAGAGTTGCCGTACTCACGCCCGGTGCGATTACTTTCGCAAGCTCTGCGAGGGTACGTGCAACTAGTTGATTACTGATACGAAGTAATTCGATTTCCTCGTCAGTTTTTAAAAAGATCATCTTTTGTTTGTATTAATACGCCGAAACATTTCCGGTACGACCTTTAATACGGCCAGTTTTCAACAATCCGTCGTAGTGACGCATCAACAGGTGACTTTCGATCTGCTGAAGTGTATCGAGCACAACCCCAACCAGGATGAGCAACGAAGTTCCTCCGAAGAACTGTGCGAATTCCATATTAATCCCCATCAACGACGCAAAGGCGGGTAATATAGCTACAATGGCCAGGAAAATCGACCCGGGCAAGGTAATACGCGACATTACTTCATCGAGGAATTCTGCAGTATGCTTTCCTGGCTTGCATCCCGGAATAAAACCGTTGTTGCGTTTCAGGTCTTCTGCCATCTGCGTCGGATTAATGGTAATCGCAGTATAGAAATACGTAAACAGAATAATCAGCACTGCAAACACAAAATTATACCAGAATCCGGTATTATCCATGAAAGCGCCTACAAAACTGTTTACACTTTCCGAATTGGCGAAACCGGCCAGCGTCAGAGGAATAAACATGATAGCCTGCGCAAAGATGATAGGCATTACACCCGCTGCATTAATTTTCAGCGGAATATACTGACGAACACCTCCGTATTGCTTATTGCCTACTACCCGTTTTGCATATTGAACGGTAATTTTACGGGTACCCTGAACAAGCATGATCGAAGCACCGATAACCACCAGTAACAAAATGATTTCCAGCAAAAACATTACCAGACCACCACCGGCATCGGTCAATCGGGACGCAAATTCCTTGATCACCGCACCCGGGAACCGGGCGATAATACCAATAAGGATGATGAAAGAAATACCGTTCCCAATTCCTTTATCGGTGATGCGCTCACCCAACCACATTACAAACATGGAACCACCAGTTAGGATAATGGTGGAAGAAATGGTAAACCAGATACCGCCGGGCAATGCCGAACCTGCCTGCTGTAACTGAACTCCCAGGTTGATCAGGTACGAAGGACCCTGCAACAGGAGGATGGCAACCGTCAGGTAACGGGTAATCTGATTCATTTTGCGGCGACCACTTTCACCTTCACGCTGCATTTTCTGGAAATACGGCACGAGTATGGTAAGCAACTGCACGGCGATGGAAGCCGAGATGTAGGGCATGATACCTAACGCAAATACCGAAGCATTGGCAAAAGCACCTCCCGAGAACATGTTCAGCAGGGCCATAAGGCCACCGCTGGTCTGGGCTTTTAACGCAGTTAACGCAGAAGGATCGATACCCGGAAGAACTACAAACGAACCGAAACGATAGATAAGCACAAACAACAAAGTTGTACCCAACCGCATGCGGAGGTCCTCGATCTTCCAGATATTTTTAATTGTCTCTATGAGCTTTTTCATGTGTAAATCTTTTTTGATCTCTCCTGTTGGTCAATTCCAGGAAATTATAATTTGACTACTGTTCCGCCGGCTGCTACAATAGCTGCCTCGGCTGATTTCGAGAAAGCGTTGGCTTCCACTTCCAGTTTCTTGGTCAGAACGCCATTGGCCAGAATTTTCACCTTGTCGGTTTTACCGATAAAGCCATGCTGACGCAGATCATCCATCCCAATTTTAGTCAGATTTGCCGATGCTGCCAGTGTTTCGAGCGTGTCAAGATTGATTGGTTTGAAAACCACCTTGTCGAGACTTTTGAATCCGAACTTGGGAAGACGACGCTGAATAGGCATCTGTCCGCCTTCGAATCCAACTTTTCTGGAATAACCGGAACGGGATTTAGCTCCCTTATGACCGCGGGTTGAAGTACCGCCTAATCCTGAACCACTACCCCGGCCAACTCTTTTGCGGGTTTTTACGGATCCGGGTGCAGGGGTTAAATTACTTAAATTCATATCTTATTTTTTAAAAAGATTCGATGATTGTTACTCAATAATTTTCACTAAATGTTGCACCTTAGCTACCATTCCGAGAATTTGCGGAGTAGCTTCGTGTTCAACGACGGCTTGCATTTTTCTCAAACCCAATGCCTCCAAAGTCAGTTTCTGATCTTTAGGACATTTAATTTTACTTCTGACTTGCTGTATTTTAATTGTTGCCATCTTCGTATAAAATTAACCGTTAAACACTTTATCCAACGACACACCCCGGTTTTGTGCTACCGTGTAGGCGTCGCGTAATTCACCCAAAGCTTCGATGGTAGCTTTCACCAGGTTGTGAGGGTTCGACGAACCTTTCGATTTTGCCAGTACGTCGGTAATACCGACACTTTCGAGCACGGCACGCATCGCGCCCCCTGCTTTAACCCCGGTACCATGCGATGCCGGCTTCAGGAATACCTGTGCGCCTCCGAACTTCGCAAATTGTTCGTGCGGAATCGTACCATTCAATACCGGAACTTTAATCAGGTTCTTTTTGGCTGCTTCGGTACCTTTGGCAATGGCGGCAGTTACCTCACCGGCCTTACCCAATCCCCATCCTACGATACCATCTTCATTACCAACTACAACGATGGCAGAAAAGCTGAATGTACGTCCCCCCTTCGTTACTTTGGTAACACGGTTAACGGCAACTAATCTGTCCTTTAATTCCAAATCATTGGTTGTTTTAACTTTATTCATATCTGTTGTCTTACCTGATTAAAATTTAAGTCCGGCTTCGCGGGCAGCATCAGCCAGTTGTTTAACTCTGCCATGATACAAATAACCGTTACGATCGAATACTACTTCGGTGATCCCGGCTTCCTGTGCCGCCTTAGCAACCAGTGCACCCACTTTGGCTGCCTGTTCGATTTTGGTCATCTTATCCTTAATTCCCAATGAATTGGCCGAAGCAAGCGTTACACCTGCCACATCGTCGATACATTGAGCATATATTTGCGTATTGCTACGAAAAACGGTCAATCGTGGTTTCTGAGCGGTTCCCGACACTTTGTGACGGATATGCGCTTTGATTCTTTGTCTTCTATCTGTATTTGCCATTTTCTTATACAAGTTTACGTGAATTATTTACCTTTACCTGCTGATTTACCGGCTTTACGACGGATTACTTCGCCTGCAAACTTAATACCCTTGCCTTTATACGGTTCTGGTTTACGGAACGAACGAATCTTTGCGCAAACTTGCCCGATCAATTGCTTGTCGGCACTTTCCAGAATGATAATCGGGTTTTGGTTACGTTCCGATTTAGTTTCTACTTTAATCTCGGCAGGTAAGCCCAGATACGTGATGTGTGTATACCCCAGCGACAGTTCGAGAATCTGACCTGTATTGCTGGCACGATACCCTACACCCACTAATTCCAGGGTTTTCTTATATCCTTCCGATACACCTATCACCATGTTGTTGATAAGCGAACGGTACAGACCATGCATCGCACGATTCTGTTTTTCATCATCCGGACGGGAAACAACACATTGGTTGCCTTCCACTTCCACAGTGATATTCGGATTCACGTCCTGCGTAAGCGTTCCTTTCGGACCTTTCACAGTTACTACATTGTCCTGTACAGATACGGTTACGCCTGCAGGAATGACGATGGGTAATTTTCCTATTCTTGACATGCTTCTTTCCTCCTACATTAATATACGTAACACAATACTTCGCCTCCTACCTTCTCGGCTATAGCTTGTTTATTAGTCATCACACCTTTCGAAGTCGAAAGAATGGCAATACCCAATCCGTTCAATACACGCGGCATATCTTTGAAACCTGTGTACTGGCGAAGACCGGGAGTTGAAACACGGATGAGCTTCTTAATGGAGTTCACCTTGTTTACCGGATCATACTTCAGAGCGATCTTAATCGTGCCCTGAGGACCATCCTGGATAAATTTGTAATTCAGGATATACCCTTGTTCGTGAAGAATACGGGTGATCTCCTTCTTTAAGTTGGAAGCGGGGATTTCCACCACACGGTGGTTTGCTTTAATAGCATTCCGCAACCGGGTCAAATAATCTGCTATTGGATCTGTCATAAAATTGATTTTTAAATTGATCCCGACTACCGGGACAATATTTATTAACTCAGAAAATTCATTTTTTAGTTTGCCGGTCAAGAGCGAAGGGATCCGGATACGAAGTTCCCGTCACCCTCCTCTTGTATACCTTTTCAGAAATTACCAGCTTGCCTTCTTCACTCCGGGGATCAGACCTTTGGATGCCATTTCGCGGAACTGAATACGGGAAATACCGAACTGACGCATATATCCCTTTGGACGACCGGTGAGTTTGCAACGGTTGTGCAGGCGAATGGGCGACGAGTTACGGGGCAGCGTCTGAAGGGCATCGTAATTGCCTTCGGCGATGAATTTCTCACGTTTTGCAGCATACTTCGCGATAAGCTTAGCTCTCTTCACCTCGCGGGCTTTCATTGATTCTTTTGCCATTGTATCTCTGTATTAGTTTTTCTTAAATGGTAAACCGAACTCTTTCAGTAATGCAAAACCTTCTTCGTCGGTAGGTGCATTGGTAACAAACGTGATATTCATTCCCAGCAACCGATTGATCGCATCAATGTTGATTTCAGGGAAGATAATCTGTTCGGTAATCCCTAATGTATAGTTGCCACGACCATCGAGTTTGTTCTCGATTCCCTTGAAGTCGCGTACGCGGGGCAATGCAACGCGAATGAGACGTTCCAGGAATTCGTACATTTTATCACCACGGAGGGTAACCCGTACGCCGATCGGCATTTTCTTACGCAGTTTAAAGTTCGAGATGTCCTTTTTCGAAACAGTTTGAACTGCCTTCTGACCAGTAATGGCAGTCATTTCGTTGATAGCCACTTCGATAATTTTCTTATCGGCTACCGCGATGCCTAAGCCCTGGTTAAGCACTATTTTCTCAAGCTTTGGAACCTGCATGATGGATTTGTATCCAAAATCCTTCATCAAAGCAGGAACGATACGTTCCTTATAGTCCTGTTTTAAACTAGTTGTATTCATTTCTTAAATTTCCTCCCCTGTTTTTTTAGAAGTACGCACTAACTTACCTTCCGCGTTTCGAGTACGGCCAACACGAACGGGGACACCGTTGACTACCGGGTTCAGATTGGAGATATGAATGGGTGCTTCCTGTTTAACAATACCACCCTGAGGACTTTTCGCGCTAGGCTTGGTATGCTTCGATACCATATTAATACCTTCTACGATTGCACGCTTTTTTTCAACGAAGATCTCCAGAACGCGTCCGGTTTTGCCTTTGTCCTCGCCGGCGTTTACGTAAACGGTATCACCTTTTTTGATATGTAATTTACTCATTACTAATTAATTTTACGAAGATTAGAGCACTTCAGGTGCAAGTGATATGATTTTCATATTTGTAGCACGCAATTCACGCGCTACCGGACCGAAAATACGGCTTCCGCGAATTTCACCGGCATTGTTCAATAAAACGCAGGCATTATCGTCGAAACGGATGTACGAACCATCGGCGCGACGTACTTCTTTTTTAGTACGAACTACCACCGCTTTTGAAACGATTCCTTTTTTAACATCCGATGAAGGTACTACGCTTTTCACTGCCACAACGATAATATCGCCCAATGAAGCATAGCGTTTTCCGGTTCCTCCTAATACACGGATGCAGAGCGCTTCCTTGGCGCCCGAGTTATCCGCTACTGTGAGTCTACTTTCTTGTTGTATCATAATTACTTAACTCTTTCGATAATTTCAACTAATCTCCATCTTTTTAATTTGCTCAGCGGGCGAGTTTCCATAATACGAACGGTATCGCCGATATTGCAATCGTTCTTCTCGTCATGAGCATGGTATTTTTTTGTCTTATTTACGAATTTACCGTAAATAGGGTGTTTTTCTTTCCACTTTACAGCTACGGTAATGGTTTTATCCATTTTGTTGCTGAAAACGACACCCGTTCTTTCTTTTCTTAAATTTCTTTCCATCAGTGTTGAATTTTTTAGTTGTTTTGTTCACGCTGACGTAATTCGGTCGCAAGACGGGCAATAGTACGACGTACTTCTTTAATTTGCAACGGATTGTCCAGCGGAGAAATGGCATGATTCAGTTTCAACCGTACCAGTTGCTCTTTCTGAGCATCCATACGTTCCAGAATCTCCTGGTTATTAAGTTCTTTAATTTCTCTTGTTTTCATTTTCCTTACGCATTTTGTTGAGTGATGTCATAATCGCGCCGTACGACGAAGCGGGTTGTAACAGGCAGTTTCTGAGCAGCCAGACGAAGAGCTTCTTTGGCTACATCGAACGGTACTCCTTCCACTTCGATAATCATCCGTCCTGGTGTAACAGGAGCTACGAATCCTTCGGGAGCACCCTTTCCTTTACCCATACGCACTTCGGCAGGCTTCTTGGTAATCGGTTTATCGGGGAACACACGGATCCAGATCTGACCCTGACGTTGCATATAACGGGTTACAGCGATACGGGCAGCTTCAATCTGACGACCGGTGAGCCATTTCGATTGAAGCGACTTGATACCGAAAGATCCGAACGCCAGTTGATTACCTCTGCCGGCATTCCCTTTCATGCGCCCTTTCTGCTGTCTCCTGAACTTTGTTTTCTTAGGTTGTAACATAATTTCCTTACTTCAAATTCATTAATAACAGTTTACTTTTTTCTCTTTCTGAATCCTTTACCGCCACGATCGCCACGGTCGTTGTTGAAACGTTCGTTTCCACCGCCACGGCTGTTTTCTTTCGCTGCACTGAATGAGGGGGCGAGATCTTTCTTTCCGTAAATTTCGCCACGGCAGATCCATACTTTCACCCCGATGATACCTACCTTGGTAAGGGCCTCGGCATGAGCATAGTCGATATCGGCACGGAAAGTATGAAGCGGAGTTCTTCCTTCTTTATACATCTCCGAACGAGCCATTTCTGCTCCGTTCAAGCGGCCGGCTACCAGGATTTTAATTCCTTCGGCACCCATTCTCATGGTCGAAGCAATCGCCATCTTAACGGCCCGACGGTAAGCAATCTTACCTTCGATCTGACGGGCTACGTTGTTGGCAACGATAACCGCATCCAGTTCCGGACGTTTGATTTCAAAAATATTGATCTGAATTTCCTTATCGGTAATTTTCTTCAGCTCTTCTTTCAACTTATCAACTTCCTGACCGCCTTTGCCAATAATGATACCCGGACGGGCAGTACATACAGTGATAGTTACCAGTTTCAACGTACGCTCGATAACAATACGCGATACACTGGCCTTGGCAAGACGCGCGTTCAGGTATTTTCTGATCTTGCTGTCTTCTAAGATGGTGTCGCCGTAATTGTTGCCACCATACCAGTTTGAGTCCCAACCACGGATAATTCCGAGGCGGTTGCTAATTGGATTAGTCTTTTGTCCCATCGCGTATTAATTTTCGTTTTCGTTAGTATTTTTGGTATCTACAAAAATTGTTACATGGTTCGAACGTTTACGAATCCGGTAACCGCGTCCCTGAGGAGCGGTACGCAGACGTTTCAGCATGGTGGCTGAGTCAACGTAAATTTTGCTTACATATAACGTAGCGCTATCGGCTTTCTGCTCTGTTTTCTGTTCCCAGTTGGCAATAGCCGATTTGAGCAACTTCTCTAATCTGCCCGAAGCTTCCTTCGAGGAGAACTTCAGCACACCAAGCGCTTTGTTCACTTCCATGCCGCGAATCAGGTCTGCCATCAGACGCATTTTACGGGGCGATGTAGGAACATCGTTCAGCTTGGCAAAGTACAGCGATTTATTCGCTTCTTTTCGTTTATCGGCTGATATTTTTTTTCTTGCACCCATTTTTACAAATATTTTTTCGGATTATTTCTTCTTACCACCGTGTCCACGGAAGTTACGTGTCGGTGAAAATTCGCCCAGTTTATGACCTACCATGTTTTCGGTAACATAAACAGGAATGAATTTATTTCCATTGTGAACTGCAATTGTATGACCTACAAAATCAGGTGAAATCATCGTAGCTCTCGACCATGTTTTAACAACGGTTTTCTTTCCGCTTTCATTCATAGCCAGTACTTTCTTTTCGAGCTTCAGATTAATATAGGGTCCTTTTTTTAATGAACGGCTCATATTATTTACTTTCTTTTAGCTGTTATTTTTTCTTTCTTTCAATAATATACTGGCTCGAATGTTTTTTCGGAGCGCGAGTCTTATAACCCTTAGCTAACAAGCCTTTGCGTGAACGGGGATGACCTCCGGAAGCGCGGCCTTCGCCACCACCCATGGGGTGATCAACCGGGTTCATAGCCACACCGCGAACGCGCGGACGGCGACCCAACCAGCGGGAGCGTCCGGCTTTACCTGAAATTTCAAGTGCATGGTCGGAATTACCTACAGAACCTACGGTGGCTTTGCAGGTAGCCAATACTTTACGCAATTCTCCCGATGGAAGCTTAATAATCGCGTACTTGTCTTCACGTGAGTTCAGCTGGGCAAATGTACCTGCCGAACGTACCATAGCAGCTCCCTGGCCAGGGCGCAGCTCAATGTTGTGAATAATCGTACCCAGCGGTATGTTTTGCAATGGAATTGCATTACCAACTTCTGGTGCTGCAGTTTCTCCCGAAACTACGGTCTGACCTACTTGCAATCCGTTCGGTGCAAGAATGTATCGTTTTTCTCCGTCGGCATAAAACAACAAGGCAATACGGGCCGAACGGTTCGGATCGTACTCGATGCTTTTTACTGTCGCGGGAACACCGTCTTTGTTACGCTTAAAGTCAATTACTCTGTATCTTCTCTTGTGTCCGCCACCAATCTGACGCATGGTCATTTTACCGTCATGGTTACGACCTCCGGATTTTCCTCCGCCTTTCACAAGAGATTTCTCTGGTGCATCCGTAGTAATTGTTTCGAATGTACCAATAATCTTGTGTCGTTGCCCCGGTGTAGTGGGCCTTAATTTACGTACAGCCATTTTATTTATTATATATTGCTATAAAAATCAATTACTTCTCCTTCTTTCAATGTTACAATGGCTTTCTTGTAGGCCGAAGTCTGTCCGTTGATTACTCCACTTTTGGTGAAACGGCTTTTCTTTTTCGGTGCTACAATCATTGTATTTACTTCCAGCACGGTAACATTATAAAGGGCTTCTACTGCTTGTTTGATCTCAATCTTGTTGGCACCTTTGTCGACTCTGAAACCATAGCGGTTCAGCTTCTCGCCCAACTGAGTCATCTTTTCAGTTACGATCGGTTTAATGATAATTGCCATTCTTTATGTCTCCTTATGCTTTAAAAATTTGTTCAATTGCGGATACAGCTTCTTCTGTAATAACAAGAGTTTTTGCATTAAGCACTTTGTAAGTGTTTAATTCAGAAACCGTTACGACATCTACCTTCGGTAAATTTCGAGCCGACAAATATACGTTTTTATTTCCGGATGCTAAAATTATTAATGGTTTTTTATCTGCAACCTTCAAATTTTGTGTCAAAGCTATCATTTCCTTGGTTTTAGGAGCTGCAAAGTCGAGCTTGTCAACCACTGTGATCAGGCTTTCTTTAGCCTTATAACTGAGTGCCGATTTACGAGCCAGCTGTTTCAGTTTCTTGTTCAGCTTGAAGCTGTAATCGCGGGGAACCGGACCGAATATACGTCCGCCACCTACCCGAACCGGTGATTTAATGTCGCCCGGACGTGCTCCGCCACCGCCTTTCTGACGACCCAGCTTGCGGGTCGAACCGGCGATTTCACTACGACCTTTGGTCTTGTGTGTTCCCTGACGCTGATTGGCCAAATACTGCTTTACATCTAAATAAATAGCATGGTCGTTTGGCTCAATACCGAAGACTGCATCGTTCAACGAAATTTTTCTTCCGGTGTCTTCTCCTTTAATATTTACTACACTTACTTCCATGATTACTTATTGATGATAACGATTGAACCTTTAGCACCCGGTACCGATCCCTTGATAAGAAGCAGATTGTGTTCGGGAATTACTTTTAATACTTGCAGGTTTTGAACAGTCACCTGATCGCCTCCGGTACGTCCGGCCATACGCATGCCTTTAAATACCCGCGACGGATACGAAGATGCTCCAACCGAACCCGGTGCACGCAAACGGTTATGCTGACCGTGAGTCGACTGACCTACCCCACCAAATCCATGACGTTTTACAACGCCCTGGTGGCCTTTACCTTTTGAAGTTCCGACTACATCCACAAAGGTGTCGGCTTCAAACATTTCTACGGTGATGGAATCACCCAATTTGAATTCTTGTTCGAATCCCTTGAACTCAACCAAGTGTCGTTGCGGCGCTACTCCGGCTGCTTTGAAATGTCCGGCTTCGGGCTTCGTGGTATGTTTTTCCTTTTTTTCCTGGAAACCTACCTGAACAGCTTCGTAGCCATCATTTTCTACAGTCTTGATCTGAGTAACCACACAAGGACCAGCTTCGATAACAGTGCACGGTACGTTTTTACCGTCGGCACTGAAAACGGATGTCATTCCGATTTTTTTTCCTAATAATCCTGGCATTTCAATTAATTTTTATGATCACACTTTAATTTCTACTTCTACACCACTGGGCAATTCCAGTTTCATCAATGCATCTACCGTCTTGGCCGACGAATTGTGAATGTCGATCAGTCGCTTGTACGACGAAAGCTCGAACTGCTCACGCGATTTCTTGTTGACGAAAGTCGAACGGTTGACGGTAAAGATCCGCTTGTGTGTTGGAAGAGGAATCGGTCCGCTTACATGTGCTCCTGTCGACTTAACAGTTTTTACGATCTTCTCTGCCGATTTGTCGAGCAGACTGTGATCGTACGATTTCAATTTAATTCTGATTTTTTGACTCATGTCTGTTGTTAAATGAATAATTTATATACATTCAGCACCCCGGTTAAGAGTCATTCGCTAACCGGGGTAACTGTTTTTTTTATAATAATTCGACGCGTCCCTTGGCTTCGGTTACTACGGCTTTGGCAATAGAGTTCGAAACTTCGGCATAGTGCGAGAATTCCATCGACGATGTAGCACGACCCGAACTGATGGTACGGAGCGCGGTTACATAACCGAAGGTTTCGGCCAGCGGAACTTTTGCTTTCACGATGCGGGCACCGGTACGGCTCGATTCCATTCCTTCCACCTGTCCGCGACGTTTGTTGAGGTCACCGATCACATCTCCCATGTTTTCTTCCGGTGTTACCACTTCCATCTTCATGATAGGCTCGAGCAATACTGGTTTTGCTTTTGCACAGGCGTTCTTAAAGGCAATCTGAGCACAGATTTCAAACGAAAGCTGGTCGGAGTCGACTGCGTGGAACGATCCGTCGAGCACGGTCACTTTCAACTTGTCCATCGGAAAACCGGCTAATACCCCGTTTTTGAGAGCCGACTGGAAACCTTTCTGGATCGACGGAATAAATTCCTTCGGAATGTTACCGCCCTTCACTACATCGATGAACTGCAAGCTTCCGTCGAAATCGGCATCGGCGGGTTCGACGCGAACAATAATATCGGCAAACTTACCACGACCTCCCGACTGTTTTTTGTACACTTCGCGAAGTTCAACAGCCTGGGTAATCGCTTCTTTGTACGATACCTGCGGACGACCCTGGTTACATTCCACCTTAAATTCGCGACGCAAACGGTCGATAATAATTTCGAGGTGAAGTTCTCCCATACCCGAAATAATGGTCTGACCCGATTGTTCCTGAGTATGTACGGTAAAGGTAGGATCCTCTTCGGCCAGTTTCGACAGTCCCATACCCAGTTTGTCGAGGTCTTTCTGCGTTTTAGGCTCTACCGAGATCCCAATTACCGGTGCGGGGAAATCCATCGATTCCAATGTGATAGGATGGCCTTCGCTGCACAAGGTATCGCCGGTGCGGATGTCCTTGAAACCAACCCCGGCTCCAATATCACCCGCATTAATCACCTCAACAGGGTTCTGTTTGTTGGAGTGCATCTGGAAGATACGCGAAATACGTTCTTTCTTGTCCGAGCGCGAGTTGTAAACGTACGAACCGGCTTCAAGTTTACCGGAGTATACGCGGAAGAAACACAGACGACCTACATAAGGGTCGGTGGCAATCTTAAATGCAAGGGCTGTCAACGGCTCGTTTGCATCGGGATGGCGAACAATCTGTTTTTCAGGATCGCGGGGATCGGTACCGATAATTTCAGGAGTATCCAGCGGACTCGGCAAGTAAGCACAAACAGCATCGAGCATGGTTTGTACACCTTTGTTTTTGAACGACGAACCGCAAATCATCGGGTTGATATCCATTGAAATGGTAGCTTTACGAATGGCGCGCTTGATTTCTTCTTCGGTGATCGTCGAAGGATCGTCGAAGTATTTCTCCATCAATACGTCGTCGTGCTCTGCAATAATTTCGAGCATCTTGTCTCTCCATTCCTGAGCTTCGCCGAGCAGATCGGCAGGAATTTCTTCCACATCGTACTGAGCACCCATGGTTTCGTCGTGCCACAGGTAAGCTTTCATTTTCACCAGATCAACAATTCCTTTAAATTTCTCTTCAGCTCCGATAGGAATCTGAATAGGACAAGGAGTAGCACCCAGTACTTCTTTCACCTGGCGTACCACTTCAAAGAAGTCGGCACCCGAACGGTCCATTTTGTTCACGTAACCAATACGTGGAACATTGTATTTGTCGGCCTGACGCCATACGGTTTCCGATTGCGGTTCCACACCGCCAACGGCACAGAAAGCAGCAACGGCACCGTCGAGGATACGCAACGAACGCTCTACCTCAACGGTAAAGTCAACGTGCCCCGGAGTGTCGATCAGGTTAATTTTGTATTTATCACCCTGATAATTCCAGGATGTTGTAGTTGCAGCGGATGTAATCGTGATACCACGCTCCTGTTCCTGTTCCATCCAGTCCATGGTGGCAGCACCATCATGCACCTCACCAATCTTGTGAGTCAAACCGGTGTAGAAAAGAATACGCTCCGAAGTAGTTGTCTTACCGGCGTCGATGTGGGCCATGATACCGATATTTCTGTTGTAACTTAAGTCTCCTTTAGCCATCTAATTTTATCTTTCTTTTTTATATCTTAAATTATGCTGCAATTTTAGAATCTGAAGTGTGCAAAAGCGCGGTTAGCTTCGGCCATACGGTGCATATCTTCTTTACGTTTAAATGCGCCACCCTGGTTATTAAAGGCATCGACAATCTCGGCAGCCAGTTTATCGGCCATCGAACGTCCGCCACGCTTACGGGCGTACAATATAAGATTCTTCATTGAAACTGATTCCTTCCGGTCGGGACGGATTTCGGTGGGAACCTGGAACGTTGCACCTCCTACACGGCGGGATTTAACCTCCACAAGGGGAGTAATATTTTCGAGGGCTTTCTTCCAGATATCGAGAGGGGCTTTTTCTTCATTCGGCAGCTTGTTTTTTACTACCTCCAGCGAAGAATAGAAAATGTCGAAGGCAGTGGATTTCTTGCCGTCATACATCAGGTGGTTAACAAATTTGGTAACCATCGACTCATTGAAAACGGGATCCGGTAAAATGATCCGTTTTTTTGGTTTCGATTTTCTCATTTTAAATACAATCTTTTGTTTTTTGGTTGCTCTTTTTAGTCTTACTTCAACCGCTCCTCCGAGCCGTTTACTCAACCTTCATCTGCTACCTCTAAAACAAGTTTTTTAACTTTGTTTTTTAATTCTCTTTAGAAAAAGAAGGTGGGTCAGAAATTATTTCTTCTTACCTTTTGCCGGAGCTGCTGCTGGCTGTCCTGGTTTCGGACGTTTCGCACCGTACTTCGAACGACGTTGTTTGCGACCGTTAACACCTGCGGTGTCGAGCGTTCCGCGAACAATGTGATAACGTACTCCCGGAAGGTCTTTTACACGACCGCCACGTACCATCACAATCGAGTGTTCCTGCAGGTTGTGTCCTTCGCCCGGAATGTAAGCATTCACTTCCTTCTGATTCGTCAAACGTACACGCGCTACTTTACGCATGGCCGAGTTTGGCTTCTTAGGAGTCGTGGTGTACACACGAACGCAAACACCTCGCCGCTGTGGACATGAATCCAACGCCGGAGACTTGCTCTTGTCGATCAGTTCTGCTCTTCCTTTTCTAACTAATTGTTGAATTGTAGGCATCTCAATTTTGTTTTAAACTTTAATTAACTTATTTATATGATTTTGGTATATACCCAAAATGGGCTGCAAAGTTACAAAAAGATTTTTATCCAACAAACCTTTTTGCATAAATATTTTCCTTTTTGAGGTTGAAAATCAGCATGAGTCGAAGCCCCGATACGCTCTTCTTCCTTTTCCGGCAACCATCCACCGTACTTCGAATTTATTCGTGCAGGGGCGCACGATGCCGCACCTGCTGCGGCGACTGACCTGTGAATTTCTTAAACATGGTCGAAAATTGATTCGACGAAGAATAATGGAGCATGTAGGCGATCTCCTTTACCGACAAGGTGGTCTCGGTAAGCAACTCGCGGGCTTTTTCCATGCGTAATTCATTCTGATACCTGGCGGGAGCTACTTCGGCGTACTTCTTGAAATTCTTACGGAATGTGGTATAGCTGATGTTTAAACGGGAAGCTATCTCCTGCGGCGACACCCCGGTAAACACATTCTCATTCATCAATATCTTGGCTTGCTCGATCAGCTGCTTTTCACGGCGCTCCTGTACATTATTACGCGTTTCGGCAATCACCAGCCCGAGTATGTGAAGTAAAATCCCGGAAAGATATACCTGCGACGATTTCAAACCGTTGCGCACGACATCGATCGATCGCTGAAACAAACGCAACAACTCTTCGTTGAACCCGGCTTCAACCACCTGATACTCGTTGATAAAAAGCGTCTTTATTAATTGGTGATACAAGGCGTCGGCCTCAAAGCGAATGAAATATTCTTTCCAGACCTGGTTGCTCTCATGGTAATACTGATATTTCTGATTGGGCAGGATCATCAGAATATTACCCCGCTCGATACGCGTCTCCGCCCCCCCCTCAAAACAGACATAACCCAAACCTTTGGTAATGTAAATCAGTTTAAACTCGTCGGCTACACGACCTTTTTTGAAATGATACCGATGGTCGCTCACCTGACTTGCCCGCGACTGATCGACCTCGGCCTGAATGGTCTTCACCCCTACCGAATTCACCGACAATCCGAAATTAAGCCGGTGATCGTCCCTGGTTGTAAACTCCGACTGATTCATTTCTCTTGCCTACTCATATGATCGACTACCACCGCACATGCTGCATCGCCCGTAATATTCAGCACCGTACGCAACATATCGAAAACCCGGTCGAGCGCATAGAGCAACGGTAGTCCTTCAACCGGAATACCGGCCGATACCAGCACGGCAACTACCAGCAGAGTGGGCCCGGGAACTCCGGCCTGACCAATCGAACCAATGGTGGAAGTGATCGTAATGGCTATGTATTGAGCTGCCGTGAGCTCAATACCGTACAACTGAGCAAAAAACAGCGCAACAAGCGTATAATAAATCGCACTCCCCGTCATATTGATCGTAGCACCAAGCGGTACCACAAAAGCGGTTGTCTCCTTACTCACCCCCAATCTCTCTTCACAGGTTTTCAACGTGACAGGCAAGGTGGCCAGCGACGATGATGTCGACAGCGCTACCAGCTGCGGCCGAAGCATTTCTTTAAAAAACACCGACAATCTGATGCCTGAAAACAAACGCAAGGTGAGCGGATACATCCCGGCAAACAACAAAACAGCCGCCAGTATATTCGCCCAAAACAAATTAACTACCTTCATCAGCAAATCATAACCAAACGAGCCGGTTGCATCGGCCATCAGACCAAAAACACCGATCGGGGCCACCCACATCACCTTGCCGATGCACCAGATCAACGCTTCCAGCAGCGTGTTGAACGCCTTTACCACTCCTTCCTTACGCGAAGCAGGAAGCGAACTCAGACCAAAACCGAAAAATAAACCGAAAAAAATCAAATGCAGAATATTGCCTTCGGCCATCGATTGGAGCGGATTGGTGGGAATTACCGATAATAACATCGGCCAGAATTCCATCTTCTCGGCCTGCAGCGAATAGCTTTCGGTAGGAATAAACGAACGAATCATCTCGATCGGGATCCCGGCACCCGGCTGCAGCCATCCTCCCACAAAAAATGCGATCGCAATTGAAACCACCGTGGTGACTATTATATATACTATGGTCACAATACCGATTCTGCCCGCCGAATTGGTTGCTCCGAGCGAAGCCGACCCAGCCACAATGGATACGAACACCAAAGGCACCACCAACATCTTAATAAGCTGAATAAACAAGGTACCCAGCGGCGCAAAAAGCGCGGCCGACTCGCCCATAAGGCGACCCACCACAATTCCCAGCACCATGGCAATCAAAATCTGAATACTTAAATCCCCGGCAATTTTCTTAAAATTGAATGTCATACAATATTTGATTTTCGGTAAAGATAACGGACTGTCGACAACAGCATGGCCGCAATAAGCAGCAAAAGTACAAAAAATACCAGATAACTATTATCCTTACTTACCAGATTGAGCAACGAAAACAAAAGCGTACCCGCCAAAACAAAAACAAAGACCATAATATTCATATAGGCCAGCAACTGGCCTGCCTGCCGCCCGGCCTCCGACTGCTGGATATGCGACAACCAGGGCACCTGGTAAAATCCTCCTGCCAGCGCCACCACACTCACAACAAAGCCAAACGCCCATGCCCCCGCCGGCACCGCAGCCAACACAGCCATCCCCAGGGCCATCCCCGACAAACCAAGCAACAGCAATGTCTTTTTACCCCAGCGTTTTTGTACAATTCCCGCCACCCAGTTCCCGATAATAATTCCCACAGCTGCCATCGACATTATAAGGCCTGTCGCTGTATTCGACACCCGAAGCACCATGGTGGCATGTACGATAATGTTCATTTGAAGCATCCCTCCTATCATCCAGAAAAACGAGACTCCCGCCACCGCACGGTTCACACCGGGATACCGAAGGGCCAGACGGTAACTGGAACGGATAAAACGGAATGGATTCAAATGCACTTTACCCTCAGCTCCGGTCCTCACCGGCAACTCGTCAACCCTTAACAAAGCAACTACCAGGTAACCAAAGGCGGCAACCCCGATAAACAAACATACCAACCACCCCACACGGTAACTATCGCTCAGGGCAGCCGCAACTACGGTACCGGTTAGAATCCCGAGAAATGCCATGGCCTCGAATATTCCGCTTCCCTTCGCACTCCCTTCTACTCCTCCAATATCACGTATCAATCCGTACTTTGCCGGCGAATACAAACAACTCTGTATGCCCATCAGCAATACTGCTGCAAGCGCTACGTACACATTCTCAATCAGAAATGCCAATGAAGCCAGCGCCATGATGGGAAATTCGATCAGCTTAAACCACCTGAAAACGGCCTGCTTCGAATACAAAACGGCCCAACGGCCGCCGAGCGGCGATAAAAACAAATAGGGAACGATCAGCGCTCCCGACACAAGGGCGACCAGCTGCGAGCGGCTCAACCATTCGGGAAGCGACCAGCCTATGGCAATAAATAAAATAGCATTCTTCAACAAGTTGTCGTTGAAGACACCTGCAAAGTTGCCGGAAAACAAAAAGAGCCACTGCTTGTTCATATTATGCGCTTGTTTAACCCGCGCAAAAATACGATTTTAATACTTCAGCAGCAAGTTACCGATTGGAGCATTCAAAACCCGTTCAAATTAACTATAAATCTATCGCTTTAACACTAAAATGTTATAACTATTAAATTAATAGAGAATTGGCAGTTATATTATGTTAATCTTTAAGGAGATATACATTTTAACGTTTTAATAAGTCCTATATTTGTGGTGTTATGAAAAAAACAACCATCGTCATATTAATCCTTTCAATGCTTTTCACCTTCATCAGCCTTACGCTGATCCAGGCCCGGTATGTCATGGTAAATGCCGAAATGATTGAAAATCAATTCAATGAAAGCGTAAAACGAAGCCTATACCAAACAGTAAGACTGGTGGAAGAAAACGAAGCGCTCGAATACATGGCGCTTACGCTCGAAGGCGTCGACTACCACAAGAACCCCAACAAAATCACCAACCTAACCGATCTGCATTCCGGACTCAAAAACCCTATCGACACCACGAACCGCCGGCTCGAAGTAACCACCCAGCGCATCGAAAAACCGGAAATAAAACTCTCGACACACCACGGGAAAGCAACGATCGAAGAAACTTCACGTTATCTTCAGAATAAATTCCGGGAAAATTTCTCCCGCTCGAAAACCATACTCGACCAGGCGGTGTTCAGATGGCTGCGCGAAAAAGACCAGAAAGACATCAGCGAACGGGTCAATTTCGCCGAACTCAACTCCATCATTGAAAAGTACTTACTGAGCAACGGCATCGACCTTCCATTCTACTACAGCATAGTGGACAAATTCGGCAATGAGATTTACAGCTGCGACAAGGACTTCCATACGCCTCAACACGGGCACAGCCAGAATTTTTACACCCAAAAACTTTTTCCTTCCGAAAGCACTACCAAGGAAGCTTTTCTGGAAGTAACCTTTCCGACAAAGAAAAACTATATCATGAGTTCAATGGGACTTTTATATCCTTCCATTATATTAGTTCTGTTAATATTGCTCATCTTCATTGTCGCTCTTATTGTTATTTTTAAACAAAAACAGTTGAACAATATTAAGAATGATTTTGTTAATAACATGACGCATGAGTTAAAAACACCTATATCCAGCATTTCGCTGGCATCGCAGATGCTTCAGGACCCGGTGGTCGGTAAAACACCCGAAACCCTGAAACATATCTCCAAGGTAATTCTCGACGAAACCAGCCGGCTGAGTCGCATGGTGGAAGAGGTATTGAAACTATCGCTCTTTGAATCGGAAAAACAAACCTATAAAATGCGGGAGCTGAATGTGAATGATTTAATTGCTCATACTTCTGAAATCTTCTCGCTAAAGATAGCCAGCAAAGGGGGCAAGCTGACAACCGTACTGAATGCAACCGACGACTGGGTAATGGCCGATGAGGTTCATTTCACGAACGTGATCCACAACCTCATGGACAATGCGCTGAAATACAGCGACAAACCACTGCTACTGACATTAGAAACCTGGAATGAAAAAGACAAACTGATGATCAGCATAGAAGACAATGGAATCGGAATTCCGAAAGAAGATCTGAAACGGGTGTTCGAGAAATTCTACCGGGTGCCGACCGGCAATAAGCACAACGTAAAAGGTTTCGGTCTCGGACTGGCCTATGTTAAACGAATCATTAACGAACATAAAGGTACTATTAAGATCGAAAGCGAACTGAATATAGGAACCAAATTTATAATAGCATTACCAACACTAAAAAGTTTCGATTATGAACGATGAAAAAGTAAAAATTTTATTGTGCGAGGACGATGAAAACCTCGGCATGTTATTGCGCGAATATTTACAAACCAAGGGGTATGATGCCGATCTGCAACCCGATGGCGAAGCCGGTTACAAAGCATTCACAAAGAACAAATACGATTTATGCGTGTTCGACGTAATGATGCCTAAAAAAGATGGATTCGCCCTGGCTGCCGACATCCGCAACATTAATTCGGAAGTTCCTATTATTTTCCTTACCGCCAAATCGATGAAGGAAGATATCCTGCAAGGTTTCAAACTGGGTGCCGACGATTATTTATCGAAACCATTCAGCATGGAAGAGCTACTTTCGCGGATTGAATCGATCTTACGTCGCGTGAAAGGCAAAAAAGTAAAAGATGTAGTCGTATTCAACATCGGAGGTTTCGTATTTGATGCACAGAAACAGGTGCTTACCTATGACGGTGAAACTAAAAAACTCACCACCAAGGAATCGGAATTACTGCGTTTATTGGCATCCAATGCCAACAGTATCCTCGAAAGAAATTACGCATTAAAATCGATCTGGGAAGACGACAACTATTTCAACGCCCGCAGTATGGATGTGTATATTACCAAACTGCGTAAATTACTGAAAGACGATCCGAACGTAGCCATCATCAACATTCATGGCAAAGGTTACAAACTCATTACTCCTCAGGCAGGAGAGTAAATAAAAAAACCGGCTGAGCCGGTTTTTTTATTTAAACCGATTGGCCAGCTCTTCCTGGCTGATGATGATCATGATAGTACGGCCGTCGGGGGTATGCTGATGCTGCGGACAGGCGAACAACTGTTCGGTAAGATGCGCCATTTCTTCATTCGACATCCGCCCCACCGCCGGTATGGCCGATGACTCGGCCAGCGAAAGAGCCAGCTCTTCCCTGATCTTTTCTCCCGAATCGCCATAGGAATTCTTCACTCTCACCAACATATCGCTGATGAGTGGAACCACTTTTTCCGACGATCGCAATTGCGACGCTATTCCTCTCACCATCAACCGGCAACCATCCTCCAGTTCGGTATCAAATCCCAGCACACGTAAATCGTCACGAATCTGTTCGAAAAAAGGAAGCTCTTCGGGCATCAATTCAATGTATTCGGGAAACAGGAGCTGTTGCGAAAATCCTTTACGCTGCGAGAGTTCTTTCATATATTCATCAAACAGCACCCGGATATGCGCTCTTCGCTGGTCGATCACCAGCATACCCGACTTAACCGAGGTAAGAATATACCTGTCCTTCATCTGAAAATAAACCCCCGACGTCTCGACATCTTCATGCAATTGCTGTTGCGAAGAAGGGCCGGGTGGTTCCGGTTGCGAACGGTCAAAATTCTCGTTCTGCCGGAACAAGGCTTCCCAGTTGACCGACGGCCTGGAATAGGAATGCCCACTGCTCTGAAAAGGGTTGTAAGCAGGGTTAAAACTGGTTTGAGGCTGCACAACCGGCATATCGGGCCGCAGCACCGGAATCTCCGACGACTCGTCGCGATCGAAGTCAATAGAAGGCACCACATTGAATTTCCCTAACGATTCCTTTACAGCAGCCGAAAGAATCGACCAGATGGCCTGCTCGTTTTCGAACTTGATCTCTGTTTTGGTAGGATGAATATTGATATCGATTGTTTCGGGATCAACTTCAAAGTAAATAAAGTAATGAGGATTCTCGCCGGCAGGAATCAACTGGCTATAGGCCATCATCACAGCCTTATGAAAATAGGGATGACGCATATAGCGTCCGTTGACAAAGAAGTATTGATGGGCCGACTTTTGAGCCGATTCGGGTCGTCCCACAAAGCCTTTTAACGAAACCAGCGAAGTGCCGGCTTCAATATCCAACAGCTGCTGGCTCATTTTACGACGGGCATTCCCGAAAACCTGGTCGATTCGCACTTTCAGGTTCGATTCCTGAAGATGAAACACCTCTTCGTCGCCATCGTAAAAATAAAATTCGATCCCGGGGTTGACAAGCGCGATACGGTAAAATTCGTTGAGCAGGTGAGTTTTCTCTACGCTATCGCTTTTAAGAAAACGACGGCGGGCCGGAACGTTGAAAAACAGATTTTTAACCTGGAAAGTAGTCCCTTTATCGCACTGAACAGCTTCCTGACGAACCATCCGGCTCCCCGCAATCTCGATAAAAGTGCCTAATTCACTTTCGGCCTGCCTGCTGCGCATCTCCACCTGGGCAACTGCAGCAATAGAAGCGAGCGCTTCGCCGCGAAAGCCCATGGTACGAATATGGAAAAGGTCCTGCGCATCGGTAATCTTGGATGTGGCATGCCGTTCGAAAGCCATTCGGGCATCGGTATCGCTCATCCCTTTTCCATTGTCGGAAACAGCAATCAAGGTCCGGCCGGCGTCTTTAATAACCACACGAACCGACGTCGCGCCTGCATCCAGCGCATTTTCAACCAATTCCTTCAACACCGAAGCCGGGCGTTGAATCACCTCACCGGCAGCTATCTGATTAGCTACGGCATCGGACAATAACCTGATTATATCGCTCATCTGATGATCAGCTGATATTACGAAATCAGGAAATACATCACCAGGAGAAGAATAACGATGATCACCACCAGCCGGATATTCGAACTCATTACCGACGATCGGCGTTCGCCCCGGCGCTGATTGGCCATTTCACGGAAAGTACCCCGCTGGATGATTCGTTTGTATCCCCCATCCTGCTCATCCGGCCGATCATTCATCTTCTGTTCCCTTTCCTTTTGCGCTTCCTTCTTCGGATCGTAATAAATATACCGGTACTTGTACTGCAACGGTTTATGCAAACTAAAAAAACCCATAACTGACACTCTAAAATTTCCTAATCACTTAACTATACTTTCCATCATAATTCACGATGGCATCGTTCACAAATTGCCTGATCCTCGCTTCCTCATCTTTCTTACAAATGAGCAGCACATTGTCCGACTCGGCAATTAAATAACCCGAAAGCCCTTCCACCACCGCAAGCTTGCCCTGAGGAAGCGCTACAATATTCTGATTGCTTTCGTAGAAAAGCGTATTACATTTCAGCGTTACGTTTCCGGCTTCGTCTTTATCCGACATGTCGTAGAGCGATCCCCAGGTTCCCAGGTCGGTCCAACCGAAATCGCTGCACAACACATACACATTGTCGGCTTTTTCCATGATCCCGTAATCGATTGAGATATTCATACAGGTAGGGTAAATGGAGTCGATAAATGCCTGCTCCTGATCGGTATTGAACAACCCGTCGCCTGCGGCAAACCGCGATTCGACTTCCGGCAACAAGGTTTTAAAAGCCTCGTCGATGGTCTGCAGGTTCCAAAGAAAAATACCGGAATTCCAGAAAAACTCGCCCGTTTCAAAAAAAATCTGAGCCAGTTCGGCATTCGGCTTTTCGGTAAAGGTTTTCACCTTCCGGAGCGCCCCCGTACCCTCATCGATCTGAATATAACCATAACCCGTTTCGGGACGGCTGGGCTTTATGCCCAAGGTGAGCAAGCTGTTGGTCGTGCTCACAAACTCAATTCCGGTTTCCAGGGTCTGTATAAAATCATTCTCCTTCAGAATCAAATGATCGGAAGGAGCTACAATAATATTCGCCGTATCGGTTATCGCTTTGATCCGATGCACCGCATAAGCGATACAAGGGGCCGTATTACGCCGGTGAGGTTCGAGCAACACCTGATTTTCGTTAATTTCAGGGAGCTGCTCTAAAATCATTTCTTTATAAATAACATTGGATACTATTAATATATTTTCGGCAGGCACCACCCGGCGAAAACGGTCAAATGTCATTTGCAGCAACGAACGCCCCGTCCCGAAGAAATCAAGAAACTGTTTTGGACGATTATTACGGCTGAAAGGCCAGAACCGGCTGCCTACGCCACCCGCCATAATGATGCAATAATTCTGATTCATTGAGTATTAAATTTTATCATAAAACCACAGAAACTCTTTCTCAAAAACAGCACTAAGATAGTGAGAAATTTCTTGTTAAACAAATACCGGGATAAGAAGTTCACCACTTCTTATCCCGGTATTAACAGTAGTATCAATATTGAAATCAGGCTGGATTGCCTTCTTCCATGTCGAGCACATTACGGCGGGCGTCTACTTTTTTGTCGTATTCGTCGCGCGAATAAACAATCAATTTATCGAACTCGCGCTGACCTGTACCGGCAGGAATCAAGTGACCACAAATCACATTTTCCTTCAATCCTTCCAGACGATCCACTTTTCCGTTGATCGCAGCATCGTTCAACACCTTGGTGGTTTCCTGGAAAGAAGCCGCCGACATGAAACTATTCGTTTGCAGCGCCGCACGGGTAATACCCTGGAGAATCTGACTCGAAGTAGCAGGTACTGCATCACGGGTTACCACCAACCGCAGGTCGCGCCGTTTCAGCGCGCTGTTTTCATCGCGGAGCTTACGGGGAGTGATGATCTGACCTTTCTTGAGATTGGCCGAATCACCGGCTTCCACAACGATCTTCTTACCCCAGATACGGTCGTTTTCCTCCATAAACTCGTTTTTATCAACGATCTGTTTTTCAAGGAAGCGCGTATCGCCCTGTTCGATAATCTCCACTTTCCGCATCATCTGACGAACAATCACTTCGAAATGCTTGTCGTTGATTTTCACACCCTGCAAACGGTATACGTCCTGAACTTCATTTACAATATAGTCCTGAACAGCCGTAGGGCCCTTAATCATCAGAATATCGGCCGGAGTGATGGCGCCGTCGGACAGCGGCGTACCGGCACGGACAAAGTCGTTTTCCTGCACCAGAATCTGTTTCGACAGCGGAATCATGTATTTCTTTTCCTGATTGGTTTTGGAAGTCACAGTAAGTTCGCGGTTACCACGCTTGATCTTCCCGAAGCTTACTTCACCATCGATTTCGGCCACAACTGCCGGGTTCGACGGGTTACGGGCTTCGAACAGCTCGGTAACACGGGGAAGACCCCCTGTAATATCACCGGTTTTACCTACTGCACGCGGAATCTTTACCAAGATCTGACCTGCCTTGATGGCATCGCCATTATCGATCACCAAGTGAGCTCCCACCGGTAGGTTGTACGTACGCAGCGGATTACCATCGGTACCTATAATACGGGCCGTAGGAACTTTATTACGATCTTTCGATTCGATAATGATTTTCTCACGCAATCCTGTTGCATCGTCGATATCGGTTTTGAACGTTACGTTTTCAACTACATCTTCGAATTCGATGCGCCCGTCGTTTTCCGAAATAATTACGGCGTTGAACGGGTCCCACTCGCAGATTACCTGTCCCTTGGTACCTGTATCTCCGTTTTTGGCATACAGTTTAGAACCGTAAGGTACGTTCTGCGAAGTGAGCGTAATACCGGTATTCGGATCGATTACACGCATTTCGGTCAGACGGCTCACCACCACTTCGTACTGATTACCGCTCTCATCCGAGGACGGAACAGTACGCAACTCATCAAATTCCAACCGTCCGTCGTAACGAAGAGCGATTTTCGATTCGGCAGCAATGTTCGAAGCAATCCCCCCAACGTGGAAAGTACGCAGGGTAAGCTGTGTTCCCGGCTCACCGATCGATTGCGCTGCAATAACCCCTACTGCCTCGCCCATATGCACCATTTTACCGGTAGCCAGGTTACGGCCGTAACATTTTGCACACACCCCTTTTTTCGATTCACAAGTCAGTACCGAACGAATTTCAACACGTTCGATCGGCGAATCCTGAATCTTACGTGCCAGCGGCTCGGTAATCTGCTCACCCGAAGCAACGATCAATTCGCCCGTCAGCGGATGATACACATCATGCACCGAAACACGGCCGAGGATACGCTCGTACAAACTGGAAATAACTTCTTCGTTGTTCTTCATCTCGGTAGCCACCAAACCACGCAAGGTTCCGCAATCATCCTCATTGATGATCACATCCTGCGATACGTCGACCAGACGACGGGTCAGATAACCCGCATCCGCCGTTTTCAGCGCAGTATCGGCAAGACCCTTACGCGCACCGTGGGTAGAGATAAAGTACTCGAGCACCGACAAACCTTCCTTAAAGTTCGAAAGAATCGGGTTCTCGATAATCTGACCTCCTTCGGCACCCGACTTCTGCGGTTTGGCCATCAGACCACGCATACCCGAGAGCTGACGAATCTGCTCCTTCGAACCACGGGCACCCGAATCCAACATCATGTATACCGAGTTGAAGCCCTGGTTATCACCGGCCAGCTGTTTCATCAGGATGTTCGACAGCTTGGAGTTCACGTGCGTCCAGGTGTCGATCACCTGATTGTAACGTTCTTTGTTGGTAATGAATCCCATGTTGTAGAGATTCGTAATTTCTTCCACTTCGGCGTTACCTTCTTTTACCAGTTCTTCTTTTTCAACCGGAATGATAACGTCGCCCAAGTTAAACGACAAACCACCCTTGAAGGCCATGTAATAGCCGAGATCCTTGATATCGTCGAGGAACTGGGCGGTGCGGGCAACCCCGCATTTTTCAATCACCACCCCGATGATATCGCGGAGCGACTTTTTGGAAAGCAGTTCGTTAATATAACCTACTTCCGAAGGCACGCATTTGTTAAACAAGATACGTCCAACCGTCGTGTCGATCAGTTTTTCGATGGGATCGCCATCTTCGTCGATATCGAAGGTACGAACCTTGATCGGAGCATGAAGTGCTACTTTTTTCTCGTTGTAAGCAATCTCGGCTTCTTCGGGGGAATAGAAAATAAGACCTTCTCCCTTAGCTCCCTTGCGTGGTTTGGTAATATAATACAAACCGAGCACCATGTCCTGCGAAGGAACGGTAATAGGAGCGCCATTGGCCGGGTTCAGGATATTGTGCGAAGCAAGCATCAACATCTGCGCTTCCAGAATGGCTTCGTTTCCGAGCGGAAGGTGAACCGCCATCTGGTCGCCGTCGAAGTCGGCGTTGAACGCCGTACACGAGAGCGGGTGAAGCTGAATCGCTTTTCCTTCGATCATTTTCGGCTGGAACGCCTGGATCCCCAAGCGGTGAAGCGTCGGGGCGCGGTTTAGCAATACGGGATGTCCTTTCATCACGTACTCCAAAATATCCCAGATCACCGGGTCCTTACGATCGACGATTTTCTTCGCCGATTTTACCGTTTTTACAATTCCGCGCTCGATGAGCTTGCGGATTACAAACGGTTTATAGAGTTCGGCCGCCATGTCTTTAGGCAAACCGCATTCGTGCATTTTAAGCTCGGGACCTACTACGATTACCGAACGGGCCGAATAGTCGACACGTTTACCGAGCAGGTTCTGACGGAAACGTCCCTGTTTTCCTTTCAGCGAGTCGGAAAGCGATTTCAACGGGCGGTTGGCGTCGGTTTTTACCGCGCTCGACTTCCGCGAATTGTCGAACAGCGAATCCACGGCTTCCTGCAACATACGTTTCTCGTTGCGCAGAATTACTTCGGGAGCCTTGATTTCGATCAGACGTTTCAGACGGTTGTTGCGGATGATAACGCGACGGTACAGGTCGTTGAGGTCGGAAGTGGCAAAACGGCCGCCATCCAGCGGAACCAACGGACGCAATTCGGGCGGGATAACCGGAACAATCTTCACGACCATCCACTCGGGTTTGTTGCGATGCTGCGAAGCACGGAACGATTCAACGATCTGAAGCCGTTTCAACGCATCGTTTTTACGTTGCTGCGACGAGTCGTTGTTGGCTTTATCGCGCAATTCGTACGACAGATCGTCGAGATTCAGCCGCTGAAGCAGGTCCAGAATGGCTTCGGCACCCATTTTCGCCACGAACTTGTTCGGATCGTTATCCTCGAGTAATTGATTTTCGCGTGGAAGCGTATCCATGATGTCCAGGTATTCTTCCTCGGTGATGAGCTCGCCATCGACGATATTTTCGCCATTGGCAGCAATACCGGCCTGAATAATCACGTATTTTTCGTAATAGATAATCGCATCCAGTTTCTTTGTGGGCATACCCAGCAGGTATCCGATTTTATTCGGCAACGAACGGAAATACCAGATATGTGCCACAGGCACTACCAACTGGATATGTCCCATCCGTTCGCGACGTACCTTCTTTTCGGTAACCTCCACCCCACAACGGTCGCACACGATCCCCTTATAACGGATACGTTTATACTTTCCGCAATGGCATTCGAAGTCCTTGGTGGGACCAAAAATACGCTCGCAGAACAAGCCATCGCGTTCCGGCTTGTAAGTACGGTAGTTGATGGTTTCCGGTTTGAGTACTTCGCCACTCGATAATTTTAAAATTTCTTCGGGAGATGCTAAACCGATCGAAATTTTATTGAAATTTGATTTTAGCTTATTATCTGTTTTAAAAGCCATAACTTTCTTTTTTCTTTACGTAATTACTCTAAGTTGACGCTTAATCCCAAACCTCTGAGTTCGTGCAACAGAACGTTGAGCGATTCCGGAATACCCGGCGCCGGCATTGGATCACCCTTTACGATAGCTTCGTAAGTGCGGGCGCGGCCCATAACGTCGTCGGATTTAACGGTCAGGATTTCCTGCAGGATATGAGCCGCCCCGAATGCTTCGAGGGCCCAAACTTCCATTTCCCCGAAACGCTGTCCCCCGAACTGCGCCTTACCTCCCAGCGGCTGCTGGGTGATGAGCGAGTACGGACCGATCGAACGGGCGTGCATCTTATCTTCCACCATGTGGCCCAGTTTCAGCATGTAGATGATACCTACGGTCGCTGGCTGGTCGAATTGTTCCCCGGTTCCTCCGTCGTACAGGTAGGTTTTACCGTATTGCGGAATCTTCGCTTTCGAAGTCCAGGTATCCAGATCCGACAGGTGAGCGCCGTCGAAAATCGGAGTTGCGAATTTTACTCCTAATTCCTTGCCTGCCCAACCCAGTACAGTTTCGAAAATCTGTCCGAGGTTCATACGCGAAGGTACACCCAGCGGATTCAATACGATATCGACCGGAGTGCCGTCTTCGAGGAAAGGCATATCTTCCTGGCGAACGATACGCGAAACGATACCCTTGTTACCGTGGCGACCGGCCATCTTATCCCCTACACGGATTTTACGTTTCTTGGCAATATATACTTTGGCTACCTGTACGATACCGGTCGGCAGTTCATCTCCAATCGTGATATTGAACTTCTGACGTTTGATCTGGGCATCCAGTTCTTTGTATTTCTTCAGATAATTAAGAATCAAATCGCGGATCAGGTCATTCTTGTGAGCATCCTGAGTCCACTTTCCGAGATGAACCGAACTGTAATCGATTTCACGCAAGCGTTCTTCAGTAAATTTACTGTTCCGCGAAATCAGGTCGGTACCCAGGAAATCTTTCACTCCGGCCGAAACCTTATCGGCAGTGAGCACCAACAGTTTCTCGATAAGTGTGTTTTTCAACACGGCTGCCTGCGATTCAAATTCTTCGTCGAGCCGAGGCAGTACGGCCTTATCGGTAAGTTTCGATTTTCTGATTTTCTGAGCTTTGGAGAACAAGCGTTTGCCGATAACCGTACCCGATAGCGACGGAGTCGCTTTCAGCGAAGCATCCTTTACATCACCGGCCTTGTCACCGAAAATCGCGCGCAGAAGTTTTTCCTCCGGCGACGGATCCGATTCTCCCTTAGGAGTAATCTTACCGATAATAATATCGCCGGGCTCGATGCGGGCCCCGATACGAATAATACCATTCTCGTCGAGATCGCGGGTAGCTTCTTCGCTTACGTTCGGAATATCCGACGTGAACTCTTCCACTCCCCGTTTGGTTTCACGTACTTCCAGCAATTGCTCCACAACGTGGATCGAGGTAAACACATCTTCGCGCACCAACCGTTCGTTGATAACGATCGCATCCTCAAAATTATATCCCTTCCAGGGCATGAAGGCCACTTTCAGGTTCTTACCAATGGCCAGCTCGCCTTGCTGGGTCGAATAACCTTCGGTCAGAATCATGCCTTTCTCTACCCGGTCGCCTTTGCGGACGAGCGGACGAAGGTCGATGGTGGTATTCTGGTTGGTCTTCTGGAACTTGGGCAGGCGGTATTCTTTAACAGCCGATTCAAAGCTGATGAATTCCTCTTCTTCGCCACGATCGTAGCGGATTTTAATACAATCGGCATCCACATATTCGACAACCCCGGTACCTTCGGCCGTAACCTGAGTACGCGAGTCGCGAATCAGCTGACCTTCGATTCCGGTTCCCACGATAGGCGATTCGCAGCGCAACAGCGGCACTGCCTGGCGCATCATGTTCGAACCCATGAGGGCGCGGTTGGCATCGTCGTGTTCAAGGAACGGAATCAATGCCGCCGCAATCGATGCAATCTGCGACGGAGAAACGTCCATCAAATGCACCTCTTCGGGGGCAACCACGGGGAAATCGGCGCCCAGACGGGCTTTTACCCGGGTACGGATAAAGGTTCCATCGTCGTTGAGCGGAGCATTACCCTGCGCAACCACCAGTTCCTCCTCTTCCTCGGCAGTATAGTACGTAACTCCCTTATCCGAGAGGTCGACAACCGCATCGGTTACTTTACGGTAAGGAGTTTCGATAAATCCTAAATCGTTGATTTTTGCAAATATACACAACGACGAAATAAGACCGATGTTCGGACCTTCAGGGGTCTCGATCGGACAAAGACGGCCATAGTGCGTATAGTGTACGTCGCGGACCTCAAAACCGGCACGCTCGCGCGACAAACCGCCTGGTCCGAGTGCCGACATACGCCGTTTGTGCGTAATCTCGGCCAGCGGATTCTGCTGGTCCATGAACTGCGAAAGAGCGTTGGTTCCGAAGAATGAATTGATCACCGACGAAATACTTTTCGCATTGATCAGGTCGATCGGAGTAAACACTTCGTTATCGCGTACATTCATACGCTCGCGGATGGTACGGGCCATACGCGACAATCCCACACCGAACTGGTTGTGGAGCTGCTCACCGACAGTACGCACCCGGCGGTTGCTGAGGTGGTCGATATCGTCTACTTCGGCCTTCGAGTTGATCAGTTCGATCAGATACTTGATAATCTCGATAATATCTTCCTTGGTAAGAACACGCGTTTCGGGATTGATGGTCAGGTTTAGTTTCCTGTTGATACGGAAACGACCTACATCGCCCAAATCATACCGTTTCTCCGAGAAAAACAGATTGTTGATTACCTCGCGGGCCGAGGAATCGTCGGCAGGAAGGGCATTCCGAAGCTGTTTGTAGATATAAAGTACGGCTTCTTTTTCCGAGTTACTCGGGTCTTTCTGCAGCGTATTGTAAATGATGGCATAATCGTTCTGATTTGCATCGCCTTTATGAAGAAGAATCGTTTGAGCTCCCGATTCGATAATATCGTCGATATGTTTGTTGTCGAGCACCGTTTCACGATCGATAACCACTTCGTTACGTTCGATACTTACAACTTCTCCCGTATCCTCGTCAACAAAGTCTTCGACCCAACTCTTCAGCACGCGGGCAGCCAGTTTCTGACCTACGGCCTTTTTCAGGCTGGCTTTGTTTACTTTGATTTCTTCGGCCAGGTTGAAGATTTCGAGGATGTCTTTATCGCTTTCGAAACCGATGGCGCGAAGCAGCGTAGTTACGGGTAATTTCTTTTTACGGTCGATGTAGGCATACATCACATTGTTGATATCGGTAGCAAATTCGATCCACGAACCGCGGAAAGGAATAATACGGGCCGAATACAGTTTGGTACCATTGGCATGGATGCTCTGTCCGAAGAACACACCCGGCGAACGGTGCAGCTGCGATACAATAACACGTTCAGCACCATTGATTACAAAGGTGCCTTTGGGGGTCATATACGGAATAGGACCGAGATAGACGTCCTGAATCACCGTATCGAAGTCCTCATGATCGGGGTCGGTACAATAGAGCTTAAGTTTAGCTTTCAGAGGAATTGAGTAGGTTAAACCGCGTTCGATACATTCGTCGATACTGTAACGGGGCGGATCTACATAATAGTCTAAGAACTCAAGAATGAAGTTGTTACGTGTGTCAGCTATCGGGAAGTTTTCCATGAAAACTTTATACAGCCCCTCGGACTTACGCTTTTCAGGTGAAGTATCCATCTGAAAAAAGTCCTGAAAAGATTTTAATTGTACTTCCAGAAAATCAGGATAATCAAACTGAGTTTTGATGGAAGCAAAATTGATTCTTTGATCTTTATTTAATGAAGACATTTTCAAAGATTTATATGGTGATGCGGTGAACTTAACGTTGTGTGAACCCGCGAAATGAGTTCGTAATAATAGAGACGTGAAAAGGTTTAGACTCCATCGGTAGGATGGAATCTAAACCAAAAGCCTGAGAGTCAGGTAAATTTATTTAAGTTCAACTTCAGCTCCGCCTTCTGTCAACGCTTTGTTCAGGGCTTCAGCTTCGTCTTTTGTTACGCCTTCTTTGATTTTCGAAGGAGCAGCATCCACTAAGTCTTTAGCTTCTTTCAAGCCAAGACCGGTCAGTTCTTTAACCAATTTAACGATTGCTAATTTATTAGCACCTGCGCTTTTCAAAATTACGTCGAAAGAATTCTTTTCTTCCACAACTTCGGCGGCGGCGGCAGCAGGACCAGCAGCAACAGCTACAGCTGCAGCAGCGGGTTCGATACCATATTCATCTTTCAAAATCTGAGCTAACTCGTTTACTTCTTTTACTGTTAAGTTAACCAATTGTTCTGCAAAAGCTTTCAAATCTGCCATTGTCTTAAAATTTATTGTAGTTATTTTTTATTTTAAACTGAAATTTATCTTTCCGACAATGTTTTCAACACGCCGTGAATAGTAGTTCCTCCCGATTGGAGTGCGGACACAACGTTCTTAGCAGGCGACTGCAACAGTCCGATAAGTTCGCCAAGAAGTTCGTTTTTGCTCTTGATGGATACGAGTGCATCCAACTGGCTCTCGCCAATATAGAATGACTCCTCAACATAAGCTGCTTTAAGAATGGGCTTTTTACTCTTACTTGCTTTGCTGAAATCTTTGATCAGCTTTGCAGGAACATTACCTGTATTCGAAAGCATCAACGAGGTTTCACCTTTCAATGATCCGAAGATTTCTTCGAAATTGACGGACGAAGTTTCGAGGGCTTTACGAAGAAGAGTATTTTTAACCACCAGCAACTTCACATCCTGCTTGTTGCACGTACGACGTAAATTACTGGTTTCTGCAGCATTCAACCCGCCGATGTCGGTAAGGTAAAAATGTGCATACTCACTCAGTGTAGCTTGTAGTTGCTCTATGATTGCGCTTTTATCTTCCTTTTTCATAAACTTTTAATTTTATTCTTCAACTGATTTAGGGTCGATTTTCACGCCCGGACTCATTGTGCTTGAAAGATAAATGCTCTTAACATACGTACCTTTAGCTGCAGTCGGTTTCAGCTTCATCAGTGTCGCAACGAATTCTTTAGCATTCTCTACCATCATTTCAGGGGTGAACGACACCTTACCGATCGATGTATGAACAATACCGAATTTATCAACTTTAAAGTCGATTTTTCCTTGTTTCACTTCTTTAACTGCTTTTCCAACCTCGTTGGTAACTGTACCACTCTTGGGGTTGGGCATCAATCCACGCGGACCCAGGATGCGACCCAGAGCACCTAATTTACCCATGATAGCAGGCTGTGTGATAATCACATCCACATCAGTCCAGCCACCTTTAATTTTATCGATATATTCATCGAGACCCACATAGTCGGCTCCGGCTTCTTTTGCCGCAGCTTCCTGATCGGGAGTACATAATGCAAGAACCCTGACTTCTTTACCGGTACCATTGGGGAGCGATACTACACCGCGCACCATCTGGTTGGCTTTACGAGGGTCAACACCTAAGCGTACATCAATATCTACGGAAGCGTCGAACTTAGTGGTAGTGATTTCTTTTACCAACGCAGCTGCTTCCTTCAGTGTATAGGCTTTCCCAGCTTCAATTTTAGCTGCTGCCAATTTTTGATTTTTTGTCAGTTTACTCATAATTGAAGTGTTAATTAATTCATTTCAGGAAAACTTCCCTTTACGGAAATACCCATACTTCTCGCTGTACCGGCCACCATTTTCATGGCAGCACTTAATTCGAAACAGTTCATATCGACCATTTTGTCCTGAGCGATTTCCTTTACCTGATCCCAGGTAATTTCGGCCAACTTCTTACGGTTGGGCTCGGCAGAACCGCTTTTCAGTTTCGACACCTCGAGCAGCTGGATAGCTACCGGCGGAGTCTTTACGACAAAGTCGAACGATTTATCCGAATAATAGGTGATAACAACAGGTAAAACCTTACCGGCTTTATCCTGGGTTCTGGCATTAAATTGTTTGCAAAACTCCATAATGTTGATCCCTTTAGAACCCAATGCAGGTCCTACCGGAGGAGATGGGTTTGCCGCACCCCCTTTAATCTGTAATTTAATAAGTCCAGCAATCTCTTTAGCCATAATTGTTATGTTTTAAAAAAATTAAATTGAAATAAACGGACGTAACAGCTTCCGCCTATTCCCGTTCTACCTGGTTGAAAGAAAGTTCGAGCGGAGTTTTCCGTCCAAACACCAAAACCATTACCTTGAGCTTTTTCTTTTCGGTGTTCACTTCTTCGATTATTCCGGTAAATCCGTTGAACGGACCCGATATAACCTTTACGCTTTCGTCGCGCAGGAAAGGAGTCAGCAATTCAGCTTCATTTTCCTGCATCTCATCCACAACACCCAGGATACGATTGACCTCGGATGCACGAATGGGAGTAGGAACGTTGTTCTTTTCCTCCAGAAAACCAAAAACATTTGGAATTTGACGAATGCGGTGCGCAATCTCACCTACTAAATTTGCTTCGATCAAAACATAGCCCGGCATCAGGTTGATTTCCTTGGTGACGGGCTTACCGTTACGAATAATTATCTTTTTCTCGGTGGGAATCACAATCTGATTTACAAACTGGCCAAGATCGGAATTCCGGATTTCAGCATCAATGCTTTCCTTGACTTTACCTTCTTTGCCGCTAAAGGCACGTAGAACGTACCATTTAAAATTGGTTGATTCAGACACTTCTTGACCCTCCCGTAAGAATTAATTACAATAATTTTTCGTAAACGAAAGTCATGATCTTTTCAAAACCCAGATCCATTACCCAAACTATCAAAGCGATGATGATGGAAGCTATCAGCACCACGATAGAGCTGCTAACCAATTCCTTACTGGTTGGCCAGGAAACTTTCTGCGTAAGTTCTGTGTACGACTCTTTGATATAGTTTACAACTTTCATATATATAGATAGAATTTGCACGGGCAGAGAGGCTCGAACTCCCGACACCTGGTTTTGGAGACCAGTGCTCTACCAACTGAGCTACGCCCGTGTATTAAGCCGCCTTCCCGTCGGAGGGAAGACGGCTTTTATGTATTTTATTCCTGACCCGTTGATTAGTCGAGCAGTTCGGTAATCTGACCCGAACCTACTGTACGTCCACCTTCACGGATAGCGAAACGAAGACCTACGTTACAAGCTACAGGATAGATCAGCGTTACTGTGATCTCGAGGTTGTCACCCGGCATTACCATGTCGGTTCCTTCAGGAAGTGTGATCTCACCGGTTACGTCCAGTGTACGGATGTAGAACTGAGGACGGTATTTGTTGTGGAATGGAGTGTGACGTCCACCTTCTTCTTTCTTCAGGATATAAACAGAAGCTTTGAAAGTAGTATGAGGAGTCACCTTGTTGGGGTGAGTAATAACCATACCACGTTTGATTTCGTCTTTGTCGATACCGCGGAGCAACAAACCTACGTTGTCGCCGGCCTGACCTTCGTCAAGAATCTTACGGAACATTTCAACACCGGTTACAACCGATTTCTTTGCTCCCTGACCCAAACCGATGATCTGAACTTCTTCACCGGTTTTGATAATACCGGTTTCGATACGACCGGTTGCTACAGTACCGCGACCCGTGATCGAGAATACGTCTTCAACAGGCATAAGGAACGGTTTGTCGACAGCACGTGGAGGAAGTTCGATCCAGGTATCAACTGCATCCATCAGCTCCATAATTTTATCTTCCCACTCAGGAACTCCGTTCAATCCACCCAAAGCAGATCCACGGATTACAGGAGTGTTGTCGCCGTCGAATTCGTAGAACGAAAGCAGTTCGCGCATTTCCATTTCAACGAGCTCAAGCATTTCTTCGTCATCAACCTGGTCGCACTTGTTCATAAAGATAACCAGACGGGGAACGTTTACCTGACGAGCCAACAGGATGTGCTCGCGAGTTTGTGGCATCGGACCGTCGGTAGCAGCTACTACGATGATAGCTCCGTCCATCTGGGCAGCACCCGTTACCATGTTCTTCACATAGTCGGCGTGACCCGGACAGTCAACGTGTGCATAGTGACGACTGGCTGTTTGGTATTCAACGTGCGAGGTATTAATCGTAATACCACGTTCTTTTTCTTCCGGAGCATTATCAATCGAATCGAATGAACGCAATTCAGAAAGTCCTTTCTTTGCTAAAACGGTGGTAATAGCAGCGGTCAGAGTAGTCTTACCGTGGTCAACGTGACCGATGGTACCTACGTTTACGTGAGGTTTCGACCTGTCAAATTTTTCTTTTGCCATAACTCAAAGATTATTTTTTTAGATTTTAATGAATATGTTTTTTATAAAAGCTATTAGAGCTGTTGATGGGACTTGAACCCGCGACCTCTTCCTTACCAAGGAAGTGCTCTACCCCTGAGCTACAACAGCAAATTAAAGAGCGGAAGACGGGACTCAAACCCGCGACCCTCAGCTTGGAAGGCTAATGCTCTATCAACTGAGCTACTTCCGCATTCTTTATGCCTCACAGCCATGCTCACACACAACTGATCCGCAAATCGAAAACCGTGGGCAGTGAAGGATTCGAACCTCCGAAGTCGAAAGACAGCTGAGTTACAGTCAGCCCCAGTTGGCCACTTTGGTAACTGCCCGGTTACATGGTGAAGCTGATTTCCCAGCTTTAGTATCTTCTTTTATCCGGTTGAGCCTCTTGTCGGATTCGAACCAACGACCCCGAGATTACAAATCACGTGCTCTGGCCAACTGAGCTAAAGAGGCAAAATCGTACTTTTAATGCGATTTTTATCGATTAAAAAGCCGTTTAAATACGCTTATTCAAACGGCTTGCAAATGTACGAAATTATTTTGGATTACAAAACAATTCAGTAAATATTTTATTTTTTACTTAGTTTTTCCTTGTGCTTCATGATCTGTTTCTCCAGTGCATCAACCGATAAATCAACTGCTTCTTCAAATGTATCGCATATTTTGGATGCGAAAAATTCGCCGGCAGGCACCGAAATCTTGATTTCCGCCTCCTTATTGGTCGCAGTTTCGGGCTTTACAACCTTCAGATAAACCTCCACATTCATGATTTCATCAAAAAACCGTTTCAGTTTTGATGTCTTTTTTTCCACATGGGCTTCAAGAGCCTTCGTCGCGTCAAAGTTAATTGACTGAACTCGCAGTTTCATAATTGCCTCCTTTTTTATTTAGCTCGAGGATGAGCTTGTTTATATATGGTATATAGTTCTCCGAATCCTGTATGCGTGTACACCTGCGTGGCCGCCAGCGAACTGTGACCCAACAGCTCCTTCAGCGCATTGATGTCGGCACCGTTGTTCAGCATCCCGGTTGCAAAACTGTGACGAAGCACATGGGGACTGAGTTTCGATAGCGTGCTCACTTGCGACATAATCGTGTGTACAATATTATACACTAATTTCGGATACATCTTTTTTCCGTTGGTTCGTACAAAAAAATTATCGGGATTGCCTCCTACCACCTTGTCACGAAACGCCTGATAAGCTTTCAACCTTTCACACAACCCTGTATCAAGAGGAAGAATGCGCTGCTTGTTGCGCTTGCCGGTCACTTTTACTTCTCCTGCTACCGTATCTATATCGGTATCGCGGAGGGCTACTAATTCTGAAAGGCGGATTCCGGTCATGTAAAACAACTCAATGATCAATAAATTTCGTATCCGTTCGAAGTCGTCGGGCTGAAAGGTGGTGTCGAGTGCCTCAACGATCTCCCGGTGCTTAAAAAACACGGGAAGAGGCTTTTTTGTTTTGGGCAAAATAACTTTTAACGTGGGGTTGCCGGAAACCGCATCGCGTAAGAGTAAAAATTTCCAGAACGACTTTAAGGTGGAAATCTTGCGGGCAATCGTCCGGGCGCTGCTCCCCGACTCCGAAAGCTCCATAATCCATCCGCGAATCTCGTCCGGTCCTACCTCCGATGCATCGAACGATGCCGCATCCCGGCCGAGGTAAGCGGCAAACTGAAGCAAATCGTTACGATACGACAAAACAGTATGAGAAGAGTAATTCTTCTCATACTGTAAATATTGCAGAAAGTCATTTATCATAACCTTTATCCTGTTTCTGCAACGAAAATAGAATAAATAAACCGTACAACCAAATAATCGCGCGGATTAGTTGCAGGAAATTTTACTCTTGTCCGAGCTGCATCTTCTGAACGTAAACCGCGTGAATCTTCTGCTCGCGCTTTACGACCGAAGGTTTGTCGAAACACTGACGGCGACGGAGTTCTTTTACAACACCGGTCTTTTCAAATTTGCGTTTGAATTTCTTTAATGCTCTCTCAATGTTTTCGCCTTCTTTTACAGGAACTACGATCATAATTATTGACTATTAATGGGTTGTTTGTCTTTTTGTTAATTGATTAAAAATTTCGGACTGCAAAGATATGTAACTTTTTTCAGTTGGCCAAAACAATACCTACTTTTTTTTATCTTTTCGACGAAATAAAAAACGACCTTTTCCGGAACCGGCAAGAACACTGATTTTTTATTACCTTTGCAGGCTAAATCTGTAATATTCAAATTATTTATGATCAACTATCAGCAGATACCTTCACCCTGTTTTGTACTCGACGAAGTCAGGTTCCGCAACAACCTGGCGCTCATCCGCGATGTACAGGACCGCTCCGGCGCTCAAATCATTCTTGCATTCAAAGCTTTTGCCCTATGGAGCGCTTTTCCCGTCGTGCGCGAATACATCGGCTGTTCGACCGCCAGCTCGCTGGCCGAAGCCCGACTGGCATTTGAAGAAATGGGAAGCCCGGCTCACACCTATGCTCCGGCCTATTCCGAAAAAGAATTCGAACAAATCGTGCACTACAGCAGTCATATCACTTTCAACTCGCTGGCCCAGTTTGAAAAGTTCTACCCGCAAACTCAGTTTTTCAATATCTCCTGCGGATTGCGTATCAACCCGGAGTTTTCCGACGTAGGCACCGACCTCTATAATCCCTGTTCCCCGGGATCGCGCCTGGGCGTGGTGGCCGGTAATCTGCCCGGCCGCTTACCCGATGGCGTAGAGGGACTTCATTTCCACACCCTTTGCGAAGGAAATTCATTTGATCTGGAACGTACCCTGGTAGTGGTAGAGCAAAAATTCGGCAAATATTTCGGCCAGCTGAAATGGCTGAACATGGGCGGCGGACACCTGATGACCCGCGAAGGCTACAATACCGAACACCTCATACAGCTGCTCCGGTCGTTTAAAGCCAAATACCCGCACCTGCAACTGATTCTCGAACCGGGCAGCGCATTTGCCTGGCGTACCGGCGAACTCGTAGCCTCCGTACTCGACATAGTTGAAAACAAGGGCGTTAAAACTGCCATGCTCGATGTTTCGTTCTCCTGTCATATGCCCGACTGCCTCGAAATGCCCTACAAACCGGCTATCCTTGGCGCTACCGATCCGGTCGAGGGGAAACCTACCTACCGAATGGGAGGAAACAGTTGCCTGGCCGGCGACTTTGTCGGCTCCTGGTCGTTCGAAACTCCGCTAAAGGCTGGCGACCGGGTGATTTTTGAAGATATGATTCATTATACCCTGGTGAAAACAACCATGTTCAACGGTGTTTCACATCCGTCGATCGGAATCTGGACCATGAATAACGAATTCAAGCTGATTCGTGAATTCGGATACGACGATTATAAAAACAGGATGAGCTGATTACCGGTTCCCATGCAATTTCATATCGCCGGACAGGGAAACCTGCCGGCGATCCAGCATAAAACGAAGCACTTTCAGGGTTTTTTGTTCCTTAAAGCCTGCAGCACGCACCAATTGACCGATCGTTAACGCTTCACCCCGTATCAGCTCCGAAACACGTGCACTGATCCGGTTAAACTCTTCTTCGCCTACTTCCGTCTCTTTTTGTTTCAGGCAAATATCGCATTGACCGCATGGTTTGGTGTTTTTTTCGCCGAAATACGCCAACAACACCTGGTTACGGCATATCAACTCCTCACGGACGTAATCCAACACGCTTTTTGCCCTGGCGATGTAACGTTCGCGTCGATCGTCGTAAGCTTCTTTCCCCAGACGAATACGCGAAAGCTCTTCCCGCTCGTGTGTAAACGTAAGAAATGGCGTTTTCTGCCGCGGTATATATTGAATAATCCGCTCCTTTGCCAATCCGATCAACGCGTGAATCAACTTATCCTTTTTCCATTCCAGGCGTTTGGCCAGCACCTCCTCGCTGATGTAGGCCGGCTCGGTAAACAAACCGGTATACGAACGCAACAACAGATGGATCAGCCTGTCCTGATCTTCATCCAAGCTCAGATGGTATAAGTCGTCCTTACCGGCCAGAAACAGAACACGGGCGTTATTATCCTGCTCATCGGTCAGGTTCAGATACCCCGCTTGTTCGAGCAACTTTATGGAGTTATAAGCTGTCAGCATAGGCAATTTAAAACGGGCACAAAAATCCATCAAGTCGAACGGGAATGTAGCGTCAAGTCCGGAGCCTACCGCTATCTGATAATAGTTCCCCAAGGCCTCATACACTTTCTTCACCATTGCCTTATCGGGAAAGGTATCGGTCACCCGCTTACGCATCTTGGTAACATCGGCCGCATTATACAGCACTACCGCCCAGGCTTTCTTTTCGTCTCTACCGGCACGGCCGGCTTCCTGGAAATACGCTTCCAGCGAATCGGGCAAATCCATATGTACCACCGTGCGAACTTCCGGCTTATCGATTCCCATTCCAAACGCATTAGTCGATACGATGACCCGTGTCTCGTCTTTTTTCCACCGCTGCTGACGCGCATCTTTGGTCTCGTTCGACAAACCCGCATGAAAATGTTCGGCCGGAATACCATTTTGAACCAGAAAATCGGCGATTTCTTTCGTGCGTTTCCGGTTCCGGACATATACTACCGAAGTTCCGGGAATTTTGTTCAGGATATGCAGCAATTGCTCTTCCTTATTCTCGGTAACCCGAACCACATAGGCCAGGTTGTTTCGTTGGAAACTTTTCTGAAACAGGTTTTTTCCGGAAAAGGCCAGCCGTTCCTGGATATCGTCGGCAACCTCCGGTGTAGCCGTTGCAGTAAGCGCCAGCACCGGAACACCGGGCAAGACCTGACGTACATCGGCTATACGCAGGTAGGAAGGGCGAAAATCGTACCCCCACTGCGAGATACAGTGCGATTCGTCGACCGCAATCAGGCAAACCCTGGTTTGCTGAATTTTTTCAAGAAAGATTTTGGTGGCCAGTCGTTCGGGTGAAACATACAAAAATTTATACGCTTCGAATACCGTATTATCCAGCGTACGCAATATTTCTTCCCGGGTCATGCCTGTGTAGATGGCAGCAGCTTTGATCCCCCGGCGCTGAAGGTTCTCAACCTGATCCTTCATCAGGGCAATGAGCGGCGTAACCACAATACAAACTCCCTCCATAGCCATAGCCGGCACCTGAAACGTAAGCGATTTTCCGCCACCGGTGGGCATTAAACCCAGGGTGTCTTTTCCCGAAGCCACACTTTGAATAATATCGCCCTGCAAAGGCCGGAACCCGTCGTAGCCCCAATACTGTTTGAGTATATCCAGAAATTTCTGCATATCAGCTTAACGCCTCAATATTAGCAGGATTTATAATGTCTTTGGCCAACGGATTATAAAGTTCTTCGAGCAACCGGGCATAACGTTCCTCCACCTTACCGCGAATAACCTTCATGGTACTGTTAACCAACCCGTTTTGTTCGGTAAAAGGTTCCCCGATTACGCCGATAGCAGCCGGCAACCACCGTTCCGGGAACTGACCTTCGTGCTTTCCGCCCTTTTTATACTCATTCAGCTCCCGTTGTATTTTCGTCAGCGCCAATTCCTTGGCCTCCCTGCTTTCCCAGTCGAGATGCGGATTTTTATGTTTCACGTACGCCTTCAACATTTCTTTGTTCACTACAAACAAAGCTACCGTATAAGGCTTTTGATTGTTGTGAAGCAAGACCTGGTCGATAAAACGTGAATTGTCCGACAGCGCCTCCTCGATTCCTTCCGGACTGTATTTTTCGCCATCGCTCGAAATCAGCAGACTTTTAAACCGTCCGACAACATAGAGGTATCCATCCTTGTCCATATAGCCCATATCGCCCGTATGCAACCATCCGTTGCGCACGGTATCGGCTGTCGATTTTTCATTTTTATAATAGCCGGCCATCACATTCTCACCCCTGATCACAATTTCGCCCTTTTCATGCAGTGGCAACGAATTACCATCCGTATCGCAGATTTTCAGATCCATCGGTTTCACCAAACGGCCCGACGAGCCCAGTTTGTGATGTTCCAGCCCGTTCGCCGAAATGATCGGTGTGGCCTCGCTCAAACCATAGCCTTGTAACATCGGGATTCCAATGGCATAAAAGAATCGCTGGAGTTCAATATCGAGCAACGCACCTCCTCCGATAAAAAACTTAAGCTTACCTCCAAAGGCTTCGCGTACCCGGGCAAACAATATAGCATCGAAAAGGGCCAACAAAGGCTTTTTCAGCAGGTGTAAACCCTTTCCCCGGTTGTATCCTTCTTTGTTGTACGAATACGACAGATTGAGCGCCCTGTAGAACAACCAGCTAACCACTATCCCCTTACTCCTGATCGACCCTTCTATATTCTTGCGGAAACTCTTTGCAAGCGAGGGTACACTCAACAATAAATCGGGTTGCAGTTCACGAATGTTAACCGGAATATTCTTCAGGGTTTCCATCCCCGTTTTACCCGATTGTACGGTACCTACGCTGGCGCCGCAGGCCATAAAGCTATAAAATCCGGCTACATGAGCAAAACAGTGGTCGAGAGGCAGAATAATAAGTGTTCGATACGTTGGCGGTATGGTCATCAACGTGAGTGCCTGCTCTACATTGGCCGTATAGTTCCGGTGGGTAAGCATCACTCCTTTCGGATCGGCCGTTGTACCCGACGTATAACTAATGGTAGCCAGGTCATCGGGCTTAACCAGGGCCGCCCGCTCGCCGACTACGGCAGGTTGCCCGGCAAGCAATTGCTTGCCCGTTGCGATCAAACGGCTCAACGGGATTTCCCTTTCCATGTATTCGGACTGATCGTCGATAATCAGTACAGATTGAACTTCGGGAAGTTCATGGATGATAGCACGGATTTTTCGTAACTGTCCTCCCGAAACAATAATATAGCGCGTTTCCGAATGCTTCAGCCGGAACAACAAATCATTACTTTCCTCCAGTTTGATGGACAGGGGAACATTGGCTGCGGCCGCATGCAATAAGGCCAGTTCCGATACGATCCATGCATTACGCCCCTCCGACAACAAGGCTGTTTTTTCGCCCGGAGCTACTCCCAGAGCTATCAACCCGGCCGCAAGCTCTTTCACTTGCTGCTCGACTTCGGCGTAGGTGGCAGGCCTGAATTCCTGGTGCGTTTTTTCCCACAAAAAAGGATTGGAAGCGTATTTCTGTACACTTTGTTGAAAAAGCTGGATTATTGTTGTTCTCATGACGATTGGTGTGCTGATAAAAAAACGGGGGTAAAGATACGGATATTTTCTAAAAAAGGGGGCTGTCACAAAAAGTGAGGTGACCCCAAAAGTTTTGTGTCTAACTTTTGGGTGCATATCATTTTGAGACAGCCTCTTTGACTTTAGCGCCCACACAGGGGACATAAGGATAATTTTCTCAGATTTTTGCAGAACCTTATTTTTATCGCAACAATCCCATTCACTAGTGCTAAATCCACTGATGCAGTCGGTAAGGCAGAAATTCGAATCGGGATTTCTATCAGCGGAGAAAAAAGATTTCGTGCAAAAACAGGATACTTTATTCCGGTGAACAGGTGGTCGGAAAAATACCATCACTTTTGATGGAATGATCCGTCCTTTTTGTGATGGACTTCAAACCTAATACAAGTTATTTATTCTGAATCGTTATGTATATCCAAACGTGTAAATAAGCATGCTGTAAAACATAAGTTTTATTAACAGGATTCTGAAGATAAAAACGTATTTTTGTAACGATTCAATTGAATCGCTAGTGTACTTAATCAGAAGAATTCAGACTGTATTATGGGACTGACGTGCTGCTACATAGATGGAGCTCAACTAAAAATATTGAGATGCCGATAAAGTGGTTAAAAATACATATGAACTAATTACAATTTATAAAACACGGATAACGGTTTGGAAAATAGCATTTTAGGATTTGCAATGCAAAAGTATAAGGTAGATATATGAAAGAAGATGTTCGCATATACAAAACGGATGGTCGTATATAGAATTGTTCCCAAATATGCAAAAAAAAGACAATCAACATGGACACAAGTTAGAAAAACATAAAATTATTTTGTACGTGAACAATAGTAACGAATAAAATACGTGAATACGGTAAACTATGAAACGTATTTATCGAAAATGAAAAATTTGTTTGGATTGCAAAATAACCTTGTAATCATTGGGAATGCAGTTTGTTTGACACAGACAACCTTAAATCGAATCACAACCTTTTTGGTTGGCTATAACTTAAACAATATTTAATCTGAATGCAACAAGAAACTAAAAACTATCCTCAATGCTGTGTGTTGCATTCGCAAAACAAGCCTGTTTATGAAAAGACTAGTTTATTTAATTGCCCTTGCGGCATTTATGCTAACTTCATGTGACCAAAATGAAGTTATACAAAAACAAAGCTTTGAAGAGCCTACACCTCCAACGTTCGTAAGCAAACTACCACGTTTTAATGCTGAAGCTTTATATGTGGTAGGGCGTGAGTATGAAACTCTAAAAGACGGTACAAGTAAGAAATCACCTAAATTCAAAGTAAAAGGAAAAGTTGTTAGTGCAGACACTTTGACATTATTTGAATACATTGAAATGCGTCTGATTGAATTATATCCCGACAAAGCATACGTAGGTATGGCAAAAGACATGGCAGAAGAAGGAACACTTGCCATGCAAATGTATAGCGATTATCTGGCACAACGTAAAGTTTGGGAAGAGTCGCAAGGGATATTCCATGAAGAAGAAATTGAAACGCCCGGGTTTACTTCTATTGAAGATGAAATTCAACTTATGGCAATGACACCTGAAGAAGAAGTTAAATTCAGAACTTTAAATGCTTTGGCTACGAATAGTGAGTTCGCTACAACAGCTGATTTTGAGGCCTTTTTTAAAGTTAAGTCAAATACTGGTATGAAACAAGCAGCGCAATTAGAACCGATATCAACAGGATTATTAGTTGCATCCGTGATGGGTGTTGGTGCAGGCTATGCTGTTGCAAGAGTTATAATTTGCTATGATAGAACTATTGAAATGCAACAACGTGATGATTTTTACAAAAACAAAACAGGTATGCTGCCAGATGCTTTCAACCATATCTATGTGAGTATGATGCTTCGTAGATATTTATCTCAGCCTATGGCATGGTTAATCATGGATGTGGGGTGGGAGAATATTATTAGTAAGAATGAATTTCCACGCGATAAATACATGGATTACCATAATAATAATGTTGGCAGAGATACACGATACGACCTATTTCGTGGTAAGTGGCTAGCCGATATGCATAAATGGGAACTATGGGGAACAAGAGTTAGAGATTTTGTAAATGATACTATTCATAATGGAGTTAAAATGAATTGGCTAACTACAACTGATAAAGAGACCGTAAAGAATGAAAGAAATAGTGCTGATAAAAATAAATATATATGGTATGAATAATTATAAAATATATTATATAAGTATAATACTGTTAACTATTATTTTTTCTTCATGTAATAGTTCGGGTATGAATGTTCTCAGTATAACCAATGTAACTAGTGATTCAATCTATATAGATTTTACTAAAACGTCAAACCCTATTGATACGATTGTCAGTTTAAGTAATCAGAAAGAATATAGATATAGAATTTCTAGTTTTGAAGAATATAATAAAAAAACCAATGTCAAAGAAGTTGAAAGGGAACTCTCTAAAATACTTATTTTCAAAGTTACAAATAAAGACACGATATATTTGCCTTTAGAAACATATAACAAAACTGAAAAGTTGGTAGTTGAAAATGATTTCGGATACTCCAGGTTTGATTATTATTTGATAATAACCGATAGTATGTTTGAATAATAAAAAAGCTATGCACGTTTGGCAGCAATTTATATCGTAATTGACTGGTGAACGTGCATAAAAAAACTGAAAAATCGAATCGGAAATTAGAATGAAAAATGAATTACAAATTCTTCACAACCAATGCACGACTTGGTAATCGGGTGAACTGCCCTGCCGAAAATTCTATAACAATGGAAATTGGGGAATAATAAAAGAGCCGTCCCGTTTGGAGACAGCTCCCTTAGTGTCGCTTTTATAAAAAAATGCCGGAATCAACCGTTCAATTCATCCAGAATATCCTGAATGTCATCGATACAGCTCCCACATACAGCACCTGCTTCGATGGCATCGCCAACATCTTCAACGGTTTTGCAACCATGTTCTTTGATTCCCGCAATAATATCACTTTTCGTAAGATCGAGACACGTACAAATTACTGGATCATCTGCCATTGTTATTAAATTTTTAAAATGATTATACTTTTGATTATTTGATAAGAATAACATCACTTTGCCTAAAATTGTTTGACAATTCTTGCAAGGCGTACAAAATTAATATTTTTTGGGATACTTCCCGCAGAAACTTTCTATCTTTGTATAAATTATTTTTGTACTCCGATGAAATCAACCCGGTTAAAAGTCGGTATTACCGCTCTGTTTGTGAGCATATCGGCAAGTATAGTCGCCAGCGAATTGTATTATTTCATCCGGTTCGCCGACAAAAAGGGCACTCCCTATTCCTTACTACGGCCCGAAGAGTTTCTTTCGGTCCGGGCTATTGAACGGCGAAAACTTTTTGGGGTCGGCATCGACTCCACCGATTTGCCGGTCAATCCCCTGTATATCAATGAGGTGATCGCAACAGGAGTGCAATTTCATTCTTCTTCGAAATGGCTCAACGGAATTACGATACTTTCCTCCGACAGCTTCCCGTTGCAGGCTATAAAGCAACTGCCTTTTGTGAAAAACATTCAATACACCGGTATCCGGACATCCGCAGTGTCGGTGCGGCAACACGCCCGTTACAACTACACCCTGAGCGACTATGGTTCGTCCGAGGCACAAATACGCCAGCTGAACGGACAGTTTCTTCACGATAAGGGTTACCGCGGAAAAGGTGTATTAATCGGAATACTTGACTCCGGATTTCGCAATGTGGATACCAACCCCGCCTTCGACAGCCTCCGTATCGCCAACCGGATTACGGGTGCTGCAAGCGTTATCAGCTCAGCGATTGATGTATATCGTCAAGATGCACATGGCGCACTCGTTTTGTCGGTAATGGCGGCCAACATTCCCGGACGGTATATTGGAACGGCACCCGAAGCGTCGTATTTGCTGCTTCAAACCGAATATGCTCCCAACGAATACCTGGTTGAAACCGATTTCTGGGTCAGGGGAATTGAGCTCGCCGATAGTGCTGGCGCCGATGTGGTAAATTCGTCGCTGGGTTATACCGAATTTGATGATCCGGCCATGAACTTCACCTACGCCGATATGAACGGTAGAGTGGCTCGTTCGAGCATTGCCGCCGAAATGGCTGCGCAAAAAGGAATGATTGTATGCAACAGCGTAGGAAACTCGGGGTCATTGCCTTGGAAATACCTGGGATCGCCTGCCGATGCACATGCTATTCTTAGCATCGGTGCTACGACCTCCACTGGCGAAGCATCCGCTTTCTCGTCGTATGGCCCTTCGTCCGACGGACGCGTGAAACCGGAACTTTCAGCTACCGGCACCCGGACCGCCCTGGTGAACACCCAGGGATCGATCACCAGCAGCAATGGCACCTCTTTTTCATCGCCTGTTGTTGCCGGAATGGCAGCCTGCTACCTACAGTTTCTACGCAGGCAACATCAGTCGCTATCGGTCGGCAGCATCATTAATCAGCTGATCCAAAGCGCAAATAGGGCTGCGACTCCGCATCCGCAATTGGGATACGGGATACCCGACTTTGCAAAAGTGCCGGGATTAATTACCGGTAATGCGGCCACCACAACCGATTCTCCAATTACGTTTTCCTTCAATCCCGCTGCAAAAACCATCACGGTCGGGCTTACCGCCCTCCGGGGAATTGATATCTCTGTGCACGATTTGTCGGGGCGCCGGCTGATGCATCTCGCTGCCGGCAACAGTTTCACCGAGTTAAACCTAAGCAACCTGAATGCAGGTGTATACCTGGTGCAGGTCCGGGCGGGGAAAGAGCTATTTAATCACAAAATATTACTTCGATAACACTATGTCGACAAAAAACTACAGTCTTTCTGAACTTACTTCCCATATCGAAAAGGTTATTCGCGTCAACTTTTCGGAACCCATCTGGATTAGAGCCGAAATAAGTGAACTTCGTGAGAAAGGAGGACATTGCTACATGGAGTTAATTGAAAAAGATGAAAAAAGCGATGGTTTAAAAGCAAGGGTACGCGCTACGATCTGGTCGGGCAGCTATCGGTTGTTAAAACCTTTTTTCGAAGAATCGACCGGACAATCCCTGCGTCCGGGGCTGAGCGTGTTGGCTGCGGTTTCGGTTGAATTTCACGGGATGTACGGCATCAATCTGATTATAAAAGACCTCGATCCTAATTTCACCTTGGGTGCACAGGCTAAACGGAGGTTGGAAATAATCCGGCAACTCGAGGCCGATGGGGTGATGGAGATGAATAAAATGCTGGAGTTAGCGCCTACCCCACAACGCATCGCTATCGTTTCATCGGCAAGCGCAGCAGGATACGAAGATTTCATGAATCAACTGCACCAGCATCCGTCACAATTTGTTTTTTACACACGACTGTTCCCCTCCATCATGCAGGGCGAGCAAGCCGGCGCGTCCATCATCGGCAGCCTGGAAGCCATTTACGAACAACTGGAAGACTTTGATGCGGTGGTGATGATTCGCGGCGGCGGAGCTACTACCGACCTGGCCTGTTTCGACGATTATGAACTAGCCCTGAACTGCGCTCAGTTTCCGCTTCCCATCATTGCCGGTATCGGCCATCAGCGTGACCTCAGCATTGTCGATATGGTGGTACACAGTTCGGTAAAAACACCCACTGCAGCAGCGGCCTTACTCACCGACAGGATCAGCGATGCTTATGATACTACCGATCGGCTGTATCAGGATATCATCAGCATTTCAAAATCACTGGTCGAGAATCAACAACAACGCTTATCGGATATCCGCTGGAAAATGAAAAGTGTATTAACCAATAAGAGTCGCGACAAGTTCGTTGAACTCGAACACCTGAAAATGAGGTTAAAAGCCGGCATCAAAACCTTATTCGCCCTTCACCACAACCGGCTCGTACTGTACCAGAGCAAACTTGAAAAACACTCGCCTGCGGCTATGCTGAAATATGGCTATACGCTCACCACTCAATCGGGCCGGCGTATCAGCAGCGTACATCAGCTAAAAACCGACCTGCCGCTTACTACCTATTTCCCCGATGGTAAAATCAACAGTACCATAACCGGCGAGATTGATGCACTATGAAAATATTGGTCGCACCACTCAACTGGGGATTGGGACATGCTACCCGGTGCATTCCATTGATTACCGGTTTTTTAAAAGAAGGCCACTCCATCACCATCGCAACCGACGGCTATCCGGCGATTTTACTTCGCGAAGAATTTCCCGATCTTCGCTTTATCGAATTACCCTCCTACCCGTTCAGGTACAGCTCCGGCACCTCACAGTTGGGAGCCATGATCCTCAGCACACCCTTTATTCTGGCAGGCATTATCCGGGAACATAACTGGTTGAAGCGTTTACTGGCGGATGAACAGTACGATCTTGTCGTATCCGACAATCGGTTTGGCTTGTGGAACAAACGGGTACGATCCATCTACCTTACCCACCAGCTGATGATAAAAATGCCCAAAACACTGCATTGGCTCGAACCTGCCGTTCATACCCTACACCGCTGGTTCATCGGCAAGTACGACGAATGCCTGATACCCGATTACGCGGGAGAGCATAATCTGAGCGGCGATCTCGCGCATCGCTTCCCTCTTCCTTCCCATGCACGGTTTATCGGTCCCCTCTCACGTTTCGCCGCCACCCAATGCATTCCGTCGGCACAGTTCGCCACGGTAATCCTTATCTCGGGTCCCGAGCCTCAACGAAGTATATTCGAACAACAACAAATGCAACTGGCTGCTTCCTATCCCCGCCCGATATTGATGGTCAGAGGACTGCCCGGCACCGCTCACCAGCTCGATGCAGACGGAATCACCACGGTGCCGCATGTATCGTCGCAGCAATTGGCCGGTTATCTTACCGGATGCCGTACTATAATTTGCCGGTCGGGCTACAGTACGATAATGGACCTGGAAACGCTCGGATGCACACATAAAGCCCGGCTGATCCCTACTCCGGGACAAACCGAGCAGGAATACCTGGCTCAATACCATCAAAAAAAACACCGTGAATCGTACGATTCACGGTGCAACTAACTAAACAACACTTCTTTTTTACCTTCTGCTATTTCCATTGGAGGAGGAACGCTCGGACGAAGAGCGTTCGGATGAACGGGATCTGGATTCGGAAGCCTGGCGTTGGGGGGCAGGGCGCGATTCACGTACCGCTTCGCGGGAAGAAGAGGAAGACGAACGATTCACTTCAGGCCGGCGATTGGTTGTGCGTTCTTCCTGACGAACTTCCGGCTGACTATTGGAGGAACGGTCCTGCTGGCGTACTTCCGGTTGACGTCCCGGACGGGTTCCCTCTTCAATCCGCTGGCCCCCCGAGCTTCTTCGGTCATTTTCCCGATAAGCCTTGTTATCATCCCTGCGGTCGTCTCTATCCCTTCGATCGCGGTCGTAACGGCGATTATCCTTTTCAATGCGACGGTATTCGTGCCGGTGGTCGACATAGCGTTTAACGCGATTGTGATAGGCAGGCAGGGCTACGATATGGTGAACTCTGTAGTGGCGCGGATAATACCCCCAGTAATAAGGTGATACGTAACGGGGCGAATTCCATGTCCATAACCAACGGACAATTACCGGACGACGACGAAAAACAGGTTCAATAATATAATTGTAACCGTAAATCGATTCATCTCCAACGATCTGAACATATTCGTCGTTAAACCGATCGCGTCCTACATAAATTGTTGCCACGGTTTGAGAATAATTGCGGGACAGTACAGCCTGAATGTAAATTACATGCTCGTTACGTTCCGAATACTGTTCAACCCTCAGGTAATCAACGTAACCGTCATTATTGAGATCGAGGTTGGAAACCGGATTCCGCGGATCATTCAACCGGTATTCGAATTCTTCAATATTATCGGAACGGGAAAATGTCGTCGCTACCGCCTGCAGGTCGAGGTATTCGCGGAAGTTACCATAGCGTACATTTACAGTAAGGCGGGCCGATGCTTGTTGAGTGAAACCGGCCACGAAAGCCATCACTAACAGGGTTGCAAAATATCGTTTCATATCAATTCGTTTTAAAGCGTTTGTTTCATAAAAAATAAACTCGTGCACGCCGGTGGTTTTTCAAATGTTGTGCCAGAAAAAACTAAATGCTTATATTTGCAAAAAAAAAATGCATGAACACACTCGACCTGATCATCCTTTTCCCTGTCGCCATAGGAATGATAACCGGATTATTCAGAGGGCTCATAAAGGAAGTCATCGCATTGGCCATCCTTATTATCGGCATATACCTGGCGAAACTACTGGCGCCACTTGCTTCGTCAATGCTCATCGACTTATTCGACATCAGCGCCAAAGGCGCTCAACCCCTCGGCTTTATAGCCGTATTCAGTATTGTTGCAATTAGTTTAACCATCGCCGGACACCTGATGCAGGGAGCTATCAAAATGCTATCGCTCGGCTTTCTAAATTCCATTGTCGGGGGAATATTCGGGGGACTCAAAGTTGCACTGCTGATCAGTGTTATTTTTAATGTGCTGCAAGGACTCGACCACCGGCTGTCGGTGATCGACCCCGAACTGAAAGAAAAATCGATCTTTTACGATCCGGTCAAAGGTCTTGCCCCCGAATTATGGAACGAATTAATGGTAGACGACGACAATGTTAAAACTGAGGCATACAAAAAATCTGCTTGAATGCGGATGCGATGAAGCGGGAAGAGGTTGCCTGGCTGGTCCGGTAGTAGCGGCTGCTGTTATCTTACCCGATAGTTTCGACAACGAATTGCTGAACGACTCGAAACAACTTACCGAAAAACAACGCGAAACCCTACGTCCGGTCATTGAGCGTGAAGCCATCAGCTGGGCGGTCGCTATCGCCGATCAGCACGAAATCGATCAGATAAACATACTGAAAGCCTCGATTCTCGCGATGCACAGAGCTATCGACGCTTTAAAAATAAAACCCGAATTCATTCTGGTCGATGGTAACCGGTTTGGCGAATATCCGGGTATCCCGCATCAAACCATCGTCAGAGGCGACGGAATCTATCTGTCGATAGCCGCTGCTTCGGTGCTGGCTAAAACTCACCGCGACGAAATGATGGTACGCCTGCACGATCAATATCCGCAATACGACTGGAAAAACAACAAAGCCTATCCAACCAGGGCACACAAAGAAGCTATACGGTTATACGGTTGCACCCCGCTGCACCGAATGACTTTTAAACACGATTAGAAGGGATAACCGATAGCGATGTGAACGGCCATATCCTTAAACGAGGGAGCTCTCCAGGGCTGCGTCGGGATTCGTGCCGGATCGTACAACTTTAAACCCGCATCGAGACGGAACAACAGGAAACTAAAGTCCATTCGCAGTCCTGCACCATAGGCCAACCCTATCTGTTTCCAGAAGGTATTCAACCTGAAATATCCTCCCGGCTGACTTTTATAATCGCGCACGGTCCAGATATTGCCGGCATCAATAAACAAAGCACCCTCCAACACCCAGAACATTTTTGCGCGGTATTCCATGTTCAGATCGAGTTTAATATCGCCCAACTGGTTGTAATCCCGGCGCAAACTATTAAAACGTTCGTAGGAGCCCGGACCAAGCGTACTCTCGCTCCATCCACGCACACTATTAGCCCCGCCACTGTAAAACCTTCGTTCAAAAGGAATTACCTCGGCATTACCGTAGGGATAGGCGATGCCTACGCCTGCATGGTACACCAGTTTATTGTTTTTATCTACAATCTGATGGTACGATGCATTCACCTCACCACGTACATACTGCGAATAGCGGATGTTAAAAATACGGTAATTCCCCAACGAATCGACCGGGCTGCGGAACAACTTATCGATCCCGTACAGCACATTACCGGCGGTTTCGACACTATATCTGTACGACATGAAATTCCGCATCGGACGATTGGGATTGTACCCCTGGAACGACGCACCGTAACTCATGCGCATGATCAGATAATCGTCGTAATTGTAACGATTGTAGAGCCCTGTCGTGAGAAAGCTATCGCGAAACTGTGTCGATATCCAGGGAAAATAAACATAACTGATATCTACCAGATCGAGGCTGCGATTGAAACGGCGCGAACTCCAGTTATATTTTATCCCCGACCCCACATTGGTGGACGAGAATTCGCCCGGACGCGACTGAAAACTGAACAATGCCCTGAAATCGGTCGATCCCTGCATGAGACGGCGTTGCAATTGGATTTTCTCGGGCAATAAGGTGCGCGGAACCCGGATAGCTGCCTGACCACCCCACTCCTGTGCCATCACATCGCCCTGCCATTCGAGCGCCAGCCTTCCCTGAAGAATCAGCGACTCCGCCCCGCTGAATACATTGCGATGCACAGTACCCAAGTTACCGGCTAGTCCCCAGTATCCTGCCGTATACGTGATTTCGGCCTGCGAAGTAAGCGTGAACGATTTAGCTTCGGCAATACTGATGCGGCACAACAGAGAATCTTTTGCCGACATCGAAAAGCTGATATCAGTGTATTTCACCGGCGGAAGCGAATTAAGCAAGGAATAGGTATTTTCGACATCCTGATCTGAATACATGCGACCCGGCCGGATATAACTTCCGGCAATGAGCGACTGTAAAGTCAACACTTTTTCAACCGGCCCGATCAGCGTATAACGCCCCTGGCGGATGGTGTCCAACAGCAACTCGGTAGCTCCGGCAACCGACGATACGGAAGGATTGACGATAAATTCGACCCGGCTGACTGCAAACCGCTGAAAAACGGTATTGGACAAGCTATCGGACTGGGCCATAAGATAATCGCGCAATTGGATAGTGACATCCACCTTTTTTTCCACACTATCGGCAGTATAGATCAGATGATCCCGGGTAAAATTATAATAGCCGTCGCGGCGCATACGGTTCGAGATACGCTCCCGTTCGTTATTCAAGGTATTCACATCAAAAATATCGCCTCGTTGAATCAAGGTACGGAGCGAATCGTTGGCCACACGTTTGAGCGTGTCGTTGGGCAAATCGTAGGTATACGAGTTGATACGATAGGGTTGACCGGCCTTGATGTTGTAAATCACGTTGGCCTTTTTACGATTCATGGTTACATCGGTGGAGATGGTCGCATTGAAATAGCCTTTGTTTTTATGATAACTGATCAGCTGTGCGGCCGAAGCATCGGTAAGCGCAGGATCGTAAATGACAGGCGGCTGACCTACCCGGCGTAACATACGGTTCCACCAACGGGTGGTATCGTTGTCCGACAAATTATAAATCCCAAGCTGCATGCGAAATAATCCGAGGATCGAAGAATTGGGCGATTGACGAACATAATCGTCCAAATCACTTTTATCGATTTCGCGCGCATCTGATTTTACTTCCACTTTATCGAGCAGGAACGATCCTTCGGGTACAAATTTGGCCGGACTGCATGCATAAAACATCAGCCCTGCAACTAACGCGATGAAAGCTCGGGAATTGACCCTGATACACGGGAATGCTCGCAACCTCATAGGGGGGAGTATGGAATTTTTCTGCAAATATAATACTCCGGCGGGACATAGCCGTTGCTATCGTTCGTTTTTTTGTACTTTTGCAGACATAATTAAGGCATTACTATGTTATCGAAGACCAAAATCAGCTTTATCAATGCACTGATGCTGAAAAAATTCAGGGACGAACATCAATGTTTTGTTGCCGAAGGTACCCGGATGATAAGGGATCTTCAGCATCACTTTCGATGCAGGATGCTCGTCGCCACCAACGAATGGGTATTGCATCACAACATGCCCGATGCCGCAGAACAAATCGTTACCGATGAACGTACGTTTCAAAAAATCAGTACTCAAAAGCAACCACAGGGAGTGCTCGCCGTATTCGAAATCAAGAGCAGTAAGTTCGATCCGGCTATTGCCGGAAACGAGTTGGTGTTGATGCTCGACAATGTACAGGATCCGGGCAATCTGGGTACGATCATACGGATTGCCGATTGGTTTGGCATTCACCATGTGGTGTGCTCGGTCGGTTCGGCCGATGTATACAATCCAAAAACTATTCAGGCAACAATGGGTGCGCTGGCACGGGTCAATGTACATTATAGCCGGCTGGAAACACTATTGACCCAATCCAGGGTACCGGTCTTCGGAACATTTCTCGACGGATCGTCGATCTACGATAGCCAGCTCGCCGGACATGGATACATTATCATGGGAAACGAAGGCAATGGTATCTCGCCGGAAATAGAAAAGCTGGTAACCAGCAAATTACTGATCCCCAGCTTCCCGGCCGGACAGCCGACCTCCGAGTCGTTGAACGTCGGAGTGGCTACCGCCCTGATATGTGCCGAATTCCGCCGGCGAATGCCTGCTTAATCGTCCATTCCCATATCCATCGAACCCGATTCGTCTCTTCTTTGTTCGCTCCGTTTGGGTTTCATATTACCGAAATTATAGGTGGCCGTAACACCGATCATGCGGCCATGGAAATAACTTTCCGATTGCTGGTAAAAACCGGTTCCCCAGGTAACCGAACTACGGCGGCGCGAGTCGAGCAGGTCACGAACCATCAGGTTGACACTTAAATTGCGATCGAGAAAGGTTTGACGAAGCCCCAGATCGATGGCGTACGACGACGATTGTTTCCCCTGAGCAATCAACCGGGGAGCCGAATAGTCGGCTGTAATCTGGCCAAAGGTATTTTTCCCGAGAATTATATTACCCATCACCCTTCCGCTCCAGGTGAAATTCTCCTGACCCGGAATAGTGGTGACCACCGACGGATTGTACGGATTCGTATAGGTGGAGGCTTCGAGCATATTATAGTAGAAATTGAGCGACGAAGTGAGATTCAGAATGCGGAAAAGATTATTCTTCACCACCAGCTCAAGACCCGTGCTTTGCGATTGGGTGACATTCATAAATGTACTTTCCATTGTTTTGCCGTTGATATAACTCACCCCCTGAATCACATCGTCGGTAAAACGATGATACAGAGTGGACGACATCGAATGATTGTCCCAGGTTTTGAGGTAATTGAATTCGAAAGCCGTGGTATACTCCGGCTTCAGTTCCAGGTTACCGTACGAGATATTGGTGGAATCGGAAAAATCACGGAACGGATTGATCTGGCGGCCGCGGGGACGATTCACCCTGCGCGTGATATTCATCTGCAGTTCGTTGTTGTCGGGCAACGAATACGACAAAAACATACTGGGAAACCATTGCATTTCACCTTTACCTCCAAAATCGGTTTTCACCGGCGTTCCATCGGAAAGTTTGGTGGTGTTCACCGGATTGCGCCAGAAATACTCTCCCCTGAGTCCCGCCTGAAGCGTCAGTTTATTGAAAGTACTTCCAAATGTCATATATCCGGCGTGAATCTGCTCGCTGTAATCAAATTCATTGAAATACGCATGTAAAGGCGCATTGGAAAGAAGGTCGATAGCCGACGACGGTCCGAACCTATCCTCAATCGACGATTGCCATCCGGCTTCCAGCCTGGTCTTTTCGGTAAATTTTTTCGTATAATCGAGCTTGAATTCCCATTCCCGGTTATTCCCGTTCGTGCTTTGCTCTATCTTACTCGAGTCGCTCATCAATCGGTCTTTCTGAAGGTATTCCTCTACCTCCGAACGCCGATGAGTCGAATAGGTTACGCTCGACATCAGATTGGAACCCAGTTTATCGATATCCCATTTATAGTCGAGCGCCACATTCATCCCGGGCCGCGTACCCGACTCAGCAGTGAGACGATAATAATCCCGCAGCAAGGTATTATCCTGGAAATTCGTAAGCTTATACCGGATATCGTTGGAACCCGAGCCGCTACCCAGCATCCCAAAACCCGATATCCCTACCGTATGATTCTCGTGAAAACGATAATTTACACCAGCCCGGGTAAATAACCCGTTGAACGAACGCGTGCTGCGGCTTTCCTGATCGAGCAAGCTCAGCTTATCGGTCCCGTTGAGATTAAAACGATTGGTCCAACCTCCGCCATTAAAATTCATGGCACGGTAACCAAGGTTGATATATGCATCGATCAATCCGCTGCTGTAGTTAAAATTCAATCCCGAATTAAATCCGGGAGTCGACCCCAGGTTCCACATCGTTCCGGCCGAAACACTGCCGTAGTATCCTGCTTTCCGGTTGCGTTTCATCACCAGATTGATGATACCTGCAGTACCTTCGGGATTGAATTTAGCCGATGGGTTGGTCATGATTTCAATCGACTCGATGCTCTCGGCAGGCATTTGCTGGAGTATCTGCGCCCGGTTCTCGGCTGTAAGTCCCGACGGCTTGCCATTGATCCAGACTTCTACACTCGAGTTATTGCGCAACGATACATTACCTTCATTGTCGACATCCACCGAAGGAATATTCTGCAGCACTTCGGTAGCCGAACCTCCCGCCGCAGCAATATTCTGATCGACCGAGAACACCTTTTTGTCAATCTCAAATCGCATTTGAGTTCCTTGTCCGATTACCTGAACTTCGGAAAGCGTCTTCGAATCCTCGGTCAGTTTCACTTTACCGATGTTCAGTTCACGATTATCGACATTGAGCGGAATCGTGAGCGTATTATAGCCGACAAAACTTACTTTGAGTACATATTTTCCGGGAGGCACATTAGCAAGAAGGAAATTTCCTTTTTCATCGGTAACCACTCCTGTCGTAGGAGGAGCATTCTCGGTTTTCAACAACGCCACATTCACAAAATCGATCGGTTTTTGAGTTGTTCCATCCACAATCGTACCTCTGATTGTTTGCAGGGCCATAGCAGGCAAGGTTACCACAAGGAGTAAAACCACGAAAAGAAGGTGTTTCATACAATATTTTATTTTTTCTTTTTTATACCGGGAATATAGACAAGTGGCCGGTAAAAAAGTTTAACCGGCTAATATTAATTAGCGTTAATATAGAAAAAGAGGCCTTAACGGCCTCTTTTCAAGTTACTCAAAATTGGGGAGTAAGTATTTTTCCCTGGAGCTGAGAATTTTCTCTATCTGATTCACCTCAAGAAAAGTGGTTCCGTATCCTTCGCCAAAACTACCACTGAGGTAGCAGATCATACTGTCTTTTTCGACCCACCCCATTTTAAGCAGATGCTGTATCGCTTCGATGAAGTACTGCTGGGTATTGCCTTTCGACTCCTGGAAAATCGGGATCACTCCGTAGGAAAGCGAGAGTTGCCGGGTGGAGCGCTCGTGATAGCAAATTGCAAGCACCGGAATCCGGCCGCGGTAAGCAGCCAGGAAGCGTGCCGTACGCCCGCTGTAAGTATCGGTCAGGATGGCCTGGGTCCCGAGCTTGGAACTCGTTTCAACGGCTGCATTACACAAAAAGGAAGTAAGGTCGTTGGTACTGATCTCGATCGGAATATCGTTTTCCGACATTTTGGTTTTCTCCGCTTCTTTGGCAATAGTAGCCATGGTACGGACCGCCTCTACCGGGTATTTCCCGTAAGCAGTTTCGCCGCTAAGCATCAAGGCATCGGTACGGTAATAAATTGCATTGGCCACATCGGTTACCTCTGCCCGGGTGGGACGAGGATTATTGATCATCGTGTGTAACATCTGAGTTGCAACGATTACCGGTTTCTTGGCTTTCACGCACTTGCGGATCAACCGGCGCTGAATACCGGGTATTTTTTCCTGCGGAACTTCAATACCAAGGTCGCCACGGGCAATCATCACCCCATAGGTATGCTCAAGAATCTCGTCAATATTATCGACTCCTTCCTGATTCTCGATTTTTGAAATAATTTTAATCGGACTCTTGTGCTCGTCCAGTATGGTCTGAATATCGATCAAATCCTGCTTGTTACGCACAAACGAATGGGCAATAAAATCGATATCCTGCTCTATCGCGAAAAGGATGTTCTTCTTATCGCGCTCGGTGAGTGAAGGTAAATTGATACGCACCCCGGGTACATTGACACTCTTGCGGCTTCCCAGCACACCATCGTTAGATGCCCGGCAATAAAGATAATCGCCGTCTTTATCTTCCACTTTCAATTCAATCTCACCATCGTCGAACAAAATATCGTCACCTACATTCAAATCGCGTACAAAATAGGGATAGTTTACACAGATACACTCATGAGTGGAAATCTGATCCGGAGCTCCCTTGATTTTGATTTTCTCTCCCGATTTTATCTCGATCTTATCATCGTGTGCAATCGTTGTACGAACTTCAGGCCCCTTGGTATCCATCAGAATACCGATATGCGGACTTACTGCACGTACATTATTTATAATCCTGAGAAATCCTTCTTCCTGAAGGTGAGCCGAATTCATTCGTACCACATTCATTCCTTCGATATAAAGCTGGCGAATAAACTCCACTTCGCATCGCTTATCGCTGATGGTGGCTACAATTTTGGTTTGCTTGGTCATGTATCAATACTGATTTTGATGTTGTTTTAACTAATAAAAGAGCTGATGGCCAGCCGGTACGAATCTAATCCAAAGCCCGCGATACAACCCCTGCACACCGGCGAAAGCCAGGAGTGGTGGCGGAATTCTTCACGACTGAATACATTGGAAATATGCACTTCGACAACCGGCGTCGTAATTGCCCTGATGGCGTCGGCGATAGCGATGGAGGTGTGGGTGTAGGCACCGGCATTCAACACGATACCATCAAACGAGAACCCGGTCGCATGAAGCTTATCGATAATAGCTCCTTCCGAATTCGACTGAAAATAAAACAACTCCAGCTCAGGAAAAACCGACTGTAACTGATGATAATAATCGTCGAAAGATTGATTCCCGTAAACTCCCGGCTCCCTTTTACCCAGTAAATTGAGATTGGGGCCATTGATAATCTGAATACGCTTCATTTGATATCGATATTGTGCGCTGCAAAATTAGTAAAAAAAACTGAGACAAGAGGTACCTCCTGTCTCAGTTGGGTCAGAACAACAAATTTTAGGAACTATTCGGCCTTCACAGGCAGAAAACTGAGTTTTTGAATTTGAGTCAGGTCCGAATAATCGTATTGATGGATCCCATCTTCGGCGATCATCATCAACACCTTGTTGAAAGGAATTACATCATATCCGGCCATCCCTTTATAATGAGCCAGATTCCTGGCCATAATTTTCTGCGGATCAGCAGCATCGAAAATCTTCAATCCGTCGTCGCATACAAACAGCACTTTATTATCGATACCCAATCCCTTGGGGTGAGTCATGGAATACGACACGAGTTGTTTGGGCTGCTTCTTATCCTTCACATCAATAATGATCAACGCATCGGAGGTTTGACCGCAATTGTTTCCCGAATGAATGGTTACATAGGCAATATCGTCTTCAACAACCACCGGATCGCAACCGAATACATGCTGGATCGACGACTGGAAAACCGGTTTCAGAGGGTCTTCGACCGAATAAATCAGCATCCCGGTAGGAGTTCCCATGAACATAAATTCCTGATAACTGAAAATAGTCTCCACGTTCCAGCCCACATAGATGTCCTGCGTAGCTTTCACCGGCTCGGTACCCGACAGGTCGAAAATCTGCATCTGATTGTGCATCACCGAGTACAGGTATTTCTGATAAATAATAAACCGCGACATGGAACCGTTCACGCTGTTGCCGCCTCCCGACGATGGGGAAGCCACATCGCTAAACTTCTCGGCCGAAAAGAACATGCCATTGCGTACCCAACCCCAAAAACCACCATTACTCCAGTAATCTTCAACCGGCTCGGTTCGCTCCACTTCTTTCCACCCCACTATAATTTTATTATCCGACTGATATTCCTGACACATCTTGTAGTCGATCCCGGCCGTATTTTCAACTACCGGCAATACATCGGGAAATGCATTTTTCAACCGGCCCTTCAATACAGGCAACGAAGGATCGGTGACATCGAACCACACCAGATCGATATACGAATCGGCATATAAGATATTGTCGCGCACCGAAATATCGGCATTGCCCAACAATTCAATATATCCGACCACCTGAGGATCCGACGGATTTTGGTTGTTGATGATATGAATTCCCTTGCCTGGTTCCGACATATACAGAAATCCGTTATAATAGCTTATCTTACCATAGCCGGTAAGTTCGTGGGGAACGCGACTGACCTTGACCGAATTCCTGAATTCGGCAGCATCCATCACTACCGGCTCGTTGATCCGGTAAGTTACCGTTTCCGTCATTTTTTCTTCACAAGCCGTAAACAGCAATAGAAAAAATGAAATCAGAGGATAAAGCTTTGTATTCATACCTGTAAATAATTATTCATTTCAAATTTAAAACGTAAAACGAAGACCGGCACTCACACCGACCATCAGTGGCATTTCGGTACGTATGCTCAAGGGTTGCTGATTATCGAAAAAGTACGACAACTGAGGATCGAAATAAAGCATCAGTTTTTTATCAATCCGATACCCGACTCCCAATGCGGTGAATACCGACCATTGTTGTCCCTCGATACCTGTCGATGCGGTTGTGGTAAACACAGCATTCCCCCAGTCGCGGTATTCGTGGTACAGCGAGTTCAATCCTTTTTCAAGCAACACCCCACCCTGCCAATACAATTCCCAACGGGACGAACGTGTTAAGGTGGCGCTCATGGCAACAGGTACGCCCAGGTATTGCAACTGTAAATCGGCCGAGTAACCCGACCAGTTGGCGTCGCTTAAATTCGTTTTTAAATAGGTGTATTGCAAACCCGTTTCAAGCGACCATGTATCATCGAACGGAATTCTTATTTTTATGCCTACCGTAAGTGGTGGAAGATAATCGCGCGATTTAAAGTCGGCAGGCGTAAGGGCAGCGGGTGCGCGCAACGGCCGGTCGGAATAATCCACAAAACTTTCGTACATGGCATCGTAATGCATACCGTTGACCGACGGATTGGTACCCGTCACCCCCGAACTGATACCGGCGGCCAGTAACGGTTTTCGTGGTTTAGGATCGGCGATCAGTTCGGTCCAGTCGCCCGTTGGTGCCAATACATCCACTTTTTCTCTTTTTTCGGTGCGGGTTTTCTGCTGTTCTTCCGTCGCCGATACGGCTGCTTCCGCTGTTACTGGTTGTTGGCTCACGCCTACAGGATCGACGGCAGTTAACGAGGTATTATCAACAGCTATTTCAGTTTCCGGCACTGTGCCGGAAAGAACGGCCCGGCGTTTTTCAGTCGGATGCTCTCCGGCCGAAAAAAGGCGATCTGTTGCAGGTACGGCTGCAAGTGGCCGGTGGTGGTCAATTGCTTCCGGTGCTGTTGTCGGATGTTCTGCCACCTTCGCTATTTCCGGTTGAGGAGTACCGGTCAGAAAATACCAACCCAATGAAATTAATAACGCAAGCGAGGCGACAGCTGAAACCGGGACCCACCATGCGATCAGTTTACGGGCAACCGGCACAGGTCCGGTTACAGGGCTCCTGCCTGCTCCGGCAGCCATCTTAGCCTGTATGCCTTCCCATACCGACTCGTCAACCGGCAGACTGTGATTGGCCAGCTTTTTCCTGAAAGCTTCAGCTAATACATCCTGTTCCCTGCTTTTATTTTTTTCCATTTTTCGATATCCTCTCAATCATTCCCTGTAAAATTTTCCGGGCCCGCATAAATTGCGTCCTCGAAGTAACCTCGTTCACTCCCAGCTCCTGTGCAATTTCGGCATGCGAATAACCTTCGATAGCATACATGTTAAACACAGTCCGGTAGCCGTCGGACAAACTATTAATCAGCTTCATGAGTTCGTTGGCCGACAGCTGTTCAACCACCGAAGCCTCATGGCCGGCAACCTGAATCTCCTGATCGTCGATCGAAGCTGCAAATTTCAATGCATGCTTCTGACGTAAAAACTCGAGACAGGTAGTCACAAATACTCTTCTCATCCATCCTTCGAACGAACCTGTGCCGGCATACGAATCAATCTTTGTAAATACCTTCACAAATCCATCCTGCAACAAGTCTTTCGCGGTGTCCGGATCGGGGGCATACCGGCTGCACACGGCAAACATGGTCGGCACAAAGCGCTCGTAGAGTTCACGTTGCGCCCTAGCCTCCCCTCGTCTAACTGCAGTAATCAGCTCCTGTTCGTTGTACCGGGTTGTCGACATGTGACTCGAAGATGGTAGATGGATTGTTTTCGTTGCAACAGCCTTGAAAAAAATTTAAATAAAAACGAAACAGCCAGGCAAAACGAATCATTTCACCCGGCTGTAATCTGTACGATCAGTACTTTATTTGAGCCACTTATCGAGCCACGACACAAAGGTTCGCTGCCACAACACTCCGTTTTGCGGCTTCATGATCCAATGATTTTCTTCGGGATAAATCAGTAATTGAGCCGGAACTCCTCTCAGTACCGCCGCATTGAAGGCGGCCATCCCCTGTGATGCCAGAATACGGTAATCTTTTTCTCCATGAATCACCAAAATAGGGGTATCCCATTTGTCGACAAACCGATGGGGCGAGGTTGCATAGGTTTTCTGTGCCGTTGCATTCGACCTATCCCAATAGGCGCCTCCCATGTCCCAGTTGGCAAACCACATTTCTTCGGTTTCAAGGTATTGCTGTTCGAGGTTGAAAATACCGGCATGTGCAATAAATGCTTTAAATCGTTTTTCGTGATGTCCGGCCAGCCAATATACCGAAAATCCGCCATAACTGGCTCCGACAGCTCCCAGGCGGGTTGCATCCACAAAGGGCTCCTGGGCCAGCGCATCGATAGCCGACAGGTAATCCTTCATATTCTGACCGCCATAATCGCCACTGATCTGTTCGTTCCACTCTGCTCCGAAACCAGGTAATCCGCGGCGGTTGGGTGCTACGATGATATAACCGCTGGCAGCAAAGGTCTGCAGATTCCACCGATACGACCAGAACTGGCTTACGGCCGATTGCGGACCTCCCTGACAATAGAGCAGGGTAGGATATTTTTTCGACGGATCGAAATCAGGCGGATAAACAACCCAAACCAGCATTTGTTTATTGTCGGTAGTGGCAACCCAGCGTTCTTCTACCTTGCCCATTTTAATACCCGACAAAATATGCTGATTCTCGAACGACAATTCGGTAGCTGCGCCGGTCTTCGGATCGACCGAATAAATTTCATGAGGCTGACTCATGGAGCCACGCACGGCGATAAGCGTACTACCTGCCTGCTTTACGGAGCGATAATCGTGCCGGCCTTCGGTAAGCTTAGCGATCTGCCCCGATGCAAGATCGGCACGGTATAGCTGCGTTACCCCATGCCATACACTTACAAAATAAACCGATTGACTATCGCCGGCCCAGCTAAGGCTTTCGGCATTCTGGTCAAATCCCACCGACAAATCACGTTTTTCGCCGGTTTTCAGGTTCATCACATACAAACGGTGCTTGTCGGCTTCGTACCCGTCGCGCTCCATACTTTCCCAGGCCATCCACTGCCCATCGGGCGAAATAACAGGATTCAGATCGTAGCCCATCATTCCTTCCGTCAGGTTTTGAGTGGTATCGTTCAGCAGGGAATACATATAAATATCGGTATTGGTCGATACGGCATAGTCTTTTCCTGTCTTTTTGCGTGAACAATACACTACAAAATTACCATCCGGCAACCAGGCCAATTGTTCGATTCCCCCCATGGGTTTCACCGGGCTTTCGAACGGTTCGCCCTCCAGAATGTCTTTTTCGTTGGAAATTGTTTTACCGTCAAAATCGGCCACAAACGGATGAGGAGCAGTGGTCACCCATTCGTCCCAGTGTTTGTACATCAAATCGTTCGAAAGATAGGCCTGAGCTTCAGGAAGATCGGGATGCAGATCGGCAACTGTCTCACGGGTTTTCACATCGGCAACAAACAACAGTTTCGTTTCATCGGGCGAAAAAAGAAACTCGGAAATTCCGCCCTCACGGTCGGTAAGCTGCCTGCGATCCGACCCGTCGGTTTTCATCATCCAGAGCTGACGACTACCACTTTCCGACGACAAGAACGCAATATGATTTCCGTCCTTCATCCATTTTGCAGCCCCCTCGCCCACCGCCGTTTCGGTTATCTGGCGCTTTCCCGAACCATCGGTATTCATTACAAATAACTCGGTATTGCTTTTATTTTCTTTTATGCTGTAATACGTTACCGGATACAGGATCCGGGTACCATCGGGCGACACCTCAACGCCGCCGATCCGTCCGAACGCCCACAGAATTTCGGGAGTCATCTTACCCGACGACACATCAGGTGTTTGTTTCCCGATCAACCTTGTATCGCCGGAGTCGGAACATCCGGCCGCAAATAAGCCTAAAGCCATCGTTGTTACCATTAAAAATCGATTCATAAATAAAATGAATTAAATAGTTGTAACGCAAAAATACAACAAAAAGCCGAAAAATTGGTTACATCACTATTAACTTAATGTAGAATAGTGAAAGTATGGATTCATTTGCACACCGGGCGGCCGACTGGGACCAGCCTTCGAAAATTAAAATGGCAACCGTGTTTATCAACGAGTTGAAAAAGAATATTCGCATCGAGCCGGGCTGGAAAGCATTGGAACTGGGAGCTGGCACCGGTCTGGCCGGTTTACAATTATTGCCGGAACTGAGTAGTTGGGTCGCCGAAGATACGTCGGCTGCCATGCTCGAGGTGTTGCAGGGAAAATTACAAGGCAACGAACCGGTTACCATTGTGAAGGGCGAAATCTTCGCTTATACCAACCGCGACATCGATTTACTGTTTTCGGTAATGGCTTTCCACCACTTACCCGAATTGGAAAAGGCTATTCAACATATTGCGACCCTGGTGAAACCCGGCGGCTATGTGGTGGTGGGCGATCTGATGACCGAGGATGGTTCATTTCATCATTTCGAGCCCATTCCTCACAAGGGATTTGATCCGGAACAACTAAAAAAACGTTTTGAAGAGTCCGGTTTCACCATCAAAAAAGTATATGTATACGACAGTCTCAGACGTGAACGCATTCCCGGAAAACCAAGCGATTATGAGCAATTTATTCTCATCGCCCAAAAATAATCGTTAACGGTTAACGGCCAGGGCGTAAAACCTTCGACGGCTTCACTCTGTAACCATTAACCGTTAACCTTTAAGAACATTATTCCTCGTCCTTCTTCGTGGCTTCGTATTCTTTCAGCAACTTATCCTGAATATCGGCCGGAACCAGCTCGTAGGAAGCAAACTTCATGGTGAACGAAGCGCGGCCGCCCGAGAGCGAACTCAACGAAGTGGAATAACTACCCAGCTCTTTCAACGGTACTTTAGCCGAAAGCTTTTCAAAGCCTTTCTCCGACGACATTCCCATAATCAAGGCACGACGTCCCTGGAGATCGCTCATCACATCTCCCAGACGATCCGAGGGAGCAAGCACTTCCACATCATAAATGGGCTCAAGCAACTTCGGACCAGCTTCTTTAAAGGCTTGTGCAAAAGCATTGCGACCTGCCAGACGGAACGAAATTTCGTTCGAATCAACCGGGTGCATCTTACCGTCGTACACGATTACACGTACGTCGCGGGCATACGAACCTGTAAGCGGACCTTGTTCCATCCGGTCCATAATCCCCTTCTGAATGGCGGGAAGGAAGCGCGTATCGATCGCTCCACCTACGATTGAGTTGATAATAATTACCTTTCCTCCCCATTCGAGGCTGATTTCCTGAGTGTCGCGCACCGAAATCTTGTACTCCTGACCGCCAAAACGATAGGTTTCCTGAGGCGGAACACCTTCGATATAAGGCTCTACAATCATATGCACCTCGCCAAACTGACCGGCGCCACCCGACTGTTTCTTGTGGCGATAGTCGGCACGCGAAGTTTTAGTAATCGTTTCGCGATACGGAATCTTCGGCTCTTTGTATTCGATGGCAATTTTATCGTTATTTTCAACCCTCCATTTGAGTGTGCGCAGGTGGAATTCACCCTGACCATAAAGAATGGTCTGCTTCAACTCCTTCGATTGCTCCACGATCCAGGTAGGATCTTCCTCGTGCATGCGGGTCAACACTTCACTCAATTTCTCTTCATCGGCTTCCGAAACCGCACGAATTGCACGACGGTACTTGGGGGCAGGATACTTAATATCTTCAAAATCGTATTCGCAACCTTTTGCATTCAAGGTATTCCCCGTACGGGTATCTTTCAGTTTTACGGTTGCTCCGATATCACCGGCTACCAACATATCCACATTGGTACGTACCTGACCTGCTACTGCAAAAAGCTGACTGATACGCTCCTTCGAACCACGGTTGACATTCACCAGGTCGTCGCCCGGCTTGAGCGTACCGCTCATTACCTTAAAGTACGACACTTCGCCGATATGCGGCTCAACACTGGTTTTAAATACATATATGCTGGTAGGAGCCGAAGCGTCTGCACTTACTTCGGCGCCCGATTTTGTTTTCGGTTTCTGTGTTACGTTCACGTTGGGAACGATATTCCCCAGGAATTCCATCAGCCGGCGCACTCCCATATCTTTATGTCCATCCACGCAGAACACGGGGAACATAGCACGGTGCAATAAACCGGCACGGATTCCGATGCGCATTTCTTCCTCATCGAGCGAGCCCTGATCGAAGAATTTCTCCATCAGCGCCTCATCGTGTTCGGCAGCAGCTTCCACCAGGGTATTGTGTAAATCCTGCGCTTTATCCATTTCGCCGGCCGGGATGTCGAGCACTTCGGGCTCTCCTCCTTCGGGTTTCCAGCGATACATTTTCATTTTCAGCACATCCACCACCGCATTGAATTGCGGACCCGCATTCACGGGATACTGGATCAGCACTGCCTTTCCTCCATAGTTTTCTTTCAGCTGCTCCACGGCACGATCGAAATCGGCTTTCTCGTGATCGAGCTGGTTCACCACAAAAATTACGGGTTTGTTCAATTTTTCCGTGTAACGGAAGTGATTGTTGGTGCCGACTTCCACGCCATACTGCGCGTTGATAAGGATCACTGCTGTGTCGGTCACATTGAGGGAGGTAACTACACCACCGATAAAATCGTCGGATCCGGGACAATCGAGGATGTTTAATTTTTTGTCGAGCCATTCCGTCTGAATCAAGGTAGAGAAAACGGAGTAGCCGTACTCTTTTTCAACAGGGAAATAATCTGATACTGTGTTCTTTCCGTCGATAGAACCTCTGCGTTTTATAACACCACTCTCGTAAAGCATCGCTTCAACAAGAGTGGTTTTCCCAGTGCCCGAACTTCCCAGTAATGAGATGTTCTTAATCGCGTTTGACTGATATACCTTCATACACTTTAAATTTATAGATTAACTTAGATTTAATGCGGCTTTGCGTTTCTAAAAAACGAACGGCAATGTATGAAATTTGTTTGTAATAACGGCCCACGAATTTATGTTATTGAGCAGGTTTTTTATCTTTTAATCAGCCTAAAACCCCGGATATCGTAACGGTCCCACAACCATTGGTTTACTTTCCACGTGAGCCACGCACTTCCGGCACCCAGCACAGCACCGGCCAATACATCCGAGGGATAGTGCACCCCCAGGTGCATGCGCGAAAAACCTACGGCACCGGCCCATAAAAAAGAAGGAGCAACAATGTACCATTTCGGATACCTGATACTCAAAGCCGTAGCCGTGGCAAATGCTCCGGCAGTATGCCCCGAAGGCATGCTGTAGTCGTTCTGCACTTCGTAATAGTCGAACATGCCCGGATACGCATCGTAGGGACGCCGGCGTGCAATAAGTTCCTTCATCGACAAGGTTAACCCCAGATTGACTCCCGAGGCAAAGGCTATGTAAAATGCATCCTTCAACAATTCCTCATCCCGGCCGATGAGCGAGTAACCTCCCATAAGCACAGGCACAGCCAAACTGACCGGTATCGCTGTTTCGGTAAAAAAACGGCTCACAGGCTTCATACCGGGCCAGGCATGGTTGACGGTTCGTAAGGTATTTATATCCGTATTTTGTGCTCCGAGCGGGTTAAAAAGAGCAAGCACAATGCTCAGAAAAAGAATAAAAAGCGTAACTTTGCGCATTGAATTTGATTTTTTTGCAAATATAGACAATTAAATGTACAAGATAGCAGTGATCGGCCCCGAATCGACGGGGAAATCGGCACTCACGCAAGCGTTGGCCCGGTACTATTCTTCCCCTTTCGTGGACGAGTACGCGCGCCACTACGTTGCCAATTTAAAACGCCCCTATACTTTCGACGATGTGTGCACCATCGCCCGGTTTCAGATCGAGGCCGAAGACAGGTACGACCGGCAGCCGGATTCCGGAGCTCCCTTTGTATTTTTCGACACCGAACTGATCATCACCAAAGTATGGTTCGAATACTGCTACGGAAAGGTACCCGATTTTGTAAACGCTCAACTCCGGAAAGGTTTTTTTGATTTATACCTCTTATGCGATACCGACCTAGCCTGGGAACCCGATCCGGTGAGGGAGCATGGCGACGACCGTGAATATTTCGCAGCCTGGTATCGCCGCGAAGTTGAACAACTCGGAAAACCATATGTTATAGTGCAAGGCTTAGGAAACAGGCGATTAACCAACGCTGTTCACGCAATCGAAACCTGGCTCGACCAGGCGCAGACTTCTCCTCCGGATATCAATAGCCCATTGGCGACATCCTAATAAAACGATAAAATGAAGAAAGAAAAAATACTCGATTTAGTTCAGCAACTGGCCGACACCGGCCCGATAAAAGAGGTATGCCATCATCAACTGAAAGACTCGCCTCTTCCATCGGTTCCTGTTTTATCCGAAATAGTCGGTTTGTGCCGTTCGGTATTGTTCCCGGGGTATTTTGGCGATGCAGGCGTAAACGCTCGTACGGTGATGTACCATATCGGCGTAAATGTGGATCGCCTGCAGTTGTTGCTTACCCGTCAGATCAAAGCCGGCTTGTGTTTCGATGCGGTTTCGGAAGAACAAATCTGTGTCGAAATCGACATTCAGGCCCGGGAACTTACCGAGCAATTCCTGGCATTATTGCCCGAAATCCGCACCACCTTGTATACCGACATCGTGGCAGCCTACAATGGCGATCCGGCAGCGAAAAGTTTTGGCGAGGTCATCTTCTGTTATCCGGGTATCCGCGCTGTGAGCAACTACCGGATAGCCCATGCCCTGCTTCGGCTCGGCGTACCGTTGATTCCGCGCATCATTACCGAGATGGCCCATTCCGAAACCGGTATCGACATTCACCCCGGAGCCCGTATCGGAAAATATTTCACGATCGACCATGGCACCGGAGTCGTGATTGGCGAAACCGCCCGCATCGGCGATAATGTTAAAATGTTTCAGGGCGTTACCCTGGGCGCCCGTAGTTTCCCGCTCGATGAAAATGGAAACCCGATAAAAGGAATCGACCGCCACCCGAAGATCGGCAATAATGTGATCATTTATTCCAATTCGACCATACTGGGACCGGTGACCGTTGGCGATGGCGCCGTGATTGGCGGTAATATCTGGGTCGACCAGGATGTGCCCGCAGGAGCTAAATTAGTACAAAAAAAATAACCACATCCGGTATTCAACCCGTAACCAACTTAATATTTTCACACACACGATGAACCAACAGTTTATAGCCAAGACCTTTAAAGGTCTGGAGGAAATTCTGGCCGCCGAACTGGTAGCTCTGGGAGCCGACAATATCGAAATACAACGAAGAGCTGTGGCTTTTACCGGCGACAAGCGGTTGCTTTACAAAGCCAACCTGCATCTCCGAACGGCAACCCGTATTCTGAAGCCTGTGGCTACATTCCGGGCAAAAACGCCCGACGAAATTTATACGGAAGTAATGAAGCTCGATTGGTCGGCTATCATGACTACCGACAATACCTTTGCTATCGACGCTACGGTATTCTCCGACGAGATGCGCCATTCGCGTTTTGTGGCCTACCGGGTAAAGGATGCGATTGTCGACTGGTTTCGCCAGCATACCGGCAAACGGCCTTCGGTAAAGGTCGATAATCCTCAGCTCACCTTCAATGTGCACGTGGCACAGGACCAGTGCACGCTGTCGCTCGACAGTTCGGGCGAATCGCTGCACAAGCGCGGGTACCGTACCAATCAGACCGAAGCTCCCATCAGCGAAGTGCTCGCCGCGGGGATGCTGCTGAAAGCCGGCTGGGACGGGCAGTGCGATTTTGTGGATCCCTTTTGCGGATCGGGAACTATTTTGATCGAAGCTGCGATGATTGCGCTGAACATTCCCCCGGGACTGTATCGGCCTTCGTTCGGCTTTGAACAGTGGAATGATTTCGATAAAGAATTATTCGACGAATTGTACCAGGACGATAGTGGCGAACGCCCCTTTGAACACCGGATCTACGGATTCGATATTTCGGGGAAAGCGCTGAAAATTGCCGGGGAAAACATAAAAAGCGCGGGAGTAGGAAAATACATCACCTTGGATAAATGTGATATTGCCGAACTGGAATCACCTTCCGACAACTGCCTGATTGTTACCAATCCGCCGTACGGCGAACGGCTGAAACCCGAAGAACTGGAACCTATCTACATGGCGCTGGGGCGAACCCTGAAGCACCGTTTTACCGGAACCACCGCCTGGGTAATCAGTTCCGACGAATACCTGCTCGAACGCATCGGATTCAAACCCTCGGAAAAGGTAAAACTGATGAACGGGCCCCTCGACTGTTTATTCAATTGCTACGAAGTTTTTGCAGGCAAGAAAGAAGACCGCTTCGCTGCGTTACAGTAATTATACACTGTGTCCCCAGGTGTACGGCCCCACGAGCGTTCAGCCTAATCAGCGGAACGTCCGTACACCAACCAATACAACAATCCGACCATTACTCCGCCACCAACGATATTACCTAAGGTGGCGGGTATCAGGTTGCTCACAATGAACTCGCTCCAGCTGACCGGCGATCCGTAAAAAATGGCGGTAGGAATAAAATACATATTGGCCACCGAGTGTTCGTAACCCATAGTTACAAACGCCATCACAGGAAACCAGATGGCAGTTATCTTACCGGCTACATCTTTGGCAGCAAACGACAACCACATGGCCAGTGCCACCAGCCAGTTGGCTCCGATACCTTTCAGAAAGGTCTTGTAAAACGGATTCCCGGTTTTTGAATCGGCAATATTTAAAATGCTGTCGTGCCAGGGAGCATTGTCGAATAAACCGGCAAGATAGGTCATAAAATAGGCCACAAAGAGTGCGCCTATAAAGTTTCCGAAATACACCAAGGTCCAGTTGCGCAACAACTGCGATACACGCAGGCGCCCCGACAGCACAGGAGGTATGAAATAAGCGGTATTACCGGTAAACAAGTCGGCCCCGGCAATCGAACACATGATAAGCCCTATAGGGAACACGGCGCCCATCATGAATTTCTGCAGTCCGGGATTTCCGGCTGCAATGCCGGGTACTCCACCTCCAACCATAACGGCCAATAAACTTCCCAATGCAATATAAGCTCCGGCCAAAAACGCCAGCACCATTGTTTTCGACACAGAGGTGTCCGATCGTGTAATCGCTCCTTCGGTAGCTTTCGCAACCAATTCCTTTGGCAACAAATAACCCATTTTCAACTGGTTAATTAATTATCGTCTCTTTTCCGTAACTCTTGAGGATAGTTTCGGCACGATGCAGCTGTTCGGGCGTGTTCATCTCCACATCTTCCAGCTGGTACTCCCAACCCAGTGCATCGTACTTGTGTTTGCCCAGCTTATGATAAGGCTGGATTTCGATCTTTTGAACATTGCTCATCGACTCGATGAAATGCCCCAGTTTATGCAGGTGTTCTTCCTTGTCGGAATAACCCGGCACCAACACATACCTGATCCAGGCCGGCTTGTTGATGCTGTGAAGGAAGGAAGCAAAACGAAGGGTAAGCTGGTTTTTAACCGCAGTGAGTTCCTGATGCGCCTTTTCGTCCATCTGTTTGATGTCGAGCAAAACCAGATCGGTATACTCCATCAATTCCTTCACGGCCGGCGTCAACACACTTCCGTTGGTATCGATACAGGTATTGAAACCGTCTTCTTTCAGCGCCTTAAACACCGGAATGAGCTCACGGGCCTGCAACAGCGGCTCGCCTCCCGACACCGTAATACCTCCTTTTTTGCCGAAATAGGGACGTTGATTACGCGCCATCTGCAAAATCTCATCTACCGAAAGAGGTTTTGCCACCTTCATCTCGATAGTATCGGGATTGGCACAATACAGGCACTTGAAATTGCAACCCTGCAGAAATAAAACAAGGCGAACGCCCGGCCCATCGAAGGTGCCGAGCGATTCTACCGAATGTACGTTGAGCATTGTGTTCGTTTTTTACAAAAGAAGTACCTGCAGGCGCTATGGCTAACCCCTGCAGGATGATTTCTTATAATGTTTCGAAGAAACTACGCGAAATTACTTCGAGCTGCTGGGCACGGGTAAGGCGAACAAAGTTCACGGCATAACCCGAAACACGGATGGTGAGCTGTGGGTAATTCTCCGGATGTTCCATTGCATCTTCTAACATCTCACGGTTCAAAACGTTCACGTTCAGGTGATGCGCATCTTTCATAAAATAACCGTCGATAATCGAAACCAGATTTTCCTGACGCTGCAGGTCGGTGGGACCGAGCGATTTGGGTACTATCGAGAAGGTATTCGAGATTCCATCGAGCGCGTTCGTATAGTCGAGTTTAGAGACCGAACTAAGTGATGCAATGGCACCGGAGTGGTCGCGTCCGTGCATCGGGTTGGCTCCCGGTGCGAAAGGCACGCCATGCGCGCGCCCGTCGGGAGTAGCACCGGTTTTCTTTCCATATACCACGTTCGAAGTGATGGTCAGAATCGACATCGTAGGCTCCGCATTCTTATACGTAGGCAACTGCGCCAGCAACTGGTTGAAATACGAGGGAATTTCTACCGCGAATTGATCCACACGGTCGTCGTCGTTTCCATAGAAGGGGAATTCGCCTTCGATTTTGAAGTCAACGGTGATTCCCTGTTCATTGCGTACCGGAGTTACTTTGGCGTATTTGATTGCCGAAAGCGAGTCGGCCACGATGCTCAGTCCGGCAACCCCATAAGCCAGGTTAATCTTCGGATTGGTATCGATGAGCGACATCTGCGCTTTTTCGTAGTAATATTTATCGTGCATGAAATGGATGATATTCATCGTTTCGTTGTACACGCGGGCCACTTCCTTCATCGTGTAGCGGAACGCTTCCATCACTTCATCGATATCGAGCACCTCCTGTGATTTCAGTTGGGGAACACCGGTAATTACCTGTTTGCCGGTAAGCTCGCAACGGCCTTCGTTGAGGGCCAGCAGCAAGGTTTTGGCCAGGTTGGTACGGGCACCGAAGAATTGAATCTGCTTGCCGATTTCCTGGAACGATACGCAGCAGGCAATGCCGTAGTCGTCGCTGCAACGGGTTTCCTGCATCAGATCGTCGTTTTCGTACTGAATCGACGAGGTATCGATCGATACTTTCGCGCAGAATTTTTTGAAATTTTCGGGCAGGTGTTCCGACCAGAGAACGGTCATATTCGGCTCAGGCGATGGACCGAGGTTGTATAAAGTCTGCAGGAAACGGAACGAGGTTTTGGTCACTTTATGACGGCCATCGGCCATCAATCCGCCAATCGACTCGGTTACCCAGGTAGGGTCGCCCGCAAAAATCTCGTTATAGGCCTCCATACGCAGGTGACGCACCATACGCAGTTTCATCACAAACTGGTCGATCATCTCCTGAGCATATTCTTCCGAAATTTTACCTTCGGCAATATCTTTTTCGATGTATATATCGAGGAACGACGACACATTACCCAGCGACATGGCCGCCCCATCCTGCTCCTTCACGGCAGCCAGGTAGCCCATGTACACCCATTGAATAGCCTCCTGAGCCGTTTCGGCCGGACGCGACAAATCGAAACCATAGGATTTCCCCATCTCGATCATATCGTAAAGAGCTTTAATCTGCTCCGATACTTCTTCCCGCAGGCGAATACGGGCATCGGTCATCGGACCTGTCAGATTTTCGAGATCCGCCTTTTTAAATTCTATCAGTTTAGCGATACCATACAGGGCCACACGACGGTAATCGCCGATGATACGGCCACGAGCATAATTATCGGGCAAACCGGTCAGGATTCCCAACGAGCGATAAGTCCGGATTTCGTTGGTATACACATCAAAAACACCATCGTTGTGCGTTTTCACGTATTTGGTGAATGTTTCTTTAACCTGCGGATCCACTTCCACACCTTGTTCCGAGCAGGCTTTATCCACCACTGCAAATCCACCATAAGGCTTCATGGCACGTTTGAGCAACATATCGGTTTGCAAACCCACGATTAATTCCTTTTGCCGGTCGATATAACCCGGGGCATGCGAAGTAATGGTCGAAACTGTTTTGTTGTCGATTGCACGTACTCCGTTGTTTTTACGTTCTTCCTGAATAGCATCTTTACAGATTTGCCAAAGATCGTTGGTACGTTGAGTAGGTCCGCAAAGGAACGAATCGTCGCCATCGTAAGGAGACACATTTTTTAACACAAAATCACGAACGTCGACTGCGACATTCCAATTACCTGGTTTAAAGCTCATAAATTAGTGATGAGTGATGAGTTATTAGAGTTTTAGTTTAATTCAACATATTAGTTTCGCGAATTCGGGTGCAAAAATACAAAAAATATGTTTTATAGCATAATTTATTGGAGAAATTTTTCACTAATGTGTAATCCCGACATTGCATTCTAAATATATACTATCTATTTGTGGTATTTTATTGCGCTTATTTAGAATGTTAAAATGAGTCAAAACAAAGAAATTACAGAGCAGACAGCCAGCATCGGCCGGGCAAGGAAACCCCACACGACACGAAATCCGACCCACAATCCGTCATCCTGATTTTTGGCGCTCGAAAAAATTATTTCAAAAACATTGTGAATTCCAAAAAATAAACTACTTTTGCAAACCGAAACGCAAAACGTTTCCATGCCCAGATGGCGGAATTGGTAGACGCGCTGGTCTCAAACACCAGTGGATTCACTTCCATGCCGGTTCGATCCCGGCTCTGGGTACAATAAAAAACGCTAACATACTAAAATTCAGTAGTTAGCGTTTTTTTATTCCCATTTTTTGTCCACCAAATGTCCACCAAATGTTTTTTAACGATTAAACGGTATTTCAAAGACAGCCAAAATAACCCACGTTTTTAGTTCTTCGAAGATATTAAAAATTTTCCATGCACACAATATATTGCTCAAACATAAATTTTTTGTACTATTGTTGAGTGCGTCTTAAAAAACACACAAATAATAGTTAATAAAATAAACCACATTACTAATGGGTGGCTGTGAAGTTACCCATTGTTTTTATGCCTTAATACAAATAAAGATGAATCGTATCGTTGTCTCTATTCTTTTACACGAAATAACCGAAAGCAAATACAAGAATTCGATTGTGTCTGTTAATAGAGCCACCCAACCTTTCTCTAAAAGATAATCGTATGATTCCTTTAAATACGGATCACCTAACAAATACACCCCGGTTTCGATTTTGGATGCAACACTTATCAGGCTTTCATTCTTGGTTAGCTTGTCAAGCATTCCAGCAATTTTAGTTCTGGTATTATCGTCCAACTCACATATGTCCTCGATTTCTAAATAATCATAATAGTTTGGTAACATAGTATTTTTTGACAAACATACAAAAAGGTTTGGGTCAAAACGTAAATTTCTGAATTTGGCGAATAATTTATACGATTTGAATTGTTTTAATTTCTCATATTTGTATATTTGCATTATTTAGTATTTAGTTTAATGGATATTGCAAAAACAAAATAAACTATATGAAACAATTTCTATTTTTTCTGACAACCATACTTTTAATGAGTTGCTCAGTAAAGCATATTTACACGGCAACTTCACAAGTTTTAGATTACGAGAAATACAGCAAACAAGGATTTTTTATTACTGAGTCGAATTCAGTTAGTTTCGACTATACCCCTATTGGAAGTGTTGTAGTTCGTGTATTCTCGGGTTATGCAAATGAAGGTACTGAATATGTAAAGAAATTCAAATCCAATGGCACATATACAGAAATCCCTAAAATTAGAAAGGGCAAATGGAAAGATTGTGATTTAAATGATGCCTTTGCTCAACTTCACAAAGAAGCAATCTCAAAAGGTGCGAATGGAGTAATAAACTTAAAATATGAATTCATTTCTTCTTTCACAGATAACACACCGAACAGGTGGATTGTTACTGGTCAATTAATCAGGAAATAAATATAACAGCCATACTGTAATATTTATGCTTTAATAAAGAATAAAAAACTGCAAACTAAAAAAAGTGCCATAAAAAATATAAATCAACAAATTCTATCTAATGTCCCTAAACTCAAAAAATATAATTAGCATATTATCTTTACCTCGTTGTGGAAAAGTTTCAACATTTAAAATTGCGGAATATGCATTTCATAATAAAATCACGATTGATAAACTTGATGACACCAAAAATCTCATAGAAGAATGCAAGCAGAAAAAGATTATTTCAAGTCTACCAGAGTATTCCATTGCTGATTTACAGTATAGTCAAGATAAAGCTGATGCCATAATTGAAAAATCAATAAACTCTGGAATCGGGATGTCAAATATATTTGAATCAACATTTCCTGATAATCTAAGAAATATAATCGACCAAAATGGAAAAAATGTATCTCCAATACTAATTTATTATAAAGGAGATATCACTAAAACTAAGCTACCATCAGTAGCAATAATTGGCACGAGAGAGCCTACAGTTGAAGGTCGAACTGCTGGCGAATATTTTGGAAAACTTTTTGCAGAAAATGGTTTTAATATTGTTAGCGGTTTGGCTATTGGTTGTGATACCGCCGGTCATAAAGGTGCTATTATGGCGAAAGGCATAACGACAGCATTTCTTGCTCATGGCTTAGACAAAATTTATCCTAAAGAAAATACTGCACTTGCTTCATCAATAATAGAATCAGGTGGGATCCTTATTTCTGAATATCCTATAGGATCTGATTTAAGTAGATTTACATTAGTTGAAAGAGATAGGCTTCAAGCTGGTTTAGCACTTGCAACAATAGTAATTCAGACTGGAATTAATGGTGGAACAATGCACGCAGCTAACGCTACTCTAGTCAATCAAAAGCCACTTTATGTTGTAGAATATAAATCCTCAGACGTCATGAATCACAATAAAGTACAAGGCAATTCTTTTTTATTAACTAAAGGAGCAAGGGTCATTAATACTAATAATGCACTTTCGATTATGAAAAGTATTATCTCTGAAAAAAGAACATCTAATAATCAACAAATTCTTTTTTAATTAAACAACAATGAAAAGCATAATCTTTGACCTAGACCAAACCCTAGTTGATTCATCTATTTCAAGTCAAGAAAGGAAAAACAGGAACTGGAGTAATGTTTATTCCATGATTCCGAATTTCATACTATATGATGGGTGTAGAGAAGTTTTTAAGTTTATTAATGAGCACAGAATTAAAGTTGCACTAGTAAGTACTGCACCAAATGTATATGCAACAAAAGTTGCAGCATATTATCAAATACCACAAAATGTTATCATTGGATACCATGATGCTAAACCTATCAAACCCCATCCTGCATCATTTTTTAAGGCAATTGAATTACTAGGAGAAACGCCAGAAAACATTATCTCTTTTGGTGACAGACTGATTGATATTCAAGCCGCACAAGCAGCAAATGTTATAAGTGTTGCTTGTTTATGGGGCAGTCAGGAAGTTTTCCAGCTTAATCAGTCAAATGCTGATTTTATAATCTCAAAACCCATTGAAATGATAACTCTATTACAAAGCCATTAATACATTGTCATTTACCTAATGATGTTGTTGTTAAAATTATAGGTTTGTGTGATTAAAATAATCAATAACTAATGACATTGCTTTTAACCTTTACAGAAAGAATTTTAACGAATATAGAAAAGCTCACTTCCAGTATTGTATTATTGGAAGGAAACCAAGCATTATACAATTTTCTGCTCTACTTTTTGGGCTTTTTAATTTCAGCAGCTTTATCGTTTCCATTCTACATACGGGGGAGAATTTCCTTTGGTAGATTCTCTATATTATCGATTATATTCTTATTTTCATACATACCATTTGTTTCTGAAAATCTTAATCAGGTTGCCTTTGGATTTTTTTTAATTGGAGGTTTCTTTATCACAGATTATTCAATAGTTTATAAATCAAAAAACATCTTTTTTAAGTTCATTTTTTTAATCGAAATTTCCGTTGTATTATTATTGTTTTTATATAACATCAAGCTTCAAAATAATCCTGAGATTCGTTTAGAAGCTGTTTATAATGAAGAAATATTCCGTAAATTTTTATGGTATAAGATTAATCTAATCTTATTACATTTAGTTTTATCGTTTATAATTAATACGATAAACATTATTTTTAATGGTTTCCCAATTAAAGAGGAAGACGGCAACATTTTCTGGCAGAAAACTATTAGAAAAGTTCTTTCATATATCTTTCTCAATGAAAAAAAAATCAAGCTACAATTTGAAGAATTGTCACAATCCTATACATTAGGCATACAAGATGAGCTCAGAAATTTCCATACGGAATTTGGGCCTCAAAGTTTAGATGCCTTTGCGATGAAGGTATTCCTTGAAAATAGAAAGGAAATTGTAGCTCAACACAATAACCATACGTTTCAAATTAATAGAATCGAAACGAGAAACAAAGCTAGAGAACTTGCTGACAAAAACCATGAAGGATTTAAATACTTTATTGAAAAGTATTTTAAGAAAAGCAGCTTTAACCAATTACACGAAGGAGAACTTGACGAACTATATGAAAACAAAAACGAAGTAATAAAATTAGACCAAGAAATTAAGGATAAAAGAGCAAATGAACAGATTCGGCTTGCACACGAACGCATTGAACGAGAAAGACTTATACAGCAAAAGCTAGAACGAGAAAGACTGGAAAAACAAAGACTGGAAAAAGTAAAGCTTGAGGAAGAACGCTTAGCTAAAGTAAAACTTGAGGAAGCAAGAAAAAATCTAAGAGAAAGTATTGAATATCAAAATGAAATTCGCAAGAATCAAGAACAAGAAAGATTAAATAGTGAGTTACTTGAGAAACAACGATTAGAGAATGAAAAGACACAACGAGAACTTGCTGAAAAGAGAAGGATTGAGCAAGAACGAATTGAGCGACAACGAATTGAGCAGAGAAGACAAGAGCAAGAAAGGATTGAACGACAACGAATTGAGCAGAGAAGACTCGAGCAAGAAAGGATTGAACAGGAAAAACTAGAAGTCTTTTACAGTATAAAAAGAAAAGTTTCTGGTTTTGAATCTCTAACTTATAGTTCAACAAATCCAGTTAAGTTTTTTTACTTTTAAAAGGTATTATCCCACTTCGATTACTGAAGTATCTCAATCTGATTGGGAAACAAGAAATCTTATTTGGGATTTTAAAGACGGTAAGACTCATAGTACAAATCAGGTTTGTAATATGATTTCTAATAAACTTAACGAGTTGTTTAGTGCAAAAGAATTAAGTAAACTAACTTTTATATGTGCTCCTGCATCAACAATGGTTAAAAATGAAAAACGTTTTAAGTCATTTGCCGAATGTGTTTGCAGCAATACAGGTATGGAAAACGGGTATGGCAGCGTTACAGTTAAGCAAGATCGTGAAGCTTCTCATAATTCAAAACAATCATCGAACCCAATTGAATACTTGAATTTTAAGTCAAATTATTTCACAAACAGAAAAATTATTATTTTTGATGATGTAGTTACAAGAGGAAGGACAATGTGCTTACTGTCACAAAAATTAGAGTCATTAGGTGCTGAAACAATATGTGTTATCTCAATTGGCAGAACAACGCATAAATAACTAATTATTCTGAACTAGAATGAGCTGTTGGAAAAGCACAATATTTCAATTTATATTCTGGCAAACTGAGCCATTTGATAAAGAAAAAATTACGTTTACCAGAAAGATTGAAAATTGAAAGCTAAATTATATATTTAGGATTTTGTTATATTTAGCATATTGAAAATTACATTATGAAAAAAGCAATTCAACTTATTGGGATTTTGACAATTATCATCACCGCTTCATGTACTAATTCCAACAATAGTACAACTATTACCAATAATACAACTACCGTTAAAGAATTGGATGTTGAAAGCGATAATCTAACTGAAAACTCTATGTCAAACCATGGAAACTCAGAAGACAACCCGTGTTTAGATATAGTAGTAAAAATTTTAACTACCTCACCTGCTTATCTGGAAATGACAGAAGGTCTTTATGAGGCTGTCATTAAAAATGGAGGAACTTCTTTTGGAATTACAGTAGAGGGTAGCCCAAATCCTAAAAAAGATAATGCAATGGAATACTCTGAAAATTATGATTTTAATTTACACGAAACATATCCTGATCATTCACCTGTAATTGCAAGATTTACATTCAAGACATCAGACAAGAAATTATATAAGTATGATATGGCGGAAAATAAATTTGTTTCGATTGAATTTGAAAGGAAGTTACTCGTGAAATTTGATGAAATGTGTAAATAGGGCTCATTTGAATAAACATAATATTGAATCGGCAATCTAGGTAATAAAAGTTGAATATCAACGTGTTTGCTCAAAACCATTTATCCGCAATTACAAAAACTCTAATCGTTCACTCTATGAATCACTACGACACTTACAACAGAGAAGAACGAGCCATCTGCGCTCATCTATTCCGGCTGCTGCATGAAAAACTCCATCTAAAAGAAAAGAGTACACTGGGGCAATTTCTGAGCCTACTCTCAAAAGCAAAATTGGAATACTCCAACGTCATACCGGATTTCAGTTCGTTGAAATACCAGAACGTTGCAATTTACTGCGAGGCTGCAATTATCAGAGATAAGTATTACAACTCCAAACCGGATGTAAACGACTTTATGGATAAACTCACTAAGTTATTGATGAAACAAGAGGAGGTGGTAGAATGCACTTTATACTCACAACTACCATCAGCATTAAACGATATCCGCTCTACTCATCCAAAGCAAATCCGGCAGAAAGCAGATGAAAAGTGTATTTCTCTAACGGAGGGTGAGAAGAAAGTCTATGGAGCTATGCAGGGTATGTTTAACGCAAAGCCGGACTTAGTAATTACGATCGATAACCTACTGCTGGTATGCGAAGCAAAATTCACTGAGAAATTTGATAAAGAACAGATTATCAGGACTGAAAAAATCGTTCAGGTTTGGGCTGAATTACTTTACGAGGATTTAGGATTTACTGAAAAGCCAATATACACTGTATTTAAACTGGGAGCTGCTAATTCCAATCCGGATATAAGTTGGGAGGAAGTTTCGAAAATTGCTGAGAATACTTACCATGAAGATGACAGGACGAGGGTGGCGATAAAATCGGGAACTAAGATTTTACAAACCTAACCCGACTAGATTACACCGGAACAGTGGGCAACACACCCCAACGTACAATGGTGGGAAAACAATAGAGCTAGTAGTGAGTATATCAAAAACTCTCGACCAGTAACTCCTGAGGAGGCATTAGCTCATTTTAAAAGACATAGGAAATCACCAAACTGGAAGTAGTGATAACCGATTATTGAATACATATATTTCAAAGACACATTAACAAAGCAATTTATGACAGCACAAATGGGAGAAGTACTTCTCTACAACGGGAAAAAATACCACATGACATCGTTACCTTTCAGCGACTATTTAGATACCCGTAAAGATATTATTCTATTTCAATACCACACAGCTAACTATAGAGGATATTTTGGTAAGTGGGAAGTAAGAGACAACAAGCTTTATCTGATTGATTTAGATGCTAATGTAGCCGGAACAAAGGGCGTTGAACTTGATTACTTTTTCCCGGGTCAATCCGAAGTGTTTGCTGAATGGTTTTCTGGTGAAGTCGAATTGGAGCTTGGAGAAATACTAGAATATGTCCATGCTGGATTTGGTTCTGTCTTTGAAAAAGAAATCCACTTGTTTTTTGAAAATGGCATATTGATTAGTGAAAGCGAAGTTGATAATCGGGAGAAATACCAAAAACCTATTAAACCATTGAAGTTGTGGTGGTTACAAATAGTAGAAAAATTTAAACGTAAAAAAAACAGTATATTATTCTAAAATAAAAATCTCAATACACATTCTGATGAAAACAAATGAAACATATTATTCTGACAAATTGAAAGCCATTATTAATGAAACATTTAATTATGGTTATAATTTCAAAGACACTTGGGTTGTTGATAAAGACAAAGCACTATCGACTGCAAAAAAGCATCTAAGCTTTACGAATGATATTGAAAAACACATATATAATACAATCAAAGCAATTTTAAACGACCCACGTTATATGACTATTAGTTTTGAAAACAAAGCTTCTTACATTCAATTTGTTGATGACATTTGTTATTCGTTTATTAATTCCACAATGAAAAAGTATAAACAAGCCAATTATATGTACCGCCATTTCCCTGTGAAGCTAAATTTCATTTTAAAGTTGGAACAAGTTTCTGTAATGAATAAAAGCCATTTAGAAAAAGCATATGAATATGCAGATATTTTTTTTATAAAAAACATCACATTGACTTTAGATAATGATTACCTTAATCTTCATAAAAATATTTACAAAAAAGCTTTAACGTCATCATTTGAAAATGGAATTCGACCAAAAGATTTTTGGATTAAATTACGGTTCAACATATTCAAAACATATGAAATTGAGTTACTTTCACGTGATTAACTTTAATCTTTTTTGATTATATACAATATACTCCTTTTATGGTTCAATTGGTAGAATAATTATCAATTGGACCAAATTCATCCTCATATTCTTTAACCATTTTATCCACATATGCTAAAGATTCTTCGTATGTCATAGTCGATTTTGATTCATCTAAGTCATCATCCCAATCTAACCAGCTTGAAACCCAATAATTGGTGGATGAAACAACTTCAACTTTATCTATACTCCAATGATTATCATGCCTTTCATAATTCAAAACCCATTTTATGCTAGGCCCATTATAACAAGATGATATGAAACCAATCTCATATGCATTTCCGGTGTAAATATGTTTCTTAGCGTTTAATGCATCTATTAACTTGTGCGCAACATATTCAGCACATTCGTGATTTACATGCCCGAAATAAAAAAGATGAAATGCACACATTTCTTCCAACGCAGAAAATGCATCCTCAAAAGAATAGTATGTTTTTGTAAGTCGGTCATCTATAGCGTACGTTTTGTGTTCAATATCATATTCTAAGTCACTAATAAAATAGCAGACTATTGAGTTTCTACAAAAAGCTATTATACGATATTTAATTTTACCCCTAGAAATCAGAAGCATACCAATTGTATTGCCGCTATTACGTTGGAGAAATAATATAGCTGAAGGAGTTAGTTCAACTTTTTTCATTGTTCTGATTATCTTTATTCCACTATTGTAAATGAAGGTTTAAAACACAAATTCAACGTTACCATGTCCCGAAACCAACTCTCATTTCGTAAGTTTTAGGGTTGATGGTTATGTTTAAATATTCTTCAGGTTGTTCCCGAAGATATGAAAAAGAGTAGTTGCCGTATTGATCTATTTGCCAGAACCGAGTCGAAACGCCTTTTTCCTTAGGATTATTGTAAACTGAATCGTTAATCAACTGCTCGATTTCTTTAAAAAACTCATCGCATTGTGAAGGTTTTAATTGGGCCGTGTAAGACATACTGTGGTCACCAAAAATGGAGTTTAGCGAGTTTTCCTGAAGTAAGGATGACAGAAACTTGAAATTATTTCTGCTGTAAGAAGGAAAATCAATTTCAGTTTTTTTCTCAATCGTCCATTTACTCCCCCTTAGTGCATCACTTGTCAATACGGATATGTAAACCAACGAAGAAAAAATTGTTATGACCACTAATGGTGATAAAAAGAACAGCAGTCTACGCATTGACTTCCGGACTGGATACCAAAGTTTCGACAACAAGAAAAACACAGGTGGAAAAACCAGCCAAAATAATGACAGGGTTAATACTTTCAGCAGTTGAATGAATTTTGTCAGCATAATGCGTTTAATTTCTGAGAGTAAATTCTAATTTGCAGCTTAATAGGTTGTTTCAGTATCATTATCTCGAGTTTCATTTCAACCCCAAGCAATACTCCTTATACTTCATAGCCTGCTCAACAGTCAAGCCAAAATTGGTACAATGTCTGGCAAAATCCGGTTCGGTATCATTCGCTTTCCATAAGCACCAAAGAGATATGCAGCGATGAATGATGTCGGTTTCTTCATCGACTTCAAATTCGGAATGCATTTCTGATGTGAGTTCGTCTTCCATGGTAGTAGGGTTTATACTATTGGCAAATGTACAAAAATGTTTAGTCAACTGGTACAAGCAACCGGAATTATTTGTAATTTTGAGGAGTTAATATAAAATAAAAATGGCATGTTACCTCTAAATTACTCCAAAATTAGTGTAGAGGAATTTGAGAAGTATTGACAGTAAATTAGGGGAAGATGCAAAAAAAGACACAGTGGACAATTTGCGACATAAAGACATAATTGTAAAATAAAATATGCCAACGCACAAAACAGGTACATTTACTAGCACCAATACAACTTCTGACGCTTCGCAATCAAAAGAGCTTGTTTTTCCATCCACATAGTTGTAAATTGACGTGACTTTATTATATTTGCTAAAATTGGACAAGTCACAAATAAATCTGGCTGTCGGGCTCTTACCGGCTCGTTTACTGTAACTACTATGACCTCGGCTGACTTCTCGGTACATGCTTTCGCTTCCCGAGACCTCCCCTGGTAAGAGCTTTTTCCTTTATCCAATCACTGCGGCATCTACATACTTGTCCACAAATTACCATTTTGGGCGTTACAAGGGTGTGGTTGCTTACCCAAAACAAATATGCCTCATATGCCGTTCCTGTTCGTCAGTACCGGATTTTGCAGTCTCGCTTCCTTCAGTGCATACCTCACGGTATACCACCTTGCGACTTGCTAATACTTAGGGCTACCAACCCACGTATAAGGGACTTTCACCCTCTGGAAAAAAACACCTGCTGAAAGCATTATTTAACCAAAAATAGTTGTATTTTTGCAATTTCTCACTTGCTTTGCAGCAGGTGCGCACTGCTCATGCAGGGCGCACACACGCACTAAGCGCAACCCTGTCGGGTGTGCCGCTTAGCGCTCCTCGTTACCGCCAAGTGTAAAAAAAGACAACGTGAACAATAAAATGACAACGAATAATTGATGCAACAAGCAGAGATAGACATATTAGAAAACGACATACTTGAAAAGTATCCTGAGGTGCTTGACATCTTATTGCGTGACCATACAACACAACTAAATATTTTTTGGGCGACAGATAATTATCAAGAGCTTGGTAATGAATATCAATTTGATTCTCAAATAAAGACAACATCAATAACAGGCGACAATGGACATATCATTATGCCAAGAGTAAAAAAGGACAAAGACTTGCAACAATCTAGAGTGCGAGAAATGGCTGAAGTTTTTACACCATCTTGGATATGTAACGCTCAAAATAATCTTATTGATAATGCTTGGTTTCAAAATGATAATGTTTTCAACACGGAATCACTATTGCCTGATGGAACGCAAAAATGGGAAGTAAATCGAAACAAAATAAATTTTCCAGAGGGTAAGTCATGGAAACATTACATAAGAGACACACGACTTGAAATGGCTTGTGGTGAAGCTCCATATATTACAAGTAGGTATGACACGACAACGGGTGAATTTATCCCAATAGAAAACCGTATTGGCTTATTAGACAGAAAATTAAGAGTAATCAATGAAAATGTAGATGACTCTGGTGAATGGCTGGAAGCAGCACAAACTGCATATAAAAATATTTATGCTTTTGAATGGCAAGGCGATAGTTTACTTCTTGCAAGGGAAGCAATGATAATCACTTTTATTGAAAACTATTATTTCAAATTTGGAAAAGAACCTCTACTTAAATCAATTCAATACATCGCTTACATTATTTCATGGAACGTATGGCAAATGGATGGCTTAAAAGGAGTTATTCCTATGAGTTGTGGTGCAAAAAAAACAGAAACAACGACCTTGTTTGGTGATGTAGAAGTAAAAATAGAGGAATGTGAAGGGTGCATGAAAGACAACATCAAAAAACACAACGGAATTTATTGCCTAATTAAAGATTGGGGAAACAAAGACCCTGAAACAGGACGAAAAGGCAGGAAAATAAAATTTATCGACCTGCTCAAAAAATAGATACGATATGAAATTTACGTCATCGCTTAAATTAAAACTGATTTATGTTTTTCGCATCAACGAAAAGACACATGAAGGATGCTTGAAAATTGGTGAAGCCACTTCCGACAATGAGGATATTTGGGGTTTGGAACCCAATAGTAAGGCTCTTAATGAAGCTGCCAAGAAAAGAATAAATCAATATACTCAAACCGCAGGTATTAGATATGACTTGCTTTACACAGAAGTAACTGTTTACAATGATAAAGGCACACTTAAGTCATTCACAGACCATGAAGTGCGAAATGTTTTAACTCGTTCTGGTCTTAAAAAGAAAGTATTTGATACAAAAAACAACGCAAACGAATGGTTTATAACCGACCTTGAAACGGTCAAAAAGGCAATTAAAGCAGTAAAAGAAGGTCGAGAGTCAATAGGTCAAAACGAAATAACAACAGATAAAAGTCCGATAGCATTTAGACCCGAACAGCAAGAAGCAATTGATAAAACCAAGAAGCAATTCAAAAAAGGAAACGAAATGCTTTGGTTTGCAAAAATGCGTTTTGGTAAGACCCTATCAGCTCTACAAGTTGTAAAGGATATGGACTTTAATCGGACAATAATTTTAACCCACCGCCCTGTTGTAGATGCTGGATGGTTTGAAGATTTTGGAAAGATATTTTACGATAAACCAAATTTCTATTATGGCTCAAAGAAAAACGGAGACTTAATTCAAACTTTAGAAAAGCAACAAAGGAAAGAGAACTCTAAGTACATCTACTTTGCTTCTATGCAAGACTTGAGAGGTTCTTCACAAGTTGGTGGGAATTTTAATAAAAACGATGAGATATTTAGTTCTAATTGGGATTTTATTATCGTTGACGAAGCACATGAAGGTACACAGACTGAGTTGGGTAAAAATGTAATGCGTGAATTAGTTAAACCCTTAACGAAAGTTTTGCACCTGTCGGGTACACCTTTTAATCTATTGGACAATTACCAAGAAGATGAAATCTATACTTGGGATTATGTGATGGAACAAAAAGCCAAAAAGGAATGGGACGAAATTCATTTTGGCGACCCCAACCCTTATGCATCACTTCCTCGATTGAACATATTTACCTATGATTTAGGTAAGTTGCTCAACTCTTTTGTTGACGAAGATGTAGCGTTCAACTTCCGAGAGTTTTTTAGGGTAAATAAAGAGGGTGACTTTTTGCACGAAAAAGATGTTCGTTCATTTTTAAACCTGATTTGCAAAGAGGATAAAGACAGTAACTACCCCTATTCCACTAAAGAATACAGAGACAATTTCCGCCATTCATTGTGGATGGTTCCAGGAGTAAAAGAAGCAAGAGCTTTGAGTGCCCAGTTGCAAGCACATCCTGTTTTTGGTCAATTCAAAATTGTGAATGTAGCTGGTGATGGCGATGAAGAAGAAGCAAACGAAGAAGCATTGAAAAAAGTAAAAAATGCAATTAGCAACAAGCCACAAGAAACCTATACCATTACACTTTCATGCGGTAGATTGACAACTGGGGTTTCTGTTCCAGCGTGGACGGCTGTTTTTATGCTTTCAGGTTCTTTCAATACTTCCGCTTCAAGTTATATGCAAACTATTTTTAGGGTACAAACACCTGCAACAATAAATGGCAAGATAAAAGAAGAGTGTTTTGTTTTTGATTTTGCACCCGACAGAACTTTAAAAGTGATTGCTGAAACAGCTAAGATTTCTTCAAAGGCAGGTAAAACTTCTAGTGGCGACCGTGAAACGATGGGTGAATTTTTGAATTTCTGCCCAATAATTTCAGTTGATGGCTCTCGTATGGCATCATACAACGTTGAAGGAATGCTTGAGCAACTCAAAAGAGTGTATGTTGAAAGAGTGGTTAGAAATGGTTTTGAAGATGGTTATTTATACAACAACGACCAATTGATGAAACTCAATGATGTTGAGTTGAAAGACTTTGAAAAATTAAAAGGAATCATTGGAAGCACGAAAGCCATGCCCAAAAGTGGCGATATAGACATCAATAAACAAGGGTTTACAGATGAGGAATATGAGCAACTGGAGGGAGCGGAAAAGAAAAACAGAGCCAAAAAAGAATTAACTGAGGAGGAGAAACGCTTATTAAAGGAAAAAGAAGAAAAACGAAAAGTTCGTGATACTGCTGTTTCTATTTTGAGGGGTATATCCATCCGTATGCCTTTATTAATCTATGGTGCAGAGGTAAAAGATGAAGACAAACAAATAAACATAGACAACTTCTCACAACTCATTGACGACAAATCTTGGGAAGAGTTTATGCCCAAAGGTGTTACCAAAGATGTGTTTGAAAACTTCAAGAAGTATTACGAACCTGATGTGTTTAGAGCAGCGGGAAAACGAATACGTGCTATGGCTCGTGCTGCCGACCATTTGAGTATTGAAGAGAGAATTGCTCGTATCACCACCATATTCAGCACTTTTAGAAATCCCGATAAAGAAACAGTTTTAACCCCTTGGCGAGTTGTAAATATGCACATGGGTGACTGTTTGGGTGGTTATGTGTTTTTTGATGACAATATGGAAAACACGATTGAACAGCCACGATATGTAAATCATGGAGATGTAACAGAAGATGTGTTTGCCGAAAATGCTAAAATTTTAGAAATAAACTCCAAATCTGGTTTATATCCGCTCTATATGGCTTATGGTATATACAGACGAAAATTAGATACTAAATATCCGAAGAAAGATGAATTACCAACCATAGATGAACAACAAAAAATTTGGGACAATGTAATAGCCGACAATATTTTTGTATTGTGCAAAACACCAATGGCAAAAAGCATTACCAAAAGAACGTTGGCTGGCTTCAGAGAGGCAAAAGTAAATACACGCTATTTTGAAGATTTGGTAAACCAAATTACACACAAGCAACAAAACTTTCTCGACAAAGTAAAACAAGGTAAAACGTATTGGAAATCAAATAATTCAAACGATATGAAATTTAACGCAATAGTAGGCAATCCGCCTTATCAGGATACTGGAGGTGCAGGTGGAAATAATGATGCACCAATATTTCAACATTTTTGTAGGATAGCAAGTAAAGTCACATCTGGATATGCTTCTTTAGTAATACCATCAAGATGGTTTGCTGCAGGTCGTGAAAACTTATTAGGAGACTTTAGAAAGGAAATGCTTAACAGCGGAAAAGTACAAAAATTAGTTGTGTACAGCGATAGCAGTAAACTTTTTTCAAATGTAGAAATTAAAGGTGGAGTCTGTTACTACTTGGAAAACATTAGTCATAATGATAAATGTAACTATATCCTTCATCGTGATGGTGAAATTCAACAGAGTGAGATAAGCTTAAACAAATTTGACATACTAATAAGAGAACCAAAACTTTCAGCTATAGTAGAAAAGGTAGAAGCAGTTCGAAAATCAAATAAATTAAAAACAGTTGATACTATAATTTCTTCAGATACTCCATTTGGTATTCCTTCAAATCCAAAAGACAGTAAAAAAACACCATTTAGAGTTTTTTCAACTTCTTCAAATGAACATAATACTTTACTTTATCATATTGAAAAAGGGGTTAGAAAAATAGAATATGTTAAACGAACTGAAATTTCCAAAAATAAAAAAGATATAGACAAGTATAAGGTTTTTGTAACAGGTGCAGGTGGTTCTGGTAATGACCCAAAAGTAATGGGTGACCCTGAGTATGCACCTAAAAATTCTGTGTGCTCACAGTCTTATTTATATTCTGCTTTTGAAACAGAAGTAGAAGCTAAAAACTTCATTAAATATATAAAGACTATATTTTTTCGTGTGCTTGTTTCGGCTATTAAAATCACTCAATCGGCACCAAGTCGAGTATATAAATTTGTTCCTCTAGAAATACTAGACAATAAATCAGAAATCGACTGGAGCAAACCCATTCCTGAAATAGACAAGCAGTTATATGATAAATACGGCTTAACCAAAGACGAAATTGGGTTTATTGAAAGTATGATAAAACCGATGGAGTAAAAGGAAATGAAGAACGAAAAGACAAGAACACCAGGCGGTAATCGAGTAGACCGCCCCGCCAGCGTTAACTGACAGGGAGAGCCTCTCACACCACTGTACGTACGGTTCTCGTATACAGCGGTTCGTTAAGAAATGACGCAATTTTGATGTAATAAGAAAACAAAGATTGGTAACCCCGTTTTTGTAGTCGTTCCACCGTGATGGTAGTGCGCAAAATCGGGCTACAGGCTACCGCCCATGTACCCATGCGACTACGACTGAAACTGTAAGCATGTTCTTGGTCAACTCCCAAACGTAGCAGGTTTTTCCGTAAGCCCCCGATAAACTACACTAAACTTTCAAACTTTACTGCCGGAGTTATGCAAACTCCCGCACAAAAACCCATAAATTGTTAGAGTATCGTTGGACTTTGGTTTAAACTCCAGTTATTTGGAAGCAGTTTGCAACTTTTCAGCTGATTTTTGCTAATTTCGGGTCAAAAGTTCATAAATCGCTGGAGTTTCGTTGGAGTTTACTGGAGTTTTTTGGTTTGTTGATTGTTTGTTTGCAAGGCACTACAATATTTGTAGGCCCCCGATAAACTAAACTTTACTGCCGGAGATTCACAATCTCCAAGGCAAAAACCCATAAATCGTTAGAGCATTATTAGAGTATCGTTAGACTTTTGGCTTGTTCAATGTCAATATATGCTTTACGGCCATGCTTTTGCAGTAAGAATAGCAGATGTCCACCGTTTAGTAAAGTGAGTGGCTTCCCTTTTGCAAATTCATAGGAATCGTGACCGTAATCAGCGGTTGTGATAAGGATACCTTTTGTTGCACCTTCGTTTATCACTGTTCCATACAAATCTCTCACTGCTGACACTCCGACGGTATTGGTGTATCTTTTCGCTTGAATGACAATTTTACCCCCTCGAATTGGGTCTGGGTCAAAGGCAATAGCATCAACTCCACCATCTCGACTTGCCTGAGTAACTTTGACTTCTCCACCGTTAACAGAGAACTCCATTTCGAATAATTCTCTTACTAAATGCTCGAAGTCTTCCCAGTTCATGGCTGCTAAATTTGTCCCTTCATTTACCAAAATATCTTTTGATTCAATCAAGCGTTTATCGTTTTTGTCGTAACTGATGATAGGTTGAACCGCAGAATAAGAATGTAAATTTGCAGCACTAACACCTTTTAAGGCTTTGAAACATTGCTTCGGGTCAACATTAGCAAGATTGATTGAGTTGAATACTTGTTTTGTAACGTAAACCGACAGAATGCATTTAGTTTCTGGTTGACCGTTTGTTTTATTGATAGATGAAGTCCAACCATTAAAGGAAATTGCATCTATTGCATCTACAACATCATTGAAAAAAAGTTCGTGTAAACTTCGTAATGTCATTCTATACAACGTATTATCATAGAGCTTATTATGCTGATTTTCTGTAAGATAAATCACTTTCTTTTCATAAGTCCGGGAGTTTTCTTTTACATCCTTGACATTAGGTATTTGTTCAATTGTAGGCAAAAAATACTCAACTATTAAAATTTTAGTTTCTTGTGAATAAACAACGTCAATAGACTTTGAAAACTTAAATGGATATTCAGACTTAACTAATATCAACTTACAATACTTTTCGATGCTTTCAATATCTTTGGATAGATATTTCGATTGAAAGGTATCAATTTTGCTGTTATGTTTTTGCTGAGCCAATTCGAAAGATTCTTTCGCTTTCAACCATTGTTTTTCAGCTTCTTCAATATTTTCCATTTACAAATTATTGAGTTAAGAGTAAATCATTTCAATGTGAGCTACATAACGTAAGAAGAAGAATCACTATGACAATTATTCCAAAAATCCACATTGGAGTAGTGAAAAATATTTGATTGGAATTTTCTGATGAAAGTTGTTTGTTTTGTTTGGCGGCCCTTGCTTTCTCTAGGTTTTTAAGCTTGATGGCTTTTTTGGTAGCCTGTTCTTCACGAAGTCTTTCTAGCGTATCTTCTCTTATTTTTGCTCGTTCATATTCAACACGTGGGTTCTCAATGGTATACTTAGAAGTATCTTTTAAACTATTAATGTCAAATTTTTTGTTCAATCCATCAATTAAAATGTTTTCGACAGAATTCTGGATTTTCAGTAAGTAATGTTCCATAGGTTTAATAGATAATGTTCTAATTGAACATATATGACAATTCTTTAACGGTGTTTACCAATGCTGAAATATCAGTCTCCACAGTCAAATTCTTATATCGTATTCACGGTGAGCACAAAAATACAAAAATCCCCGACTTATACAATCGGAGATTTTATATTTGATTAAATTTTCTTTAGAATTTACTTACAACCCACAATCAGCATCCGAATACGACATGTATTCACAAATTTCATCCGGGCTCATTTCCTCGTAAAGCTCACAATCGGGGCAGATTCTGATTTCAAGAAGCCCCTCTTCAAAAAGGTTTTCTTCTTCATTGGAATGGATGTATAAATCCTTGCAAATATCACAACGTACTTTCATTTTTATGGTGTTTTAATGGATTCAACTGCTTGATTTATATTCGCTTCAAACCGGATAATATGGTTTTCAGTTCCACCACGGAACTCTCGTTGAAGCATATCTTTTGTGGGTTGAGAAAGTCCAGTATAGGCAGACCGAAGTTTGCCTGCCATTCCGGAGATTGATTTTAGTTTGCGAAGGTCTCGTCTGTTTGCTAACATAACTTTGTTTTAATGATTGAGTAGATTCAGCATTTTCAACAGTTCCGGCACTGTGGTTCCGTAGGTTCGCTTTTCATTTTTGACAGCTACTGCCAGTTTCTTTCCCTCTGGGAGAGATTACATATTCGATGCTATAACCGTTGCTGTATAGCATTATTTCAGCTTGTCTTTGTCATGATTACCAGCTCCTCATATTACGTTGATAGTTCAAATTGTTTCTCAGGGCATCTACACAAGCGCTTTTTATTTCCTCATCGAGGATGTCCATTACTGCCTTATAGGTGCCATATCGATTTCCATAGGTTGAGTAACTTATCACCGGGTCGGTTTTGATATACTCCAACACCTCTTCGGTTTTATCTCCGAATAATCCTTTTAGTCCGAAGTTAAACTTAGCAACCTGACCGTATTGGTCAGTAGTGCAGGTTGAGTACATTTCAACCAGCTTTTCTTTGATGAATTCTTTCATAACTGTAATGCTTCAACTACGTTTTCTTTAAGAGTGTTTGGGAAAATCCATCCAGCTCCACAAGTAAGCCGGAAGTTAAACTTGCCACCGAGGGCTTTCAATTTGTCTTTTAAGGGCTTTGTATCGCCGATTACAGCAAAGCTTTTGGGTGAGTATTCTACGACTTGTATTCCTTCAGGAGAAGCAACAGAAGTAAGCTTTTCCGGCATATCGTACTGAAAAGTGAATAATTCATCGACACCTTTGGCATCCGGGTTTTCTACTACCCTTATATTGGTAGCATTGAAGGGAAAATCGGTTTCTGACCAGTATTCCCGAAGTAGCTGCTGGTCGACAGCCTTATACCTGTCAGGAAGAATTTCTTTAACCTGTTTGGTGAGTTTCTTCACTTCTTCCGACATGTACCGATTAATGAATACGAACTTCATTCCTCCGAAAACAGTATTGAAACAGGTAGGTAAAAAATCCCAATAGTCGCCTGTAACATCACTTTTATGGCTTTCAAACTTGCGCATTACATCATCTACCTTTTCGCTCACTAATCCATCGTACCAGCTAATTCTGACAGATCTGTCACCATCTTTGTTCACTGAAAACTTATGGTCGGGAAAGTGATGCTTCAACTCGGCGACAATGTTTGCCTTGACTGCCCTGTACCAATCCTTACAATCGTTTGGTATCGGTGTTAAGTGAGGATAACGGCCCGGTAGTTCTGCAAGCTCATTCTGCTCTGCCTGTCGTTTTTCTTCATTCATTTTGGCAATCTTCCTCTCTATCCATTCAGCACGCCTGATAGCTGCTTTTACTCGTGATTCAGGGAAGATATGGTTATCGACATCATCCCAGTAGAAACCAATTCCAAACTTTTTTGAAACAGGCTTACTATAAGTATCAAGATAATTTTTGGGGCTGGCAAAGTAAGCGTTCGGACTCCAGCGGGAAATCAAACACATCTCCTGACCACGTTTTGTCATTGGGCCTGTAATGCAGTAAATACTTTCTGAACCGAATGCTCCATAAGCATATACTTTCATTCCGATTGGAAGTTCATTTAAGGGCTGCGCTTTTTGCAGCCCGTTTGGTGTGAAATTGTGAACTATAAGTTTCATAACCTGATATTTTATTGATTAGATTTTTCCTTCGTCGCAAAATGAATAATAACCGTTTAAATCTCCCGGGACTATGATATGATCCAGTAATCGCATTTGCATGAAATCACATGCTGCTTTAAGTTTCTGAGTGATTCTTTCATCCTCTTTGCTGGGAAACAACTGGCCTGAAGGATGATTATGGCTGATTGCAATGGTGGTAGCTCCGCAAAGGAGTGCTTCTGTCATAATCATCCGCACATCTACTACCGTGTGACAGGTTCCACCCGATGAATGCCTTGTCCAGCCTATTGTTTTGTTACCATTGTTCAAGTAAAGGACAACCATAGATTCAATGATTTCGACGGTGTCTTGGTCGTACATTTCTTTGAATACTTCATAAAGATGTTGAGAACATGTAACGAGTGCTTTTTTAAGGTGCCCTGCTTTGTACTTGATTGAAATTTCGGGCATGGGGCTTTTGTAAACTGTCATGATGTAAAAAATTTTAATTGATTAGTTGCTATTATTTTACGAAATCGTTTAATGATGTTTTGACTGAAAGTTTGGACTGCATCGAAGGTGCATGCTCAATCCAGGCTATCTCTTTTGCTTTCTCCCGGGCTTTCTGCTTATTTTCGGCCCGGACTAAGTAGTAGGAATTGTAAAGCAGTGTGCCCTGCCTTGTGACCTTTGTGTATACTTTGAAGAGTTGCATAGTGGATTACTTTAATTTGTTGACCATGTAGTTTATTTCACTCTCTGTAAAAGGAAGTTGTTGCTGATGTTTAAGCTTGATAGTTTTTTCAACTCCTAAATCAGCTACCACTTTGTTGTACATCTTTTCATTATCGCATTTCAGAAAGAAGATATACAGTTCCTGAAGCTGGGCTTCGTGTTCTTTATTCAACTGGCCGATTTCATTCTCGTAATTCTGAAGAAGCTGTTCCTTCTCCCGAATGTGCTTAAACTCGTCTGCTATGATTGAGGTTCCGTTTTCTATCGGGAAATCCTTTTTGATGTTTTCAATCATCACTGGAATATCTTTTCCGAATTTTTCAGCGAAGGAACCATTACCTTCAAGTAGGTTGAGAAGTAATTCGACTTCTTTATTTATAGTTATTAAGCTCATATCTATTTGATTTACTGCTATTTAATTATGAAGCAAACTTACTTTAGTATATTTGTATTGTCAATACTTTTAGAGTTGGTTAACTCTGTGTTTAATATTGTTTAACTAATTGACATACAGCGCATTAAAAACAAAGCCCTCGTTTCACAACGAAGGCTCGGCATAATCGCAAACTAATCTGTTAATAAAACTTTTTGATTAAAAATTGAAACAACCTATAGATGTAGGTATGAAAGAAAAAAAACAAAACAACAATGGCAATCAAAACAACATATGGTAATTTGGTATTCTTCTTTTCAGCATTGATACTGGCAACTTCAACTTTTACCAGGCTATCGATATTGTATCTCTCTCGTAAATACTCATCAAATGATTTTGATAAGCTTCTAGTGCCGCTTGAAGTTATTTGATGGGTATTATTGAGTTGAGATTTTAAAACGCTTAGAGTCGCTGTAATGGACTCTTTTTTAATTGGTGGGGTACCAGTAATTTCAGAAACAGGTTTTTCGGTATCAAACTCCCGAACGATGGAGATCAACTCAATGTTTTGTGTCGAACTTTGTTCAGTAGCGATATTCTCCGCTTTTAGTTGAGTGTTAACAGTGTCAACAACGACTTTACGAACCAGTTCAGTTTCCCCTGAACTTTGTTTTGAAATAATTGGTGAAGGTTTCCGGTGAACAGAACACGCACTCAACAACAGTATGTTAACTATCATCAGCTTTGTAATCCTTAAATCCATCTGCTAACCTTATATATCTGTTTTTTTAACCTTCTTTTTCGATAAACACCATCCCCTTCCCGACTCCCGGCTTCGTTTGTGTTTCCTTCAACTGTAATACAGAAAGATGAATTTTCAGCCCATTGATCAATAAAACCAACATGAGCTATCCGACCTTTGGAGGAGAAGTAAATACCGAAAACATCGGCCTGAACCGGAATAAGATTCTGTTTTGAACCATGAGTGTAGATAACCTTTTTAGCCGGGAACCATGAAGGAGAATAAGCACTGATAACGGTTTCAACTCCGGCTTGCTGGAAGGTCCATGTGACAAAGGCAGCACACCATGGCTGGCCTTTTTTCAGACCGCATGATTTCAAATACATCTCCACCTTTTCACCATCATTGTTTCCGGTTCGTTCCCTTACTCCAATTTCTGCTGAATAAATACCGACAACCTTTTGCCTTATGTCAGCACGAAGGAAAGAGCTACAAGTGAAAACACAAGCGAGAAGAACACCATATACGACAATAGAACCTTTTCCCATACATCTAACTGCTGAAATGCGTTTTTAAATTCATCCTTCAAAAATCTTCTCAATGAGCCAAAGATTAAGCCCATTGCCAACCATGCAACCGATAAAAAGGTGAATAGTAAAATGATTGAAAAGATAGGAATCTGAAAAATTCCGGAATCATAAATACCAACCGTTTCATCCAATGCCCTCAAAAACTCAATGCTTATCACCCATGCCAGTAAAGCAATGGGTATTGAATACAACTCCGGAAAGCTTTTTAGCTTACCTTTAATCCACCCCACAATGTTCATCATAACCTATTGTCTGTATTGTTTATCTGCTTTGGTGTTTAACACACCTTCAATCCGAATTAATGACTGTTTAATTTCGTTATATTGTTCATTCAGCTTCACCATCGTTTCAAGCTGTTTATCGTAACCCTTTTCAACTGCCGAAACACGTAATTCCAAAAGCCGGATTTGGGATTCCGTGGAATAAACCCTCGAACTCATGGAAGTCCATGCACCTACAATCGACAAAATGATTGTTAACGCCCAGCCTATCCAGGTTTTTGGAGTAATCTTATCACTTTGATTAACCATGTCATTAGAAATATATCGCAAATTTATCAATAAGATGCTTATACGGCAAGCACTTTTATAAATAAAAATTTGTAATATATTATAATATATGCTATATTTGCTAATGTAATACTAATAAATTTTGTCATGAATAGGATTTTATTTATTTCGTTGATTGTTACGCTCATATCATGTGAGCAAGAAAGAGGGTTCTATCTTGACCCAACAACAATGTTGAAAATTAAAGGTGAAAAGAAGGTCTCGAATGTAAGTTCGCAAAGAGTCTCCGAAAACCCGGAACATCTTACTCATTTGGAGATCGTCAAACGAGCTAACAATATCAGATGCTACAATGCAGCATTGAATGCTACAACCGGACTAGGTGCATCTATTGGATTTG
>Ga0334883_1000160_pt1 | contig 125234 bp, 105 predicted proteins | sample GraSluR1_MG_6_FD_207230 | JGI IMG/M metagenome (GOLD analysis project Ga0334883, IMG submission 207230) | Sludge microbial communities from methane-producing bioreactor in Wageningen University, Netherlands - Granular Sludge_09_05-R1 | ecosystem: Engineered > Bioreactor > Anaerobic >... | reverse complement strand
GACGCCGCCACGGCTCCGGCCCGCTACTCGGCAGTGGGCCGGAGCCCCCCCAAGCCGGCCGAGCGGACGCCGAGAGAGAGGAGCACACGGCATGATCATCGGTGAGGCGTTTGCCCGTATTGTCGCCATCCACGGTGACAAGACGGCCCTGAAGGACATGTACGGCAAGTACTTTCCCGTAGGCTACAGCTTCACATACGAGGAACTCGACGTAGCAACGAATCGTCTCGCCAATCACTTCCTGGGAATGGGGCTTCGGCGCGGTGATAGGGTTTCTGTACAGACGGGCACCGGCACCGGCCATGTGCTTGCCCTTCTGGCTTTGGCCAAGGCGGGAATGGCGATAGCCCCTATAGATCGCACCTACACCGCCGAGGAAATCGTCTATCAGGCGACCGATGCCGGGTCCCGGGCCTTCATTGTTGATGCCGACATCTATCGGGAACTGGTCGCGCCTTTGGTTGACAGGATGCCCGAGGTGAAGCACTTCATTGTCATCGGTGAGGAGATCTCGGGCACGGCACGTTTCGAGCAGCTCATTGCGGAGGGACGAAGTTCCACCCCCGAAGTCGTGGTCGAAGCGAAAGACCTGCTTACGCTCATATACACCAGCGGCACCACCGGCAGGGCGAAAGGTGTGCCGCTCACGCATCGGAACTGGTGGGCGAGCGCCTGCGCGTGGACCACGGAGATCGGCATCAGTCCACACTGGAATTGGCTGCTGGTGATGCCGGTTCACACCTCGGGCGGAACAGGGTTGAGTCTGGTTGCCTTACTGAGGGGTTGCACACTTATCATGAGCGATCCTGTGCCGGCGAAGATACTGGAGCTCATCGAAATGGAGAAGGTGAGCTTCACTCAGTTCAGCCCCACCCTTCTGGCCAATGTGATCCATCATGAGAACGCGGCAGTCACGGATTTCTCGAGTATCGAGCGCTGGTTCACCTCCGCTGCACCCATCTCGGCCGCCTTGCTGGCCGAGGGTGCATCGTTCTTGGGGGAAACGTTCTCGCAGCTCTACGGCACCACCGAGACAGCACTGCTCGGCACGGTTCTCCGCCCGGAGGATGTGTCCGTCTCCGGCCCCACGGCCGATCGTCTCACGTCCGTGGGCCGGGCCTGCTGGGGCTACCGGACACTCGTTGTGGACGAAGAGGGCAACGAGGTTGGCCCGGGCGGCAGCGGTGAGCTGGCCATCGGCGGCGATGCGGTGGGCTCGGAGTACTGGAATCGGCCCGATGCGGATGACTATCGCGATGGTTGGTGGTTCTCAGGCGACATCGTGCGGGTTGATGACGAAGGGTTCCTCTATGTGATCGATCGCAAGAAAGACATGATCCTCTCCGGTGGCACCAACATCTATCCGCGTGAAGTGGAGGACGTGCTGTCTGCGCATCCCGCCATCCACATCGTGGCCGTGGTCGGCGTGCCTGACGAGAAGTGGGGAGAGGCGGTCAAAGCAGTGGTGGTGCTGAGAGAGGGGGAGAAGGCCACCAGCGAGGAGATCATGGAATGGTGCCGGGACAAGATGGCCTCGTACAAGAAGCCCAAGTCGGTTGATGTAATCGATATATCCGAGATGCCCCTCATGGGCGGGGGGTACAAGGTACTGCGTCGAGAGCTGCGGGACCGCTATCGCCGCCGTTTCGAGGAAGAGAAGAGGGCCGAAGTGGCCAGTTGGGGGGCGGTGTAGATGAACGTGTTCGGCACGATGGAAGAGGTGAAGGAGAAGATGCGCAAGGCCAACCAGGAAGCGGAGCTTCCCGGACCGACCAAGGCGTATGCGCGCATGAAGGAACAGGGGCGGCTCAACGCACGGGAGCGCATTGACGTGCTCCTCGATCCGGGCACCTTCGTGGAGCTCGGACGTCTCGCAGAGAGCACCATTCACGAGTTCGGCATGGACAAGAAGCGGCTCCCGGGGGACGGCATCATCATCGGCCACGGCAAGATCGATGGCCGCATGGTGTGTGTGTACTCACAGGATTCGGCGGTGCTCGGTGGTTCGGTGGGGGTCTTCCACGGGCGGATGATGTGCGAGATCACGGATCTGGCCACCAAGACCGGGGTACCCATCATCAATCTCATGGACTCACCGGGCGCTCGTATCCAAGAGGCCATCGGGGAAGTCCAGGGTCCACCCGACATCTTCTACCGCAATGTGCGCGCCTCGGGTGTGGTGCCTCAGCTCTCCTTGGTGTTCGGGAATGTGGCCGGCCTTGTGATCTACTCGGCGGCACTCACCGACTTCATCTTCATGGTGGAGGAGCAGTCGCACGCGTTGATCACGGGCCCCGAGGTCATCCGTACGATTTCTGGCGAAGAGATCACGATGGAGGACCTCGCGGGCGCGCGCGTGCATGCTGAGAAGACGGGCATAGCCGACTATGTGGGCAAAGACGACGTCGATCTTCTGCTGGCCGCCCGTAGATTCATCTCCTTCCTCCCCGGCAACAACCTGGAAGGCCCGCCCAAGGTAGATACGGGCGATTCACCGACCCGCCGCATGGATGAAGTGGACGGTATCGTTCCCGTCGATCCAGGCTTGGCCTTCGATGTCCACGACGTGATCGACCTCTTCGTGGACAGCGGCGACTTCTTCGAGATCGAGCCCGACTTCGCCTCTGAGCTTGTCACCGGTTTCGGCCGCCTGGCGGGGAGCACTGTGGGGATCCTCGCGAACAACCCACTTCATCTGGCCGGCAGCCTCACGGTCGACTCTTCCGACAAGTTCGCCCGCTTCATGCGCTTCTGCGATGCCTTCAACATCCCCTGCATTCTCTTCGTGGACGTCCCGGGTTACTTTCCCGGCATCGACCAGGAGCACAGGGGCATCATCAACCACGGCGCAAAGGTGCTCTACGCGCTGTGTGAGGCCACGGTGCCGAAGATCTCGGTGGTGATCCGCAAGTGCTACGGCGGGGGCATGCTGGCCATGGGGGGCCACAAGGCGCTCCGCATCGATCAGGCTTTCGGTTGGCCCACGGCGGAGCTTGCCACCATGGGCGCCGACGCGGCGGTGAACGTTCTGTATCGAGAAGAACTCAAGAATGCTGCCGATCCGGATGCCCGGCGTAGTGAGCTTCTCGAGGAGTACCGGGAAGAGCACGCCAACCCGGTGCGGGCGGCCAACAAGAGATTCTTGGACGACGTCATCGACCCGGGGGAGACGCGGCTACGGGTGATCGCGGCTCTCGAACTTCTCTCGCGCAAGAAGGACGATCCGCCGCCCCAGAAGAAGCACGGGAACATCCCCCTCTAGGGGCTGTGGGGAGCAAAGGAAAGGAGGGGGTTCATGTTCGAGAAGATACTCATTGCGAACCGAGGGGAGATCGCGCTCAGGGTGATGCGGGCCTGCAAGGAGATGGGTATCGCCACTGTGGCGGTGTACTCCGAGGCCGACCGGACGGCGCGGCATGTCCGCTACGCCGACGAGGCCTATCTCATAGGGGGAGCCGTTTCCTCCGATAGCTACCTCAGGCAGGATCGCATCCTCGAGGTAGCCTGGAAGAGTGGCGCGGAGGCCGTCCACCCCGGGTATGGGTTCCTGGCGGAGAATCCGGACTTCGCCGAGGCCTGCGAGAAGGCGGGACTTGTCTTCATCGGCCCGCCGAGTGGGGCGATGCGCCAACTGGGCTCGAAGACGGAGGCGCGGCGCATCATGGTCGAGGCGGGTGTGCCCGTGATACCCGGTATGCAGCGGGGCTGCGACACCACAGAGGAAGGCTTGCGTGAGGCGGAACGCATCGGCTATCCGGTGATGCTGAAAGCCGCAGCGGGTGGTGGAGGCAAGGGAATGCGGGTGGTAGAGTCCGCTGAGGAGTTCGCCTCCGCCTTCGAGAATGCACGAGGAGAGGCCGCATCTGCATTCGGCGACCCCACCGTCTACGTGGAGAAGAAACTTGTCGGGCCCCGGCACATCGAATTCCAGATACTGGCCGACCAGCACGGCAACTGCGTACACCTGAACGAGAGGGAGTGCTCCATCCAGCGTCGCCACCAGAAGTTGGTGGAAGAATCACCATCCGCCATCATGACGCCGGAGTTGCGGGCCCGTATGGGAGAGGTTGCGGTCAAGGCAGCGCTGGCTGCCGGCTATACCAACGCAGGCACGGTGGAGTTCCTGGTCGATGCCGAGCGCAACTTCTACTTCCTGGAAGTGAACGCCCGCCTGCAGGTGGAGCACCCGGTTACGGAGATGGTCACCGGCATTGACTTGGTCAAAGAGCAGTTTCGGATCTCTGCGGGTGAGAAGCTGGCCATCGGCCAAGATGACATTCGACTCTTCGGCTCGGCGATAGAGTGCCGCATCTGCGCCGAGGATCCGTACGAAGACTTCTTCCCCAGTTCGGGCGTGGTGGAGCTTCTCATCGAGCCGGCCGGTCCCGGAGTACGGTTGGAGAGCGGCCTCAGGGAGGGCCAGGAAGTCTCCCTCTATTACGATCCCTTGGTGGCCAAGCTCATTTGTTGGGCGGGCACGCGGGGAGAGGCCATCACCCGCATGCGAAGGGCACTCGGTGAGTATGAAGTGTACGGCATCAAGACCACCATTCCCTTCCACAAGCGGGTGATGGAGGACGTGAACTTCCGCCTCGGCGATTTCGACACCACCTACGTCGACCAGAATCGGCTTGACGACGTACCGAAGCGGGCCGGGAGCGACGAGATCGCGGCGGCGGTGGCGACGCTGTTTGCTGATGCGGAGAAGTCCAAACCCCAGGTCGGGTCAGGCCGAGACTCCGATCTTCAAGGTGATCCCTGGAATGCGTACGCCATTGCGGCTCTCATGCGGAGGTGAGAGAGATGGCACAAAGAGAGCGCGTCTACACCGTGACGGTGGACGGCCGGGAATTTGCGGTCACGGTGAACGGACACAAAGAAGCCGCCCGTGTATCGCTCAATGGGGCGGATTATGTGAATGCAGATCTGTTCGCACACGGACAGGTGAATCAGTTCTCGCTTCTCATGGGGAACAGTTCGTATGAGGGGCTCGTGGAGCCCATCGATGCCGGCTACAGAGTGTGGGTGGACGGAGAGCCCTTCGAAGTGGCAGTCCTTGAGCAGTGGATGAAGGAGTTCGCCGGAGGCAGATTGGCGGGCGCCAGTGGTGGATTGCCGACCAGCATGAAGAGTCCCATGCCGGGGATGGTGGTGGGTGTGGCAGTCAATCCCGGTGACGAAGTCAAGAAGGGTCAGCCGCTCATCACTCTGGAAGCCATGAAAATGCGGAACGACCTCAAGTCGCCGCGGGAAGGGGTTGTCAAGGCAGTCGTCGCTGCTGTCGGCAAGACAGTGGCGAAAGGTGACGTTCTTGTGGAGTTCGAAGCCTGATGATTGCCCGGCCGTGCTTGTGTCGGAGGGGACTTGGGATCGCTGATGAGAGAGGGTAGGCAGTGCGGACTTGTGAGGCCTGGTTTAAACACGACCTGAACTCACTGCAGCCTCCGGACGTTTCTCCATAGGCAGCTTGCGGCCTCTTCTCTCGGGGCTGCTGTACTGACCGTTCTTCCTACGAGTACTCGTAAGACCGTGCTGGGTCTCCACTCTCGACCAATGCGCCCTCAGTCAGGGGGTGGGCACATAGTGGACACAGTGATACGAAACGCTAGATTGGCGACAGTCGAAGGCGAGGTCCGTGAGGCCACTATCGGCATACGGGAGGGGACAATCGCCTGCGTCGTCTCATGCGAAGGAACAACGAGGCTGTCAAGAGGAGACATTCCCAAGAGTAGCCGCACAATTGATGCGTCCGGGAGATGGGTATTGCCCGGCCTGGTAGACTGCCATACGCACTTCGGGGCCTTCCTGCCGTTCGAAGAAGACTTGGTGACAGAGACGAGGGCTGCGGCTGTGGGTGGGGTCACGACTGTGTTCCATGTCATCTTGGAAGCCGGATCAATCCTTGCCCGTCTCCCGTACTACTTGGACGCGGTCCGCCGGCTCGCGGTGGTCGATATGCACTTCTGGGCTGCGTGCATGACGGAGGAGCACTTGTGCGAGATCCCCGCCCTGCGTCGACGCGGCATCCGCGGCTTCAAGTTCTTCCTGTCGTACAAAGGGGATGAAATGGAAGACGTCGGCATCTACGGCATCGACTACGCGTACCTGCAGCGCGGTTTGGAGCAGGTGGCGGCATGCGATGGGGTGGCCGTGGTGCATGCAGAGAACTATGAACTCCTGCAATTGCACAAGCAACGGCAGGTGGGGCGCAATGACTTCGAGTCCTTCTGCCGGTCCCGTCCTTCCATATGCGAGGAAATCGATGCATATGCCGCATGCCGGATGGCTCAGGAAGCCGGCGCGGAGTTGTATCTGGTGCACATCGGCTCGGCCGACGTGGTCGATATCGTCCGTCGTTTTCGTCGACGCGGCGTCAGAGTGTATGTGGAGACAAGTCCTCGCTATCTTCTGATCGACGAGACCGGCACCGGCTTGGCAGAACCTGAACTGGCCCTGACTACTCCCAGCTACAAGCCTGCCGGGCATCGCGAACGTCTGTGGACGGCCGTCGGGGAGGGTGCCGTGGATACGGTCGCCACCGACAGCGCCGCGAACACCCTTGGAGAGAAGGTCGGTGCCGGCAGTGTCTGGCGAGCACAACCCAGCTGGCAAGAGATGCCGACCTCACTTGCATCCATGATGACGCACGGAGTGAATCAAGATCGCGTGACCATGTCACAGCTTACCGCTCTCATGTCGACAAACGCAGCCCGCATCTTCGGACTGTATCCGCGCAAGGGGTCGGTGGTTGAAGGGGCAGATGCAGATCTGGTGATAGCTGACGACGAGGCCACGCGGACCGTGGAGCGCTGCGCGCACTCAGCGTGCGACTACACGCCCTACGAAGGTCGCTCACTTACGGGATGGCCGGTGCTCACCATGGTCCGGGGCAACGTGGTCATGGACGAAGGTGCGATTACCGAAGGACCCGGACTCGGCAGGGCGATCGGCGTGGAGTAGACAACTCCACGTGCGGGACCAAGCTGAGCCGGGGCGCCGCCGCGCCGGCTTGTAGAGCGCGGCGGCGCCCCGGGGACTAGGCTTCGGCGTCCTTGGTCTGGATGGCGGCCAGTACTCGCTCAGGCGTCATCGGTAGATCACGCAAGCGGATTCCCACTGCATCGTAGATCGCATTCGCGACTGCGGGTGCTTGTAGAAACATGCCTGACTCGCCAACGCTCTTGGCTCCAAAGGGACCGGTGGGATCACCGAGCTCAACCAGAAGCGCCTCGTTCTCGGGCATGTCCGCGCTCGACGGGATCTTATACTTGTCGAAGCCGTCAGTGACCATATACCCGTTGGTCTCGCTGATGATCGGGTCTTCCCACAGGGCGAAGCCAAGACCCTGGGCTGTGGATCCCTCGAGTTGTCCCTCGACCGTCATTGGATTGATGGCGCGACCGATATCGTGCACGGTTATCCACTTCAGTATCTCTACCACCCCGGTCTCGGTGTCAACCTCCACTTCGGCAAAGCCAGCCTGCCATGGGGGTGCAAAATCGTTGGGCTCCACGGTGGCGTGAGCCACAATCTGGTGGCAGTCTTTGTTGAACGTGTAGATGAGATCGAGCGCCGTCTCCTCAATGCTCATGCTCTTGTCCGGATTGGCGGTGCTGACAATCTGCCCGTCTCTAAGCTCGAGAGCCGCGAGGGGCTCCTCCATCTTCTCAGCTGCGCGCTGGAGAAACTCTTCCTTGGCCTTTGTTGCCGCCGACAGCACGGCCTTGCCGATGCAATAGGCACCCCGGGATGCGTGCGTGCCGATATCGAAACCGGTGACGTCGGTGTCTCCCGCAAGGACGTTGATCTTTTCATATGGAATTGTGAGCACCTCGGCAGCGACTTGAGCCAGGGCGCCCTCGATGCCTTGGCCGTTGCGTCCGGGTGAGACCACCAGCGTAGCCGAACCGTCCGCATTGAACTTCAGAGTGGCGTTGGAGTGTTCCATCAACATGGGTTGGGCTCCGCTCAACCACGCCATACAGGCGACGCCCACTCCGCGCCGCTTTGTCCCCGTTTGGGGTTTGTTCCACTTCTCCTTCCAGCCGATGCGTTCTGCGCCGACACGGAGGCATTCCTCCACGCCAACACTGGTGATCTGAGTGGAGGGGAACCACCCCAGACCTCCCACTCGGCGGTGGTACTTCAACCGCCACTCAACAGGATCTATCCCCAGCTTCGCGACCGCTTCGTCGACGATCGTCTCGCGGACGAATGACGACTGAGGTCCGCCGAAACCACGCATGGCTCCGCCGCCTATGTGGTTGGTATAAGTGGCGGATATCTTCTGGTCCATCGCCTCCCAATCGTACTCCGTGATGTTCGAGGCGAGTGATACGCCGCACCCGGAGGCGGTCTTGCACATATACGATCCCGCGTCCCCGATGAAATGGGCCTCCAACGCTTTGGGGGCACCGTCTGCTGCCAGCCCCACCTTCATGTAGACCTTGGCTATGTGCTCGCGGGTGACTCGGTTGTTGAAATCCTCATCACGCGTGTACCAGAGCTGCACCGGGGCGCCCGCCTTCATGGCGAGAGCGCAGCAGACGGGCTCGCCATGAAGATCTGTGCCGGCTCCGAATCCACAACCTGCGTAAGGTTGAATGAGTCTTACGTTCCCCTCAGGAAGATCCATCACATGGGCCAGCATACGCTTGGCCATGTGTGGCAGTTGAATCTGGCTCCACACGGTGAGCCGTCCATGCTGGTAGTCTGCGATGCAGCATGCGTTCTCCATTCCGCACTGCACCTGTTTGGAGGTCGAGTACCACCCCTCCGCGGTGACTGCGGCTTCTGCGAAAGCGGCGGCTGCATCGCCGTAACAGAACACAGGAACACCGGGGACCGGAGTGTTGTCGGGGGCGAAGTCGTGGAGGGTGGGCGCCCCTTCTTTCGTGGCTTCGTCTATGGTGAAGGCTGCGGGGAGAGGTTCGTATTCCACCTCTATCAGGTCCAGGGCCCTGCGGGCGGTGGGCTCGTCTACAGCCGCCACCGCAGCCACCGGGTCTCCCACTTGGCGTACCTTGCTGTCGAACAGGTACATGTCGTTGATCTCACCGCCGGGAAGCTGGTAGGTCATGATGTTCCAGGTGAAGAGCTTGCGGGGCACGTCTTGTGAGCTGACCACGGCCTTCACCCCCGGCAACGCTTCGGCCTTCGAGTAGTCAACCTTTGTCACGAGAGCGTGAGCATGGGGGCTGCGCAGCACTTTGCCGACCAGCATACCTGGTAGACGCAGAGTGGAGCAGTAGTCGGCTCGGCCTATGGTCTTTTGATGAGACTCGGCGAGTGGCTTGCGTTGCCCTACGACGCTGAGCGGATCCAGCATGTCACTCACCTCCATTGGACGCGGCCAGTACGGCCTCCACGATCTTCTTATAGCCGGTGCATCGACAGAGCGTCCCCGACAGTCCATTCTTCACGTCCTGCTCTGTCGGGGTCGGGTTGTGGTCGAGTAGTGCTTTGGCTGTCAGCAGCATGGCAGGGGTGCAGTATCCGCACTGTACGGCCCCCTTCTCAACAAAAGCTCTCTGCAACGGATGCAACTGGCTCCCCTTGGCCAGTCCCTGGACGGTGGTGATCTGGCGGTCACACGCTTCGATCGCCAACATCAAGCAGGAGAGAATGGGCTCTCCGTCTACCAGTACGGTACAGATGCCGCAGTCCCCCCGGTCACAACTCCGGTGCACCCCGGAGACCCCCAGATCGTCACTCAGAACTTCGAAAAGCAGTGCGTTGGCGTCAACCAAGACATCTCTGCGCACTCCGTTGACGTAGAAAGTCGCTGGTGTCTGTTTCACAGTTCTCACCCCCCCTAGATCCCAGCGATCTTGGTCGCCGTTGCTTCAAGAGTCCGACGAACAAGCACCTCGACCATGTGTCGGCGGTACTCGGAAGTGGACCTCATGTCGGTGATTGGCTTCACTAGCGGGTCGGTAGCTGCGGCTGCAGCGGTCTCGCGTATGGTCGCGTCATCCAGGGTGCGTCCCACCAGGGATGCCTCTGCTTCTGCCGCTCGGATTATCACCGGTGCTACGGCACCAATGGCAATCCGGGCCGACTGCACGACGCTCCGATCGACGACCAGGTTGACGGCCACTGTGAGCTTCGATATATCTGGCAGGGTCCGGGTGAGGTTGGTGTATGCCCCGACCGTTCCCGCCGGCTGGGCCGGTATCTCCAGTGCTTCCACGACGTCTGTCGGCCGCAGGCAGGTCTTCTTTGCGCCTGTACACAAGGATGCCACCGGAATCGCGCCGTTGCCGTTGGCACCAGCCAGCTTGAGCGTGGCGTCGAGGGCGATCAAAGCCGTGAGGATGTCGGAGGCCGGCGTGCCCACGCACACGTTGCCAATGATCGTCCCCATAGTCTTGACCTGCACGGAATGAATGTTGCTGAGAGCGTCATGAAGAAGCGGGCAGTCCTGTTGCACCACGGGGGAGAGTTCGGCATCGCGGATGGTTGTGAGTGGTCCCAGCTTGAGGCCTTGCACCCGGTCTCCGTCGATGTAGCGCAGGCCGGGGATGCACTTGAGACTGACCACGGTCTCCGGAGGCTCCGTCATGCCGCGCTTCATAGCGTCGAGCAGCGAGATGCCGCCGGCCATGACGGCAGCGCGGTTCGAGGATACGAGCAGCCCGGCGGCCTCATCCATATCGGCGGGCTGAAAGAAGTCGAACTCAGGTAGCGCTCTGTAGAGCATTGATCACCACTCCTCTTGTTGGTCACGTCAACTCGATCGGTTTCGTCGAGGAGACAGGCGACGGGTGGACTGTGATCAGCTCCCCGGCAGCGACGACAGGCCTAGCCGCTACTCCCCCTGTTCGAATGCACGGCCCTGGTCCCAGATCACCCCCTTGCGTCACTCCGTGCTATCAAGTCGGTAGATGCATATCCCCACTTAGGGGTATAGAGCGTTGTATACGCTGGGTCAATCACCCGAACGGGTGAGCGGGCAACGCTGTGAAGAGACACTCAGGGCGGAATGGGGGCCACGTCGTGGCCCATCCCCATCTCTGCTACGCCAGACGGTCGGGTTCCCGAGTCCGCGCGGTGATCCGAGTGAGCTGTCCTGCCAGGACCTCCAGAGCTTCCCAACCGCTGGATACGGCTACCGAATGGGGATGGTAGTTGACTGAGGCGCCAATCCCGATGCAAAGGAGCTCGATGCCGCATCGAGACAACCAGGGTGCAAGTGTTCCACGATAGTAGTCTGAGAGACTCTCTCCGCCTGCTCGATGTACCGCGGCTGCGTTCGGATGTCCGTCTGTAATCACGAGAATGAGTCTGCTTCGTTCCGCAACCGATTCGGCTCTCTGTTTGGCAAAGGCAATCGCTTCGATCTCGTGAGTACCGGAAGAGAGAAAACCGCCGTCACCACCGAAATATGGCTCGAGGCTGTCATGTCTATGATCGAACAGCAGTGTGATGGCCGATGAATACAGCGAGACATCCACGGGAATGCGCGATTCTACGAGCACTTCGGCGAAGGCATACGAGCATGCGAGGGCCTTCTGCACGTTGTCGTCCCGCAACATTGACGGTGAGACGTCGACCAGAAGATGAAAGTAGTAGGAAGGCCGATCCGACACGCGGGCGTGCTGAAAGAGGCGCAGGTCCTCTTGCGTTACGAAGCGGCGCGCGTTCCCTATTCCGATTCGATGGCCGGTACGGAAGCGACCCTTGAACCGGTGGCGGCAGTTCGCCTGGATGGCTCGCCGTAGGGCAACTCTGTGAGCCCCGAACCCGCTCAATGCCCACGGTCCGTACTTCTTCGCGACGTCGGTCCAAATCCCCTTTGCGCGGGGGTCCGGCGCCACGTGGCGGGCTTGAGCGACCCCGATCTCGTCCATGATAACCAGACCACGGCTCACATGAGGGTAGGTGATCGGTCGTCTCTCAGCCAGCCGTTCCTGCGCTGGTGTCAGCGCTCCCTGAACGTGCAGGCGCCTTTGGCCGTCCACTCGACCCGAGAGCCCCATCACCCGCCTGATGCCATCGCTTGGACTCTCTCTCTGTACTCTGTAGTCGCAATCTGACGCGCCACCGGCTGACTCGGCGCTGTCGCCACTGGTCTGCAGTTGCGGGGGCGCCTGCCCTGCATGTTCCTTCACCGCGCGCTTTTCTACTGTCTCGCCCTGGACATGCCGTGATAGCTGTTCCTGCTGCACAGCAGAGTGGTGTTCGGCGGCCGTCGGAGGATGCAAGAAGTGACTCAGGCGCGGGAGAAGCTCCCGCGCGCACCACATTCTCAGTTCCCGGCTACTGGAGGATGCAGCCAGCAGTGACGCCCTCAACTCATCTGCGGTGCTGATCACGTCCGGCGGAAGCTGCCCGTGCGCAACCATGTCTTCGCCTTCCCACAGCTGCAAAAAGAACATCGCGATGAGACGATCGAGGTGGTTGCCCCCGGGCGCCTCTGCAACGCGTACAACTTGAAGGGCATGACCCCGCAGGTGACGCCGAGCTCCCCGAAAATCGCGTAACAGGTGGCGTTCAACCCGCGCGTCTTCCAAGGTATCCGTGATCGTCTCCAGCAACTCTCGCTGATCCGCAGACTCCAAGATCTGCCCCGGCCACTCCTCATCGGTACCGGGTGTGAGCGGGCGGAAGGTGTCCGATCCGTACAGGACATGACCGAGTTCGTGCAGAAAGCCGGCGAGGAACGCATCGACCTGGGGGCTTTCCCGGCACGGGTGAGTCGAATCGAGCAGGCGCATGGCCTTGTGAAGATCGAGACTGATACTCACTGAGGTACGACCCGAAGCAGGTTGTTCTCGCAGCACCGTCTGGGTGCCGGCGCCGAGACGCCAGTTCACGTTGACGTCGATACCGCTGACGGCGGTGCCGAAGATGGAGGCAGCCAACCCAAGATCTGCAAGACGCCGATCCAGCTCATCGGCCCGATACTCGGATACGACCGCGGCGGGGGAAGACACTGAAACCGACACGACCGCCTCGGACCCTCAGACCAGGCTGCTCGTGTCCCAATCGGTGATGTAGGCAAAGATCTGATCCCGGAACACCGTCTTGGTGCGTCTGTCCAGCAGGTCGAAGAACGCCAGGCGCGCGCCTTCCACCGGACCTACATCGCGGGTGAACTGTGCCCAAGTCACCAAGAGACCGGTACTCATCACGAAGTCGAATGCTCGCGCCCGATCGTCCAGCATACGGCGCGCAATACGGGCCACCTCGAGCATCCCCTCAAGGGTTGTTGCGAGCCGGCCCTCTCCGAACTCGGGAAAGCGCTCCACCAGTATCATTCGCTCCACTCCCATATCCGGGAAGTCCACTCGCAACGATGCCCAGCGCCGCAGGTAGGCGGCCGAGAGATCTCTCGTGCCCGGGTAGAGGGACACGTATTCTGCCGGGTTGAACGTCGCGAAAAGGCGGCAGTGATCGTGCTGAGTGACAACCTCGTTGTCTTTCTCGACCAGCACCAGAGCGCGACTTCCATCCAAAAGTCCGTGCAAGGCAAACCATATCTCCGGCCCCGTGGCGTTCATCTCTTCCAGCAGCAAGAGCCCACCCCATCTCACAGCTGTTGTTACCAAACCGTCCTGAAAAGCTACCCGTCCTTGCCCCACGGGGAGCAGTTTGCCGACAATGTCGTCGGTGGTCGAGAGGCCATGAAGGTTCATTCTGTACAGAGGTGCTCCGAGCAGTGCAGCAAAGCAGCGCACCGCCTCGGTCTTTCCCAGCCCCGTATGTCCATGGAGCGCAAGCGGAGTATCGCGAAGGTATGAGAGCGCGCAGCGGTAGAGGAGGCCTTGGTGATCGTGGTACCCATGGGCATGAGGAACGAGATTCTCGCGTCCCGCTACCATGTCGCCGGTCCAGCGCCGCAGCAGTACACCTCTTGCGCACTGGTCTCCGCGCTCGTCCGTGAGTAATGCCGCGAACAAGAGCCACCCATCAGCCAGGCTGTATGTGCGAAGAAGGGGTGACCGCACAGGTGTGGCACTCTTGCCGCCCGTGCGTGTGACGGCGGTGCTCAACAGTTCTTCCAGGCTTGACCCGGAGAGAGTCATCCCTTCAGCCACCGCAGGTTCGATGTGGCACTCGCCGGTCGGCATAGCTCTCCTCCGTCGACCGCCTCGATGGCGGCCCGAGCCGTATGAGCGTAGTTGAATCAGCGTAACCAGCCCGCGAAAGGAGCGCAAGGCTACGATCCCTCCTTTGGGCATCAGGGGACCAATGTGGTAGAGATATCACCCATATGGGTGATATCGGTCCTCTACTTTCTGATGGTATAGGATATGATGAGAACAGGTAATCACTGCTTCCGGGGGAGCAGATGCTGGTCTGGTCTTGGAAATCGGGTAACGGACCGCAGCAGCGCCTCGGCCCTGGCGCTTTGCAGACCCAGACGGCCCTTGATGCGGGGTCGGGTGCGGACCTTGCGTCCTTCTTGGCTCAGCTACACAAGACACTCGACGTCGACGTTCTCCTTTCCACGTACATCTCCATCATCGGGGGATTTGTGCCGGCTCCGGCAGCCGCCATCTACCTCCTGGATCCCGGTACCGGGCGGCCTACGAGACTTGCCGCACAGGGAGCGGACGAGCACCTCTTTCCTCGGTTTCTCTCCGCCTACGAAACCGGCGGGCGCGAGTGCGATCCTGTCTACTCCCGTGTCAGCAAACAGCTGAAGATCACCTCGAGCAGCATGCTGCCGAAACGGGAGCGTTGGGAGAACCACCCCTTCCACCGCGTGCTCTCGGTCGGTGCGCTGGAGCACATTCTCGAGGCGCCGATAGTGACGTCGGACAAGGGACTGGTGGGAACCCTCAACTTCGGACGCTCCGGGACAGAACCTCGCTTCAGCGACGATGACGTCACCCTGGTGGATCGCATTGCGGAGCATGTCTCGATCGCGATTAGCCACGCAGCCGAAGTCACTCGACTGCGCGAGCGCGACGGAGCGATGGATGGGGTGTTCCAGGCACTCGGTACGGCCGTGATGATTACCGACTCCGCGGGGGAGATACAGTTCCTCAACTTGTCCGCCCGCCACCTCTTTCAGGAATGCGAAACCAATCCTGCCCTGAAAACCATTGTCGCTGAGGGGCTGCGTCACAACCTCGAAGCTCTGACTGACCTATCTCGAGTGAGCCGATGCCTTCGCCTGCCTCCCCGCACTCTCAACCGTTCTCCGTATCTGACCATGAACTCGGTGGCTGTCGGCTCCGGCAGGGGGTTGGTTGCCACCTTCTGGTACCAGCCAGGTGAGAACCCAAGCTTTGAGTACCTTCATGATCTGCTCACCCCGCAAGAAATCAGGGTGCTGGAGATGCTGGCGCAGGGGCTTGAGAACAAGGAGATCGCGGAGTTCATGACCATCAGCGTCGACACGGTGAAGTCTCACCTCAAGCGCATCTTCGCCAAAATGCGTGTTGCCTCGCGCACTCAACTCCTGAGCCAAGTCTTCTGCCGGTAGGATATCCCGTTCCAGCGCCGGTCCGTGCTGGGGAACCCGCTGTCGGGCCGATCTTGCTCGTGGGGTTGCGCCGAATCTCCTCTTGGCCTCCCCCGGCCGTGCTCTCACCGCTATCACCCAAACGAGTAATCGACGAGGTCTACGCCCCTGCCTAGAATCGGCCTAGGTAGGGACGAAGAGCTTGGTCGAGGGGAACCAGCCTCGATCCCACACGAGGGGGGAACGAGATGTCCGCTTTGTTTGACTCCTCCTGACCGCTCCAAACCGTAGCCTGCGGGGGCGGCCACGTGGTGCCGTATCGGGCTCCATCAGCGACAAGTGAACCGCACTATGAACTCATGGGGGAACACATGGCTTACAAGATTGGCATCGACGTAGGAGGAACGTTCACCGACTTCCTGCTGATGGCGGACGACGGGAGCTTCGAGGTTTACAAAGCTTCTTCTACTCCCCAGGATCCATCCATCGCCGTGCTCAACGGACTGACTCAGATGGCGAACGCCAAGGGAGTGAGTCTCGAGGAGTTTCTTCCTCAGGTCTCGTCGATCGCGCACGGCACCACCATTACCACCAACGCCGTACTTACAAGCAACGTAGCCAAGACCGGATTGATGACTACGGAAGGGCACCGTGACTGGCTCCAGACCCGCCGCGGCCTCAAGCCCAGCTGCTACGACGCCAAGGAAACACCACCCGAGCCCATCGTACCCCGCAAGTTGCGCCGCCCCGTGAAGGAAAGGACGGCTTTCGACGGTCGGGAACTGGTCCCGCTCAGCGTGGACGACGTACTTGAGGCCGCCCGTGCCTTCAAGAAAGAGGGCGTGCAGGCCGTGGCCGTGTGCTTCCTGAACTCCTTCGCCGATCCCGAGCATGAGAAGAAGGCGAAGGACATCCTGGAACGGGAACTCCCGGGCGTGTACGTCTCCGCCTCCAGCGACGTGTTACCGCAGGTGCGCGTGTACGAGCGCGGCTCCACCACGGTTTTCAACGCCGCCGTGGGCCCCATCCTTCGCAGCTACATCAACAATCTGCTGGACAAGCTCGAAACCAGCGGCTTTCAGGGCGTGCTCCTCATCATGCAGTCCAACGGCGGCATGATGTCGCCGCGAGTAGCCATGGACTTCGCTGTCAACACGCTACTCTCCGGCCCGGCCGGCGGCGCCACCTCCGGCGTGTTCTTCGGCGATATCCACGAGTGCAAGAACGTCATCACCATGGACATGGGCGGCACCTCCTTCGATGTCTGCCTCATCCGCGAACGCGAACCGGAGATCTCCTCCGAGTTGGACGTAGCCATGTTCCGCATGGCCGCTCCATCCATCGGCATCTACACAGTGGGCGCCGGCGGTGGCTCCATCGCCAATGTGGACCACGACGGCATGTTCCGGGTGGGCCCCCGGAGCGCCGGTGCTTTCCCAGGCCCGGCCTGTTACGGCACCGGTGGGACCGAGCCGGCCGTGACCGACGCCGACCTGCTACTGGGTTACCTGGATCCGGACTACTTCCTGGGCGGGACCATGAAGATCGATCAGGAACTCTCCCGGCAGGCGCTAAAGACCCACGTGATGGACAAACTCAATCTCAGCGAGGAAGAGGCCGCCTGGGGTGTGTACAAGATCGTGAACAGCAACATGGCCCAGGCCGTGCGTGTCACCTCCATCAACAAGGGCTACGACCCACGCTCGGCCTTCCTGGTGACGGCCGGTGGCGCGGGCCCGGTGCATGCCTGCGCCATCGCCGATGACCTTGAGGCCCCCATGATCCTGGTGCCCAAGATCTCGTCGGTCTTCTGCGCCACCGGCATGTTGATCTCCGATATCAAGCACGACTTCGTGCGTGTGCTGCACATGATCTTGGATCCCAAGAACATGGATGTACCCGGGTTCAACGCCCGCATGGAAGAGATGAAGCAGGAAGCCCTGGATGTTCTGAAGCGCGAGGGGATCGCCTCGGACCGCATCCAGCTCAACTACTGGGCGGACATCCGTTACGAGGGTCAGTTCAATGAGATCGCCACCCCGGTGCCCATGAAGAACGGGAGCCGCTTCGCCTTCGGCATGCTGTCCGACCTGAACGACGCCTTCAACAAGCGTCACGACACCCTCTTCGGCTACTCGCTGCCCGGCTTTACGCAGGAATTGATGTCACTGCGGCTCTCGGCCGTGGGCACGGTGGACAAGCCCGACTTCCGGGAGACCGGGTTTGTGGGCGAGGACGCCTCCCAGTGCATCAAGACCTATCGCGACATCTACTGGGACGGCGCGTGGCTCGATGCCGCCGTCTACGACGGTCCCAAGATGGGACGCGGCCACAAGCTGGTCGGTCCGGCCATCATCGAGGAGCCGACCACGACCATCGTGGTGCCACCGCACTGGCAGCTCTTCTGCGACCGTTACAGCAACTACGTCCTGAACCACGTCGGCATGTCCTTGGAGGAGAGCTTCCGCCTCGTGCGGTGGGACACCTGCCGTGAAGAACAGGCCGCAAAGGTTTGAGTACCGGAATGCGAGACCTCACGAATGAGACCTCAAAAGGGGGCGGCGCAATGACCCAAGATTGCGAAGTCAAGCAGGTAGATCCGATCCTGGCTGCCGTCTTGGACAGCCGGTTCAACGCCATTGTCGATCTCGTGGCCGGTGCCATGATGCGGACCTCCATGTCTCCCATCTTCGCCGAAGCTCGCGACATCGCCGCGGCCATCTTCGACAAGGACCTGCGGCTCATCGCTCAGCGCGACTGGCTGCCGGTCCTGGCAAGCAACTGCAGCGTGGCCATCAGAGAGATAGCCGAGTCGTGGGAGGGGGAGATCGAGGAAGGCGATGTCTTCATCCACAATGACGCCTTCGGCCGTAACAGCCACCAGCCGGACGTCAACGTGGCCAAGCCCATCTTCTACAATGGCCAGATCGCCTTCTGGGCCATGGCCAAGGGCCATCACGCCGACATCGGTGGCAAGGGGATCTGCGGCTATAACCCGGAGGCCAGCAGCTGCTGGGACGATGGGCTGGTGATCAAGCCGGCCAAGCTCTACATCGCCGGCAAGAAGAACCGCAGCCTGTGGGACTTCATCAAGGCCAATACCAAGCTGCCGGTGCTGGGTGAGGCAGACCTCAACTGCCAGATCGGCGCATGTGTCACTGGTGAACGTGCCCTGGTGGCACTGTTGGACCAGTACGGCGTGGACGCGGTGCAGGATTCGCTGGACATGATCATGGACGCTACTGAGCATGGGCTGCGGGCCAAGATCAGCGAGCTCAAGCCGGGCGTCTACTACGGCGAGAAGGCTATCGATGACGACGTGGTGAACCGCGGCATGCCGGTGACAGTGCGGGCGAAGGTGACCGTGGGCGACGGCGAGATCGAGATTGACCTCTCCGACAGCGACCCGCAGGTGCCTTCTTACATGAACAGCACCTGGGGCAACACCTACTCCGTGTCTACCATGGCCGTGCTGTACTTCATGCCCGGAGACACCAAGCGAAACGCGGGCGCTCTGCGGCCCATCAAGCTCATCACCAAGAAGGGCACCTTCGTCGATCCCGAGTTCCCGGCTGCGTGCAGCATGTGCACGTGCTCCATGACGGAAACCATCTTTGAGGCCATCACCCTGGCTCTGGCCGAGACCAAGCCGGAATGGGCGACGGCGGCGCACGGCAAGATGAGCCTGCACATCTCCTGCGGCCTCAACCCCAACAACCAGCGGCCCTTCGCCACCATCGATTTCGCCACCTGTGCTGAAGGATCCGGCGGGACCATGGGCCACGACGGCTGGGCCATGGGCGGCCCCACTCATTGCATGGGCCAACTGCGCAGCCCAGACCCTGAGATCATGGAGATCGTGACCCCGGTGACCGTGTGGCAGCTGGAGCTGACCGGCGGCCGTGAAGGCGCCGGCAAGTACCGCGGCGGTGTGGGAGCCAACTACAGGGTGGAGTACACGGCCGACGCGGAGTGCGTGGAATGCGGGCAGGGTCACGCCGACTACGCGGTGCCCGCCGGCCTCTTCGGCGGCGGCAATCCCATCCCCAGCGCGCCGCGTGTGTTACGCAAGGCCAATGGGGAGCGCGAGCGTATCCCGGTCAACGTCTTCTGGAGCGTCAAGGCGGGAGACATCTACGAGCAGGACATGCAGGGCGGCGCCGGCTGGGGTAACCCCTTCGAGCGCGATCCGGAGAAGGTGCTCAAGGACTACGACGATGAGTTCCTGTCCGCCGCTGATGCCAAGGAGATCTACGGCGTGGTGATCAATGAGGCGGCCGGTGCCATCGACTGGGCTGCCACCGAAGCCGCCCGCGCGGCCGGGGCGCCCAAATAGCCACACACAGCATGGGGGCCGGGTATCCGGCCCGGCCTCCCCTCACAAGGACGGAGCGTTTGATGAAGATCTGGTGCCAGCTACCGATCAGCATGCCCGAGAGCCACCCGGCGTACGAGCCCTACTATGCTCTCCTGCGTGCCGATTATGCCACCGTAAAACGCCCGGGCACCGAGGTCACTGTCAAGGACGTGCCGACCGGCTTGTCCAGCCCGGACGAGATCACGTACGTGGGCAACCGTTTCCGGAACGATCGGGAAATCCTCACCTCCATGCTGCAGGCCGAAGCGGAGGGCTACGATGCCGTCGCCGGGGCCTGCTTCTTCGACGGCGCCATCCGTGCTGCTCAGCAGATGATGGACATCCCGGTGGTGGGCCCGGCTCAGGCTTCCATGCAACTGGCCATGCTGCTCGGCACACGCTTCGCCACCATCACCTCCGATCCGCGCTGGATCCCGGAGATGGAAGCACACATCAGCGAGGTGGGGATGCGCGAGCACGCGATAGGGCCGAAGCTCATGCGCGCCATCACTCTGCCATCGGACATCTTCTTGGGATGCCTGGGCGGGGACTACCAGCCCGCCGTGGACAATTTCACGGGGATTGCTGAGGGCTGCATCGAGGACGGCGCGGATGTCCTCATCGCCGGCTGCGGCCTCCTGTCCCCAATGCTCACGGTTGCGGGGCTGCACGAGATCGGCGGCGTCCCGGTCATTGATCCCATGCTCGCATCACTGAAGTACGCAGAGATGCTTGTGGACTACAGACAAAGCGGATTCCCGGTCAAGTCCACGGCCGGCTCGCTACTGGCCTAACAATCCACGAAGGAGGTGGAGGACCTCATGGCAGACACAGCACATACTCCGGCTTGGAAGACCAAAGAGGAGCAGGTGTTCGAGACTGGGGCCGGTCTCGACATCAAGGAACTCTACACGCCGGAAGACATCGTGGGGTTAGATTATGACCGGGATCTGGGTGCCCCGGGCGAGTATCCGTTCACCCGGGGTCCGTACCCTGGCATGTATCGCGAACGTATCTGGACCCGCAGGTTTCAGGTGGGCTTCGGGACACCCCAAGAAACGAGCGAGCGGATTGGCTACCTCGCAGAGACCGGTGCCAACGGCTTCGTCATCACAATCGACCTGCCCACCTCCTACGGTTTCGATTCCGACGACCCCATTGCTCGGGGCGAAGTTGGGGTCACCGGTGTGGCCATCAGCACCCTGGAGGACATGGAGACTCTGTACTCCAACACATCCCCGGACAGCGTGTCCTACGCTCTCTCTATTCGCCCGCCTGTCTCTGCCGTCACCCTAGCCATGCTCTCCTGTGTGGCCGAGAAACGGGGTATACCCCTGGATCGGGTGGTGGGAACTCAACAGAACGACCCCTTCTACCAGATGAGCGGCGGGCCGTTGCAGACACATGTCCAGTTCTTCCCGCTCGAGGGCATCCTGCGCCTGTGTGTCGACAACATCGAGCACATATCCACGAAGATGCCGCGCCTAAATTGGATGGTGACCAACGGTTACAACCTGCGGGAGACGGGAGTGAACGCTGTGCAGGACGGAGCGTTCTCTCTGTCGCACGCCTTCGACATCTTCCGGATGTGCGTCGATCGAGGCCTGGACGTCAATGTGTTCGCGCGCCGTGCTTCCTTCTTCCTCTCCTGCTCCATCGATTTCTTCGAGGAGATCGCCAAGTACCGTGCCATGCGCCGACTGTATGCCAAGACCATGCAGGAGCGCTTCGCTGCCACCAACCCCGAGTGTTGGCGGATGCGCTTCTCGGTGCAGTCCGCCGGGAACACTCTGACCACGCAACAGCCACAGGTCAACATCATCCGGGCGGCCATGGAGTGCTTGGCTGCCGTCTTTGGTGGAGCCCAGTCTGTGCACCTTTCTTCCTACGATGAAGGCCTGGGTCTCCCCACCGAGGAATCTTCGCGCATCAATCTGCGTACCCAACAGGTCATCGCCTACGAGACCGGAGTCACCAAGACCGTAGACCCTCTGGGAGGGAGCTACTATGTCGAGGATCTGACCAATCGCTTGGAGTCCGCTATCGCCGACAAGATTGCCGAAGTAGAGGAACATGGCGGCCTGGCGAATTGCGTACGCACCGGCTGGTTGGAGCGGGAGATCAACGAGGCCCGCTACAAGAACCAGCGCGATATCGACAGCAACCGGCGTCCGCTCATCGGTGTCAACCGCTACCGTATCCCTCCTGAGGACGAGATCCCCATCAAGATTCACAAGATCAAGGCCTCCGAGTGGGGTGAGCGCCGGGCCGACTACCTGCGCCGCTACCGTGCGGAGCGGGATCAGACCGCCTGGGCAGATGCTATGGCGCGAATCGACCGAGCCTGGAAGGAAGGGGCCAACATGGTGCCGGTGCTCATGGATGCACTCAAGAATCGGGTGACCATGGGCGAATGCCACGAGGCAATGCGCCAGGCACAGGGCTTCTCGTTCAGGAAGGGAGGTAGGTAACCATGGGCACACGCAAGCGAGTGCTCTTGGCCAAGATGGGTCTTGACTGCCACGACACGGGCATAGTCACCGTGGCGCAGATGATGCGAGAGAACGGCTACGAGGTCATCTACATGGGGCTTCACAACTATGCCGACGCGGTGGTGAATACGGCCATTGCCGAGGATGTCGACTTGATCGGGGTGAGCTTTCTCTCGGGTCAACATGAGACTCAGACGCGGGAACTTCTGGATGCCATGAGGCAGGCGGAACTGAATGTGCCGGTCATGTGCGGCGGCATCATCCCGCCTGATGACGCGCAGGAGTTGAAGCGCATGGGAGTGGCGGACGTCATCGAGCCCGGCACATTGACTGAAGACCTCGTGAGCCGCATCGGCTCCATCCTGTCCTAGCGACCGTCACTGCGGAGCAGAGACCATGGATTGGACTCTAGACGAGTATATCCGGCGCAACGGGGCCCGCTACCCGGACAAGCCGGGCTTCATCATGGACAAGACAACGCGTACATGGAGAGAGGTTGATCGCCGCGTAGACCAACTGGCCCAGGCCCTTCATCGCCTGGGACTGCAGCGCAACGATCGTGTGGCCACGCTCATGCACAACTGCCTCGAGTACCCTGAGGCGTACTATGGCTGTGCACGAGCGGGCATGATCGTGGTGCCGTTCAGCTACCGGCTGACCGTGCCGGAACTGCATGAGATTCTCACCACAGCCGAACCGGCTCTCATGATCGTAGGTGCTTCCGAAGCACACAAGGCTTTCGCGTTGCGGGAGTTGTTGCCATCCCTGCAGCATATCTGGGTCGTGGGAGACGACACTCAGCCGGTGGAGCAGAACTACGAGGCGCAACTGCAGGGCTCGCCTTCTACTCCCGCCTATTCCCCAAACGGTCAGAACGACACCTTCAGCATCTTCTTCACCAGCGGTACTACTGGACTGCCGAAGGGGGCGATGGTCTCCCATCTCAACCTCGAAGCCAACGGCTTCAACCAGTTCGTGGCTGACGGCAGCCGCCACGAGGATGTGAACCTGATCGGCACGCCCCTCTACCACATGGGCGCCGTGTTCATGTCCGTCACCTACACTATGCTGGGATGCACCCAAGTGGTCATAGAGAAGTTCGAGCCGGAGCTCTGGCTCGAGGCTCTGGAGCAGAACAGGGCTACGGTCGCGCTGTTGATTCCTACCATGATAAACACGGTGCTGAACTACCCGGAACTCTCCGACCACGATCTCTCCAGTCTTCGCCTCATCTTCTACGGAGGCGGCCCCATGCCTCCTGCTGTGCTGAGGCGCGCACTGGCTGCGATGCCCTGTGGCTTCACACAGGGATACGGGCTCACAGAAACACTCGAAGCCACCTTCCTCGTGGCATCAGATCACGAGATCACCGACGGAGATGAGAAGAAACTCTTCCGCCTGGCGTCCGCCGGTCGCGAGGCAACCGGCGCCGATGTGCGCATTATCGACGACGACGGCAATTCTCTTGGAACCGGCGAGGTGGGGGAGATCCTCATTCGCAGTCGTTCAAACATCAGCGGCTATTGGCGCAATCCCGAGGAAACCGCGGCGACGGTCAAAGGGACCTGGTTCCACACGGGTGACGTGGGCTACCTCGACGAGGACCGTTACCTCTTTGTGGTCGATCGCAAGAAGGACATGGTGGTCAGCGGGGGCGTCAACATCTACACGAAGGAGATCGAGAGCGTGATCTACTCACACCCCGCGGTTCTTGAGGCTGCTGTCGTCGGTCTGCCCGACGATCATTGGGGTGAGGTGGTCACAGCCTGCGTCGTTCTTCGCAACGGACAGAGTGTGACCACAGAAGAAATCACGGAGTACTGCAGCAGTAGGCTGGCCGGTTACAAGAAGCCGCGTCGGGTGTTCTTCTTGGGGGAACTGCCCAAGAACCCCAGTGGAAAGATCCTTAAGCGGGACTTGAGAGAGGTGCTGGCCGTGCAGTAGGACGGCCGGATCACCGGCGGATCGGTTCGGCAACCCCGGAGTTCGGGCCGTTCCTCCGGCAGCCAGGCTGGGTGGTGTGCCCAGCCTCCCTCGCTGAGGCGCCGCCCCGAAAGGGCGGCGCCTCAATCGCTTTCTGTCACGGCTTCCGGCCCACGAACATGGCGCTCCACACCTTGCCCGCCAAAGCGGGGGCGAAGGTGTCGGTGGGGCGTTGGCCGCAGCAATCACTGACCACGGTGGCCGGGGAGAGACTGTCGTCGAGGCCGGCAATGGCCGAGATCTGGGCGGCGTCATACGTGATGCGTTCCACTACCTCTACGTCAACCAATCCGGCGCTCTCGAGCCCTGCCACGTAGTCCGCCTCAGAAATGGCGCCTCCGATGCAGGAACAGTACAGGGGAGCGATGTTCCGCGCCCATTGAGGCAGGTTCTCCGCTACGATGTCGGATATGCGTATCCGCCCGCCAGGCCGGAGGACCCTCGCGATCTCGGCGAACACCCTGTTCTTCTCCGGGGACAGGTTTATGACACAGTTCGACACAATGAGATCCACTGATTCGTCTTCCACCGGCAGTGCCTCTATGAGGCCCTTGCGCACCTCGATGTTGGTGAGGCCGGCCTTCTCGGCGTTTGTGGTGGCCTGGGCGATCATCTCGTCTGTCATGTCGACGCCGATGACTCTACCCTCAGGGCCGACGACACGGGCGGCGATCAAGAGATCGAGGCCGGCGCCGGACCCCAGGTCGACCACAGTGCTGCCGGGTGTGAGTCCGGCAAAGGCCAGAGGATTTCCGCACCCGAACGAGTCGGCGAGTGCCTCGGCGGGCAGATCACCGAGAAGAGCCGGGTCATAGCCGGCCAGCTTCGCCGCCGAACCCTTGGGCTGGGAGAGACCCGAGCAGCACGTGCCGCGGGCGAGTGCTTCGGCGTAGGTGCGGGACACCTCATCACGAAGGCGGTGGTGATCGAAGGGAAGGGTCTCGCGGCCCTCATCCCCTGCCGGGCGATCGGTGGCGACACCTTCGCGCTCCTCTTTTCTCTCACTTCCACTGCAGCATTCCGCAGGCATGGGCGCCTCCGTGGGGGCTCGTACAGTTTGACAGTTGTCTAAGGATTGTAGCACTCGCCCCGGGTGCCGCCCTCGTGCACCCGGGGCTGTTTGTGGAGGAGTTTATGCTCGTTGCAAGAAGGCTATACAATTGTTCTTTCGGCGAGCAACGAAAGGCAGTGGGAATGCTGGTGGTCGTCGCGTTGGGGGGCAATGCTCTGCTCAAGAGGGGCGAGATCCCATCGGAGGAGAACCAAAGGCGCAACGTGCAGGTGGCGGCTCGCGCGCTCGCGCCCCTCGGTCTCGAACACAGACTGGTTATCACCCACGGCAATGGTCCCCAGGTGGGAATGCTGGCCCTGGAGTCGACCTGTGTACCCGGGCGCGAATCGTACGCACTGGACGTGCTGGGGGCGGAGAGTTCGGGCATGATCGGCTACATGGTCGAGCAGGAACTGGGGAATGTTCTCCCAGAGGATCAGCCCTTCGCGACGATTCTCACCCAGGTGGAGGTGGATGCCGCCGACCCTGCCTTCCAGGCGCCGACCAAACCCATCGGGCCGATGTATGGGAAGAAGGAGGCCGAGGGCCTCGCCGCGGAGAGGGGTTGGAGCATCGGCCCGGACGGGAAGGGGTGGAGAAGGCTCGTACCCTCACCCAGGCCGAAGCGCATCTTCGAGTTGCGGGTGATCCAGCTGCTCGTGGAGCACGATGTCATCGTCATCTGTGCCGGGGGTGGAGGTATTCCCACCATACTAAGGGAGGACGGCATTCTCATCGGTGCCGAGGCCGTGGTCGACAAGGACCTGGCCGGTGAACTCCTGGCCCGTTCGCTTCTGGCCGACGCGTACCTCATGCTGACCGACGTGGACGCTGTGTATCACAGCTGGGGTACGCCGGAGGCACGGGCCATCAGATGTGCCTCACCAGAGGCGCTGGCGGCTCTCGACTTCCCGGCCGGGTCGATGGGGCCTAAAGTGGAGGCGGCCTGCCGCTTTGTCCGGGAGACCGGACGTGTCGCTGCCATCGGGTCTCTGGCCAACGCGGCCGCCCTGCTGGCTGGTGACGTGGGCACGCGAGTCACGGTGGGAGCGGACGGCATCGAGTGGTATGAGGCAGGCGCTTCGGGGATGGCAGGTGCTTCGGGGCCAAGAAGTCCGTCGTAACCAGCAGAGTCAACGGAGCGGGCAGGCCCATCGGGGCCGGCCCGCGGCCGGCCCCGACTTCTGAAGCCGCCTCTACTTCTTCTCCCACTTTTGCAGGTAGCCCACCTGGCTCAGCGTACTTCCTTCGCGTATCTCCATGCGCAGACGGTTCTCCTTCTCGAGCACATCCATGGCCCGGTTCGTGTACTCGACCGCCTTGTCCTTGGGAATGACGCAGACGCCGTCATCGTCGCCCACAATCCAGTCACCGGGTGAGATCGTCACACCCGAGATCTTGATGGGCACGTTGATCTCGCCGAAACCCTTGGGCTCGCCCGCCGTGGGGCTGACCAGGGTAGAGAAGAGGGGAAAGCCCATCTCCCGGATGTCGCCCGTGTCGCGGGCGGCACCGTGGATGACCACTCCGGCCACCTGTTGTATGACGGCGGAGTTCGTGGCCAGTTCTCCCCAGATGGCCGGGTAGACACCGCCGGCGTCGATGACGATCACGTCGCCAGGCTGTGCGAGATCAATGGCTTCCACCGGCTTCGCCCAGTCGCCGGGGTAGGTGCGGACGGTGATGGCGGGACCGACCATGCGGGCTCCGGGAGTGCGGGCTACGATACCGGGCAGATCGCCGCTGCGGTGAAGGGCGTCGGAGACGTTGGCGGCCGACACGCGTTCGAGTTGCCCGCGGATGGTGTCTGCGGTGGCGCGAACGAAGAAGTCTGACTTCACGGTGACGAGATCATCTATGGCCCGCCTCATCTGGCGGGTGGCCTCGGTGGCGTCGGTGGACTTGATGATGGCGCCTCCCACCACGACGATGGTGGCTCCGGCCCTGATCGCCTCCGCAGCCGTTTCCGAGTTGATGCCTCCGGCGACGGAAACCGGTATGTTCACGGCCTCGGCTACTGCCCGGAGGGTGTCGAACGGCATCTTGCCCTCCATCTGTTCGTCGATGGCCACGTGGATGCCGATGTAGTGGGCCCCCATCTCCTCGGCCTCGCGTGCTCGGGCGACCACGTCGCCGCACTGGATCATGTCGACGATGATCTTCGCCCCGTAGTTGCGGGCCGCTTCCACACATTCCCTGATGGTGGCGTCCGAAGCAGTGCCCAAGATACCCACAATGTTCGCTCCGGCCTTGGCGGCGTATTCAACCTCGGCTCGACCGGCGTCCATGGTCTTCATATCGGCCACGATGGTGCGGTCGGGGAACAGCCGTCGCAATTCGCTCACGGCTCTCAGGCCCTCGCTCTTGATGAGCGGGGTTCCGGCCTCAACCCAGTCGGCTCCGCCCGCCACGGCTTCTTCCGCCACCCGGAGGGCGCGGGGCAGGTCGACGAAGTCGAGGGCTACCTGCAACTTGGGTTCACTCACGTCTCCTCACACTCCCATGAACTGAACGACGACCTTGCGGTCTCGGGGTACGTTGTCAAAGCACACGAAGCATACCGACTGCCACGTGCCCAAGGTGTAGCGCCCATTGACCACGGGAATGACGAGCGACGGGCCCAGCAGTCCGGCCCGGCAGTGCGAGTGGCCGTTGCCATCGCCCAGGTTGACGTTGTGCTCATAGTGCTGCTCGGGGGCGATGATCTGGTCGAAGAGGCGCTGGAAGTCGTGCACCACTCCAGGCTCGAATTCGAGGGTGGTGATGGAGGCCGTGGCTCCAGGCGCGAACACGGTTGCTGTGCCGGCGTCAAGCCCGACTTCGGCGAGAAGGTCTTTGAGCTGCTGGGTGATGTTGACGATCTCGCCTTGACCCGTGGTGGAGAAGGGGATGAAGCGCGTGGCGACAGTAAGTGTGCCTGTAACGGTGGCAGGGGCGGCGTTGGTGACGGAGAAGTTGCTCATAGAGGTGCTCCTCATCTGCTGTCAGTGGGGGCGGGGGGAATGGTGGCTGCCGGTGCGTGGCCGGGCCGGGCGGATCCGGCGTCGGAGGCAACAGAGCCGTCGGTCGGTGTGGCTTGGGCCCGTACTTCTGTGTCGTCTATGTCACTGGAGAGGAGGTGCTCCAGGGAAGAGATGGTCGTCTGCGGCACATCGCCCCGCCTGCGGATGATCGCGAGAGTGAGGAGACCCAGGGCCCGGTAGGCGGGAAGGGCTTCGGGGGCCTCGGTGTTGAGCGAGAGCAGATGAGTTGCGATGGTACCGGCATCTCCACGGCTGAGCGGCCCCGTGAGGGCGTCCACCGTGCCCTGCCGCCGCACATTGCTCACGGCGCCCTGCACCAGAGGCATGAAGGCGTGAAGGGCTTGGTCTCGAGGAAGGCCCGCGTCCGCGAAAAGGCTCTCCGCCAGGTACAGGAGGGAGACGAGATAGTTGCTCGCGATGCAGGCGGCCGCGTGATAAAGGGGGCGCCTCCTCTCATCAAGAAGGAAGGACCGGCTGCCGAGGGCTTCGGCCAGCGCTGTTCCCATATCGCGGCCCTTCACCTGCTCCGAGGCGATCGCCACCGTGCACCCCCGCAGCCGGTCGGGACCGACGGCTGGGTCGCTGAACGTCTGCAGAGGGTGGAATCCGATGGTGATCGCTCCGAGATGCGCGCAGGGATCGAGCGCGGAGACGGGTGTCACGCCGCTTGTGTGTAGTACGAAGGGCGGTGAGCAGGATGGCATCGCCGGCCCGGCCGAAGAGAGCGCCAGTGCCAGGTCTTCCGCCACGGAGGGTATGGCTGTATCGGGTACGGTGAGGAAGTAGGCGTCGACGCCGGTGGCGACCAGCCGGTCGAGTGAACCGGTCGGCTCGAGAGCCAGCAACCGAGCTGCACGCCGGGTGTCCGGCCCGGGCAGGCCGGAGTACCCTGCGAGCGCAACTCCGGCCTGCCGCAGAGCCAGGGCCAGAGAGGTGCCCAACCTGCCCGCACCGATGATGGCGACACGAAGGCCGGTGATGGTGCCGGGGGGAGGTGGTTGAGGCATATCCTCACAAGAATGTGCGAGGCGGGCGATAGTGACCTTCCGTTCCAGTTCCGTGTTCAGATACCAGACTTGGGTACTAGTCGGATGGAGTGCCGGTTAGTAGTATGTATTGCCATCGAGTCGTTGTTCACGGTGCCCGCCGGCTCCGCTCGGTACGCCTCCCCAAGGGGTAGGCATCCGCAGCCCACGGGCGCACGCGTAGGATAACAACATGCATATGGGTTAACAAGCTGGTAACAAGGGCCCGTGTGAAAGGGGTTCGGCCGATGGAGAAGCGGTTGACACGTTCTCGAGATAACAAGATGCTCTGCGGTGTGGCCACGGGCATGGCGAACTATCTCAATGTCGATCCGACCATTATCAGGCTGGCCTGGGTGATAGCCGTGCTTCTGCCAGGCCCCAATCTCATCATCCTGGTTGCGTATCTCATTCTGTGCCTGGTGATTCCGGAGGAGGCGCCGCCACCACCCGTCGGGCACTCTGCGAATCAGCAGACGCCCACCGGGCCTCCGCCCGTGAGCCCACCGCCGGCGCAGGGCGGCGAGGCGCCCTCGGCCGGGGAACCCGGAGCACAGCGGATAGGATGATGCACCCGTGCCTATCTACGAGTACAGGTGTAGAGAGTGCCTCAAACGGTTTGAGGAGCTTGTCAGCTTGGCTTCCGCTGACGATGTCTGGCCCTGTCCGCGATGCGCCTGCACGAACACCGAGCGGCTGCTCTCGTCGTTCGCCTTGCGGGTGGAGGGAGGCAGTGGTTCAGGATCCGGCAAGAACTGCTCCACGTGCAGCAGGAGCTCATGCTCCACGTGCTGACCGGGTCTGTGTCGTCGTACCCCACAAGGAAGTGCCGTCATGACGCGTGCTGAAGCGGCCGCTGCAGAGCAGCTCTCGGTCCTGCAGGAGGGGCTCAGGGGGTGCAGGGAATGTGGCCTGTGTGCAGAGCGCACCCAGGTGGTGTTCGGTGTCGGCGACCCCTGTGCTCAACTCATGTTCGTGGGGGAAGGCCCGGGGTTCCATGAGGATCGGCAGGGCGAGCCCTTCGTGGGTCAAGCCGGAAAGCTGTTGAACGAGCTACTGGCCGACATCGGCCTCACCCGGGCCGATGTGTACATCGCCAACGTGGTGAAGTGCCGGCCTCCCAACAATCGCGACCCGCTTCCGGACGAGATAGCCGTCTGCAGCCCCAAGCTCATGGAGCAGATTCGTATCATCCGGCCTCATGTGCTCTGTACGCTGGGACGCTTCGCCTCTCATCTCATCGGTTCGACGCAGGCACCCATGGGCGCCATTCGCGGCAAGGCGAAAGACATGGAGGTGGCCGGGGTGCCGGTCATCGTGTTTCCCGTCTACCATCCGGCGGCGGCGCTCTACACTCCCGCCAACAAGGAGATCTTGCGGGAGGACTTCCGCCGCCTCCGCGTGCTTCTCGACCGGGGTCACTCCGCGCTTCGTACTTCTCAGACAGCGGAAGGGCCTCCCTGCAGTGGGGAGGAGGACTCCCTGGGTCAGGAGGCCATCACGCCAGTTGCGGCAGGCGGGCCATTCTCCTCGCATGTGTCCTCCGCAGATGCGCCCTCCTCCTCGGCTGCGCCCCCCTACGCAGACGCGCCCACGGCCGCCACGACGGACGGCGAGGAGCCCCTTCCGGCAGGGGCCAGTGCAGGCGAAGACACGGAGCAGCTCAAGCTGTGGTAGTGCTTCGCTGCACGGCTCTCAATCTCAGTGGGCTTCAGGCTCTCGCCGAGCGGCTTGCCCGGGTGCTCCACCCTGGTGATCTCGTGCTCCTCATGGGTCCTTTGGGCTCGGGCAAGACCGAATTCGTCCGCTGTCTGGCGCAGCCGCTGGGACTGCTTGATGCGGTGCGCAGCCCCTCGTTCACCATCGCGAACGTCTATCGGGGCCGGGTGACCGTGAACCACTTGGATCTCTACCGGCTTGAGCACATAGCCGACGAGGACACCTTGGCCCTCGAGGAGTACCTCTCACCCGATGCCGTCACGTTGGTGGAGTGGCCGGAAGCGGGTGGCGACAGGCTTCCTGCCCCGCAGTGGGTGATCAGGTTCGAACACGATACGCTCTCAACGAGGAACGTTGAGGTGGAAGCGGGTTCGCGGGTGGAGGCGGCCCGTTTCGAGAGGGCGGGATGATGCCGGGCACCCTGGTTCTCTGCATGGATTCGGCGACGGATGTCTGTAGTGTGGCTGCAGTCGGTGTCTTGGGAAAGGATGCCGGGCGCCTCTTGGCCGAGCGTATGGAGGGAGGTGAGAGGCTGAGGGCGGCGCAGCTTCTTCTTCCCATGGCGTCGGCGGTGTTGGCCGAGGTAGGCGCTGAGGCGGAGGACATCGCTGCTGTCGTGGTGGGAACCGGTCCGGGAACGTTCACCGGAGTGCGCATCGCGGTGGCCACCGCGCGGGCCTTGGCGCTCTCTCTCGAGGTGCCCGTGTTCGGTGTGACCTCGTTGGCGGCCTTGGCGTCGGAAGCTGCTGCGCACGCAGCGGGGGACCAAGCTGTCCGGGCGGCGCAGGTGGCTGCGGTCTCGGCAGACACGGCGGCTGCGGAGGTGGACCCGGCTGCCGCGGAGGTGGACCCGGCTGCCGCGGCGGGGACGGTGGATCTCTCGGAGGCGGAGATTGTGGACCACTCCGAGCGGCAGGGGAGCCTTCTCGTCCCGATTGTCGACGCACGGCGCGGCCAGGTATTCGCGGCCGTGTTCGAGAGCCGGCGGCCCAGGGGTACCTGCGGGGCCGGGGACGCGCCGTGCGGCTTGGCTGAGGAAGGACCCGTGTGGCAGAAGGTGGGTCCGCTGCGGGCGATTGACTCGGCCGACCTCGTGGAGTGGGCCGCGGGGCAGGCGGACGGTAGGCCGTTGTGCATTGCCGGGCGGGCCGAACTCGTTCCCGAACCCATCCGTACCCGGGAGGGCGTCCGTTTCGCTCCCATAGAGGTCCGTGCCGGCGCTTTGGTGGAGGGGCAGGAGTTGCTGGGTCCGTCTGTGTCGCGCGGCTGCGGATGCGGAGAAGGTCCATCCGGAGAAGACTTTCTCGGCCCTACCCTGCTCGCCGTGCTCGCGGGGATGGTGACCGGGGAGAAGCCGGAGGCGGCCGCCCCCGGGCTTCTGGGCAGCCCGGAGTGTGTGCGTCCCCTCTACATACGCCCGCCCGATGCCGATCTCCACATCCAGAAGATGAAGCAGCCCTTCGCATGAGGGCGGGTGCCGGACATGTTCGGGGGGCGTATCCTCACTCGAGCAAGGGTTTCGTCGTGCGCCCCCTCCGGGTCGCCGATCTCCCGGCGGTGGTTGCCATCGAGCGGGCATCGTTTCTCTCACCGTGGTCTGAGGAGATGCTGGCCGAAGAGATCGCGCAGCACCAGGGAGTGTCGCTTGCAGCTGCGCGCCCGGGAGATGTGGTGGCGGCATATGTACTGTGCCGGCTCTACGGTGACATGTGGCACGTCCTGAGTCTCGCCGTGGCCCCCAAGGAGCGAAGACGTGGAGCCGGCAGGCTTCTCATGGAGCGGTTCTTGGCTTTGGCCGATACCACCGGAGTGCCGGCCACGCTTGAGGTGCGGCCCTCGAATCATGCGGCGGTGGGGTTGTATGAGCAGATAGGTTTTGAGATCGCTGGAACCCGGAGAGGGTACTACGGCGACACCGGGGAGGATGCCCTCATGATGACCCGGCCGGTGGCGACACTCACGGCCTGCAGACAGGTACAGGGCGGGGGCGGAGGGCGGGTGGAGCCGTGCTAGCAGGCAAGGCGGCGGGGAATCTCCTTGCGATCGAGACCTCGTGTGACGACACCTCGGTTGCGGTGATGAGCGGCTCCGGTGAACTGCTCTCGTCACTGGTGCACAGCCAGGACGTGATTCACGAGAAGTACGGGGGCGTGGTTCCGGAAGTCGCGAGCCGGGCGCATGTCGAACGGGCGACCGTGGTCGTGCGCGAGGCCCTCGGAGAAGCCGGAGTCTCATTCGACTCGCTCGGGGCCGTGGCGGTGACGGTCGGGCCCGGACTGGTCGGGGCTCTGCTCATCGGCCTGCACACGGCCAAGGCGATTGCCTGGTCGCGACGGCTGCCGCTCATACCGGTCAACCATCTGCATGGCCATCTGGGGGCCGTGTGGCTGGCCGATCCGGAGGCGCCCTTCCCCGTTGTGACGCTCGTCGCCTCGGGCGGGCATACCCAACTCGTACGCATGGAAGATCGGCGGACGTTCACGTTGCTCGGTCAGACGCGGGACGATGCGGCCGGTGAAGCCTTCGACAAAGGCGCCCGTCTACTCGGATTGGGCTACCCCGGGGGCAGGGAACTCGATCAACTGGCCGAGAGGGGTGACCCCTTCCGGTTCGAATTTCCCGTGGCTCTTCGCGGCAAGGGAAGGCTCGATTTCTCTTTCAGCGGAGTCAAGACCGCGCTCTACTACACCCTGCGCGATATGGCGCCTGCCGACCGGCAGGCCGCCGCCGCCGATATTGCCGCCTCCTACCGCCGGGCCATCGTTGAAGCGCTTATGGCGAAGCTGGTCTTGGCCGCGCGCCGGAATGGTGCCCGCACGCTGGCCATCGCCGGTGGAGTGGCCGCTAACTCCTTGCTCAGGAGGAGGGTGCAGCGAGAGGGTGCGGCGGTTGGATGCCACGTGGTCGTTCCGGAGTTCCGCTTCTGCACCGATAACGCCGCCATGATCGCTGCGGCCGCTCGCGAGGGCACGCCGGTCGCCTTTCCCGAGTATCTGGGCCTCGAAGCCAGGGCCGGATTGGCGCTCGGCGAGCGTGGCTTCTGAATCGGTTGTTCCTGAGCCGGTCCGATTGACAATATCTGACGGTGGACGTATCATAGCCCTGGTTTGGCACTCACCATGGGCGAGTGCCAAGCAGAGAGAAGGCGGGCCGCGGGGCTCGCACCCGTTGGATCACCATTGTTACGTCAGGAGGACCGCATATGAAGCTTGTGCCGCTCGAGGACAGGGTCATCGTCAAGATCCTGGAAGAGGAAGAGAAGACCGTGTCCGGCATCGTATTGCCCGATACCGCGAAAGAGAAGCCCCAGAAGGCGAAGGTTCTGGCCGTGGGTCCCGGCCGCTATGAGGGCGAGAAGCTCGTTGCGGTCGATCTGAAAGAGGGCGATATCGTCGTCTTTGCAAAGTACGGCGGCACCGAAGTGAAGGTCGACGGCGAGGAGCTCCTCATTCTGAGGGCGTCCGACGTTCTGGCCAAAGTTGAGTAACAGTCCACGAGAACGCTGACGCATCAGTCGTTCACGTCCCCTATTCCAGGAGGCAAGGAAGTCTATGGCTAAAGAATTGCTCTATGGTGAAGATGCCCGCCGCGCGCTCGAGCGCGGTGTGAATCAGCTCGCCGATTCTGTGAAGACCACGCTGGGTCCCAAGGGCCGCTACGTGGTGCTCGAGAAGAAGTTCGGCAGCCCCACCATCACCAACGATGGTGTCACCATCGCCCGCGAGATTGAACTCGAGGACATCTTCGAGAATCAGGGCGCCCAGTTGGTACGCGAAGTCGCCACCAAGACCAATGACATCGCTGGTGACGGCACCACCACCGCCACTCTGCTGGCCCAGGCGATCGTACGCGAAGGTCTCCGCAATGTGGCCGCCGGCGCCAACCCCATGGCCATCAAGCGCGGTATCGAGAAGGCCGTCGACGGCGCGGTGGACGCTCTCAAGGATCTTGCGACCGATGTCTCCGGCAAGGAAGACATCGCTCGTGTAGCCACTATCTCCGCCGACGACAGGGAGATCGGCGACGTCATCGCTGACGCCATCGAGAAGGTGGGCAAGGACGGCGTGGTCAACGTCGAAGAATCCAATACGTTCGGTATGGATCTCGAGTTCACCGAGGGTATGCAGTTCGACAAGGGCTATCTGAGCCCGTACTTCATCACCGATGCCGAGCGTATGGAAGCGGTGCTCGAGGAGCCCTACATCCTCATCGCCAACCAGAAGATCGGCAACGTGCAGGACATGTTGCCGGTGCTCGAAAAGGTCATCCAGGGCGGTAAGACCCTGCTTATCATCGCCGAGGATGTCGAAGGCGAAGCACTGGCCACCCTGGTGGTCAACAAGCTGCGTGGCACGTTCACGGGCATCGCAGTGAAGGCTCCCGGTTTCGGCGACCGCCGCAAGCGGCAGCTCGAAGACATCGCGATCCTCACCGGTGGTATGGTGATCAGCGAGGAGCTCGGCCTCAAGCTCGAGAACACGCAGGTGAGCCAGCTGGGCCGGGCGCGCAAGGTTGTCGTTACCAAGGACGACACCACGATTGTCGATGGTGCGGGTGAACTCGATCAGATCAAAGGCCGCATCAACCAGATCAAGAACGAACTCGACAACACCGAGTCCGAATTCGATCGCGAGAAGCTGCAGGAGCGTCTCGCCAAACTGGCCGGTGGCGTCGCTGTCATCAAGGTCGGCGCGGCTACCGAGACCGAGCTGAAGGAAAAGAAGCACCGCGTGGAGGACGCGCTTTCGGCCACCAAGGCCGCCCTTGAAGAAGGCATCGTCCCGGGTGGTGGCGTGGCTCAGCTCCTGGCCATTCCCGCCGTGCAAAGTCTTGAGGCTTACACCGAGGGTGACGAGCTCACGGGCGTGCGCATCGTGGCTCGTTCGCTGGAGGAGCCGCTTCGCCAGCTGGTGAACAACGCCGGTTTGGAGGGCTCCGTGGTGGTGGCCAACGTGAAGAACATGGACAAAGGCGTGGGTCTGAACGTCGCCAACGGCGAATACGAAGACATGCTGAAGGCCGGCATTATCGATCCGGTGATGGTGACGCGTGCCTCTCTGCAGAACGCGGCGTCCATCGCAAAGAACATCCTCACGACCGAAGTCATCGTCGCCGAGCAGCCCGAGAAGGAACCGCCGATGCCGGCTGGCGGCATGGGCGGCATGGGTGGCATGGGCGGCATGATGTAAGAGGGGCTCTGCCTTTTCGCGTCCGCGAGAAGAGGGGGCCGGCCGGAAGGCCGGCCCCCTCTTCCGGTTCGGTGCCTGCTCCGGCCTTTCCGCTCCGGACCGTGTGGGCCGGAGTCCTTGGGGAGGACGATTGAGTGCTCTTGGTAGTGATACACTGGGTTCACCGAAGGGGGTTTCAAAAGCGTCTGGGCGGGTTATTGTGCTGCAGTAAGCGACGGTACGCGGGTCGTTCCCTTGCGGTCGCGGCCTACGTTTCGAGGAGGAATGTATGAGTGATAGGGCGGAAAAGGCCTTCGAGGAGATGTTGGATATCTCCACTGACATGGACAAAGCCATCTTGTTCTCCGGTGACGAGATACTGGCGTCCAATTTTCCCGAGAACCTGAATGCGGCAATGCTGGGCAAGGCCACTGAACTCAGCGTCATGGGCAATGCGAGGGCGGAGGACATGAGTTCGGCACCGCTCACCCAACTGGTGGTCGACACGAGTCTGGGTATGGTCTTTCTTGTGAAAGAAGCGGACGCAGCTGGCATGGGTGTGTTGGCCACAGGGAAGAAGGACAGCCGGATCGGGCTGGTGTTCTACGACATGAAGACCTGCATACGCGATGCTCAGGAAGAGGAAGACACGGAGGCAAGTGAGGAATGAAAACGCTGACCAAGGTTCTTGCCATAGTGGCGGGCGCGGCGGCGCTCGCCGGTGGTGTCTACTACTACTTCTTCATGCGCGAGAAGAAGCCGCAGGTCGAGCTGTACTTCGACGATGGTTCCATGCTCGCTTTGCCGGGTTCGGCGCCAGAGGCGGCCGAATTCCTCGACGTGGCTGAGGAGATTCTGTCCAGCATTCCGGTGTCTGCATAGCCGCCATGTCGGCGGTGGAGCCGGCTTCCGGCCCGGGATCATCAGGCGGGTCGGGGGGGGAAGACGGTCTGGGGCTTTCTCCCGGCTGGGCGCAGGTGGTCATAGAGAGGGCTCTGCGGCGCGGCGGTGACTTTGCCGAGGTGTTCGCGGAGTCGTCGTCGGGCGTCTCGCTGCGCCTCGACGACCAAAGGGTCGAGGAGGTGGCGTCGGGCACGGATATGGGCGCCTCGGTGCGGATTGTCCGAGGCGGGACGACTGTGTTCGGCTACTGTGAAAGCCTCGAACCCGAGGCCGTGCTTCGCTTAGCCGACCGGCTTAGCGAGGGTCTCGACGGTGCTGCTGCGTTAGGCACACCTCTCCACGTCCTGGAGAGGCCCGAATTCCCTCCGGTCGGGGTTGAACCGGGTGACGTCGATGTGTTCGAGAAGGCTGCGATACTCCGCGCACTCGATGAGTTTTCCCGGGCCTGGTCAGCGGAGATCGTGCAGGTGAGCGCTTCCTACTCTGACCACAAGCAGAGGATCTGGGTGGCCAATTCGCGCGGTACGTACGCCACGGAGGAGCGCACCCGGGTGTTCGGTGCCGTGAGCGTGGTGGCGAAGAGGGGTGACGTCATCCAGACGGGGCGGGAGACCTTGGCCCACCGTGGAGGATACGAGTTCATCACTCCGGAATCGCTGCGCGCGATGGCGCAGACGGCCGCCGACAAAGCCGTCGTCATGCTCGATGCCGGTCCGGCCCCCGCGGGTCGAATGCCGGTGGTGTTGGCGAATGGGTTCGGTGGGGTTTTGTTCCACGAGGCATGTGGCCACGGCTTGGAGGCCGACTTCATCGTCAAGCGCACGAGTGTCTTTGCGGAGAGGCTGGGCCGACGGGTGGCGGAACCGCATGTGACCGCTCTCGACAACGGTGTGGGTGCAGGCATGTGGGGGTCCAACGCGATCGATGACGAAGGCACACCCACCCAGTCCACGGTGGCCATCTCCGAGGGGGTGCTCTCCTCCTTTCTCACCGATGTGCTGCGCGGGGAACGTCTCGGACAGATGCCCACGGGCAATTCTCGACGCCAAGGCTTCCGGCACCTCCCCTACCCGCGCATGACCAATACCTACTTCGCGCCGGGCGACGCTTCTCCCGATGATCTCATCGCGGATACTCGGCGCGCCCTGTACGCGAAGAGTCTTTCTGGAGGTGAGGTCGACCCGGCTACCGGCGACTTCGTGTTCGGCGTCTCCGAGGGCTACCTCATCGAGGACGGCCGGGTGGGGCCTCCTGTACGGGGCGCCACCTTGATCGGCAACGGCCCCGAGGTGCTTCTCGGTATCGATGCCATCGCTTCCGACCTCGTGGTCAAAGCAGGCATGTGCGGCAAGGAGGGGCAGTTGGTGCCGGTGGGCACCGGCCAGCCGACGCTGCGCATCAGAGAACTCACGGTCGGAGGTACGGCCGTCTCGTGATGGAAGAGGCGCTCAAAGTCGCTCGTGAAGCACTCGATCGAATTGCCGCCCGGGGCTTGGGCGGAGAGGTTGAGCTGTACCTGCAGCAGGCGCGCACCACCACGGTGAAGGTGTACGCCGGTGAAGTGGAGTCGGTGTCGGTGGCCGAACCGCGGGGTGTCGGGGCGAGGTACATCGCCGACGGGCGCTCCGGCTATAGCTACACCAGTGGCATGGACGTGGGCAGCATGGTGGAAGCGGTGGTCGAAGCCGCAGCGAACTCCCAGGCAGCCGACTTCGATGAGTATGCCGGGTTGCCCGATCTGTCCGGCGGCGCCGGCAGGCGGGAGAGCACTCCGAGCGGGGCTTGTTCTCCTGCGGGCGGGTACTTCGCCGAAGGGGTATCCACGACCCCGCTCCCGCGTAAGATCGAGTTGGCGGTGGAGGCGGAGAAACGTGCACTCGCCGAATTCCCAGTGGAGACGGTGGAGGAGAGCACCTACCAGGACGCCGACACCTGGGTCGGTGTCGTCTCCAATCTGGGAGCAGCCTGCGTGGAGAGACGCTCGTTTGCGGCGCTGTTCCTCTCCGCCCACGCCCGTGACGGCGGCGACGTGCAAACCGGCTTGGGGTACTCGATAGGCCGGGAGCCGCAGGCTCTGGTTCCGGAGCAGGCGGGGGCGGATGCGGCCCGCAAGGCGAAGGCCCTCCTGGGTGCGCGCCAGTGCCCCACCGGCACCTATCCCGTGGTACTCACCCCCGAGGTCTCCTCCGCTTTCGTCGCCTTCGTGGCGCAGGCCCTCGATGCCGACCAGGTCCAACGCGGACGGTCGCTTTTCGCGGGCAGATTGGGTGACACGGTCGCCTCCTCAGTGATCACGATAGTGGACGATGGGCTGCACAGGGATGGTCTGGTTTCGGGCAGTTTCGATGATGAGGGGGTGGGGCGCGAGGAGGCGGTGCCACTGGTGGAGCGTGGTGTACTCAGGTCCTTTCTGCACAACGCCTACACCGCGAGACGCCAGGGTGACAATGGGGTCTCCACCGCGAACGCCTCCCGGAGTTCCTATCGTTCGGCTCCCGTCATCTCTCCCTCGAATCTGCTGGTGAAGGAGGGGGTTCACACCCAGATGGAGTTGGTGGGCAGCATCGACCGAGGGCTCTTGATCCAGGCGGTGGGAGGTCTCCACTCGGGCGCCAACCCCATCACCGGGCAGTTCTCTGTGGGAGCAACCGGATTCCTCATCGAGAAAGGAGAGCTGGGACGGCCCGTGAAGGAGGTGACCATCGCCTCCGACCTGTGCTCTCTCCTAGAGGGTGTGAGCCAGGTGGGGGCAGACGGTCGCTGGGTGCCTCTGCACGGCAGTGTGCGGTCGCCGAGCATCCTCATCGGCCGGATGACCGTCTCCGGGCTGTAGCAATCGACACCGCTCGGTGGCTGGGCGCCGCTTCGCCCGGGCGGGAGCGCTGTGCGCATACATCGAAGTGAGGAGGGTACAGAAGGCAGTGGATAGGACCGAGTTGGGCAACTTGTTGCTGTCGGTATCGTATCTCGAGGGTGACTTCGTGCTTCGTTCGGGGAAGCGCAGCCGTTACTACCTCGACAAGTACCTGTTCGAGACCGATCCCCGTGTCCTCGGTGGCGTGGTGAGGGAGATGGCCTCTCTCATTCGTCACCGAATGGGCGAACGTGGTGAGTACGCACGCTTGGCCGCCCCGGAGCTGGGAGCGGTGTCGATCGGGGCGGGGCTTTCGCTGGAGTTGGGAATGCCTTTCGTTATCGTGCGTAAGCAGACGAAGGAGTACGGCACCGGCAAAGCCATCGAGGGAGCCTGGCACCCGGGCGAGAGGTTTGCAGTCGTGGAGGACATCGTGACCTCTGGCGGTGCGGCTCTGTCCGCCGTCGAGCAACTGCGTGCCCTCGGTCTCGTGGTGGAGGATCTGTACTGCGTGGTGGATAGAGAGGAGGGAGGCAGAGAGAACGCGAGGAAGATGGGGCTTGAGCTGATTCCTCTGTTCACGGCCGGCGGCCTGGGCATCAAGAAGGGATAGCTGCGAAGGTTGACTGTGAGCGGGACGGCCCCGTGCCGCGGAAGGTGTTGTGCGTCACGATGCCGGTGTTCTGCTTGCGAGGTTCAAACGGGGTCTGCTAACGTAGGTTGACTTGTGCTACCAGATGGGGAGGGCAACGGTGACAAAGACTGAGTTCGTCGAGAGATTCGCCGCACAGGCAGGTCTCAGCAAGAAGGACGCTCAAGCAGCGACAGACGCCTTCATCGCAGTCATAGCGGAAGCGCTTACGGCCGGCGAGGAAGTGCAGTTCACCGGTTTCGGGAAGTTCTACGTTCAGGAACGGGACGCCCGCGAGGGCATCAACCCGCAGACCAAGGAGAAGATCACGATCGCGGCCACCAAGGTGCCCAAGTTCAGCGCGGGCACGGCCCTGAAGAACGCGGTGCGCTGACACTCCCGCTGCGTGCGCCGGGTGTCCCACGCGCCCGGGGCAGGGCTGCGGCCGGGAAGGGTTGCCCCGGCTTACAGCACGTTCGCCTTTCCTGCAGGGGCCGCAGAAGCGGCCCCTGTCGTATCCTGTGGGCTGCACCGAACCACGTGAGAAGGAAGTGAGCATGGGCCAGGCCTTTTCCGACAAGCTGATGGAGGCGATCGCAGCGAAGCGATCCCATGTCGTCGTTGGTTTCGATCCCGCATACGAACTTCTGCCGCCGGAGATCAAGCAGACGTGCGCCGGCCGACGTTACGCTACAGTGCAGGAGGAGCGCGCGGCGTGCTATGGGGAGTTCTTGGGCCGTCTGCTCGAGGCTCTGGCGGACACCGCGGTGGGGGTCAAGCTTCAACTGGCCTACTTCGAGGCCCTGGGCGCGGTGGGGTACGCGCTGTACGAGCGCTTGGTCCGAGGTGCGCAGGAGGCCGGGCTTCTGGTCATCGCCGATGCCAAGCGGGGCGATATCGGCAGCACGGCACAGGCCTATGCCGATGCGCATCTCGGTGTGGCCGGCGCAGACGCCATGACCATCAACCCTTGGTTCGGAAGCGACGGGGTGGAGCCGTTCTTGTCGTACGCGCGCGATGAGGGCAAAGGCCTGTTCATCCTCGTGAAGACCTCCAACCCCGGTTCCGCCGAGCTGCAGGATGTGGAGGCGGCCGACGGCCGCCCCCTGTATGAGAGGGTGGCGGAGTTGGTGCGCCGTTGGGGTGAGGGAACGGTCGGGGTATCGGGCTACAGCGGGGTGGGCGCCGTGGTGGGAGGAACGCACCCGCAGCAGGCGAAGAGATTGAGGGAACTGTTGCCCGGCGTGCCCTTCTTGGTCCCCGGCTATGGAGCTCAGGGTGCGGGTGCCAAAGAGGTGGCGGGAGTCTTCGACGCGGAGGGGAGGGGTGCGGTGGTGAACTCGGCGCGGGCCATACTCTACGCCTATCGCACCCGGCCCCTGCCCTGGCTGGACGCCGCCGTGGAGGAGGCCGAAGCAATGCGGGCCGCTCTCTGGGAGGTAGCGGGACGTGCCTGACCGCATGGGCAGAGTGGTGGCTCCGGTGGTGTGCACGGTCGTGTTGGGAGCGGCGCTGGTCTTGATCGGCTCTTCTCAACTGGTACATGGGAGGGCGGCCGAGCCCTTTCCGCTCACCACCCACACGGTCCCCACCACGATCATCGTCGAGCTCGACTCCGGGCTGCCGGGTGCAGCGGGCGAGCGGCGGACCGGCGTGGGAACAGAGGCGAAGGCCGAATCCGAGGCGCCTCTCGGCACGGGCGTCGGCCTCGAGGGGAGTGGTGAGGAGCTCGTGTACGTAGTTGCTCAAGGTGACAGCCTTGCGTCAATCGCTGCAGAGGTGGGCGTCACACCGGCCGATCTGGCCATCTACAACGGCCTCGTTCCCGATGAGGAGCTTCACGAGGGTATGGTGCTGGCGCTACCCTCGGCGTCCGGGGACTGACGAACTCAACCCGAGTGGAGGTCAGCCGCCTTTGGTCCGGCGGCCGTTCCTGTCGATCAGGCAGCGCAGGCTGTTGGTGGCGAACAGAGTAAGGGTGAGAGCCGGGTTTCCGAGGAAGCTGAGGTGACACGACCCGAATTGCAGGTGACGCCACCGACGTGGTCTCTTCGACAACCGGGGGGCGAAACCGGTGGAGAGCACCCACTCACGGCCGTCGCGGGTGGGGCCTACCCAGAGGAAGAGGCGGGTGGGTCTGATCTCTGCCCCTCCCCAACGAGACGCTTGGAGGGCAAGCCCTCCCTCCGCCTGAGCTGTGAGTTCTTCCGCCTCGCGGATGACTGCGGAGAGCCAACGCCGCTCCAGCAGAGCCCGGACAGGAGGAAGGACGAGCGTGCGCCGTCCAGTCATCGCGTGCGGTAGTACTCGTAGATGGACACGAGCAGGGTGTCCAGGACGACTGTGAGCAGGGCCTCCACGAGCAATTGGCTCACGGGCAGCAACGGGAAGACGTCGCCGGCGCCCTCGTAGTAGCTGCCATAGAGGGACGACACCAGCAGTGACAGGAGAGTGCCGAGGGCAAAGACGACCACAGCCGCCGCCCAGGCTTTCTTGAGCAGCCGTATGCTGCTGCGAATGGCGGCCAGCGGCCCCACCCTCTCGAAGACGCAGGCATAGTCGCCGAAGATGAGGAGCAGAGCCACCGGGATGACGGCGTACGCCGTCACGGCGAAGGCCGTGCTGTCTGCAGCGAACGAGTATGGCAATCCGTAGAAGACGACGTAGGTGATGAGGTAGAAAGAGGCCAGCCGCACCAGTTCTGCGCCCGAGCGGGGGGCGCGGGGATAGCCGGGGCCGACCATCGCCCGGAAGAAGGGGGCACGGAGAGCTGCAGCCAAGAGACATACGCCGAGTCCAGCCGCGAGGGCGATGATGAGCGGTAGTCCGGGCTGGAGGAGGGTCTCTATGTGCTCCTGAAGATAGGGCCAGCGCATGAAGTTGGCTTTGGCGAGCCCACTGAAGGTGATGCGGCCCTCGATGGACACGTACACGGCCATGAAGGCCAGGGTGTTCAGCACACCCAGGATGAGGGGATAGACGAAGAGATACTGCTTTCGGGTGAGCCGATCCCACACCATTCTGGCGACTTCGGCGATGGCTTCACCTCCCCCTTTGCGTCCTTCCAAAGAGGGGAGTATAGCACTGTCATCCCGTGGTCCCTCGTGGCCCCGGGAGGTATGCAGCGGTCTTGGCCGGGGTGGGTCGGGAAGAAGTGAAGAGTCGGGAAACATGCGTGTTATACTCCATTCGATGACTCCACGATATCGGAGAACTCTCGGGGCATTCGTGCTCCTTTTTGTGTTGTCGGCCTTCGTGGGTCTGGCCATCCTTGCAGCGCCGGCCGCCGCCGAGAACGGTTCTCCATCAGGCTCCGGCAGCGCGGCTGTCGCCTCAGAGTTCAATCCCAAGCCTGTTCCCGCGGTCGAAGCCACTGCGGCCATCGTCATGGACATGGAAAGCGGGCGGGTTCTCTACGACAAGAACGCGGACGAACGTCTCCCGATGGCGTCGACTACGAAGATAATGACCGGGCTGTTGGCCCTCGAGAAGCTGAGCGCCGGCCAGATGGTCACGGCCTCCGAGCGGGCGTGCGCCGCGGGCGAAAGCGAGATGTGGCTTGAGCCAGGTGAGGTCATAAGTGTCGAGTATCTGCTCCAGGGCCTTCTGGTGCGCAGCGGGAACGACGCCGCCATCGCCTTGGCTGAGGCGGCCGCGGGGACCTTGGAAGACTTCTTGGTTCTCATGAATGCGCGGGCCAAGGAGCTCGGTCTGGCCAACACCAGCTTCTCCAACCCGCACGGGCTCGATGGAGCCAATCACTACTCGAGCGCCCGTGATCTTGCGCGTCTCGGCATCATCGCCATGCAGCACGAGGAGTTCCGCCGCATCGTGGGCATGCAGAAGGTGACCATCCCCTGGGGCAACCGGGAGGGCGACCGGGTGTTCTCAAGCCGCAACCGCCTGCTGAAGTCGGTCGACTACGCAGACGGCATCAAGACCGGCTTCACCGGCAAGGCCGGCTGGTGCATCGTCCTTTCGGGCACTCAGCGTGGTGCCTCTCTGATTGTCGTGGTCTTGGGAGGCAAGACACAGGACTCGCGCGACGAAGAGGCGAGAAAGCTCCTCGAGTACGGTTTCTCCCTGTACCAGGAGAGGGTACTGGTGGAGAAGTCGGCCCGGGTGGCCGCCGTGCCTATTCCCTACCACTTCGGCACCGAGATGCCGCTTGTGTCGGAGAGCGGACTGGTCCGCAACCTCTACCACAAGGATGAGATCGAGACTGTCGTTGATCTCGAGGGGGACGTGAGTCTGCCCATCGAGCGCGGCCAAGTATTGGGGAAGGTCACCTTCGTGAGGGGTGAGAGTACAATCGGAGAAGTGCCTCTGGTGGCCGAGATCTCAGTGGGTCGGGCCACGTTGGGCATCAAGGTCAAGTACTTCTGGGCGCTGTTCGCCAACTGGGTAGGCGGTATCGTCTGAGTGATACTCACGGTGACACTGAACGCAGCGCTCGACCGGACGCTGGCGGTCCCCAACTTCGAGGTGGGGTTCCGCCATCGGGCCTCCGAGACTCTGTCACTTCCGGGCGGCAAGGGAGTGAACGTGGCCCGGGTAGTCAAGACCGTGGGTCAGCCGGTCATCGCTTCGGGATTCGTGGGGGGCCGCACGGGCGACCGTCTCATCTCCGAGTTGGAGCGTGAGGACATCCTGTGCGACTTCGTGCGTATCCTGGAGGAATCGCGAACTTCGACGGCCGTGCTCGATCCGGCGCGGGGCACGACCACGGAGATCAACGAGTACGGTCCCGAGGTATCGCCCCGGGAGGTGAGCCGGCTCTGCGGCAAACTCGACTACCTGGGCAAGGCCACAGACGTAGTGGTGCTTGCCGGGAGTCTTCCTCGGGGCATCGATCCCGACATCTACTATGCGCTTATCCGCGACCTGCGGCGCTCTGATCTCATGGTAATGCTTGATACGAGCGGTGACCCATTGCGCCAAGGTCTGAAGGGAGAGCCCGACGTGGTGTTCGCAAACCAGGTGGAGGCCGAGACGGTGATCGGGCACGAGATCATGACCGACGAGGAGTTCGTGCTCGCCGCCAAGACGCTGCGACACATGGGGGCGCGTTCAGCGGTCGTTCATTCGAAGGAGCGTTGCGTGGCCCAACTGGAGAGTCCGGAGGGAGTGAAGACGTGTGTCAACCACTCGCTTGACCTCCAGGTGGTCTCCGCCGTGGGATCAGGCGATGCGTTGCTCGGAGGATTCGCTGCGAAGATGCTCGATGGATGGTCGGCGTATGAGTGTCTTCGCTTCGGTCTCGGCTGCGCGGCAGCCAACACTCTGAAGTTCGGTGCGGGAGTCTTCTCGCTCGAGGACGCCATTCACTATGCCGACCTGGTCGAGGTCGAGGAGGTACACGAGGTTGAGGTCTGATCTCCCGGGCCCGGTGGGCAGGGTGCTCGTCCTCGACTTCGGGGCGCAGTACGCACAGTTGATCGCCCGCCGTGTGCGGGAGTGCAGGGTGTATTCGGAGCTGATTCCTTTCGACACTCCCGTCGAGGAGATCCGCCGGTTGAAGCCCGCGGCGCTCATTCTCTCCGGGGGGCCGCGCAGCGTGAACGACCCCGGGGCTCCCCTGGTCGATCCGGAAGTGCTCACCCTGGGCATACCGATACTCGGCATCTGCTACGGCATGCAGCTCCTGGCAGTGCTCGCCGGCGGCGAAGTCGCCCGGACCGAACGGGCGGAATACGGTGGCACGCTGGTCGAGGCGGTGGGAGAGAGCACGCTCTTTGCCGAGGTCCCCGGGCGGCAGCAGTGTTGGATGAGCCACGGCGACTCGGTGGTGGGGGTTCCGGCCGGTTTCGTGGTCACGGCTCGCAGTGCGGAGGTGCCTGTCGCTGCCATGGAAGACGTGCACCGGAAGCTCTACGGGGTCCAGTTCCATCCCGAGGTTCGGCATACGGTCCCCGGCGAAGTCATTCTCAAGAACTTCCTCCACCGCATAGCCGACATACCACCTGCGTGGACGCCGGTCTCCATTATCGAGGAGGCTGTGGAGCGTATCAGGGGCCAAGTGGGTTCGGGCAGGGTGGTGTGCGGGCTTTCGGGCGGGGTCGACTCCGCGGTGGCGGCCTTGCTCACATTCAAGGCCATAGGTGATCAGATCACCTGCATCTTCGTGGACACGGGTCTCATGCGCAAGGGTGAGGGAGAGGAAGTGGAAGACGCCTTCCGCCGCTACTTCCATGTCCCCTTGGTGCACGTGAAGGCGGAAGAGCACTTCTTGGCAAAGCTTGCCGGCGTGGAGGACCCGGAACGGAAGCGCAAGATCATCGGTGAGGAGTTCATCCGCACCTTCGAGCGTGAGGCCGAAAGAGTGGGCGACGTGCGTTTCTTGGTGCAGGGCACTCTGTATCCGGATGTCATCGAGTCGGGCACGAAGACCGCTGCGATCATCAAGTCGCACCATAACGTGGGCGGCCTCCCTGCCGACATGGACTTCGAGCTGGTCGAGCCGTTGCGCATGCTGTTCAAGGATGAGGTTCGGGCGGTAGGGGAGGAATTGGGGTTGCCCGAACCCATGGTCTGGAGGCAGCCGTTCCCGGGCCCCGGTCTTGGCGTCCGCATTATCGGCGAGGTGACGAAGGAGCGGCTTGATATCCTGCGTGAGGCCGACGCCGTTCTCATCGAAGAGGTGCGGCGGGCCGGTCTCTATCGTGACATCTGGCAGTGCTTCGCCGTGCTGCCGGCTATTCGCAGTGTGGGCGTCATGGGCGACGAGCGCACGTACTCGTACCCCATCGTGCTTCGGGCGGTGACCTCAGACGACGCCATGACGGCAGACTGGGCCAGGTTGCCGCACGAGTTCCTCGCCCGGGTTTCGAACCGCATCATCAACGAGGTGCCGGGCGTCAACCGTGTGGCATACGACATCTCCAGCAAGCCGCCGTCTACCATCGAATGGGAGTGATACGGGAAGGGGGAGCAGGCATCAGCGTTTCGGCACAGCCAACACCAGAACAAGGGACATCCGGCGTTGAACCTCCCGACGGAGCCCAGGCAAAGCCTCGGGAGGAACTGTCCACCATTCATGGGAGGGCGTTTCTGGCTGCGAGGGCCGCCCTCGACTTGAAGGCCACGGACATCACCATCCTGGACATGCATGAGCTGGTCACCTACACCGATTACCTCCTCCTGTGTACGGGACGGAGCACCCGCCAGACCCGCCGGATATCGGAAGAGATCATCCACGCGCTCAAGTCCTCCGCCAGCGTGGTACCTGCACGGGTGGAGGGCCAGGTCTTGGGTGAGTGGATACTTCTGGACTACCTGGACTTCATCGTGCACGTGTTCACTCCCGGCACCCGGGAGTTCTATCGCTTGGACGTGTTGTGGAAGGCGGCCCCGGCCGAGGCGATCGAGGCGCCGGGAGCCGGGGAGTAGATGCCACTCATCCATTTGAATCACGCGCCCCGACTCGCTATACTTCGTCTCCCGCGGAGGCGGAGTCCGCATCCGTTCCCGTGGGCGTGGGGGTATAGCTCAGTTGGGAGAGCGCGACGCTGGCAGCGTTGAGGCCAGGGGTTCGAGTCCCCTTACCTCCACCATACGCAAGACAGGTGTGCAGAAGGCCCGGCCCAAGCCGGGCCTTCTGCGTCGCCATGGGGCAACCGCATCATGATGCCGGGGATGGCTGAGTATACTGAGTTGCAGTGGAGTCATGGCAGAAATACAAGGTGCTGCTCGCCATCGTTCTCGCCGTCTTGGTGATCGCTGCGGTGGTTGTCACCCTGGTGGTCACGGCGCTCGAGAGCGGTGAGTCCCGGGGTGTCTCCGCGGTGGAGGTGGGGTGCTCCGGTAACGGCAACGTGTTCCTGGCAGTGTTGGGGGCGGTGGTCGGAGTCGGCCTCCCCAGGCGAGTATAATTCCAGTCGTGGCCTCGAACGAACTCGTCATCATCGGTGCTCGTGAGCACAACCTGAAAGACATCACGCTCAGGTTGCCTCGTGACTGCTTCATCGTCATCACCGGCCTCTCGGGCTCGGGTAAGTCGAGTTTGGCTTTCGACACCATCTACGCGGAGGGCCAGCGCCGTTACGTGGAGAGCTTGTCGGCCTACGCCCGCCAGTTCCTGGGCCAGATGGACAAGCCAGATGTGGATTCCATCGAAGGGCTCTCGCCGGCCATCTCGATCGACCAGAAGACCACCTCGCGTAATCCCCGGTCCACGGTGGGCACGGCAACGGAGATACACGACTACCTGCGCCTGCTGTACGCGCGGGTGGGGCGGCCGCATTGTTGGATATGCGGGCGGCCCATCGAGGGGCAGAGCAAGGAACAGATAGTCGATCAGATACTTGGGCTCGAGCCGGGTACCAAGTTTGCTCTGCGGGCGCCGGTGGTGCGTGGCCAGAAGGGGTGGCACAAAGATGTGCTCGAGCATGTGCGCCGCGAAGGCTTCACGCGGGTGGAGATAGACGGCGAGCAGTACACCATGGACACCCCGTTGCCAGATCTCGAGAAGAACGTCCGGCATGACATCAGCATCGTCGTTGACCGCCTCATCATGAGAGACGGGCTGCGTCACCGCCTGGCCGACTCGGTGGAGACGGCCTTGGCCGAAGGCGGGGGCTTGTTGGAGGTCGATGTGTTGGCCGGCGACACCCGCACCGTACTACTCTTCTCGGAGAACCTGGCCTGCCCCGAGCATGGAGTCTCTCTGCCCGAGATGTCGCCCCGCATCTTCTCTTTCAACTCCCCTCACGGGGCGTGCGAGACCTGCGGAGGACTGGGTTTCCGGCGTGAGATCGACCCCGATCTGGTAGTGGGCGACCCGGAGCTCTCCATCTCCGAGGGCGTGCTGCTCCCGTGGAGCAACAGCAGCTCCAAGTACTACGAGCAGATCATTCAAGCCATCGCCGAGAGGTACGAGATCGATCCCGATGCTCCGTGGCGTACGCTTCCCGCTGAAGTCAAGCAGGTGTTCCTCTACGGTACCAGGGGCGATCGCTTGTACGTCTCCTACCGGAACCGTCGGGGTGAGTTGCGCAGCTACACGACCAGATTCGAAGGCATCGTGCCCAATCTCGAGCGGCGCTATCGTGAGACGAACTCCGACTACATGCGTGAGCGGTTCGAGGAGTACATGTCTGACCGGCCCTGCCCGGCCTGCGGAGGGGCCCGGCTCACGCCGCAGAGCCTGGCCGTGACCGTAGGTGGTATGAACATCTACGACATGAGCAACATGTCGGTCGATCGGCTCCTCGCTTTCTTGGCCGATGTCTCACTGAGTGAGCGCGAGCGCCTCATAGGAGCTCGCGTACTCAAGGAGATCGAGGAGCGGCTGTCGTTCCTACGCTCGGTCGGCGTCGGCTACCTGTCGTTGTCCCGCAGCGCCGGCACGCTGTCGGGCGGGGAGGCCCAGCGCATCAGGTTGGCCACGCAGATCGGCTCGAGCCTGGTGGGTGTGCTGTACATCCTCGACGAGCCCTCCATCGGCCTCCATCAACGCGACAATGGTCGCCTCATCGACACCCTTCTGCGCCTGCGTGACCTGGGCAACACGGTCCTGGTGGTCGAGCACGATGAGGAGACCATGCTGGCGGCCGACCACATCGTCGACATGGGTCCCGGAGCCGGGGAGCACGGGGGGGAGGTGGTGGTGAGCGGGCCCCTCGAGGCGGTGTTGGCCGAGCCCCGCTCGGTCACGGGCGACTTTCTGGCCGGCCGGCGTTCCATTCCCGTGCCGGGTACCCGGCGCAAAGGCCGGGGCGCGTTCACTGTGTTCGGCGCCCGCCAGCACAACTTGAAGGGTATCAACGTGACGGTGCCGTTGGGCCGGCTGGTGTGTGTCACCGGTGTGTCCGGCTCGGGCAAGTCGACCCTCGTCAACGACATCATCTACAAGAGCCTCTCCAACCTCGTCAACCGGGCAGTCGTTCGTCCCGGGGCGCACGACCGCATCGAGGGCATCGACCGGCTCGACAAGGTCATCAACATCGATCAGTCCCCCATAGGCCGCACGCCGCGCTCCAACCCGGCCACCTACACCGGTGTGTTCGATCACATACGTGAGTTGTTCTCGCAGACCACGGAGTCCAAGGTGAGGGGTTATCGTCCCGGGCGCTTCAGCTTCAACGTGAAGGGTGGACGTTGCGAGGCCTGCCGTGGTGACGGCACGCTGAAGATCGAAATGCATTTCCTTCCCGACGTGTACGTACCCTGCGAGGTGTGCAAGGGCCGCCGCTATAACAGGGAGACGCTGGAGGTACGCTTCAAGGGCAAGAACATCGCCGAGGTACTGGCTATGAGCGTGGAGCAGGCACTCGACTTCTTCGAGCACCAGCCGAAGATACGGCGGCGACTGCAGACCCTCTTCGACGTAGGGCTCGACTACATTCAGTTGGGCCAGCCCTCCACCACTCTCTCGGGAGGCGAAGCCCAGCGCGTCAAACTGGCCACGGAACTGTCGAAGATCGCCACCGGCAATACGCTGTACATCCTCGACGAACCTACAACAGGGCTGCATTTCGCCGACATCGCCGCATTGCTCGATGTGCTGCAGAGGTTGGTCGATTCCGGCAACACGGTGCTCGTGATAGAGCACAATCTCGACGTCATCAAGTCGGCCGACTACATACTCGACCTCGGTCCGGAAGGGGGCGATGCCGGAGGCGAGTTGATAGCCGCCGGCACCCCGGAGGAGATAGCCTCCCACCCCGGGAGTTTCACCGGGCGCTTCTTGCGGAGGGTACTCCCAGGCTTCGCCGAGCCGGGAAGCGGGGAGGCGGCGTGAGCGGCGGCTCCGAAGGCATGGGCGGCCGCTGTGGCGGAGGGAGCGGTGGGATTGACTGCGGTGCGAGTGGTGCCCCCGAGGAAGCCACCGCCCCGCGAAGCCCAGGGTTGCAGCCGTCGCGGCGGGTGAGGGCGGTGCTCGTCGATGTGGAGGGCACCCTGAGGTACGGAGGCAAGCTACTCCCGGGGTGCGCACTGGCCCTCGATGAGTTGCGCGCCTCCGGCCGCCAACTCCGATTCCTCACCAACATCGACTCGAAGACGCCGGCGTCTATTGCTCGAAGTCTCACCGCTGCCGGTCTGGTGGTGGGCGAGGAGGAGGTGGTGACACCGGTGACGGCGCTCACACTCCTGCTCGAGTCCCGCCCCGATGTGCGGGTGTATGCACTGGTGTCGGCGGAGATTCACGGGTACCTGATAGCGTGTGGCCACGGATCTCGGCTCGCCAAGGAGGGGGAAGAGGCGGATGTGGTGGTCGTGGGTGACGCCCATGACAATCTCGACTATGAGAGCTTGAACTGCGCCTTCCGGCTCGTCATGGCCGGCGCTGAGCTGGTGGCGTTGCAGCGCCAAGGCTACTTCATGGGCGCCGATGGCTACCATCTCGACACGGGGGCCTTCGCGGCGGTGTTGGAATATGCGGCGGGGGCTGAGGCCTTGGTGCTCGGCAAACCTTCACCCTGTGTGTACGAGCTGGTGTTCAGGGGGCTGGGTCTAGATGCGGCCGACGTTGTCGCCGTGGGCGACGACGTCGGCATAGACGTGGCCGGAGCGAAAGGGGTGGGTGCACGGGCAGTGTTGGTGCGCACCGGCAAGTACTTGGAGCGTCGGCTTGCCGGGGCGCTCGCGCAGCCCGACGCCGTGCTCTCCTCGTTTGCCGATCTTCCCGGTTGGCTGGCCGAGCGGGAAGGAGACGGCTCTGGCTGAAGAGGTGCGCTTCGTGGAGAGTGGGGCCCCGGTGGAGCGGGCCTTCCTCGTGACCGTCGATACCGGCGGCGATCAGGGGTGGACGGCCGAGGAGTCTCTGGCCGAGCTCGGCGCCTTGGCCGAGACTGCGGGTGCGGTGGTGGTGGGCAGCTTGGTCCAGAAGCGGGAGCTTGTGCACCCCAACTACTACGTGGGCAAGGGCAAGGCCGACGAGTTGGCCGCCACAAAGCCGGCTCTCGATTTCGGCCTGCTGATAGCGGATGATGAGTTGTCACCCAAGCAACAGAGAGCACTGGAAGAATTGCTCGACGTGAAGGTGCTCGACCGGACGGGCCTCATTCTCGACATCTTCGCCCAGCGGGCCCGTACACACGAGGGCAGGATCCAGGTGGAGTTGGCCCAGCTCGAATACCAGCTGCCCCGGCTCACACGCCTGTGGACTCACCTCTCCCGTACGGGCGGTGGCATCGGCACCCGGGGGCCGGGTGAAACTCAGCTCGAGACCGACCGTCGCGTCATTCGCAAGCGCATCAAGACCATGAAGCAAAAGGTGAGCGAAGTGAGGCTGCGGCGTGAGACGGCCGCCCGCGGCCGTGAGCGCCGCAGCCTCCCAAGTATGGCCATTGTGGGCTACACCAACGCCGGTAAGTCCACGCTTCTCAATGCTTTGGTCGGCAACGAGGTCGCTTACGCTGAAGACCAGCTCTTCGCCACTCTCGACCCCACCATCCGCAAGGTGAGCCTGGGGGGAGGGCAGGTCATCATCGCGAGCGACACCGTTGGATTCATCCACAAGCTCCCACATCAGCTGGTCGACGCCTTCCGGGCAACCCTCGAACAAGTCACGAGGTCCGATCTGTTGCTCATCGTGGTCGACGTGGCCGACCCTCACGCCGAAGAGCATCTCAACACGGTCCAAGTGGTGCTCGACGAGTTGGGTGCGGGTGATCTGCCTCGCGTGGTGGCTTTGAACAAGTCCGACGTGGTGCGGGCCCGCGGTGAGAGGGTGACGCCGCCGTGGAGGGTGAGACACGGGGTTACGGTGTCCGCCCGCACGGGTGAGGGGCTTGACGACCTGCGGGAGCGCATCGCGTCCGTGCTCGCCGAGTTGTGGGTGGATGTCGATCTGAGGGTGCCCTACTCAGCGGGTGAACTCATGTCACGCGTGCGGGAGCGGGGATCGGTCGATCTCGAGTACGGGGGCGACGACGTCCGTGTGGTGGGCAGGGTGGCGCCAAGTCTTGCCGGAGAATTGGCGGCCGAGGCCGAGGGCTGGTCACGCGCGCTCCGCCAGCGCGACCGTGAAGGCGATGCCTGAGCGGGTCGGACGGCTCGGCCGGCGCCGGAGCGCGAGAATCCGGTGCGGGCCGACAAACCACGCGGCCCGGCTCTACCGCGCCCAGCCCCGACATATGCGGGCTTCAGGTGGCGGTAGCGAGGGCGGCCCTCCCGCGCCTATTTTTTGAACAAGGTCTGAGCCGACCGCACGGCCTCGGCCAAGAGCTCCGCTCCCCAGGTGAGGTCGGAGAGCGAGAGCACCTCGATGGGCGAGTGGATGTACCGGGTGGGTACGCTTATCACCCCAGAGGGGATGCCGGCCTTGGTCAGGTGCACGGCGGTGGCGTCGGTGGTGCCGCCGCTCGCCACGTCCAACTGGTAGGGGAGGGAGCGTCGCTCGGCGGCCTCGCGCAGCCAGGCGATCACGTTGTCGGGCACGATCACACCCCGACCGTCGGCGTCGACGATGGTAATGGATGGGCCTGCTCCGAGCTTGAGGTGCCGCTGCTCCTTGGTGACCCCGGGGTGGTCGCCGGGTATGGTGACTTCCGAGATGAGGGCCACGTCGGGGTCGAGATCGAAGGCGCTTGTACGGGCCCCCTTGAGGCCCACCTCTTCCTGCACCGTGCCCACCGCTTGGATGGTCGCGGCCACCTCTTCGCCGGCGAGGAGTTCGAGGGCGGCCACCATCATCACCACTCCGGCGCGGTCGTCGAAGGACTTGCCCGTGACGAGATCGTTCCCGAGGGGAGCCACCTTGCGGTCGATGGTGATGACCGAGCCTATCTCCACACCGAGCGCGGCGGCGTCATCGGCGTCCCGGGCCCCCACATCGATGAACATGTCCTTGATCTTCACGGGCTTCTTGCGTTCCTCCTCATCCATGATGTGTGGTGGTTTGGAACCGACCACGCCGTAGAGGGGGCCTTTCGTGCCGTGTACCACCACCCGCTGGCCTAGGAGCACCTGATCGTACCAGCCGCCGAGAGGAATGAAGCGCAGGAAGCCCTGCTCGTCGATGTACTTGGCCATGAGGCCTATCTCGTCCATGTGGGCGGCGATCATGACCTTCGGTCCGGTACCCCGGCGTACGCCGACGACGTTGCCGAAGTTGTCGACCCGTACCTCATCGGTGACCTTGGCGAGTTCGTGTGCCACGAGGTCACGTATCGCGCCCTCGCGCCCCGATACCCCTGATGCTTCCGAGAAGGTCGTGAGCAGTTGCGTGATGTCGGCCATGCGTATCCCTTTCCGCTGCACGTGAGTCGCGCGCTCTCCCCGTGCGTCTTGTGTGGCAGGTGCTTCGCCTCCGCCCGGCTGCACCAGAGTCGGTCTGTGCCGGTGATGACTGCACCACGAAAAGAAAGCATAGCACCCGGGTACCTGGGCCGGGCGGGTGGCGAAGACAACCGGCCGGGGCTCCTGAGTATAATCGAGGTTGGTCCTTGTGGTGGGGCCGGCCCATCCCGGTAGACACCCCTGTGACCCGGAAGGTAATGCCGAACCACGGCAAGCAAGGAGGTTCTCTCATGGCGGGTGTGCTCGCCGGACGAAGAGGGGTCGTTCTGGGGGTTGCGAACGAGCGCAGTCTGGCCTGGGGCATCGCCCAGGCGGCGGCCCGGGAAGGGGCCGAACTCGCCTTCACCTTCGGTGCTCCGGTGCTCGAGAAGAGAGTGAGGCCGCTTGCCGCCCAGGCTGGGTCACAGCTGGTGTTTCCCTGCGACGTGCAGGACGATGTTCAAATCGACGATGTGTTCGCCGCTATCCAGGAGGAGTGGGGCGGCCTCGACTTCGTGGTCCACGCCGTCGCGTTCGCCGATCGCGAGGAGTTGCGCGGTGAGTTCTTGGAGACCTCCCGGGAGGGTTTCCGGTTGGCCATGGAAGTGTCGGCCTACTCCCTGGTGGCGGTGGCGCGTCGGGCGGTCCCGCTCATCAAGGAAGGGGGCAGCCTGCTCACCTTGTCGTACCTGGGGGCGGAACGCACCGTGCCCCACTACAACGTCATGGGTGTGGCCAAAGCCGCCCTGGAGGCGAGCGTGAGATACCTGGCGGCTGACGTGGGCCCGCGCGGCGTCAGGGTCAACGGCATCTCGGCCGGCCCGGTGCGCACGTTGGCGGCCGCCGGGGTAGGGGGGTTCCACGCGGTTCTCGACTGGTATGCTGCCGCCGCGCCGTTGAGGAGGGCGACCACCCAACAGGAGGTGGGCGACGCCGCGCTGCTCTTACTCTCCGACTGGGGGAGGGGCATCACCGGGGAGATCCTACATGTGGACTCGGGGTACCACTCAGTGGGTGTTCCTCCCACGATCGGGGATACGGTTGGCTGACGGTCCCTCTCCCGGCAAGAACGGCGCGGTTGCGGATACCGTGCGGAGTGCGCCCGATCTTCCCGGCGCCTATCTGTTCCGTGATTCCCGGGGAGACGTGCTCTACGTGGGCAAAGCCCTGTCCCTGCGCAGGCGACTGAGTGGGTACCTCCCTGCGCTCGAGCAGCGCGACAGCGGACGTGTCTCTCCGGCGAAGGTGAGGGAGATGGCGGGGAAGGCTCGTTCCCTGGAGTGGATTGTCACCTCGTCGGAGGTGGAGGCGCTTCTTCTCGAGCACAACCTCATCAAGCAGCATCTCCCTCCCTACAACATTCGCCTGCGTGACGACAAGTCCTACCCCTATATCGCACTCACCATGTCTGAGGAGTATCCGCGGGTTGTGTTCACCCGGCAGCCGCACCGGCGCGGCGATCGATACTTCGGGCCCTACGCCTCTGCGGCCAAGGTGCGCGAGACACTCGATACACTCAGCCGTATCTTCCCCTTCCGGAGGTGCCGGGGAGTCCGCCCGGGAAGGCGGAGCGGCTCACCCTGCCTTCAGTATCACATCAAGAGATGTCTGGCTCCTTGTGTAGGCGGTACGAGCCCGGATGAGTACCGGCAGGTGGTTGAGCAGGTGGCCGAGTTCCTTGGTGGACGGGGAGCGCATCTTCTGCGGCGGTTCGAGGCGCAGATGACGGAGGCCTCAGCGGGTCACGATTTCGAGCGAGCCGCTCTCTACCGGGACCGGTTGACGGCCCTGCGTCACGTTCTCGAGCGGCAGCAGGCCAAGACCTTCTCCTTGGGCACGGTCGACGTGATAGGTTTCGCCCGCGATGAGCGCAGCGCCAATGCGCAGGTCTTCCTCACGCGCGACGGGCTGCTCACCGATCGGCGCAGCTTCACCCTCGAGGGCGTGGAGGGAACGGCCGACCAAGAGGTCTTCGAGCGCTTCTTCGGTGAATACTACGGTGCCGCCCTTTTCGTACCGCCCGAGATCGTGGTGCCTCCGAGCGTAGAGGGTCTCGAGGCCTTGGGCGGGTTTCTGGAAGGACTGCGGGGACAGAAGGCCGTCATACGCCACGCTGAGCGGGGGGACAAGCGACGCCTGCAGCAGCTTGCCGAGAAGAACGCGGCGCTTGCCCTGGAACAGGCGCGTCACGCGGGCGAGGGTGCCTCGGCGCGACGCCTGGCGGCGCTCGAGCGGATGCGTGAGGTGCTTGACCTTCCCCGTCTCCCTCTGCGTATCGAGGGGTACGATGTGTCCAACCTGGCGGGTGAGCACGTGGTGGCGTCGATGGTGGTCTTCGAGGGGGGCGTCCCGCACTCGTCCGACTACCGCCGTTTCGCCATCCGGGGTTTCAAAGGGCAGGACGACACCGCCGCCATGCGTGAAGCGCTTTCGAGGAGGCTGCGGCGCGAAGCGGATTCGCTCGGTGACCCCTCACAGGAGCCCGGCGCCATGGCATCTTCCGGCCCGAGCTCTGGCCCGGCGTATGATCCGTCGTTCGAGGCGGTCCCCGATGTGATCCTGGTCGACGGTGGTCTGCCCCAAATGGGGGTGGCTGCGGCCGTGCTGGCCGAGTTGGATCTCTCGCACACCATCGCACTCGTAGCCCTCGCCAAGCGGGAGGAGGTGCTCTACCTGCCCGGGCGTGTGTCTCCGCTTCGCTTGGAGCGCGACGACCCGGCGTTGTTGTTGCTGCAGCACGTACGTGATGAGGCCCACCGCTTCGCGCTCGGCTTTCACCGGGCACGGCGGCGGGTGGCGGCGACGGAGTCGTTTCTCGACGGTCTCCCGGGGGTAGGTGACAAGAGAAAGAGGGCACTACTCACACACTTCGGCAGCCCCGATGCCTTCCTGCGGGCGTCTCGCGAGGAACTTGAAGCAGTGCCCGGACTGCCCGGCAAGGTGGCACGGGACATCTACAACTACGTCCACAAGACCGGATGAGAGTTTCATCTGCGATAACGCACGAGAGCGGGGGGAGGAGTGGCGTGACGAGGCCAGAGGCAGAGTCGAAGCCTGCCGCCGGGGCGGAGACCGCCCCCGGCGGGGCTGTGAACGTGCGGGTGAGTAGGAGGGCTTTGCACCGTGCTCCAGATACCGCCGGCCCCCTTCCCGCCTCGGCCGAGTACACGACCCCGTGGGGAACCGGGCGCGTCATCTCCTGGGAGGGCCGGCCGGTGGCGGTCGAGCTACCCGGCCGGGCGAGGGACGTCGGGGCCGGAGAGGCCGGCCGGCACAGCCCTGCGGTCGGCGACATCGAGGTGGCGGTTCTGTGGGCCTCCCGGCTGAGCGGCTTCTTCGCCGGCCGAGGACCTGCATGGAGTGCGGAGGACATCGACGTTGCCTCGTGGCTCGGCCAACCACCCGGCAGCTTCACCGTGCAGGTGTACGAGGTGCTCACGCGCGTCCCCGCCGGGACGGTGCTGTCGTACGGCGAGCTGGCTTGTCGTGCCGGCCGGCCGCGAGCGGCGAGGGCGGTGGGCACGGCGATGGCGCGCAACCCTCTTCCACTTCTCGTACCCTGTCACCGGGTGGTACGCAGTGACGGCGACATTGGTGCATACGGGGGCGGCCGTCTGCTGAAGGAGAGGCTCCTCCGCTTCGAGGGGGCGCTCCCGTGAGTGACGGCGGCTGCACACCGACGGCAGGTGAGGGGCAGGGGCAGCCCGGGGGCGACTCCACCAAGCGGAGCCTTCAGGCCACCATCATCACCGGCATGTCCGGTGCCGGCAAATCCACCGCCATGGCCACCTTCGAAGACGCCGGTTACTTCTGCGTCGACAACATGCCGCCCCAGATGCTTGCGAAGATGGCCGAGTTGTTTCTCCTGCCCGGCAGCCGCGTGGACAAGGTGGCGCTGGTGTTCGATTCACGCGGGGGGGCGTATTTCGATCACCTCGAGGAGGCGCTCTCTGATCTGGAGAAGTGGGACATCCCCTGGCGCATACTCTTCCTGGAGGCCTCGGAGGCGGCTCTGGTGGCCCGCTACCAGTCCACCCGTCGTTGCCATCCACTAGCCCCCGAAGGCGGTATTCCCGAGGGCATCGGCCGAGAGAGGGAGTTGCTGGGAACCATCCGTGACCGCGCCGATGTTGTCATCGACACCACCGACCTCAACCTGCACCAACTCCGACGCCGCATTCAAGAGACCATGATGGCGGGCGAGCTTGAGAACCAGTTGCTCCTGTCGTTCCTCTCGTTCGGCTTCAAGTATGGGATTCCCAAGGAAGCCGACATGGTGTTCGATGTCCGCTTCCTGCCCAACCCCTACTGGCAGGAGGATCTGAAGGATCTGAGCGGCCGCGATGAGCCGGTGAGCCGGTACGTGTTGGGACGGCGGGGATGCAAGGAATTCATGGAGCGGGTCTCTGCGCTGGTGCGATTCCTGGCGCCCCTGTTCCTCACCGAGAACAAGACCCAGCTGGTGGTCGCCCTGGGATGCACCGGAGGCCGGCATCGCTCGGTGACCATAGCCGAGTCCCTGGCCGGCGAGTTCCGTAAGGAAGCCGACGTGGTGACGAACGTGCGCCACCGTGACGTGGAGAAAGGGGGTTCGGACGGTGCCGATACGGGCCCGCGTTGACACATGAGCCCGGCACGTGAGCCCAGAAGGGTGCATACGGCCACGTTCAGCCGGGCCACGCGGGAGCATCTGGCCCGCCGGCCGGTCGACCGCCTCTGTTGCCGCATCTCGTTGCTGTCCGGCCTCGTGCGACAAGCAGGCACCTTCCTCATCCGGGGAGGGGACAGGGAGGAGGAACGGTACCGTATGGTCTTGTCCAGTGGCATCCAGCCGGCTGCCCGCCTTCTGTACTCTCACTTCAAAGCCTTCGGTCCGGGCGTCGAGCTGCGGACGAGCAGAGAGCCTCGATTCGGCCGGCGGCTTGTGTACGAGGTTCACGTGCCCGGGTTGCCGGGTCATCTGCAGGCTCTGAACGAACTCGGCGTGCTCTCGGATTCGTTCCGGCTCGAACCCCGGGTCCCGCCACGGCTTGTGCGCTCCCGCTGCTGCCGGAATGCGTTTCTTCGTGGGTGTTTCGTGGGCAGGGGCTCCGTGAACGATCCCCAGCGTCCGGCGCACCTGGAGATCCTCACACCCTATGAGGAGTTCGCGGAAGACCTCTCTCACATTCTCGAGGGGATGGGATTCCACCCCGGTGTGTACCTACGCCGTGATGCGCACGTTGTCTACCTCAAGGGAGGAGAGGAGGTCGCCGAGCTCCTCGCCCTCATGGGAGCCCACGATGCCGCTCTCGCCCTCGAGGAGGGGGCGGTGCTCAAGGAGGTGCGCTCGCGGGCAAACCGAGTAACGAACTGCGACGAGGCCAATGTGCGGCGGGCCAACAAGGCCGCTCAGTGCCAACTCGAGGCAATAGAATACCTCCAGACCAAGGGCATCCTCGCCCACCTGCCCCCCGCCTTGGTGGAGATGGCGGAGTTGCGCTCCCTGTTCCCGGAACTGGATCTTGAGGAGCTCGCCGCCGAGGGCCCGGAGGGACTGTCGCGCTCGGCCGTGAACCACCGGCTGCGGCGCTTGGTGGCTGCGGCAAGAGATGCAGGATTGCGGCAGGGGCTATGGTAGAATCGGGCCCGCCCACAGGCAGCTTCGCTGTAGCGTGAGGTGGGGTCGCGCCGGGTCCACACACCCTCATCACTCGGCCTCCGTCCGCCGACGTGCTTCGACTTCAAGAGCCTGTGCAGTCTTTTAGTTGGGCCGTCCTTTGAACACGCATCCGTAAGGCAGGAAGGAATCCACCATGGCAAAGAAGAGCGTCAAGGATATCGACGTAGCCGGCAAGAAGGTACTTGTCCGGGTTGATTTCAATGTCAAGCTGAAAGACGGCAGAATCAAAGACGACACACGCATTCGCGCCGCACTCCCCACTATCGAGTACCTACGTGGGCAGGGAGCCAGGCTGATTCTCGTCTCTCATCTTGGCCGGCCGAAGGGCGCAGCCGAAGAAGGCCTCAAGATGGACCCTGTTGCCGCCCGGCTCTCGGAGTTGCTTGGGGCTTCCGTCAATAAAGCCGACTCTCTGGTGGGCGCCGACGTGGAGAAACTCGCGGACGCACTCGAACCCGGGGGAGTGCTGCTTCTCGAGAACAGCCGTTTCGACCCGCGCGAGAAGAAGAACGATCCTTCCCTTGCTGCAGAACTTGCCGACCTGGCGGAGGTCTACGTGGATGATGCCTTCGGCACCGCGCACCGGGCACACGCGACCACCGCGGGTGTCGCCGAGCATCTGCCCGCGGTTGCCGGTTTTCTCATGGAAAAGGAGATCGAGGCCCTCTCCGCGGTGGTGGTGAATCCGGGCCGCCCCTTCATCGCTGTTCTGGGTGGGGCGAAGGTGTCAGACAAGATAGGCGTCATCGAGAGGTTCTTGGATATCGCCGACGAGATTCTCATTGGTGGAGCGATGTGCTTCACCTTCATCAAAGCGCAAGGGTACGAGGTGGGTACGTCACTGGTGGAGGAGGAGGAGGGTTTGGCGGTGGCCGGACGCATTCTCGAGAAGGCGGCGGGAGCCGGCTGTGAGCTGCATCTGCCCACCGACGTCGTGGTGGCCGAGAGGGCCGAGGAGGATGCGGCCACGCAGATCGTAGCCGCTACTGCCATCCCCGAGGGCTGGATGGGCCTCGACATCGGCCCCGAGACCCGGGCCGCCTATGCCGCCAAGATTGCCGGCGCAGGCGGCGTCTTCTGGAACGGTCCCATGGGCATGTTTGAACTCGCTCCCTTTGCCGCGGGCACCCAAGCCATTGCCCAGGCCATGGCCGACTGCCCGGGCATGACGGTGGTGGGCGGCGGAGATTCACTGGCCGCCGTGAACTCCCTCGGCCTAGCCGACAAGATGGGTCACGTGTCCACCGGAGGCGGGGCCTCGCTGGAGTTCATCGAAACCGGTGGAGAACTGCCCGGTGTCGCCGTCCTCCTCGACTCATGAGTACGAAGAGGAAGCCGGTTGTCGCCGGCAACTGGAAGATGTACAAGACCAGCTCCGAAGGCGCCGCCTTCGTGCGCGGCCTGATCGAGGAGCTGCGGGGGCGAGCTGTCGATGCGTCGCGGGTGGAGGTGCTGGTGGCTCCGCCCTTCACCGGCCTGTTCGAGGCGGTGGCCGCGTGCGCGCGTACTCCTCTCCGTGTCGCGGCTCAGAATGTCTACTTCGAGCAAGAGGGTGCGTATACCGGCGAGGTGGCCCCTCCCATGCTGGCGGCCCTCGGGGTGCGATGGGTCATCGTGGGTCACTCCGAGCGGCGCCAGTACTTCGGTGAGACGGACGAGACCGTGGCGAAGAAGGTGCGGGCGTGTCTCGACGCCGGCCTCACGCCCATCATGTGCGTAGGAGAGTCCGAGAAGGAGAGGGAGGACGGCCTGATGGACGACGTGCTGCGGCGCCAGGTGGGTGCCGGTCTCGCCCTGCTCACGTCCGGTGAGGTCTCCGGTATCGCCGTCGCCTACGAGCCCATCTGGGCCATCGGCACGGGCAGGACGGCCACGCCGGAGTTGGCGCAGGAAGCCTGCGCCTTTGTGCGCGCCCAGGCCGAGGCTGCAGCGGGCCCGGGGGCCGCCGGCAGCCTGAGGGTACTCTATGGGGGCAGCGTGAAGCCGGACAACGCGGAAGAGCTCTTCGCGCAGCCGGATATCGATGGGGGACTGGTAGGAGGCGCCAGCTTGGAGGTGGATTCCTTTGCCCGCATCATCGCACACGCACAGTGAAGACACAGGGGGCGGCGGCAGTGGCCGCCGCCCTGTCGCCTTGGTCATCTTGGACGGATGGGGCCACGCTGAGCCCGGGCCGGGCAACGCGATAGCGCGGGGGCGGACCCCTTTCTTCGACTCGCTGCTCCAATCGTATCCTCACACACTTCTCGCGGCGAGCGGAGAGTCGGTGGGCCTGCCGCCCGGGGTGATGGGCAATTCGGAGGTGGGGCACCTCACGCTGGGCACGGGTAGGATCAATTACCAAGACCTGTCGCGCATCAACCGGGCCATCGATGACGGCACGTTCTTCAGCAACCCGGTCTTGGGCCCGGCCATGGTGGCAGCCGCCGCGGTTGGCGCAGGAGTGCACCTCATGGGTCTCGTGTCCGACGGCGGAGTGCACTCGGCCATGAGACACATCTATGCCTTGGTCGACATGGCCAAGGACTGCGGGGTCGAGCGCCTCTATGTGCACGCGTTCACGGATGGGCGCGACACTCCACCTACGTCCGGCGCGGAATACCTGGAGGCTCTCGAGCGTCATCTCGACGAGGTGGGCCTGGGCGGTATTGTGACGGTCGCGGGGCGCTACTATGCGATGGACCGCGACAAGCATTGGGACCGAGTGAAGCTTGCGTACGACGCCTTGGTGAGGGGTCAAGGTTTGCGCGCCGATTCGGCGGTGGAAGGGCTGCGCCGCTCGTACGACGAGGGTACCACCGACGAATTTGTGCTTCCCATGGTGGTGAGCAACGACGCCGAAGCGAGGATCAGAGACGGCGACACGGTCGTATTCTTCAACTTCCGCGCCGATCGTACACGAGAACTCACCCGGGCCATCATCAGCCGGGAGTTCGAGGGGTTCGACCGGGATGGCCCGCCGCCGAAGGTCCACTACATCGGTATGACGCGCTACGACGCCTCGTTCGATATCCCGGTGGCGTTCCCGGACACCCCACCCCGGGCACCGCTCTCCAGGGTTGTGAGCGAGGCCGGGCTCACGCAGCTGCACATAGCGGAGACCGAGAAGTATGCCCACGTGACGTTCTTCTTCAACGGTGGCCGAGAGGAGCCGTTCCCGGGCGAGAGGCAAGTGCTGGTGCCCTCTCCCCGCGAGGTGGACACCTACGAGGAGAAGCCGGAGATGAGCGCCTATGAGGTGGCCGACCGGTTCTGTGCCACTCTGTCCGAGGACGCACCCGACTTCACCGTGCTGAATTTCGCCAACGCCGACATGGTGGGGCACACAGGTGATCTCGAGGCGGCGGTCGCAGCGGTGGAACACGTCGACCGTTGCCTGGAGCAGGTGGTGGCGGCACTCCTTGCGCGGCAGGCTCTCGTGCTCGTGACCTCCGACCACGGTAACGCCGAGAGGATGCTGAGTGATGACGGTGAGGCCCACACTGCCCACACCACCAACCCGGTGCCCCTCGTCTTCTTGCAGAAGGGAAACGCGTTGAGGCCGGAGGCAGGGCTCTCCGACATCGCGCCCACCGTCCTTCAGTTGCTGGGTGTGCCCATCCCGCCGGATATGACGGGCTCACCTCTGTGGTAGCCGGCAGCCGTGCTATGGGCTGTGGTGCTGCCCCAGGTGATTAGTGGTAATCTAAACTGATGATTTGCGTTCACCACTCATTGACGACGAGGAGACAGTCGCCGTGAAGGTATTCTTGGTAGTGCTCGATGCGGTCATCGCCGTCGGGCTTGTGGTTTCGATTTTCTTGCACTCGGGCAAAGACGCCGGGTTGTCCATGACGTTTGGAGGAGCCGGTGGTTCCTTCGGTGGCACCGGTGTCGTGCAGAAGAATCTCGATCGCATCACAGTGGCGCTCGCCGTTGCCTTCTTTGCGTTAACGGTCGCTTTGGGGTTTGTGATCATCTGAACACAAGCATGTGCCGGCTTGAGCTCGGCCGCTGATCGGGCTGGCTGCCGGTGGAGGGAGGTGATACGAGCAAGGTCATCTCACGTGAAGCCACCTGAGCACGCAACAAGATGGGGAGGTTACACCTTGAACAAAGCAACTCGTAGTTGGCTCGGCCTGTTCTTGGCGGGGGTCCTGGTTGTAGCGATGGCTGTGTTCGCGGTCGGTTGCGGCACCAGCGAGACCACCACCACCACGGCCGGCGGCGGTGATGACACCACCACCACTGCACCCCCGGATACGGGCGATCTGGCCGAAGACCAGACGCTCATCATGAACATCAACACGGAGCCACCCAGCCTCGATCCGAACCTGGCCACCGATACCACCTCCGTCAAAGTCATCAATCAGATCTTTGAGGGCCTGGTTCATATGAACTACGACGGCACCGTGACCCCGGCTGCCGCCGAGAGCTGGGAGGTGAGCGACGACGGTCTCACCTACACCTTCACCTTCCGTGGCACCGACACGTGGTCGAACGGCGAACCCGTCACCTCCATGGACTTCAAGAACTCCTGGATCCGCATTCTCGACCCGGAGACGGCTGCCGACTACGCCTACATGCTCTACGTCATCGCAGGGGCTGAGGAGTTCAATGCCGGGGAGGGTTCGGCCGACGATGTGGCCATCGACGCCTCCGACCCCACCAAGCTGGTGGTGACTCTGGTGGGTCCGGCCCCCTGGTTTGCCGAGATGACCTCGCACCAGTCCTTCTTCCCCATCCCCTTGGCCACCGTGGAGCAGTACGGGGACAAGTGGACCGAGCCTGAGAACATCGTCACCAACGGCCCGTATCAGTTGACCGAGTGGAACCATGAGTCCGATCTCACCATCGAGAAGTGGACCGACCACCGCATGGCAGACGAGATCACCCTCGAGAGCTGCAAGATGGTCATGATCATCGAAGCGACCACCGGGGTGGCCGCTTTCGAGAACAACGAGATCGATATCCAGTCCGACCTGCCCACGGCCGATATGGCGAGGCTGAAGCAGCTGCCTGAGTACCAGCTCTTCCCCATTCTCGGCATCTACTACCTGGGCTACAACACTACCCGTGAGCCATTGGACAACGCCGACGTGCGCAAGGCGCTCGCCTTGGCCATCGACCGCCAGTCCATCATCGACAACGTGGCCCAAGCCGACCAGAAGCCCGCACTCGGCTTCGCTCCGGAAGGGCTGCCCGGCTTCGACGTCTTCAAGCAGAGCTTCCTGAGCCCCACGGCCGACGTGGCCGCGGCTGAGGAGCATCTGGAGAAGGCCGGCTTCCCCGGCGGTGAAGGCCTGCGGGAGATGCTCTACTACTACAACACCAGTGAAGGCCACCAGGCCATCGCCACCGCCGTCCAGGAACAGCTCCGCCAGGTGGGGGTGAACGTCACCCTGCGCAATATGGAGTGGAAGCAGTACATCGACTACTTGGGCAACCAAGAGAACGACTTCGACCTGTTCCGCATGGGCTGGGTGGCCGACTTCAACGACGCCTTCAACTTCTACGACGTGCTCCGCGGTGGGGGCGGCAACAACTACACCGGCTGGGTGAACGACGAGTTCGACCAGCTTCTCAACGATGCCCTCAAGGCCGACGATGAAGCAGCCCGCTGGGATATGTACAAGCGGATGGAAGAGATCCTCAGTGTCGAGGACATGCCGGTCATGCCCATCTACTGGTACACCAACCCCGAGTTGGTGAAGAGCTACGTGGAAGGCTATGAGCCCAATCCGCTGGGTGAGCTCACCAACCTGTGGACGGTGAAGATCAAGAAGCAGTAGCGAAGGGATGTCTGATATCCGGTCGCGGTCTACGCGTCGGATGAGAAGAGACAGGGGCGGCGCGGGGGAAACCCGGCGCCGCCCCTGTCTCTTCTTCCCGGTCCACCTTGGCGGGGGTTCTTTTTCAGTGAGACGCGTGGGATAATCACGGCGCGTTCTTCGGCCGTCCGCCGGGTTGTCGAGGTGGCGCCGGGCGCCTTGCGGTTGACACGTTCGGCTCAGCAGGGAGCGAGTGGCGAGTGTTCAAGTTCATCATACGGCGTGTGCTATGGGCCATTCCGGTCATCCTGCTGGTCATTCTCTTCACATTCCTCCTCATGAAGGCGATTCCTGGGGGTCCGTTCACGCAGGAGAAGCGCCTTCCGGCGGAGATCTTGGCCAATCTCAATGCGAAGTACGGCTTGGATTCGCCGTGGTACGTGCAGTACGTGAGGTATGTCTGGCACACCTTTCAGGGTGATCTCGGCGTCTCCATGACGCAGAAGGGCCGCACGGTGGTTGAGATCATCGGTAACGCTTTTCCCGTATCCATGCAACTGGGCGGTATGGCTTTTCTACTTGCCATGCTCATAGGCGTGCCGGCCGGAGTCATTGCCGCCCTGCGCCATAATTCGTGGATCGACTACACGGCCATGTTCTACTCCACGGTGGGGTGGGCCATACCGGTGTTCATCATCGGACCCATCCTCATACTCATTTTTTCCTTGCAGCTGGGCTGGTTTCCCACCTCGCGCTGGGAGGGGCCGAAGTACTGGGTGTTGCCTGTAGTCGCCCTGGGCACGGGGCTGTCGGCCTACTTCGCTCGCCTTACCCGGGGCAGTATGCTCGAAACACTGCAGCAGGATTACGTACGAACGGCACAGGCGAAGGGCCTCGCCTACCGCACGGTTGTGTTCAAGCATGTGCTGCGCAACTCACTTATCCCCGTGGTGACGCAGGCGGGGCCACTGCTGGGTTTTGTCATCACGGGGAGCTTTCTCACCGAGTACATCTTTGCCATCCCCGGTTTGGGCAAGTTCTATGTGACCAGTGTATCGAACCGTGATTACTCGGTGGTCATGGGTCTCGCCGTGCTTCTTTCTGGCGTCATTGTGGTGGCGAATCTCATCGTCGACATCATCTACGGTTTTCTCGACCCGCGTATCCGCTACGAGTAGCGAGCCATCGTGACAGAAGAAGGCTCCTCACATCAAATCGATCGGACTGTGGTGATACCGGAGTCGCTTGACGCCGGTGCCCCCCTGACGTTGAAGCAGTCCACCCTATGGGGCGATGTCATACGCCGTTTCGTGCGTAACCGAGCCGGCATGGCCGGCCTCATCGTCATTGTCATCTTCATCATCTACTCCACGATAGGGCCCTTGATCCGCCCGTACGGGTTCTCCGAGCAGGACTTCTCCGTGGCCTACCAATTGCCGAACGCACAGCATTGGTTCGGCACCGACATGTTTGGCCGCGACCTATTCGTGCGTGTTGCCATGGGAGGTAGAGTCTCGCTGCTTGTCGCCTTTGCCGCCACCGGTGTGGTCTTGGTGGTGGGCATTCTCTACGGGTCGATCTCCGGCTTTGCGGGGGGCATCACCGACAACGTGATGATGCGTTTTGTCGATGTGCTGTACGGGCTGCCCTATTTGCCGTTTGCGATCATCATGATCGTGCTCCTCGGCAGTGGGGTCGTTCCCATGCTGCTTGCGCTGGCAATCGTGTCGTGGCTCACACCGGCGCGTCTGGTGAGAGGCCAAATACTCACCCTGAAGCAGAATGAGTATGTCGAGGCGGGGCGGGCCATGGGTGCATCGCGAGGGCGCCTCATCTTCCGGCACCTGCTGCCGAACACACTCGGCATTATCGTGGTGGCGATGTTCCTCGAGGTGCCGGCGATGATCCTGGGGGAGGCCACGCTGTCCTTCCTGGGCCTGGGCATCTCCGCTCCGAACGCCTCCTGGGGCACGCTGGCCGAGGAGGGGTGGAAGGCCCTGCGTTCCCATCCCTGGCTCATCATCCTCCCCGGCTTGTTCATTGCCATTACCGTGCTGGCCTTCAACTTCGTGGGTGACGGTTTCCGCGATGCCATCGATCCGCGCACGAAGGAGACCAAGTGAGCCCTCTGCTCGAAGTGAAGAACCTGAAGACGCAGTTCTTCACCCGCGAAGGTGTGGTGCATGCGGTCGACGGTGTGAGCTACTCCGTCGACACGGGCAAGACGCTCGGCATCGTGGGCGAGAGTGGCTGCGGTAAGAGCGTGAGCGCTCTGTCGATCATGCGGCTCATACCCGACCCTCCGGGCAGGATCGTCGAGGGCAGTATCTTGTTCGACGGCAAAGAGTTGACCATGTTGCGGGAGAGGGAGATGCGTTCTATACGCGGCAATCACATCTCCATGATCTTCCAGGATCCCATGACCTCGCTCAACCCGGTGCTGAGGATCGGCACCCAGATGACCGAGGCCATCCGTCTTCACCTGGGCTTGTCGAAAAGGGAAGCCGCCGACCGGGCGGTAGAGCTTCTCGAGGCCGTGGGCATGCCTGACGCGCGCAGGCGCCTGCGGGATTATCCGCATCAGTTCTCGGGTGGCATGAGGCAACGAGTGATGATTGCCATGGCACTCAGTTGTGATCCCAAGCTTCTTATTGCCGACGAGCCGACCACAGCGCTCGATGTGACCATTCAAGCCCAGATACTCGATCTACTCGAACGCCTCCAGGATCGCTTTGGGATGTCGATACTTCTCATCACCCACGACTTGGGGGTCGTGGCCGGGGTAGCCGATCATGTGGTGGTCATGTACGCGGGCCGAATTGTGGAGCAGGCTGATACCAATGAACTCTTCGCCAATCCGCAGCACCCCTACACGGAGGCGCTGCTCGCCTCCATTCCCCGGCTTGATGACACGGAGCGCGGGGCTCTGGCGAGCATTCCCGGCATGCCTCCCGATCTGGTCGATCCACCGCCCGGTTGCCGCTTCAGCCCGCGTTGCCGCCATGCGACAGCCTTGTGCCGCGAAAGGGAGCCGGAACTCCAGTCCTTCAACGGCACCCCCCATCTCGTCTCCTGTCTCACGCCGAGCAACGAGCGGGAGGGAGCAGCATGACTCAGGTGACGAGAGAAGCCACCCCGGTCGCCCCCGGCTCCGGCACATGGAGCGGTCCTCTGCTCCAGGTCGATCACTTGGTCATGCACTTTCCCATAACCTCAGGCGTGATCATCCAGCGCACCATCGGTATCGTTCACGCGGTGGAGGACGTGAGTTTCGAGATAGCGAGCGGGGAAACGCTGGGCTTGGTGGGCGAGTCGGGCTGCGGCAAGACCACGACCGGTCGTTGCATCCTCATGCTGCACAAGCCCACGTCCGGCAGCATCAAGTTCGAAGGCAAGGAACTCACCACTATGCGCGGCCAGCGGCTGCAGGCCATGAGGCGCAATATGCAGATCGTCTTCCAGGATCCATACGCGTCGCTGAACCCGCGCATGACGGTGGGCACCATTGTTGCCGAGCCGCTCAACATCCACCGCATCGGTACGAAGCCTGAGCGCAAGGAGCGGGTGAGGGAGCTACTCGATGTGGTGGGTCTCAATCCACAGTTCACCAATCGCTATCCGCATGAGTTCTCCGGCGGGCAAAGGCAGCGCATCGGCTTGGCACGTGCCCTCGCACTCAACCCAAGCCTCATTATCTGCGACGAGCCCGTGTCGGCCCTCGATGTCTCCATTCAGGCGCAGATGTTGAATCTCTTGGAGCATCTCCAGGGGGAACTCAATCTGACGTATCTCTTCATCGCGCACGATTTGTCGGTGGTACGGCACGTCTCCGACCGGGTGGCGGTCATGTACTTGGGCAAGATTGTGGAGGTCGCCCCCAGTGTCGATCTCTACAAGAATCCGCTTCACCCTTACACCTTCGGCCTGTTGTCCGCGATTCCCATTCCCGACCCGCAGGTGGAGAGTCGACGCAAGCATCAGGTGCTCGAAGGTGATGTACCCAGCCCGTCCAATCCTCCTTCGGGGTGCGTGTTCCATCCTCGCTGCTTCAGAGCCAAGGAGGTATGCAGCCAAGAGGTGCCGCCCATGGAAGAATACGGTTGCGGTCACTCTGCCGCCTGCTTCTTCCCCCTCTCCGGTCCCGCTTCCTAGCCGGGGGCGCTGGTATACTCGTTTGTGCAGCCCAGGCAGCCGCGGAGATGCACTTCGCAAGAGGTGCGGTCTTCGAGGAAAGTCCGGACACCGCAGAGCGGGGTGCTGGATAACGTCCAGCAGGGGAAACCCTCGGGAAAGTGCCACAGAAAAGACACGGCACGCGCAGGACCAGTGCGTCCGGCGCTGCAAAGGTGAAATGGTGCGGTAAGAGCGCACCGGCGTCGTGGTGACACGGCGGCCTGGTAAACCCCACCCGGTGCAAGGCCTCATAGGGAGGCGATTGAGGGTTGCTCGCCCGATGCCTCCGGGTTGGCCGCATGAGGCGTGCGGCAACGTGCGTCCCAGATGGATGGCTGCCCTCGACAGAATCCGGCTTATCGGGCTGCTGACACGACGGCCCGCCCGGGATCGGGCGGGCCGTCGCCACTCATGAAGGGTGCCGCAAGTGGCGGGGAAAATCCAATCCCGGCGTGTATGATGGGAGCAGCTGCATACTGCATTGCGGTTATGCGATACGAGGAGGCATGCGTTGGCAGGGCGTCGGATAGTGATCATGGGGGCCGCAGGGCGGGACTTTCACAACTTCAACATGGTCTTCCGTGGCGACCACGCGTATGAGGTAGTGGCCTTCACGGCTACGCAGATCCCAGGCATCGAGGGGCGGGCATATCCATCGGTACTGGCCGGACCGTTGTATCCGCAGGGCATTCCCATATTTCCGGAAGAGCATCTCGAGCGACTCATCGCCGATGAGGGCGTAGATGAGATTGTGTTCGCCTACAGCGACGTCTCGCATGAGTATGTGATGCACCAGGCCTCCCGGGCTCTCGCCGCGGGGGCGGACTTCTGCCTGCTCGGTCCCGAGAGGACGATGGTGCAGGCCTCGGTGCCTGTGATCTCCGTGTGTGCAGTACGAACGGGAGCGGGAAAGAGCCAGACATCGCGGTTCGTGGCCGATTACCTCCTTGAGAGAGGCATCACACCGGTGGTGATCCGCCATCCCATGCCTTACGGTGATCTGGGGCGGCAGAGGGTGCAGCGCTTCTCAACACTCGAGGACCTCGACCTCCACGAGACAACCATCGAGGAGCGCGAGGAGTACGAAGCACATGTGCTGAAGGGATTGGTGGTGTACGCGGGTGTGGACTATCAGGCCATCACGTTGCAGGCGCAGGCGGAGGCCGATCTGTTGATATGGGACGGCGGCAACAACGACTTCTCCTTCCTACGCCCGGATCTCGAGTTGGTGGTCGCCGACCCCTTCCGGGTGGGCCACGAACTCTCCTATCATCCGGGGGAGCTGAATCTCCGGCGCGCCGATGTCGTGGTGATCAACAAGGTCAACTCGGCGCCGGTGGAAGATGTGGAGCGTCTGCGACGCATAGTGCAGAGCGTGAACCCTCAGGCGGGAGTGGTGCTCGCCGACTCGATCATCACGTGTGATGAAGGTGCGGACATCGAGGGGAAGAGGGTGTTGGTGGTCGAAGATGGGCCCACGCTCACCCACGGTGGTATGGCGACCGGTGCCGGTGCAGAGGCCGCACGTTCGATGCGGGCGGCAGAACTGGTCGATCCCCGTTCCTACGCGGTGGGTGACCTCCGCGCGGTGTACGCCAAGTACACGCACCTGGGGCCCATACTGCCGGCTGTGGGCTACTACGCTGAGCAGTTGCGCGATCTGGAGGCTACCATCGACGCCGTGCCTGCCGATCTCGTGCTGGTCGCCACACCTGTCGATCTCACCCGCGTCCTGCAGGTGAACAAGCCCATCGTGCGTGTGCAGTATGAACTGAAGGAACGGGGCGTGCCAAGCGTGAGCGAGGCGCTGGAAGGATTCCTGGCGCGCGTGAAGCTCGGAGTCTGAGGGACCCCGTTCAAGGGAGGGTGTGCGAGCGGACCGAGCGAAGTGGCCACAAGCCGCGCAAGGCGGCCCGCCTGTCGTTGCGGGACGGTCGCCGCCCCTCCTAGCCGGCCCGGCCGGGTGCAGCTGCGCGGAGGGTACCGACGACGGCCGCCATGAAGGCCGGCAGGTCGTCGGGCGTGCGCGAGGTGACCAGGTTCCTGTCCACCACCACCTCCTCATTCACCCAGGTGGCGCCTGCGTTGACGAGATCGTCCTTTATCGCCCCCACTGAGGTCACCGTGCGGCCGTGCAACATGTTGGCCGAGACCAAGACGGACCCACCGTGGCAGATGGCGGCCACCAAGGAGCCTCGCGCGTCCACTGCCCCCACGAAGGCGTTGATGTCCTCATGGCGGCGGAGGCGGTCGGGCGCCCAACCCCCAGGGACTACCACCCCGTCGACGGACTGGATGTCGAGCTCCGCCACCGTGGCGACGGCCGTGGCCGGGTAGCCGTGTTTCGATTCATACGTCCCTCGGCCGGGAGCGACGGCAGTGACCTGCGCCCCTTCTTCGAGCAGCCGCAGCTTGGGGTACCAGAACTCAAGGTCCTCGTAGTCTCTCTCGAGCAGGATGACCACGTGGTAACCGTGCAAAGACATGCCGGCCTCCTTGGGAGTGTGCCTCGGGGCGTGGGTGGCGTGTAGTCATATGACATGGTTCCTCAAGGAACGGGGCCCCAAACCGGGAAGCGGTGCTCCCAGCTGGCGAGGGGGTCTCCCAAGCGGTAGGAGGGACTTCCGACCGGCGGGAGAGGCACCACACCGGGGCTGCGGACCGGTTGTTTTGCTGAAGCCGGCGGAGGGTACGTAGCCGTTGACCCCGTCGACTATGGCATCCGTCGCCCCACCACAGGGGCCGGGTGCTTTGACCACAAGGAGAGACTCATGGCCTTCACGCTTCCCGACCTTCCTTATGCGGCTGATGCCTTGGGGCCGCACCTCAGCGCGGAGCAGCTCGAATTCCATCATGACAAGCATCACGCCGCCTACTTCAACAACCTCAACGGCCTCATCGAAGGTACCGAGCACGCCGATAAGTCCCTTGAGGACATCATCGCGGTCGCAGAGGGCGGCCTGTTCAACAATGCGGCCCAAGCCTGGAACCATACCTTCTACTTCAACTGCATGAAGCCGGGAGGTGGGGGGGCACCTTCAGGAGATCTGGCGGCGGCTCTCGAACGCGATTTCGGATCGTTCGACACCTTCCGCAAAGACTTCGTACAGGCCGGGGTCACCCAGTTCGGTTCCGGATGGGCTTGGCTCGTACTGGAACAGGGGCGGCTCAGGGTCACGAAGACCGCCAATGCCGATCTGCCGCTCGTGCACGGCCAAGTGCCGCTTCTCACGGCCGACGTGTGGGAGCATGCCTACTACATCGACTACCGCAATCTGCGTCCGAAGTACCTGGAGGTATTTGTCGACAGCCTCGTGAACTGGGACTTCGTGGCGGCCAATCTCGCCGACGCGGGTTGAGCTGGTGACGGCCGCCTGAGGCGGCGGCCGCAGACGTGAAGAAGGGTGGCCGGGGGGGCGGAGGCCCCCCCGGCCGTCGGTGCTAGAATGGCGAATCGTGGGCACACTCGAGACGGAAACGGTGGTTGTAGAAGAGCAGCGTACCTTGAGCGCAAGGGTGTACGTCACCGTCGCCACGCTCGGTTTCTCCACGGCGATCTCCGTCATCACCACCTACCTGCCGCTGCTCCTCAGCCGTCATACCTCGTCTGCGGCGCTGGTCGGTCTCGCCATTGGGGGGGAGGGAGTGTTCGCTCTTGCCATCCCGCTGGTGGCCGGCATTATCAGTGACCGGATCTGGACGAGATGGGGAAGGCGCCGGCCCTTCATGATCGCGTCGGCTCCTTTCATGGCCTCCGCCCTCATCATCGCTCCGCTTCAACCAAGCTATGTGGGCATGGCGCTCGCCACCTTCGTCTTCTTCGGCGCCTATCATTTCTACGTGTCTCCCTACCAATCGCTGGTGTCGGACGCCAGTCCGGTGGATGCGCAGGGACGGGTGCAGGGCATGCAGACAGTCATGCGCGGATGCGGCATGTTTCTGGGCATGGTGGTGGCCGGCGTGCTCTTTGCCCGGTGGAATCCGCTTCCTTTCGTGCTTTCGTCCGTCCTCATCATTGCGACCACCTATGTCACCGTGGCGTTCGTCAAGGAGAGGGAACCCACCTACCTGATCGCCGCGTCCAGCTCCAGCCTGGTCAGGGAGCTGCGTTCCACCTGGCGGACGATGCGCAAGGAGCCCATGGTCAAACTACTGCTGGTAGGCAACTATCTGTGGGAGTTCACCATATCCGGCTTCAGGCCCTTCGCCATGCTGTACTTCATGGTGGTATTGGGAGCGAGCACGGAACAGGGTGCGCTGGTTCTCGCCATCCTCGGCGGTACATACGTGGTCGCGGGACTCGCCAGCGGCTGGCTGGCCGACAGGTGGGGCCGGAAACAGGTGATGTGGGTGGGACTCTGGATATACATGGCGGGCTGCCTCAGCGGCTTCTTCGTGCGCGATCTGGGGCTCGCCATGATCCTTTTGGTGCTCTTCGGTCTCGGCGGCTCGACTGTACTCACCCTTCCCTACGCCATTCTCATGCGCATCATGCCGAAGGAACGGGTGGGCCAGTTCACCGGTCTCTTCACCATGACCCGGGGGTTTGCCGCCCTCACCGGCCCGATCATCATGGGGCTTGCCATCGATGCCGCGGCGCCCTTCATTCCCGAGACGGGAGGGTACGTCATCATGTGGCCGCTCTCAGGTGTGGCCCTCGCCATCTCCATGCTGGTCTTCAGGAAGATACGGGTCGAGTAGCGGCGGAGTCTCGAGCGGAGCGCAGCCTGCGGCTGACACACGCGGGTGCACATTTCTCGCGGGCAGAGACGCGATGGTTCCACAAGGGGGCGTTTGGCGGGTGCTGCGTGTGGGAAGATGCTCTACATGGCTTCACTACACGAACAAGAGGCACCGGGGCGGGGCCCTACGGCGGCGGAAAGCGGCCGGCATGTGGGCTACGTCTCCTCGGGTCGCGGTGAGGAGCTGGAGTGCTCACCGGCCGGCGCAGGCCGAAGCGAAGAGGCCCGGCTGGTGTTCAGTCTGCTGAGCGACCACTGCCGCGGTCTCACCCTCGGCCAGCTGAGAGCACGCACCGGCCTGTCCGCCGACACCCTGCACATGGCTCTCGATGAGTTGAGGCGGGATGGGCTGGTTGTGCGGCTGAACACGTTGCTGGAAAGCTACGTCTGCCGCTTTCCGGGTATCAGGGTGGACGACTCGTAGGTCTCGCTCTCGGTCATCTGCGGGGATGGTTCCCGTCTCTGATAGAATCCTTTCGCGATGAGCGAGACGCCGAAGGATTCCCCAAGCGATATGCCTCTCACCATTCCCTTTGCCGACACCCCGGCGGTCGACGAGCGGCCCATAGGAGTGTTCGACTCCGGGGTGGGGGGCCTCACCGTGCTGCACGAATGCCTCGTCAGCTTGCCGCACGAGGACTTCGTGTATCTGGGCGATACTCTCAATTTCCCCTACGGTTCGCGCAGCGGTGAGGAAGTCCGCGGGCTGGCTTTCTGGAACGCCTCCTTCCTCGTGGAGTTGGGCGTGAAGCTGATTGTGGTGGCCTGCAACAGCGCCACCGCCGTCGCTTTGCCTGAGCTTCAAGCCTCGCTGCGCACGCCGGTGATAGGCGTGATCATGCCTGGTGCTCGAGTGGCGGCACAGGTCACCCGCAACCGGCGGGTCGGCATACTGGGCACCGAGGCCACGGTGCAGTCGGCCAGTTATCAGCAGGCTCTGCAAACGCTCGATGCCGGCTGTGAGACGGTGGCCGTGCCGTGCCCACGGCTGGCCGCGCTCATCCAGGAGGGTGATGTCTTCTCGGAGGAAGTGGACGGCGCGGTCCGTTCCTACGTGGCTCCCCTCAAGGAGGCGGGCGTCGATACCGTGATCCTGGGTTGCACCCATTACCCCCTCATCACGCCCATGCTGCGCCGGCTTCTGGGGCCTGCGGTTTCCTTGGTCAACTCGGCGGAGGAGATCGCCCGCGAAGTGGCCGAGACACTGGAGCGCAAAGGCATCACCAACCGGTACGGCCGGGAAGGCACCTACACCTTCTACGCGACAAGCGATCCCGAGGGCTTCAGGTCGGTGGGGGCGCGCTTTCTCCAGTTGCCCATCAAGCACGTGGCCCTGCGTGATGACGGTACCCCAGCTCTTGCCGCCTGCGGGCAGGGGACGGGCGGGCATGGTGCTGCACAGAGGAGCGCACGTGGGCACTGAGGCCCGGACCGGTGACAGGGCTCCCACGGAGCTGCGTCACCTGACCATCACCCCCGACTTCGTGGGGTCCGCCGACGGCTCTGTGTTGTTCGAGCTGGGCAGCACCCGCGTGCTCTGTACCGCGGTCGTTGAAGATGGGGTGCCCCGCTGGCGCCGAGGCTCGGGCTCGGGCTGGGTGACCGCCGAGTACTCGTTGTTGCCCGCCTCCACCCGCGGCCGTTCACCGCGTGAGGCCGTCCGGGGCCGGCAGGGAGGCCGCACCGTTGAGATTCAACGGCTCATAGGCCGAAGTCTCCGGGCCGTGGTCGACCTCGCCGCACTGGGGGAACGGAGCGTCTATGTGGACTGCGACGTGTTGGAGGCGGACGGCGGCACTCGTTGCGCGGCTGTGAGCGGTGGCTATCTGGCCCTCCACATCGCCCTCAAACGGGCCACCGATGCCGGCAGGTTGAGGGTGTTCCCCATCACCGACTCGGTGGCGGCGGTGAGCGTGGGAGTGGTCGGAGGCATGCCTCTTCTCGACCTCAACTACGCAGAGGATTCAGCCGCCGATGTGGATATGAACGTGGTGATGACCGGGGCGGGAAGATTGGTCGAAGTGCAGGCGACGGCCGAGATCGTGCCCTTCTCCCGCGAGGAGCTCGATCATCTGCTCGACGTGGCCGTGGACGGCATTGCCCAAGTGACGGAACGCCAGCTCGAAGTTGTGCGCTGGATCTATCATGCTCGTAATCACGCTGGCGACCAGTAACCGCGGCAAGGCGAAGGAGTTCGCACGGTTGTTCGGGGCGGGCTACTCGGTGCGGGCTCTTGCTCCCCACATCACTCTTCCCGTGGAGACCGGAGACACCTTCGCGGCCAATGCCCGCCTGAAAGCGGAGAGCGTCTTTGCCTCCCTGGGTGGCACCAAGGCCGTGCTGGCTGATGATTCAGGGCTCGAGGTGGGAGCCCTCGGAGGCCTCCCGGGAGTGCGTTCGGCACGCTATGCGGGCCCGGAGGCCGGCGATGAGGAGAACGTGGCCCTACTGATCGCGGAGCTCGAGGGCCAGACCGACCGGAGGGCGCGCTTCGTGTGTGAGCTCGCTCTCGTATTGCCGGGCGAGGGCAAGGGCTTCGGGCCTCGGCTCGTGACGGCCCGGGGGGAGCTTCGCGGCCGCATCAGTGAGTGTCGACGCGGCGACGGGGGCTTCGGTTATGACCCTGTGTTCGTGCCCGACGGGTGGGAGCGGACGCTCGCCGAGGTGGAAGCGGGCGAGAAAGACCGCGTGTCTCATCGGGGGGCGGCGGTGCAGGCTCTACTGCGGGAGCTCCACACACAGGTGGGTGGGGAGCTCGCGCACGGTAGGGGGAAGGGCTGAGACCATGGACGAGGAGCGCTTCGAACGACTGGTCGATGAGGCCATGGCGGAATTGCCGGAGGAGTTCATCGACAGTCTCGAGAACCTCGAGATCGTGGTGAAGGAGTGGCCCTCTGCCGAGGAGCTGCGGGAAGCCGGTCTCGACCCGCACAGCCGGGCAGGGTTGCTGGGCTTGTACCGGGGCGTGCCCCTCACCGAGCGGGGCGCCCACTACGCCTGGGTCGCTCCCGACATCATCACTCTCTACCAGGGGCCCATCGAGAGGGCGGCCGGCCGATCCGACGAGGCTGTGAGGCGACAGGTGAGACTCACCCTCATGCACGAGATAGGTCACTACTTCGGTATCGACGAGGATCGTCTCGAGGAGCTCGGCTGGGCCTGAGCCGGGTCCAGTTGAAGCCGGCCGCTTCAGGAGAGCGAGAGCAGCGTGAAGGCAAACGCGTTGTTGAGCGCGTGGGCGATCACCGGTACCCACAGATCTCCGGTGCGCCGGTAGCCTTCGGCGAGGATCATGGCCCCGAGCATGATGGGCAAGAAGGCGGGAAGATTGAAGTGAACCACGCCGAACAACAGTGAGCTGTAGATGAGGCCCCGTGTGCGCCCCTTGAGGGCGCTCATGGCCCGGTAGAGGTAGCCGCGAAAGAATATCTCCTCGGTGACGGGGGCGAACACCACGCCCGCCACCCAGATGGCAGCGAGGCCGCCCCCTGTTGCGTTCTCGATGGGGAACTGGGCCGCCTGCGTCTGCTCTATGCCCAACGCATTGAGAATGATGCCCACGGCAGCGGCGGCAATGACGAAGAGCACGCCGAAGAGCACCCCGTAGCCGAGGGAGCGTAACGAGAGTGTGCGGGTGAAGCCCATCTCGCTCCAACTCGTGACGCCGCTCCTGATCAACAGCAGGTACACGATGGCCAAGAGAACGGCGTCCTCCACCGCTATGAGCACGAACAGGGCCCAAGGGTTGGCCAGTATGTTGGTGCCGGAGAAGCTGATGATGACCGGCAGCGAGAAGACGGTGGCGAGCATCACCGCCCCTAGGAGAACCCCGATGACGATAGGCCACGATCCATAGCGGGCCAGCCGCGGATTGGTGCGCAGGCGGTCGTTGCTCACGGTGCCGTGACTATCTCATCAGCCGGCGGGCCACATCCAAGAGGAGCCTGCGATCCGCCGGTCGAAGCCGTCGGGTGAGTTGCGCCAATTCCCGCTCTTCCTGCTCGCTCAGGACGTCGGCTTCCAGAGAGAGCTGCTCGGGCTCGAAGAAGGGGTCGTCTTGATCGAGCGCGGCGTGATAGAGCAGGCGCCGGGGTGGGACGGAGAGGGCGGTGGCAATGGCCTCGAGGACGTCGGTTGTCGGATTCTTCCTGCCCTTCTCGATGTCGCCCAGGTAGCTCTTGGAGATCCCCGACTCATCGGCGAGTGCCTGCAGAGTGAACTCCTTGTCCTGCCTCAGGCGGCGGACCGTCATGCCGATGTAGTCGGCAAGTCGCTTGTCGTCTGGTGAATCGTTGGGAAGGCTCATGGCAGGATCCCCGCAACCGTCGCGCCTTACCGCAGTGTAAGAGGTGCTTCGGCAGTTTGCAACATTGGGATACACTGTGCCCCATGCCAATCGTGTCCTTACCGCTCTTGTATATCGATCCGTGGGCAGGTCTCTCGGGTGACATGTTGCTGGCGGCACTGGTCGATCTTGCGCTTGACGCGGGGGCCAAGCCTGTGGAGATCGAGGCCCGGCTCGAGGGGGTGATCGGGGCCCTCGCCCTGCCGGACACAAGCATCCGGGTGGAGGAGGTGGTGGAGCGGGGCATCGCCGCGCGGCGGGTCACGGTGGAAGACGGGGGAGGAGCCGAATTCCGGAGACTGTCGGAGATCGAGGCACTGCTTGCGGGAGTGGCATCGGAGTTGGCTCCGGGGGTGGCCGAGCGGGCCGGGAGGGCAATCGGCCGCTTGGCCGAGGTGGAGGCCCGCATCCACGGCGTATCGCCCGAAGACATCCATTTCCATGAGCTTGGGGCGGCGGACACCATTGTCGACGTGGTGGGATTCTTCTCCCTGATACACCTCTTGGGCGTGGAGGAGGTGGTCCACGGCACCATTCCGGTGGGAAGCGGCCGAGTCGAGTGTGCGCATGGTCGTCTCGGGGTGCCGGCGCCGGCCACGCTGGAACTCCTGCGGGGCAGACCGGTCACCGGCGGCGATGAGGAGTACGAGGCCACCACGCCCACGGGGGCGCTGCTGCTTGCCGAGTCGGCCTCGTCGTGGGGCCCACTGCCGCTCATGACCGTACAGGCACGGGGTTATGGTGCGGGGAGCGCGGCCTTTCTGTCCGGTGCGAACGTGGTCAGAATCATCGGCGGCGAGAGACTCCGCCTGGCGCAGACGGAGGAGGGTCCGGCGGGCGGGCCCGGCGGGCGGGTGGTCCTCTTGGAGACGGTGCTCGATGACGTGGACGGGGAGACGGCAGGCTACGTGGTCGCCGGACTATTGGCCCAGGGGGCTCTCGATGCCTGGTTGCGCCCGGTGGTCATGAAGAAAAGTCGTCCCGGTGTGGAACTGTGTGTCTTGGGGAGGATCGAGGATGAGGCCGGTCTCACTCTCACCCTCATCCGTGAGACGGGAACCCTGGGTGTGCGGCGGCGGGTGGTGGAGCGTGCCGAAGTATCGCGGAGGTGGGTGCAGGTCGGCTTCCGGGAGCACGAGATACCGGTGAAAGTGGGGTACCTGGGCACGGAGATCGTGTCGGTGAAACCCGAGCACGAAGCGGCCGCCGCTGCAGCGCACGCGACCGGGGAGCCGCTCAGGCATGTCCTGCGGGTTGCCAGCGAAGCTGCGCACTCTATAATAGCGGGCCATGCCCCTTCGCCGGGGTGGTCCCAGTCGTCCAAGACCACGGGGTGTTGATGAAGCACGATCTCGAGATTGCTCAGGAAGCCGCTCTTCTGCCCATCGGTGAGGTGGCGGAGAAGCTGGGTCTGGTTCCGGAGGAGATCTCTCTTCACGGCAGCCACAAGGCGAAGATACACCTCGACGTGTTCGATTCCCGCCGCGCACAGCCCGACGGCAAGCTGGTGCTGTGTACGGCCATCACCCCCACGCCCGCCGGTGAGGGCAAGACCACAACCACGGTGGGCTTGTCCATGGCCCTCAACCGCTTGGGCAAGAGTGCGGTGGCCGCTCTCCGCGAACCGTCGCTCGGGCCGGTGTTCGGAGTGAAGGGTGGGGCCGCCGGCGGGGGTTACTCGCAGGTCCTGCCCATGGAAGACATCAACCTGCACTTCACCGGGGATCTTCACGCGGTGGCCGCGTCTCACAACCTGCTGGGCGCGATGATCGACAATCACCTCTTCCACGGCAACGACCTCGACATCAATCCCGAAGACATCTCTTGGCCGAGAGTGCTCGATGTGAACGACCGCGCACTGCGCAACATCACCATCTCCCAAGGGGGTGATGGGCCGGAGAGGCGCACGCGTTTCGACATCACGGCGGCTTCCGAAGTCATGGCCATCCTGTGCTTGTCGCTCGACGTTGAAGACCTGAAGGCAAGGCTCGATCGAGTCATCGTGGCAAGCACCCGGTTCGGGCGCAAGGTCACCGCGCAGGACGTGCGTGCCTCGGGGGCCATGGCCGTGTTGCTCAAGGATGCCCTGCAGCCCAATCTGGTACAGACCATCGAGAACACGCCCGCCATCGTGCACGGGGGTCCCTTCGCCAACATCGCCCATGGGTGCAACTCCGCCATGGCCACACGGATGGGGCTGCGCCTGGCTGACTACTGTGTAACCGAAGCCGGCTTCGGCGCCGATCTGGGGGCGGAGAAGTTCTTCGACATCAAGTGCCGCTCTGCCGGCCTGAAGCCCGACTGCGTGGTACTCGTGGCGACGGTGAGGGCGCTCAAGTACCATGGGGGCCAAGCGCTGGAACGGGTGGGGGAGCAAGACCTCGAGGCGCTGCGCAAGGGCATGGCGAATCTCAAGAAACACCTGGAGAACCTGGGCCTGTTCGGGGTTCCGTGCGTGGTGGCCATCAATCCTTTCGCAAGCGACAGCGAGGCCGAATTGGCCTTGTTGAAAGAGGAGGCGTCGGCGTACGGGGTCCCGGTCGTTGTCTCCGACGTGTTCGCCCGCGGGGGAGAGGGAGGCCTCGAGTTGGGTGCCGAGGTGGTCCGCATCTGCGATAACGGAGCGGGTACGTCAGCCCCGGAGGAGACGGACGGCGGGTTCCGGTATCTGTACGACCTGGGCCTTTCCCTGCGCGAGAAGGTGGAGATCATCGCCACCCAGATCTATGGAGCGGAAGGCGTCGACTACGTGTACGACGCCCGCACGGCCATGGAGAGGTTTGAGCGGATCGGTTACGGTATTCTTCCCATATGCATGGCCAAGACGCAGTACTCGTTCACTGATGACCCCGCCAAGCGGGGGAGGCCGCAAGGCTTCCGGCTCACGGTGAGAGAGGTACGGCTCTCGGCCGGGGCACGGATGATCGTGCCGGTGTGTGGAAAGATGACGACCATGCCGGGGCTGCCGGCTCGACCGGCGGCCGAGCGTATAGATCTACTCGATCACGGTATCGTCGGTCTCTTCTGATGCGTCACCTCCTACGCGTTCACATGGTCCAGTGAGCAAAGACGGTCACACCGTAATCTTTGAACCGGGTGATATCGCGGTGCCTCTCGTACCCGAAGGGCAAACGCTGCAACGGGTTGCGCTCGACGCCCGTATCGACGTGGCCTCTCCCTGCGGGGGTGCCGGAGCCTGCGGCCGCTGCAAGGTCGAGGTGTTGTCGGGCCGGGTCGAGGCGGAACGGTCTGTGCATCTATCGGCCGAGGAGTGGGAGGCCGGGGTGAGACTGGCCTGTCGCTGCGTGGTCCGGGGCGACGCCGAGGTACGTGTGCCGCCCGGCTCTCGGGTGGAAGGGTCGGGGCCGCTTCAGCACACACTGGCGGGCGATCAACCCGGGACGACGCTTGCCGCTCGTGACCCAGTTCCTCCGCTCGCTCCCGGCGAACTCACGCCGGTGGGGCACAAGGTGACCCTTGAGCTTCCGCCCCCCTCCGAGCGCGACAATCTGAACGACCTGGCCCGCTTCAAGCGAGCTCTGCGCAACCAGTACGGCCTCACCGGGGTGTCGGTGGACTCCATCTGGGTGCGCAACATGCCGGCGGTACTGCGAGAAGAGAACTGGCTGGTCACGGCCACACTTGTGGAGACGCCCTATGGCCACAAGGTGATCAACATCGAGCCCGGAGCACAGTCGGAGGAGTCGTTCTGCGTGGCACTCGATATCGGCACGACCACGGTATGGGGCGAACTGCTCGATATGAACAGCGGGGAGGTGTTGGCTCAGTCCTCCTCCTACAACCGGCAGATCCGCTTCGGTGAGGACGTGATCAGCCGGATCATCTACGCCTCCGATGTGGAGAGCCGCGAGCATCTCCAGAACGCCGTGGTCGAGACCATCAACATCATCATCGACGACATGGTAGCCGCCGCCGGCATCGTTCGCTCCAAGATCGCCCATATCCAGGCGGCCGGCAACACCGCCATGACCTGCTTCGTCCTCGGCATCGACCCCCGCTATCTTCGCCTCGCCCCGTATGTGCCGCCGGTGGACTTCGTGGCGCCGGTGCGGGCGGTAAACCTGGGGGACGGCGTTCGCGTGGGCCGTCATTGCCACATGTACTGTTTCCCGGCGGTGGCGAGCTACGTGGGGGGCGACATAGTGGCGGGTATCGCCGGCTCGGGGGTGTCGACGACCGAGATGATCACCCTCTACATCGATGTGGGCACCAACGGTGAGGTGGTCATCGGTAACCGCGAGTGGCTGATCGCCGCCTCCTGTTCGGCCGGTCCGGCTTTCGAGGGTGGTGGAATCGCCTGTGGGGTGAGGGCCACCGCAGGCGCGGTCGAGAGCGTGCGGGTGGATCCGGTGTCCCATGCGCCTTCGGTGGCGGTCATCGGTGATAGGCCGGCCTTGGGCATCTGTGGATCGGGCATCATCGATGCGGTTGCCGAGCTGCTGCGGACGGGAGTCATCGGGCAAGATGGGCGCTTCCGGCACGAAGCCGGAGGCCACGTACGTATGAACGAGGGCAGGCCGGAGTACGTGCTCGTTCCCTCCGCGTACACGGCCAACGGAGCCGACATCATCGTGAGCGAGAGCGACATCGAGAATGTCATGCGGGCGAAGGCGTCGATCTTCGCCGGCATCCAGACCCTGCTCGACAGCGTGACCCTGGAATGGGGCGATCTCGAGCAGATCGTCATTGCCGGCGGCTTCGGCCGCTCGCTGCGCATTGAACAGGCTCAGATCATCGGCCTCTTTCCCGAGGTGGATCGAGACAAGTTCATCTTCATCGGTAATGGGTCGTTGTTGGGCGCCCGCCGGGCCTCATTCTCCAAGAATGTGTTGAAGTCGGCCCATCAGGTCGCGCAGATGATGACCAACATCGAGCTCAGTGACAACCAGTCCTTCTACGATAACTACATGGCCGCTCTGTTTCTTCCACACACTGACCTCAGGCTGTTCCCGCGCATGCAGAGCCTGCTGGCGACGGTGGGGAAGGACGGAGAAGAGCAGGCATGACGGCGCACTGTGTTTCAAGGCGGGTGCTGGGCTCAGATGAGGGAATTCGAGCCGACGGAAGAGGCGTGGGCGTCAAGGGGAGCGCGGGCAGGGTTATCAGTCGATGGTCATGTCGGCCGAGAGCGAGGAGAGGTAATCCGTGGTCAAGGGTACGCTGAGAGAGTTCTTGGATGCATTGGCCTCACGGGCGCCTGTTCCCGGTGGCGGAAGTGCGGCTGCTCTGGTAGGAGCGCTCGGCGCTGCACTGACGAGTATGGTGGCTGCCTTGACGGTCGATTCGCCTGCCTACGCCGATGTGGCGGCGTCCATGAAGGTGCTTCTCGGGCGTTCCGAGGCTCTGCGGGAGGAGCTTCAGTCACTGGTGGAGCAAGATTCACGTGCCTATGGGGGAGTAGCGGCCGCCTTCAGGATGCCGAAGTCCACGGCGGCGGAGGAAGAGGCGAGAGGCCAAGCGCTACAGCAGGCGCTCGTGGGTGCCACCGAGACTCCCCTTCAGGTGCAACGTGCGGCCTACACTGTGGCTGAGTTGGCGGCAAGGGCGGCGGAGCAGGGTAACCGGAACGTGGTGAGCGACGCCGGCGTGGCTGCGCTCCTCGCCGAGGCCGCATGCCGGGCGGCCGCCCTTAATGTGCGGATAAACACGCCCTATCTCGCCGACGGGGCTGCGGCCCAGGCATATCGGGCCGAGGCGGACGAGTTGGTGAAGAGCACGAGTCGGCTCGCAGCCGAGGCCCTCGCTCTCACCGACGAGGTGCTTGAGTGACCGATCTGAGGAGTGGCGGATTGGGGAGGTCGGGTCGATCGGCCTGCAGGCCTCGGCGGAGAAGTGGGCTGCATGAAGGCGTGCACAAGAGGAGTCTGCGGAGCGTGGGGAAGGAGCGCGCATGACGGCGCTGTTGATAGACGGAAGAGCGGTGTCCATGCAGCTGCGGCAAGAACTCACCGCTGAGCTGGAGCACCTTGCCACCATGGGGATAGTACCGAGTCTAGCCACGATACATGTGGGCGGGGATGCCGGTGCAGCAGTGTACCAGCAGGCCTTACAGGCATACTGCGAGAAGTTGGGTCTGGGGTACAGGCATGTGGCCTTTCCTTCCCAGGCAGAAGCGGGCGAGGTACTCGCCTGCGTGCGTGAACTGAACGCGAATGAAGAGGTCTCGGGAGTGCTCCCCCTGCGTCCCTTCCCCGACGTGTCCTTGGAGCGTGAAGTTCTCGCGGCGCTCGATGTGCGAAAAGATGTCGATTGCCTCCACCCTTGGTCGTTGGGCGAACTGGCACTGGGTCGCCCCACCTTCGTATCCGCCACCCCAGCGGCCTGCATGGAACTCCTGGATCATCATCTGCGCCTTCAGGGCCTCGACCCCGATACCGGGTTTGAGGGGGCGTCGTTCTGTGTGGTCGGCCGTTCGAGCAGTGTGGGTAGGCCTCTGGCTCTTCTGGCCCTCAACCGCAATGCCACGGTGACTATCGTGCACACGGGCACGGGCAGAGCCGGCACACTCGCGACGCATACTTCCGGCGCCGATTACTTGGTGGTGGCGGCGGGAGTGCCCGGCTTCATCGGTGCAGAACACGTGAAGCCCGGTTCCGTCGTGCTCGATGTGGGCATCAATCAAGTGTGGTCGTGCCCTCATTGCGGCTACGCCGACCGGAATCCGGAGGGTCCCTGTGCCCGTTGCGGCGGCGACCTCGATGGAGCCGAGTCGTCAATCGTGGGCGACGTGAGATTCGATGAAGTTAGGGAGAAAGCGGCCGCTGTGAGCCCGGTTCCCGGTGGTGTGGGCGCAGTGACCAACGCCATGCTGGCGCGAAACGTCATCCGGGCGGCTGCCGCCCTCCGCCGGGCCGGAGAACGGGAGGGTTGAGGGTGCAGAGCACGTCGTGCGGAGCAGGGAGGATTGGGTAGTGAGCTTCGAGCCTTCCGGGGAAAGGTACAAGGGTCGGATTCGTGAGGTGCGGTTCGCCGGCTTGGTCCTGGGGGGAGAGGAAGCCTTTCCCTTCCACTACTTCGACGGCGCCATGCCGCATGTGCCCGCAGTGGGCTTCGAGGTGTGGGACACGCGTCCAGAGGAGTGGCCGCCGGCGCTGATGGACGCCTACGGTGAGGCGCTCGCCGATCCTCTCGCCTGGACACGCAAGGTGGTGGAGGAGTTCGGCGCCGAAGCTCTGTATCTACGGCTCATGAGTGCCGATCCGCACGGAGAGAATCGGCCCCTCGACGAGGTCGTGACCGGTGCCGTCCGAGTAGTGGCCTCAGCCAGGGTGCCGGTCATCGTCTCCGGCCCCGGCGACCCCGACACCGACGTGGAAGTGCTACAGGCGGTGGCAGAGGCGCTGAAGGACACTCCGGTTCTCCTTGCTTCGGCTGAGGAGTCCAACTACCGGGCTGTTGGTGCTGCCGCCCTGGCATACGGCCATGGTGTGGTGGCTTTCAGCCCCATCGATGTGAACCTCGCCAAGCAACTCAACGTACTCTTGGCCCGCCTGGGCGTATCCGAGGACCGGATTCTCATGGATCCCACCTCGGGAGCTCTGGGATACGGACTCGAATACTCCTATACCGTGTTCGAACGGAGCCGGCTCGCCGCGCTCACCCAGAACGACACCGCCATGCAGGCTCCTATCGTCGCTGTGGTCGGTCCCGATGCCTGGAAGGTCAAGGAGGCGAGGGCGGGCCGTGAAGAGCTCCCGGGCACGGGTGACCCCGAGCTCCGAGCCGTCATGTGGGAGGCACTCACTGCCGTGCCTCTGATGCTGGCGGGCGCTGAGCTCCTCATCGTCCGACATCCCCGGTCCGCGTGGCTGGTGCGCGAGGTTGCCGGTTTGATGGCTGGGGAGTAGACCGGTGCCCTGTCTTGCCGAACAGGGCACGTGCCTTTCGACAGGGGGTGGCGCTGGGGTACTTTACGCTCTTCTCGAACAGGCACGCCTCTGCCTTGACGAGTTCGAGTCAGCACCACCTACAGCGTCTGAAGCCGGCCCTGTGACCCACACGGAGTTCCTGCCGGTGGCTTCGGCAGTCTCGGGGATCGAGATTCGGACTCCCGGTGACGCGGAGAAGGCGCTCTCCCAGCTGGAGAGAAGAGCGAGACGTTCGCTTGACCGGGGAGCTTTGAATCGGGTCCGGGAGAGGGACTTTGATGGATGCGACGAGCGCCTGGGCCTGGTGGGTCTGGCGGCTGCCGAGATCATCGCGGCCGCATGGGTTGGCCGCGGCGCTGTGCGGGAAGCTGGATGTGGGTCGGAAGCGGGAGATCGGTGGGAACCGGGACTCCTCGACGACCGCCTGGTGCGGTCGTGGACCATGGAGCTCCTGCAGGGCAGGAAGGCCGGAACCGCACTTCTCATCGGTGAGGCCGCGCGGGGCGACGGTGGAGCGGCCGTCGCCCGTGCTCTCAGGGCGGCGTCACTCATCGTGTTCTCGGCCGCCCCCTGCAGTTCCCTGTTTGACCCGGGGCCGAGCCGAGAGCCGGGCGGGAGGTCCCCGAGCCGGAGTGAAGCTTTCTTCGCCGGCTTCGCTCTGCGCTTCGCCGCCCTTGCCGGTGGCCCAGCGGCGTTTGGCCCAGCGGCCCTGGCGGCGTGGATGCGAGGGCGGGCGCCCTTCTTCGCGCTACTTCTCGGTCCTGTGGGCGACAGGGAAGCTCTTCTTCTTTCGGGACTCCACAGTCTGGGCATTCCCATCATCCGGCGTGACGCGATCGGGCCGCTCGGTAGGGGCGAGTGCCCGGGCGAGGAGCGCAGCAGCACACCCAACTCGTGGGTGCGTTCTGTGCTGCGGGAGGGCGGCATCCAGGTGCCTGTCGACCCACCGCGTATGCCGGTGGCCTGCGGCCCCGAGTTCGGGGGGGAGCGCGTGGTCGGAAGGGAGGTGTGCTGGCAACTCGGTTCTCCGCACTGCAACGGGGTGGAAGTCGTGATCGTATCGCGGAACGTGGGCGAGGATGGAGTGAGGCTGATACCCACCGGTGCGGACAGGGAGATCGCTGCCGGTGCCCGGCTGCCGCTGGGTCTCATGGTGGAAGTGTCGGGCAGAGAGATGCACGACGACTTCGCTCCGCTCATGGAGCGCCGACTGCACGAAATCCTGAATTCCGTGCGTGGCCTCGTACACATGGGAGGCAGAGATGATACAGGCCTCGTCGTCTCCCACGACTCCTGGGCGGCCGGACTGACGCTGGAGCATGTGGCCCTGTATGTTCACGCACGACTGCACTCCCTCTTTGCGCCTGTCGTCGACTGCATCCGGGTCACCGCCACGACGGAGGGCCGCGCAGTGGAAGAGCTCGCCGGCCGGGCGCGCACATTGTTCGAGAAGCGCGACCGCCGCGCGTGCTCCCTCCGAGACGAGGACGTGGACGAGTTCTATTCGTGCGCCATCTGCCAGAGCATCGTTCCGTTCCACGTGTGCGTGCTGAGCCCGGAGCGTCCCGGCCCCTGCGGATGCTTTACGTGGGTAGACGCGCGTGCCGGCTATCGCCTCGACCCTACCGGTCCCCACCGGCCCATATCGAAGGGGGTGGTGCTCGATGCGAGGCTTGGCAGATTCGCCGGGGTCGATTCCTTCCTGCACCGGGCTTCTCAAGGGCGGGTGAATGCAGCGGGCTTGTATTCCCTCATGCATGATCCGGTGAGTTCCTGTGCCTGTTTCGAGCTTGTGACCGGGATCCTGCCGGCGTGCGGCGGGGTTATGGTGGTGGGCTCACGTGACGAGGGGCCTACCCCAATCGGTCTCAGCCTGTCCGAGCTCCGGGAGATCGTGGGCGGGGGAACCTCCACGCCGGGTTGTGTGGGTCACTCCAAGCGTTACCTGGTGAGCCGGAAGTATCTGGCCGCCGAGGGGGGCATCGCGAGGGTGGTGTGGATGCCGGAACGCCTGAAGAACGAGATGGCTCGGGCGTTGGAAGAGGCCGCAGGAAGGGCCGGATGCGCCGGGCTTCTGGAGAAGATCGCCACCGAGGCGGTCACGGTGGAGGAAGCCGAACTTCGGGCCTATCTGGAGCACGTGCAGCACCCGGCCCTCACGATGCCGCCTCTGTTGTGAGGGGTGGACACCCCGGGCGAACTGTGGCTTCCGGTGTGGCGGACGGCAGGACGTCCTAGTTCCCGCCCTCACGGTCGGCTATCCTTGGGGGAGGAGATGGAACGAGAAAGGAGACCGCCGTGGCCCTGAGTGGGCTACAGATCTTCAAGCTGCTTCCAAAGACGAACTGCAAAGACTGCGGGTATCCCACCTGCATGGCTTTTGCCATGCAACTCGCCGCCGGCAAGGTCCGCGTGGAGGCGTGCCCTCATCTCCCCCAGGAAGCGGGAGCACAGCTCTCCGACGCTGTCTCTGCCCCTGTGTCCCGGGTCACAGTGGGGTCAGGGGCAAGCGCTCTGGCGATCGGTGAAGAAACGGTGTTGTACCGGCACGAGAAGCGCTTCGAACACGCTCCCGGGCTGGCGGTTCTTGCCGGCGGCTCCTTGAGCGACGTCGAATTTGCGGAGCGCCTCGAGGCTTTCTCCGCGCTCACTTTCGAGCGGGTGGGCGAACCGCTTCGCCCGAACATGCTTGCTATCAGCGCCTCCGACGGCGCCGTACTGGAGGCGCGGGTGGCCCGCGCTGCGTCTTTGGATGCAGCAGTGAAGGCGGCCCTCATCGTGATGCACGACGACCCGGCCGTCCTGCGGCGTGCCTGCGCGCCTGTGGCCGACGGGCGTCCGCTCCTGTATGCGGCCGATCCCACGAACTGGCGTGATATGGGGGCTCTCGCCCGCGATCTGGGGGCGCCGCTTGCGGTGAAGGCCGCGGGCATAGAAGAGCTCATCGGGCTGGTGGAGAAGCTCTCCGGAGCCGGGGTGGAGCAGCTCGTGCTCGATTCGTCCCCCGTCGATGTGCGGGCCGCTGTGCGAGACCAGGTGTTCGCCCGCCGGGCGGCGGTCAAGAGTCGCCTGCGCTCTCTGGGCTACCCCACGATCGCCTTTGCCTGCCGTCTTGCCTCCGACCCGGCATTGGCTGCGGTCGTCGCCGGGGTTCTCCTCTGTCGCTACGCCGGCATCATCGTGCTCGACACCGTGGATCCGGCGCTCTGGCTTCCCCTGTGCGTGCTGAGTCAGAACATCTACACCGATCCCCAGAGACCCATGCAGGTAGAAGAGGGCGTCTACCCCATCGGGGAGCCGGGCCCGGACAGCCCGGTGCTCGTCACCACCAACTTCTCGCTCACCTACTTCACCGTCTCCGGCGAGGTGGAGGCCAGCCGGGTGCCGAGTTGGCTGCTGGTGATGAACGCGGAAGGCCAGTCGGTGCTCACGGCGTGGGCGGCGGGCAAGTTCGTGCCGGAGGCCATCGCCGCCTTCATCCGGCGGAGCGGTATCGAGGAGAAGGTGGGCCATCGTCGGCTCGTCATTCCCGGTTACGTGGCCCAGATAAGCGGGGAACTGGCCGAGGAACTATCGGGGTGGGATATCGAGGTCGGGGTGCGGGAAGCAGTGGATATCCCCCGCTACCTTCGTTCACTGGTGGGTTCGGGATGATCATCGCCAGGCAGAAACCCTTTACCGAGGTGCTGGAAGCCCTGGGTGATGCGCGCCGCGTCTACATCGTGGGTTGCGGCGAGTGTGCCACGCAGACGGCCACCGGGGGCGCGGAGGAGGTCGCCGATCTGGCGAGGCGTTTGGAGGAAGAGGGCAAGTCGGTGGTCGCGGTCGATGTGGCCCACAGTGTGTGCCAGGAGCTCGACATCAAGCGTCTGTTTCGGGCGCACGGGGAGGCCGTGGAGGCTGCCGATGTGTTTCTCGTGCTTTCGTGCGGTGCCGGCTCACAGGCCGTGATCGAAGCCACGGAGAAGAGGGTGGTAGCGGGTACAGATACGCTCTTCTTGGGCAATGTGAGGCGCCACTTCGACTACCAGGAGAAGTGCTCCCTGTGCGGTGACTGCGTCATCGATCGTTTCGGCGGCGTCTGCCCGGTCGTGCGTTGCAGCAAGGGCCTGCTGAATGGACCCTGCGGAGGCGCCAACCACGGGCGGTGTGAGGTGGACGATGCTCGGGAGTGCGCTTGGACGATCATATACCGTCGCTTGGAGGCACAGGGACGTCTCGATGACCTGCGAACCATTCACGGCCCCAAGGCGTGGGATGGTGTGCAACGCCCCGGCCGGGCCGACTGGCGGGCGGAGAAGAAGGAGAAGAGGCGACGGAGCGGGGAGTGAACACCTTTCGATGGGCGCTCGAGGCGGGCCGGTTTGTCGTCACCGGCGAGGTCGGCCCCCCCAAGGGCACCGACGTCCGGCAGATGCAGGACACACTCGACCTCCTCATTCCCGCGGTGGACGCCCTCAATGTCACCGAGAACCAGAGCGCCGTCATGCGCATGGGCTCCCTCGCCGTCTCCCACGAAGTGGTGCTCAGGGGGGGTGAGCCCATCTGCCAGGTGGCGGGCCGGGATCGCAATCGGCTTGCACTGCAGAACGATCTCCTGAGCGCCCATTTCTTGGGCATACGTAACGTGCTTTGCCTCACCGGAGACCACCCTCTGCTGGGCGACCACAAGGCGGCCAAGCCCGTCTACGATTTTGATTCGGTGAACCTGGTGCAGTGCGTGAAGAATCTGAATGCGGGCCGCGATTGGGCGGGCAATGAACTCCAAGGTGCCACCGACTTCTTCGTGGGCGCCGTGGTGGCCCCCGACGCCGATCCTCTTGAGCCCCAGTTCATGAAGTTCCAGAAGAAGGTCGAGGTGGGCGCCGACTTCTTCCAGACCCAGGCGGTATACGACATGGAGGCATTCGCCCGATTCATGGAGCGGGTGCGTAGCCTGGTTGATGGCGGGCGGGTGAAGGTTCTGGCCGGTTTGGTGGTCTTGGGCAGCGTGGGTATGGCGCGCTACATGAACGACAGGGTCTCCGGCATCCGGGTGCCGCCCGCCGTCCTTTCGGAGATGGAGGATGCCGGCAAGGAGGGCGCACGTGCGAAAGGCATGGATATCTGTGCCCGCCAGATCCGTTTCTGTCTGGACAACCGTGTGTGTGACGGAGTACACATCATGGCTCCCGGACGGGAGTCTCTCATTCCCGACATCCTTGCCCTGGCAGGCATCGGTGGGCCGAGTCTGGCACTCGGGGCTGAGGCCCCCGACGATTGCGAGAGGCGAGACGCAGCGAAAGGATCCCGATGAGCGACACACCTCGCATTGTCATTCTGGGGAGCGGTCCCGGTGGCTACGTGGCCGGCATCAGGGCCGGGCAGCGAGGCGCCGAGGTCACAGTTGTCGAGAAGGACCTACTCGGCGGCACCTGCCTCAACTGGGGTTGCATCCCCACCAAAGCTCTTCTGGCGAGCGCCGAGGCACTGCACAAGGCCCGCTCCGGAGAGGAGTACGGGTTCACCGTGAGCGGTGACATACAACCCGATCTGGGGCGGATGATGGAGCGCAAGGATGCCGTGGTCACGCAGCTTCGTGACGGCATCGCCAAGTTGTTCCGAGCTCACGGCGTGACGCTGGTCCGGGGCAGGGGCAGGTTGATCTCACGGGGAGTGGTGGAGGTACAGGGAGAGGAGGGCACCACCACGCTGGAGGCCGACCGGGTGATTCTGGCCACGGGATCGGGGGCGGCGGAGCCGCCGTTCTTCGACTTCTCCCAGCCGACTGTGCTCACGTCGAAGGAAGTCTTCTCGCTGCGTGAGATCCCCGCCTCCATACTGGTGGTGGGTGCCGGAGCCATCGGCTGCGAGTTCGCCTCCTTCTTCAGGGAGCTGGGCGTAAAGGTGACGCTGGTCGACATCATGCCGCAGGTGCTCCCACAGGAAGACACCCGGCTCGCCCGGCAGTTCCAGCAGGTGCTGCGGAAGCGGGGGGTGGAGGTGCTCGTCAAGACCAAGGTCGAGCGGATCATCGACTACGGGCCGGACCGCGTCACCGTGGAGTTGACCGAAGGCAAGGAGCTCAGCGCGGCGGCGATCCTGGTTTCGGTGGGCCGCCAACCCAATTCGGCCGGGCTCGGCCTTGAGGAGGCCGGGGTGAAGACCGACGAGCGTGGTTACGTGCTGGTGAATGAGCGGCTGGAGACGAGCGCCCCCGGTGTGTACGCCATTGGTGATCTCAACGGTGGTCTTCTTCTTGCCCACGTCGCTTCCTACGAAGGGCTGGTGGCCGTGGAGAACTGCCTGGGCGGAGAGAGGGAGCGCGACCTGCGAGCGGTGCCTCACTGCGCCTACTCCTTCCCGGAGATCGCGAGCGTGGGCCTCACCGAGGCACAGGCCCGAGAAGAAGGTTTGAAGCCGCTCACCGGTACGTTCCGCTTGGGCGCATTGGGCAAAGCCCTTGCTCTCGGCGAAGCGGCCGGCTACGTGCAGGTCGTGGCCGATGCCGAGTCTGATCGAGTGTTGGGCGCGAACATGATGGGGCCTCACGTGACTGATCTCATCCACGAAGCGGCGCTCGCCATACGTATGGGCTTGACCACGAGAGACCTGGGCGATACGGTACACGCGCACCCGACCATCGCGGAGGCGCTCATGGAGGCCGCGCATGACGTTCACGGCGAGTCTGTTCACGTCGCCGGTTGACTGAGCTGCGGCGGCCGCAGGCGCCGGCCGGCACGACAGAGGTACTAGCTGACAGCGCATGCCCGACTCCGTCTCTCGTTCGACATCGGACCGCCTGCCGGTCCCTCACACGCGCAAGCCGCCCTGGCTGAAGAAGAAGCTGCCTCGCCCGGGGGCCGTTGGCTCTATGCGCGCCCTTCTGCGCGAGGAGAGGCTGCACACTGTCTGCGAGAGCGCCTTGTGCCCGAACCTGGGGGAGTGCTTCGCCCGCCACTGCGCCACCTTCATGATCATGGGCGCCGTGTGCACGCGTGACTGCAGGTTCTGTGCCGTTGGGGGAGGTGTCCCTGCAGCGCTCGACCCCGAGGAGCCGCGTCACGTGGCCGATGCGGCGGCCAGGCTGAATCTCAGCCACATCGTCGTCACCTCAGTGACCAGGGACGACCTCGCCGACGGGGGTGCAGCCCACTTTGCCGCCACCATCCGGGCCGCGAGAGAGGCGGTACCCGGCTCCAGCGTGGAGGTTCTCATCCCCGACTTCAAGGGAGAGGAGAGCGCACTGCATGTGGTGCTGGCTGAGCAACCCGACGTGGTCAATCACAACGTGGAGACGGTCCCGAGGCTCTACCGGGAGGTTCGTCCGCAGGCCGACTACGGCCGTTCGCTGGACGTACTCGCCGCCTGTGCCGCTTCTGGATCGTGCGTGACCAAGACCGGCCTCATGGTGGGGCTCGGGGAGACCCGGACCGAGGTGCGGGAGGTGTTGCGCAACGTCGCGGACAGGGGGGTCGATGTGGTCACCATCGGCCAATACCTGCAGCCTTCGTCCGCCCACCTGCCGGTGAGGGAATTCGTGTCCCCCGAGGTGTTCTCCGGGTACGCGCAGTGGGGGCAGGAGACGCTGGGGCTGATTGTGGAGAGCGGTCCCTTCGTGCGGAGCTCTTTCCGTGCCGGGGAGTCTCTCGCGCGAGTGAGGAAGAGACATGGTGAACGCCTTTCTGCCGAAGGAAGCGGGCGGAAGGCACGTACTGAGGGCCGTGCCCCCGAGACTCAGGGTTCGTGAGAGGAGCCGTCTTGCTGGCTATCGCTGAGAACATCAACATCACCAGCCGGGCCGTGGCGCAGGCGCTCGACGCGCGGGACGTCGCCTTCATCGCCGGGTTGGCCCGACGCTGCGAAGAGGCGGGTGCCGACGCTTTGGAGATCAACGTGGGATCGGCCCGCAAGAATGGGCCCGAGATCATGAGGTTCGCCGTCGATGCGGTGGCCGAGGCCTCGCGGCTTCAGCTGTGTCTCGACACCACCAACCCCGCCGCCATGGAGGCCGGTATCGTACGGTGTCTCGAGCTCGGTTTGCCCCGGCCCATTGTGAATTCTTTTTCCGCCCAGCCAGACAAGATCAGCTCGATTCTCCCTTTAGCTTCCACGTATGAGTGTGAAATAATTGGGCTCGTGATGGGGCAGGCCGTTCCCCTCGATACCGAGGAGAGGCTTGCCACAGCGTACGAGCTCGTGATGGCAGCCAACGAGCTCGGTATCCCAAATGAGAGGATATTCATAGATCCTATTGTCTTGCCAGTGGGGCTCGATGTGGGCCAGCAGCACGCGGTAGCCGTGCAGGAGGCCATACGTTCGGTGGGCGAGATGTTCGACCCACCGGTGAAGACCACCTGCGGTCTCTCCAACGTCTCAAACGGTGCCCCGCGGGAAGTGCGGTCGGCCCTGAACAACGTGTTTCTTGCGATGCTGAGTGCTCAAGGCATCAGCTCTGCGATAGTCGATGTACTCGATCCGGCGCTCATGCGAACGGTGAGGCTTGCGAGAGCCTTCCGCAATGAGAGTCTCTATTCGGTGTCAGACGCAGAACTCGGTCACCCCCCCAATCCGGAGGTCCGCACATGACGAACGGCCAACAGCCGGGTGGCGCCACCGCGGAGGCTTTTGACTACGCCCCCGTTGAGGAGCTGCTTGATAAGTACCGCGGTACGAAAGGCGCGCTTATTCCGCTCTTGCAGGGAACGCAGGCCGCTTACGGATTCCTGCCGAAAGAAGCCATGGTGAAGATCTCCGAGGATATCGGCGAGCCTCTGGCCAGTGTTTATGGAGTGGCGACGTTCTATGCTCAATTCCGCCTCATACCGCGGGCGAAGAACGTGGTGCGTGTGTGCCACGGCACCGCCTGTCACGTGTCGGGTGCTCCGCTGGTGAGCCTCGAGGTGGAGCGGCATCTGGGTATCGGTGACGGAGAGAACACTGAAGACATGATGTTCACGCTCGAGGCTGTTGCCTGCTTGGGCGCGTGCGGCATGGCGCCCGTCATGATGATCAATGACCGCACCTACGGCAAGCTCTCCCCCGACAAGGCGGTGAAGGCCATCGTGGACTTCCGGAAGGCCGAGAGTAACGGCGGTGGCGAGGCTGAAGCCGCGGTACCCGCGGCCGAGGCCGAGGGTGGGGAGGAGGCTTAGATGGCGAACACGACTGCTCTCAAAAAGCCTGAGCCCCGGCATCCCCGGTTGGGTGTGCCGAAAGTCGAGATAGGCATCTGCATGGGTACGGGTGGTATTGCCGCCGGGGCGGAAGACGTACTCACCGCCTTCGAGGAGGGTCTGGCCAAGACCGAGGTGTACGGCATCATCAAGCCCAGGGAGTGCGCCTGCGATGAGGGCACCGGGTCGAGCATCACCGCCACCGGTTGCCGGGGCATGTGTGCCATGGACGTGCTGGTCGACGTCACCACACACACCAACGGGCAGGCTCGGACGGTCACCTACGGCACGGTGACACCCGCGATGGTGGAGAAGATCATCGAGGAGCACATCGTCGGTGGAGAGCCGGTCCACAAGTGGATCGTGCTATCGGCCGAAGAACCCACATCTCACAACGAGTTCTATGAGCATCAGGAGCGCTTGGTTCTGCGCCACTGTGGGCACGTGGATCCCGAGGATATCGACGACTACATTGAGCAAGGGGGCTACCTGGCGCTCCACAGGGTGCTTTCGGGCATGAGCGCCGACGAGGTGATAGAAGAAGTGCTCGCTTCCGGCCTGCGCGGCCGGGGGGGCGCCGGCTTCCCCACCGGGCTGAAGTGGCGCTTCGCGCGTAACGCAGAGTCCCCTGATGGCCAGAAGTACTTCATCTGCAACGGTGACGAAGGCGACCCGGGCGCGTTCATGGACAGGTCGGTTCTCGAGGGCGATCCACATGCCGTGTTCGAAGGCATGGCCATCGGTGGCTACGCGATCGGCGCGAGCGAAGGCTATATCTACGTGCGCGCCGAGTACCCCCTCGCGATCAAGCGTTTGAAGATTGCGCTCGAGCAGGCGCACGAGCGTGGGGTCATGGGCGACAACATCATGGGCTCCGACTTCTCCTTCCATATCAAGATCAAGGAAGGGGCAGGAGCCTTCGTCTGCGGCGAGGAGACGGCCCTCATGGGGTCCATTGAGGGGCGTCGGGGCATGCCCAACCTGCGCCCGCCTTATCCGGCGGAGTCCGGGCTCTGGAAGCGGCCCACCAACATCAACAATGTGGAGAGCCTCGCCTGTATCCCCTGGATCATAAGCAACGGCGCCGACGCCTTCGCGGCCCGAGGTTACGAGAAGTCAAAGGGTACGAAGGTCTTCGCCCTCACGGGTAAGATCAACCGCTCGGGCCTGGCTGAAGTCCCCATGGGTCTCACTCTGCGTGATGTCATTTACAATATCGGCGGGGGCATCAAGAAGGGTAAGGCGTTCAAGGCCGTGCAGATGGGCGGCCCGTCGGGTGGTTGTTTGCCGGAGAGAATGCTCGACACTCACGTTGACTACGAGGAACTCGACGCCACAGGTGTCATCGTCGGCTCGGGCGGCATGGTTGTCATGGACGAGGACAACTGTATCGTCGACACGGCACGGTACTTCTTGGAGTTCACCCAGGCAGAGAGTTGTGGCAAGTGTGTCCCCTGCCGGGTGGGCACCAAGCGTATGTTGGAGCTGCTCGGGCGCATCTGCGAAGGCAAGGGCCAGGTCGGCGACATTGAGCTCCTCCTGGAGTTGTCAGAGAACATCAAAGATGGCTCTCTGTGTGCCCTGGGCGGCACCGCACCCAACCCGGTGCTGACCGCGATCAAGTACTTCCGGGAGGAGTTCGAGGAGCACATCTACGAGCACAAGTGTCGCGCCGGCGCCTGTGCCGCTCTCGTCACCTACTACATCGACGCCGAAGCCTGTACGGGCTGTCGAGCCTGCTCGCGCGCCTGTCCGGTACAGGCCATCACCGGAGAGAAGAAGCAGACGCATTCCATCGACTCGGAGGTCTGCATTCGGTGCGGTGCCTGCTATGAGAAGTGTAGGTTCAACGCTGTGAGGAGGAAGTGATGGCGGCCGTTCCTGAGACCGAGGAGAAGACCCTCACTCTGACCATCAATGGTCAGGAAGTTACGGCCTCTCCCGGCCAGACGGTGCTCGAAGCGGCGAGGAGTGTGGGTGTGGAGATCCCCACGCTGTGCCACGATCCGCGCCTCGAGCCGTACGGCGCCTGCCGCCTCTGCCTGGTGGAGATCGAGGGAGCCAGGGCGCCCATGCCCGCCTGCGCCGCGAAAGTCAATGACGGTATGGTGATACACACCAACACCGACAAGGTGCGCAAGCTCCGCAAGTTCGTGATCGAACTGCTGCTGAGCTACCACCCACTCGATTGCCCGGTGTGCGAAGCGGCCGGAGACTGCCGGCTGCAGGATTACGCATACGAATACGGCGTGAGCGAGTCACCTTGGGGCTGGCACCCCTTGGACTTCCCTACACGCGACGACCACCCCAACGTGGCTCGCAACCCCAATCGGTGCATCCTCTGCGGTCGCTGTGTGCGCATCTGCCGTGAGGTGATGGGCATCGGCTGTTGGGGTTTCAGCAATCGCGGATACGATACCATCATCGATACGCCCTACAACATGAGGCTCGAAGAGGTCGACTGCGTGTCGTGCGGGCAGTGCATCAGCACCTGTCCGGTCGGTGCCCTGAACATGAAGCGCAGCCGGCACGAGGCCCGTCACTGGCAGGTCAACAAGACGGTCACCACTTGCGGGTACTGCGCAGTGGGGTGCGAGCAACTCATGAGCACCTTCCGAGGTCGGCTCGTACGCGTGAGCGGGAAGATCGGCGAAGGCGTGAACAACGGCAACCTGTGCGTGAAGGGCCGTTTCGGGATGGACTACGTCAACTCCACTGAGCGCCTCACTGTGCCTTTGGTGCGCAATGAAGCCGGTGAGCTGGCTCCGGCCTCGTGGGACGCGGCGCTCGCGAGGGCGGCCGAGGGTCTGGCGGCAGCCAAGAAGAGTGGTGGCAAGAGCATCGCCGTGCTCGCGTCAGCCCGCTGCACCAATGAGGAGAACTACCTGCTACAGAAGATGGCGCGGACGGTTCTAGGTACCCCGCACATCGACAGCGGCGCCCGCTTGGGTCAGGCTGCTGCCGTGGCCGGTCTGAGGTCCACGCTCGGCTACGGGGCCATGTCGAACTCCATAGCCGACATCGCACAGTCCGACGTGATCTTCGTCATCGGCGCCAATGTGACCGAGGACCACCCCGTTCTCGGGCTCCAGGTGATACGGGCGCTTCGAGGCGGAGCCCGTGTGATCGTGGCCGAGCCTCGTCGCACCGACATCGCCAAGAGGGCAACGGCGCATCTCGCCCTCAATCCCGGTACCGACGCGGCCTTGCTCAGCGGCATGATGCGCCACATCCTCGACTCAGGTCTGGAGAACAAGGCCTTCATCGCTGAGCACACGGACGGTCTCGAAGCCCTGCGCGAGTCGCTGAGCGGCCTTACTGTGGAAGCGGCAGCGGAGGCCTGCGGCATTCCGGCCGCCGACATCCGCGACGCGGCCGAGGTGTATGCCGGCGCCGCCTCCGCGAGCATTCTCTTCGCTGCGGGCGTCACGCAGCAGGAGCAAGGCTTCACCAACGTGCAGGCACTGGCCGACCTCGCCCTCCTCACCGGCAATCTGGGCCGGCCCGGCACGGGAGTGAATGCTTTGTCCGGGCAGGCAAACGCGCAGGGAGCCTGTGACATGGGGGCGCTCCCCGATCTCCTTCCGGGCTATCGAGCCCTCGATGATGCCGAGGCCGTCAAGCAGGTGGAGAGTGTCTGGGGTTCCCGCATCGCGGACAAGAATCCGGGTAAGACGGTGACGGAAGTCCTCGATGCCATAGAGGCAGATGAGATCAAAGCCATGTATGTGGTAGGAGAGAACCCTGTTCTCTCTGATGCGGGTCAAGAAAGGGTGCGGGCGGCCTTGAAGAAGCTCGGATTCCTCGTGGTCCAGGAACTCTTCCTCTCCGAAACCGGTGAGTTGGCTGATGTGGTGCTACCCGCGGCATCCATCGTGGAGCGAGAAGGCACCTTCACCAATACCGAGCGGCGCGTGCAACGGGTACGCCGGGCGCTCGACCCGGTTGCAGACAGCATGCCTGACTGGCAGATCATTCAGATGCTCGCGCGCAGGCTGGGCGCATCGTGGGAGTACCCTTCGCCGCAGGAAGTATTTGCTGAGATAGCCAGGGCTGTGCCCCAATATGCCGGCATGAGCTACGAGAGGCTGGAAGAGGGTGGCCTGCAGTGGCCGTGTGAGTCGGCCGATGATGAAGGCACCGCTGTGCTCTACGCCGACGGCTTCCCCGAGGGCAAGGCGTCGTTTGCGCCGGTGAACTACGTCCCTCCCTCTTTGCAGACCGACACGGCCTACCCCATCATGCTGCTTACAGGCTGCGAACGCGTACACTGCAGCACGGGCACCCGTTCGAGTCGTGCCCCCGGGCTCACGGGTCTCATCAACAGGGGTCGTCTCGAAGTGAATCCCAACGACGCGGAGCCCTTGGGCCTTGCTTCAGGGAGCATGGCACGTGTGACGAGCGAAGTTGGGACCATCGGCGCGGAGGTGTGGGTCACTCCGCAGGTGCCGCCGGGTGTTGCCTTTCTTCCCATTCACTTTGTTGACGCGGCGGCAAACACCCTGCTGCCCGCACGAGCCGATGCGGTGGTGAAGACTCCAGCGCTGAAGGCGGTACCGGTGAGGATAGAAGTCGCGGGGTAGATCCCCGAAGAGAGTCGCCACCCCCGGCGGCGAGCGCGTTTCTGTGAACATCAGAGGGGGGCGGCATATGCCGCCCCCCTCTGATGTTCACAGATGCCCATCACGGACCGCGATTGGCCACACACTGTTGAAGGCGCAGTTGCAGCGCCGGGCTCTCAGTGCTGGCTGATGAGATGGAGTTCGAGCGCCTTCATGACCGCTTCGGTGCGGCTCCCCACTTGAAGTTTGCGGTAGATGTTCGATATGTGATTCTGGACTGTCTTGGTGGAGATACCGAGCGATAGCGCCAGTTGCTGGGGGGTGGAGGGCGTGGCAAGGCCGGTGAGTATCTCGAGCTCCCGGTCGGTGAGGTGGAGTTTCTGCTGCTCTATGCTGCGGTGGTCGTAGCCCATGTCTCGGATACCGGCGAGCAGGCGGGGGGTGATGGAGGGATCGATGAACGCTCCGCCTTCTGCCACAAGCCTGATGGCGCGCAGAAGGTCACGGGGGTCACAATCCTTGAGCGCATAGCCCTCGGCGCCGGCTTTGATGGCGGCGAACAGTGTGTCGGAGTCGTCGAGGGCGCTGAGGGCAAGCACGCGGGCGGGCGAGCCGCGTTCAGCAAGGAAACTCGTGGCTCGGATGCCGTCTATGGAAGGCATGGAGATATCCATGAGGACCACGAGGGCGGTGCCCGGAACACCGCTGTAGGCCGCGGCCAAGCTGAGGACCTCCTCGCCGGTGGAGGCCTGGCCGACCACGTGCATGTCAGCCTCAGCGGAGAGGAGGCGGCACAGACCTTCGCGGAAGAGAACGTGGTCGTCTGCCACGATGACGTCGATAGGCATAGCGGCCCCTGTCAATTGGATCGTACTATTTTTTCTTCGCAGGTGCGTCCCACAAGAGATACAACACCGCGCGCAGGATTTCCTCCTGGGAGAAGGGCTTGGCCAGAAAGAGGGAGGCCGCCTCACGCCCCAGGAAGGATGAGGGTAGGTGTGTGGGCGGCGCGTCCGAACCAGATATGAGGAGGGCTGGCACCGGATCGAGCCGCCCGGCCAGGGAAGCCCCGTCCAGACCGGGCAGTCCGACGTCGGTGATGAGCACGTCGATACTCTGCCGGCCGGTGGCAGCGAGGGCCTCCTCGGCCTTGTCGGCTTGGAACACCGTGGCGCCCAAGGCCTCGAACTGCCGTGCCAGAAGGCGGCGGAGCGTGGGCTCATCGTCAACAACGAGTATGCGGGCACCGGTCACGAGTGAAGGTGCGAGATGGGGGAGCTCGATCTGGAAGGCGGCTCCGTGTCCGGGGAGGTTACGGTAGGTGAGGATGCCTCCCACCGTGGCCAACGTGCATCGAACCCGAAACAGGCCGAGGCCTCGGTGCCCGGGTTTGGTGGAGAAGAAGGGCTTGGTGAGATCAAGGAGCTCGCCTGTGGGTCCGCAGGGCAGATCGGGTCCATAATCGGTCACGGTGAGGGCTACCCGCCCCGTACTGGGGTAGGAGTACTCCACCAGGGGAGAGGACTTCGGGCCGGGTTTGATTTCCGAAGCGGCTTCGGCCGCGTTCTCCAACAGAGCCGCAACCAGATCCTCCAGAGGCTTTCGCAGAAGGGGAACAAACACAGGAGCGTCTGCAGGGGGAGAGCCGGAAGCACTGAGGCCGAGGGACGTGATGACGGCGGCCGTGACCTCTGCGAGGTCCGTCCAGGGTGGGGGACCGGCGAGGGTAGGAGTGGGAAGGTCGGTGTCGACGAGCTCGCCACGCAGGGAGGAGAGCACCGAGAGCATGGCGTCTACCTCCATGAGTATGATCTCCCCCGCGCGAGCGGTCTCAGTGTCAACGCTTCGAGTAAGGAGACCCGCTTGGAGCTTGATGGAGGCAAGAGGATTGCGTATCTCGTGGGCCAGACGGGCGGACAGGCGCGTGAGAGCCGCCAGCAGTTCAGTATCTTCATCGACAGGGTTGGGCCGCCGCGTGGTGTGTCTCATGTGATGTGCCTCATCCGGTACCTCTCTCCCTGGGGAGCGGCGCGTGAGAGCCCCAGCAATGTTGTGTTCGTCGTGCCCTTCACCTATCTTATAGTAGGAAGATGCGTGGCAGGAGCGAATATACGAGTCGGGTATGGAGAGTTGGCCGGTCGCACGGGGGGTGAGTGGTACGGGTATGGACTTCGGGTCTGAACGTATCATGGTGGTGGACGATGAGCCCGGTGTGCGCCGTTTTCTCGCCCGGGCAATCAGGTCGCGGGGCTACGTGGCGGACGAGTCGGGAGAGGCAACAGAGGCACTCGACCGACTGAAGAGCGAAGACTACGCCGTCGTACTGGCCGACATTCGCATGCCCGGCCACGACGGTATCTGGCTACTCGACCACGCTTTGGAGACCGACGCCGAATTGGCGGTCATCATGGTCACCGCGAATGCCGACACCAAAGTGGCCGTCAAGTGCCTCACCCGCGGCGCCACCCACTATGTGATTAAGCCGGTGAAGCCGGACGAACTACTCGAGGTCGTAGACCGAGCGATCGAGGGCAGGCGCCTCAAGATCGAGAACCGAGTGTACCGGGAGGAGTTGGAGCGCTTGGTCGATGAGAGGACAGCCGACCTACAGAAGGCTCTCGAGGATCTCACTGAGGCCAAGAGTGCTGTGGAGGGCGCCTATCGGGAGAGCATCTACCGGCTGGCGACCGCTGCCGAGTATCGGGATGAGGAGACCGGCAACCACATTCATCGCATCGGGCAGTATTCGCGAATTCTCGCGGAGGCAATGGGTTGCGACGGGGAGTACAGCGACCTCATCGAGTTGGCGAGTCCTATGCATGACGTGGGAAAGATCGGCGTCCGGGATTCCGTACTACTGAAGCCCGGGCCCCTCACTCCGGCAGAGTTCGATGAGATCAAGCGCCACACCGTCATCGGCGGGCGCATACTCTCCGGTTCCGCGTCGATGTTGCTGCAACTGGCCGAGGAGATCGCCCTCAACCATCACGAGCGCTGGGACGGGTCGGGGTATCCCGAAGGCAAGAGAGGCAAGGACATACCCTTGGGGGGACGAATCGCAGCACTGGCCGACGTGTTCGATGCTCTCACCAGCAACCGCGTGTACCGTCCGGCATACTCGATTGAGCACGCACTGAGGATCATCGAGGCCGAGGAACACCGGTACGACCCGGAGATACTGGCCGCATTCCACTCCTGTCTGGCTAGAATCCGCGAGATCCGAAAGACATATGGCGACAAGGAAGCCGTCATCTCGGCATAGGCCTTTCGCGCCGCGAGAAGGCGGAACATGGTGAGGGCAGGTTCGGAAGAAGGGGATGCCGGAGGCCGCTGCAGGCGGCCTCCGGCATCCGAGCGTGTGTGAGCCTCAGTTCGAGGGTGTCACTCGAGATGGCGTCCTGTGTGCGCGGCTCTACTCCTCTTCCCGCTCATCATCTTCTGGAGGGGCGGGCGGGTTCTTGGTGCTGCGCTTGGTCTTCGTCTCCTTGTCCTTGCCCTGCGCAGCGAGCTCACGCGCCTTCTCTGCCAATTCGGCCAGACGGTCGGCTACGAGACGGTTCACGGTACCAGTGGGGTAGACGCCCTCCCGGTCTGCTTCACCTGCCTCGACGCCGGTGAGGATGGCGATGCCCTCATCAATGGTGGACACGGGATAGATGTGGAAGGTGCCGGCCTCTATCGCGTCTCGCACTTCTTGCTTCAGCATGAGGTTGGGGACGTTGGTGGCAGGGACGAGCACGCCCTCATCTCCTTGAAGGCCCTTTCCCTGGCAGGTGGCGAAGAAACCTTCAATCTTCTCGTTCACGCCGCCTATGGCCTGCACCTGCCCTCTCTGGTTGACGGAGCCGGTGACGGCGAAGCGCTGATGGATGGGAAGCCGCGACAGGGCGGAGAGGAGCGCGTAGAGTTCCGTGGATGAGGCGCTGTCGCCCTCGACTCCTCCGTAGGACTGCTCGAAGACCAGGCGGGCGTTGAAGGAGAGAGGCCCCTCCGAGGCGTACTTGGCACCCAGGTAGCCGGCAAGGATGAGCACACCCTTGGAATGGATGGGCCCACTCATCTCCACTTCGCGTTCGATGTTGACCACCTCGCCGTCGCCGAGACGGGTGGTCGCCGTGATACGGCTGGGCACGCCAAAGGAGTAGTCGCCTGCACCCGTGACGGACAGGGCATTGATCTGGCCCACAATGGCTCCGGCTGTGTCGACCATGATGGTGCCGTCGGTTATGACCTCGCGCAGCCGCTCCTCGAGGCGATTGGAGCGGTAGGTGTGGTGCTCTATGGCCTTCTGCACATCGGCCGCCGTGACGAGCGTCCCTTGCTCGCCACCGTTGCCGCGAAGCGCCCAGAACGCCGACTCCCGGATGAGGTCGGCAATGTCGAGAAAGCGGACCGACAGTTTGCGCTGGTCGCCTATGAGGCGAGAGCCCTGCTCCACGATGCGGGCGACGGCCGGCCCGTCGAAGTGCGGCAGGTGCTCCGTTTCGCAGACGTGGGCCACGAAACGGGCATACAGCTGCTCATTTGCATCATCGCGATCGGCCATGACGTCGAAGTCGGCTTTCACCTTGAAGAGCTCGCTGAAGTCGGGATCGTAGGCTGAAAGGAGGTAGAAGAGCATGGGTTCCCCGATGAGTACCACTTTGGCCGCATAGGGAAGGGGTTCCGGGTCGAGAGTGGCCGTGGTCGCCCAGCCGACCTGTTGGCCCATGTCCTCGATGCGAATCTCGCAGGTCTTGAGCGCTCGTTTCAGGGCATCCCAGGCATAGGGTTTCATGAGCAGTTCGCGGGCTTCCATGATGAGAAAGCCACCGTTGGCGCGGTGTATGGCCCCCGCCTTGATCATGTTGAAGTCGGTGACCAGGGCTCCGAACTGAGCCATGTGCTCCACCCGCCCCACGAGGTTCTGGAAGGTAGGGTTGTGCTCCTTGACGATGGGCGCACCCTCGAGGTGGGAGTTGTCTACGATGACATTGACACGGTACTTACGGAAGGTGCTCTCGGCTCCGTCGCGTCCGGGTAGGGCAAGTCCCATCATCTGCATCGGATTCTCGTCATCGCTCTTGCGGAAGTCCTGGGCATTCTCAACCACGTCTTCGAGCACCGCGTCCAGGTACTCGGGAATCTCCTCTACCTCGCCCCACTGTGCTTTGAGATCGTCTATGAGGTGTTGGGCGGCGTAGCGGGATATCTCTTTGTCCAGATCTCGCAGCGATTCCCTCCCTGCCTTCTCTTCCGTGCGTACCTGGCGCATGACCTGTTGGAGTTCCTCGTTCAGCTCCTCCAAGCCGGCATTGATCTGCGCTTGGCGGTCATCCGGCAATTCGTTGAACAGCTCGCGTGACATGGGTTGGCCGTCGGCGGTCTTGGGAGCGAAGGCCAGACCGGAGGGTGAGCGGAGGATGGTGTAGCCCTTGGCCTCGGCCTTGTCGCGGAGCTCCTTGAAGCGGCTTTCCTGTTGCTCGCCCACCTTCTGCGTGATCTTGCGCTTGTGCTCCTCGTACTCCTCACCCTCGAAAGCCTGGTTGATCTCGATTTGCAGGTCCTCCACCAGCTTGTCCATATCGCGGCGGAAATCGCAGGCCCTGCCGGGGGGGAAGCGGATGGCGTTGGGGATGTGCGCCTGTTCGAAGTTGTGGACGTAGACCCAGTCGGGAGGGGTGGGCATGGAGGCCGCTTCCCGCTCGAGGAAGGTGGAGATGGTGCGAGACTTGCCGGTACCGGGAGGGCCGAGAGCGAAGATGTTGTAACCGTTGCTCTGAATCCCGATGCCGAAGTCCACTGCCGAGACGGCGCGTTCTTGGCCTATGATCTCGTGAAGCACGGGAAGGTCGGCCGTGGTCTCGAAGGAGAATGAGCCCGGGTCACATATGCGGTACACTTGGCTGGCTGCCAACTCATTGGGTGCGGCGGCTGCCTTTGTCTTCACCGGCTTCTTGGCCATGCGGTCCTCCCGTGTGTGGCGTGGATGCTGAATGTCGGTATCTGTATGGAGTGAGGCATACCGAGTCTAGCGCTTCCTCTGGTACATGCAAAAGGTGGGGAGTACTCCCAGGCGGCGTCCTGCTTGGATGAACGACACCACCGCCCCATCCAGCTCTGTGGTGTAGTGCGCCGCCGACAGTTTGACTCGCAAGAAGGAAGGCCCGGAGCTGTTGCTGTTCGTCTTTGCACCGAGGATACTGGTGACGGGCCGGACCACGATGCGGTCAGCCAACAGTGCAGCGGCCATCTTGTGAGCGGAGGCCTCGTCCGGAAGCTCGACTGCAAGAAGCGGATGGGAGCCTGATCTCACCGAGAAAGCGGCCGTCTCAAGGCGTGTGCGGAAGTAGGCCGCACTTTCAAGGACCTGTGTGCGTGCGGCGTCGCCTCGCACAGCGAGGTGGAGATAGTGAGCGGCCGCCGAGAGCGCATCCTGTGTACAGGCCGAAGGGCCGGTAAGAGATGCGGCGTGGAAGCGGACGGCCTCCATGACTTCGCGGTCCCCCGCCACAAAGCCCCACTTCGCCGGCCCGAGCGCTCCGCTTGCCGAACCGGTGAGCAGAAACGGGGATTCTCCCGACCCCAGGGAGGCAGCTGAGCCTCGGCCACCGGGGCCGAGAACGCCCACGCCCTCCGTGTCGTCGAGCAGCAGGAGTGCCTCATGGTGTCGGGCCAGGCCGGCCATCTCAGCGAGCGGCAGAGGTACGCCGTCGAGGGAGGACACGGCCTCGGTGACAAGTAGGCGAAGCCGCCCCGGGTGGCCGGCGCTGAGAGTGGAGGCCAGGGCCTCGAGATCTCCCCGTGGTACATGCACCACGTCGGCGGGCGCAAGCTCTGCGGCCGCATGAAGCGGGGCGGGACAGGGGTCGGTCAGAATGACCAAGTCGTCGGGGGCGAGGAGCGCGGTAAAGAGCACCAGCGCCGCTTCAAAGGGGGAAGGCAGAATAACGGCCTCGTCGGACCGTAGGAATGCAGCGAACTCGCCCTCCAGTTCCCGAAAGGTCGGGGGATCGCATTCTGGTGGCGCCGGGACGGATGGCCTGGACGGCCCGGCGGATGGTGCACTATGACGGTCGGCCGCGGGTGCAGATGAGTTGTCGGAGTGCAGGCTCTCGGGCTGCGTGTCCGCTCGTCCGAGGTAGTCGGGGTCGGCCAGGTTGAGAACGGGTGCCCCCATGCTGGAGGATACAGACGCATGCGCGCTACCAGGAATGGGGACGGTGAGCGAACAGGCACGCGCTTCCATGTTGCCCGGCCTCTTGAGTCGAGAACGAAGAATGCGGGAAGTCTTCTGCATGCGCTCCTGCGTGCGGCCGCGGACGTAATCAGGTAGTAGGCTACCCAGAATGGTGGGTGGATCGAAACATCAGGCTGACGGTAGGTGTCGCCGGAAGAGAGCAGAAGATACGCGGAGGACTTCGGGGGGGATAAGGTGCCCCACGGAGTGGCTGATGTCCGAGGGGGGACTTGAACCCCCATGAGCTATTCGCTCACTAGGCCCTCAACCTAGCGCGTCTGCCAATTCCGCCACTCGGACACGGCTGCGTAAAGCACGACGGAGTATAGAGGCAACCCCCAGCGGAGTCAACGGCAGCGAGCTGCGCAGTGGGTGTCCGCGGTGCCGCGCAGACATCTTGTTCCAAGCGAACGAATGTTCTATACTGCGTGAACAAATGTTCTGTAGCGGAGGGCGGTGGAGTGGACGACTTGTCCGACAGGCAACGGGCAATACTTGACACGATCATGAATGCTGTGGAGACCCACGGGTACCCGCCCACCGTGCGCGAGATCGGTGAGGTGGTGGGACTCTCTTCGCCCGCTTCGGTTCACAATCATCTGCGGGCCCTGGAGGAGCGCGGCTACATTCGTCGTGGCGCATCCAAGCGGCGGGCGCTCGAGGTGCTCGACGGCGTGGGGCACCATGCACCCGGCCGTAGCGAGCAAGGAAGCTCCGAACTGCTCCCGTTGGTGGGCAGGGTGGCTGCCGGAAGGCCGATTCTTGCCGAGCAGAATGTGGAAGACATGGTCGAAGTGCCGGGCTATCTCGCCCCGACGCCGGACTGCTTTGTGTTGAGGGTGAGAGGTTCTTCCATGATGAAGGCCGGCATCATCGACGGCGACCTGGTCGTCGTGAGGCGACAGCAAGACGCCGCAAACGGAGATGTGGTGGTGGCGCTTCTCGACGATGAGGCCACGGTCAAGCGCTTCTTTCGGGAAGCCGACTTGGTGCGCCTCCAGCCCGAGAACGATGCCATGGAGCCGCTCCTGGTTCGCGATCCACGCATCCTCGGGAAGGTGGTTGCAGTCATGAGGAGGTTGTAGCGATGAGCACAGCGTTGAAAGGGGCCACACTGGATTACTGCCTATCTGCGCCACCGCGCCCGCATGACGAAGGGCCAAGTCTTGCCGACCTGTTGCTGGAGCTCGAACCCGGTTCAGTGTGTTTCTCGTGCGGGGGCAGGCTCGAGCAGTCGAGGTCGATCGAAGCTGGAAGCATGGCTGTGAGTTGTGGTCGATGCGGGGCGTCGATAGCACGTCACTCGGGTCGATGCGGTCCACCCGTCTCAGGAAGAGGTGGTTGAAACGGTCGCGCCATCAGATATACTTCACGGCGCTGTGACCATCCTCGGTAGCTCAATGGCAGAGCACCTGGCTGTTAACCAGGGTGTTGCAGGTTCGAGTCCTGCCCGAGGAGCTGTATACCGAACTGCTACACGCACCTGTTGAGGTCTGGGGCCAAGCTCCGGCGGGTTTCCCGCCGGAGCTTGGCCCCCTCTGGGTGATCCTCTTACTCCCGAACGGCCCAGCGGTCTCCGTCGCGTTGCGGTTCAGCGGGCGCGGTTGCGCGTGCTCCGTGGTACCATGGCGCGCAGTAAGGGAGCCCCGGCGGCAGTGTTGCCCGGTCAGGTGCGGTGGTTCACTGCGCGGCCGCGAGGAGCTCCCGGCCACACATCCGCGCGAGAGCTAGGCGTTCCACCATGTCCGAAGAGAAAGACGGGGGGAAGAAACCCCTCCCACGTCCGGCCCGACGTGAAGGGGATACCGGGTTCCACGAATGGCACGTTCTTCCCGTAGATGAGGTGGCACGGCGCCTAGAGGTTGACCTCGACACGGGTCTTTCCTCGGAGCAGGCTTCCTCGCGCCTGGAGGCATCGGGCCCCAACGAACTGAGAGGCGGGGGTCTCAGCACTCCGGGGTTCATCCTACGCCGTCAGGTCACCTCCCTCATGGTGGTCATCCTCGCCCTCGCCGCCGCTATCTCCGCTATTCTCGGTGATTACATCGACTCGATTGCCATCGCTGCCATCTTGGTGCTGAATATCGCGCTAGGTTTCCGCCAGGAGTATAGGGCCGAGCAGGCGATGGCCGCACTTCGCCGTCTCGCCGTTCCACACGTCCGAGTGCTGCGTGAGCACGCGCAGATGGAGATATCGGCTGCAGATATGGTTGCCGGTGACGTCGTGTTCGTGGAAGCAGGTAATCTGGTGCCGGCGGACTGCAGAGTCGTCGAAGCGACTCACCTGCGTATCGACGAATCCGCTCTGACCGGAGAATCCGTACCGGAGGACAAGGCGGCAGACACTCTCGACGATCCAGGGACGCCGCTGGCCGACCGCACCAACATGCTGTACATGGGCACTCTGGTCACTCATGGCCGGGGCCGGGCGTTGGTGGTGGGTACGGGCATGCAGACCGAGCTTGGTGGTATCGCGGAGCTACTGCAGGGAGTACGGGACGAAGATACACCACTGCAACGCCGTCTCAATCAGCTGGGCCGGTGGCTGGCGGCCGCGGCGCTCGTGTTGGTGGCCATCGTCTTCGTGGTGGGGTTGGTGAGGGGCGAGGATCTGCGCCTGATGTTCCTCACTGCGGTGAGTCTGGCTGTCGCAGCGGTTCCCGAAGGACTGCCGGCGGTAGTCACCATCACCTTGTCGTTGGGGGCGCAACGCATGCTCAAGAGGCGCGCGCTCATTCGCAGTCTCCCGGCGGTCGAGACGCTGGGGTCGGTGACCACCATCTGCTCCGACAAGACCGGAACTCTCACTGCGAATGAGATGACGGTGGCGGTGATGCAGGTCGCCGGACGCCGACTCGACTTCGAGGAGGGGCAGACCGATGTCGACTGGCAGGGCGTGCTGGTGCCGGGGCGGCCTGCCGACGAGCCGGGTAAGGCCATGGCGTTGCTCTTGTCGGCGGGAGCTCTGTGTAACGATGCGGTGCTACAGGTGGAAGCGGAGCCCTCGCGAGAGGTGGGCCGGTTGTCTGCCGTGGGCGATCCCACTGAAGGTGCGTTGGTCGTGGCCGCCACTCTGGCCGGCACCGGGAAGGAGGAACTCGATCATCGTCTCACCCGCGTGGCCGAACTGCCCTTCGATTCCACACGCAAGCGGATGACGACCGTACACGAGGTGCCGCTCGACGCCTCTGGACTGCCCCCGGCTCTGGCCGAGGGTTTGGAAGTGATGCTCTCTGTCGCTTATGGAGGCGCAGAGACGGAGTCCGGACGTGACCCCTCGGCAGATGGTTGTCCCTTAGCACCCGACCATGGTGCCGGCCGCTACGTGGCCTTTGTGAAGGGGGCGGTGGACGGACTGGTGGAGAAGTCCACCTTGGTGTGGGGAAGCAGTGGGCCGGAACCCTTGAACGACGAGTGGCGTGAGCGAGTGCTCGCTGCCAACGACGGTCTGGCCGAGGAAGGTATGCGCGTGCTCGGAGCCGCCGCCCGTGGTCTCGCCTTCGTTCCGGAGGGACTCGAGTCTGCGGAGACAATCGAGAACGACTTGGTGTTCTTGGGGCTGTTCGGCATGATCGATCCGGCGCGTCCGGAAGCGGCGGAGGCGGTGGCCACCTGCAGGAGTGCCGGCATCCGTCCGGTGATGATCACCGGCGACCACCCCTTGACGGCTCTGGCCATAGCCCGCACTCTCGGTATCGAGTCCGAGGTGGTCGTCACGGGCAGGGAACTGAGCGAAGCCCCGGACGATGAGCTGGCGGAGCTTGTAGACAGGGTGAGCGTCTACGCGCGGGTCGCTCCCGAGCAGAAGCTCAACATCGTCCAGGCCCTCCAGGAATCGGGTGAAGTGGTGGCCATGACCGGTGACGGTGTAAACGATGCACCAGCGCTGCGCAAGGCCGACATCGGGGTGGCCATGGGCATCACCGGCACCGATGTGTCGAAGGAGGCCTCGGACATGGTGCTGCTTGACGACAACTTCGCGACTATAGTGGCTGCCGTCAAACAAGGCCGGGTCATCTTCGACAACATCAAGAAGTTCATCCGTTACATCCTGTCCAGTAACACCGGTGAACTGGCCGTCATGCTGGCCGCGCCGTTCCTGGGAATGCCGCTTCCCCTGCTGCCGCTGCAGATCCTGTGGATCAATCTCGTCACCGACGGGCTGCCCGCTCTCGCTCTGAGTGTAGAGCCGGAAGAGAAGGACGTCATGGAGCGTCCACCTCAGGCGCCTTCGCGCGGTATTTTCGCCGAGCGTGTGGGCGCCCACGTACTGCTCGCCGGTCTTCTCATGGCGGTGGTTGCCCTCGGTCTCGGCTACTGGTATTGGCGAAGTGGCAGTGAGGCATGGCAGACCATGATCTTCACGAACATCACCCTGGCTCAGCTGGGTCTGGCCCTCGCCGTACGTTCTCCCCACGAGCTGCTCGTGTCACGGGGACTCTTCGGGAATCCGGCGCTCATGGGGTCGTTGGCGGCCACGTTCGTGCTGCAGATGGCAGTGGTGTATCTGCCTTTCATGCAGAGCATATTCAGGACCGTGCCTCTCAGTGCACCCGACCTCTTCATCTGTGTCGCCTTCAGTAGCATAGTCTTCTTCGGAGTGGAGTTCGGAAAGCTCTTTGCTGGAGGAAAGGGGGCCCGTGAAAGGGGAAGCCGGAGCTGAGGTGGTTGTCGCGATCATGGCCGGAGGTGCGGGTACGCGCTTCTGGCCGCTCAGTACGGAAGAGAAGCCCAAGCAGTTCCAGCGTCTCTTGGGCAACCGGAGCCTACTCGAAGAGAGTTACCTGAGGGCGAGGGCTCTGGCCCCGGCCGAGCGGATCATGGTGCTCACCGCCGAGACATATCTCCCGCTTGTGCGGGAACAACTACCCGAGCTTTCGGCCGAGAACGTGGTTGGTGAGCCAATGCGAAGGGATACTGCGGCTGCGGTTGCCTTGTCGGCACTCCTGTGCGACACACGTTTCGGTGACTGCGTGATGGTGATTCTCACGGCCGACCACTTCATCGAACCGCTGGACAAGTTCGTCGGTGCGGTCCGGTCCGCGGTCCGAGCGGCTGCAGAGAGCGAGACCTTATACACCTTCGGTGTCCTTCCCACCTATCCGGCCGTCTGCTACGGCTACCTGCGTCGCGGCACGGCGCGGACTGATGAAGAGGGTGTCGAGCATTGTCGCGTGGAGTCGTTTCGGGAGAAGCCTGACCTGGAAACCGCCTCGGGCTACTTCGAGTCCGGCTGCTACTGTTGGAACAGCGGTATGTTCGTGTGGAGGGTCTCGCGCATCCTGGAGGAGTTCGCGACCCATCTGCCCGGGCATTTGCATCTTCTGCGGCCGGCCGTGGAGCCGAGTGGGCTGCTGAACTATCAGCGGCTGCGACAGGCGTTCAGTGCACTGCCCGCCGTGTCCGTCGACTTCGGCATCTTGGAGAAGGCGGCCGATGTACGCATGGTGGCGGCACCCTTTGCCTGGAGTGATGTGGGAGGGTGGGAGGCGTTGGCCGGTTTCCTGGAGGAGGACGGTAGTGGGAATCGGTACCGGGGGCGGCTGGCCGCCCTTGAGGCGAGGGGCAATGTGGTATATGTGGAGAACCCGGAGGAGATTGTGGCCCTGGTGGGTATAGACGACGTGATAGTGGTTCGCGCCGGCGGGCGCACTCTCGTGGCTGCGCGCGAGCGCGCCGACGATATCAAGCGCCTTGTCGCACAGCTGAGACATGCGGAGCAAGGGGAGGAGGGCTCCACGTGAACGCCTCGTCATTCGACCCGAGCATCTTCAAAGCGTATGACATCAGGGGCCGTGTTCCCGAGGAGCTCGATGAGGCGACGGCCCGCCTCATCGGGGGGGCGGTGGCCCACCTCATCCGGCCGAAAGTGGTGATAGTGGGGCGCGACATGCGCCTCACCGGTGAATCGCTGGCGTCCGCCCTCACGCAAGGCTTGTGCGAGAGTGGAGTGGACGTGGTCGACATCGGCATGGTCGGCACCGAGGAGGTGTACTTCGCCACCTTCTCTCTCGAGGCGGACGGCGGTGTGATGGTGACGGCGAGCCACAATCCGGCCGACTACAACGGCATGAAGGTGGTGCGCGAGAAGGCCATTCCTGTGAGCGGCGACACCGGGCTCATGGCGATGCGCGACTGGGTGGGCGAAGCCGCCGTCGGCCGGGGTCCACTTGCGGGCTCGTGTGTGAGTTCGGTCCCAGGCCGGGTGTCTCGGTGCGACATCAGTGAGGCTTACGTGGAGCACGTTCTCTCCTATGCCGACCTGGGCAAGCTCAAGCCCCTACGCATCGTCGTGAACGGAGGCAACGGCATGGCCGGCCCGGTTGTCGAGAGGATCGCGAGCCGTCTCCCCTTCGACGTCATTGTGCTTCAGGGTGAACCGGACGGCACCTTCCCGAACGGCGTACCCAATCCCTTGCTGCCGGAGCGCAGGCGCGCCACGTCGGAGGCCGTACGCGATCATGAAGCCGATCTCGGAGTGGCTTTTGACGGTGATTTCGACCGTTGCTTCTTCTTCGATGAGACGGGCGCATTCGTGGAGGGCTACTACCTGGTGGGCCTCCTGGCGCAGCAGGCGCTCCTCTCGTCTCCCGGCGGTGCCATCGTTCACGATCCCAGACTCGTGTGGAACACGATCGAGCTGGTGGTCGAGGCGGGCGGCCGGCCGGTCATGAACAAGAGCGGGCATGCCTTCATCAAAGAGCGGATGCGCCGTGAGGATGCCGTGTATGGGGGAGAGATGTCGGCGCACCACTACTTCCGGCGTTTCTCCTACTGCGACAGCGGCATGATTCCTTGGTTGATGGTCGCTGAACTGATGTGTACCTCCGGGCGCTCCTTGTCGAGCCTCGTGGGGGAGCGGCTCGCGCGCTACCCGGTGAGTGGGGAGGTGAACCTCGAACTGGGGCAGCCCGAGGCGGCGCTGGCTGCATTGCGGCGTGACTACGGCCGGGAGGCCTCGTCGGTGGATGACACCGATGGTGTGAGCCTCGACTTCGGTTCCTGGCGGGTCAACGTGCGCGCCTCGAACACGGAGCCGGTCGTACGGGTCAATCTGGAGTCCCGCGGCGACCGGGCGCTTCTCGACGCCAAGACACAGAAGGTGCTCGATTTCCTGCGGACGGCGGGAGCCTGAGTTTCTGATGCGCATAGTGCTCGCCCAGATCAACTCCGTGGTGGGGGACCTTGCCGGCAACGCTCGCCACATCTCCTCGTGCGTCGAAGCGGCCGCGCGTGCGGACGCAGACCTTGTGGTCTTCCCTGAGCTGGCCGTATCGGGCTATCCACCCGAAGATCTGCTCCTGAAAAGACATTTCGTGAGGCGCTGCTACCACTCGCTCCTTGAGATCGCGACGGCGTGCCTTGACATCGTGGCGGTGGTCGGGGTCCCACTTCAGGATGGAGAAGTGGTCTTCAACGCGGCGGCGGTGCTGGCCGGGGGTAGGGTGCAGGCGGTGCATCGTAAGATCTGGTTGCCCAACTACGCGGTGTTCGACGAGAAGCGCTACTTTGCCGAAGGTCGTGACGTCTTGGTGCTTCGCCTCCCCCGGGGGCGGGTGGGCGTGAACGTGTGTGAAGACATCTGGCACGCGGCGGGGCCAAGCGAGGAGGCGGTGCTGAGTGGGGGGGCGCAGATGGTGGTCAACATCTCCATGTCGCCCTACCACGTGGGCAAGGTCGGGGGGCGGGAAGCGATGCTGTCGGAGCGGGCGGTGGACTGCGGGGCCTGGATCGTGTACCTGAACGGTGTGGGCGGGCAGGACGAGCTGGTGTTCGACGGTCACTCCGCCGTGGTGTCTCCGCATGGAGTTGTGGTAGCCAGGGCGCCTCAGTTCGAGGAAGCGCTCCTCGTGCACGATCTCCCCCTCGACGCGCCGCGTCCGGCCCCGGCTGCCGGTCTCGCTCCCGGTTTCTGGCCGGTGAACGAGGTGCAGATCACGGGGCCGACATACTGTCCCAACTGCATGGGGACGGCGCCTGCCGGCGCGCTGCGGGTGCGGAGCGTGGACCTTGAACCTCGGCTCGCTGAGGAAGAGGAGGTGTACCGCGCGCTCGTTCTCGGTGTGCGCGACTACGTGGAGAAGAACGGCTTTGCCCGGGTGGTGATCGGCCTGAGCGGAGGCATCGATTCGGCGCTGGTGGCCGCCATAGCCGTGGATGCTCTGGGGCCGGCCCGTGTTGTCGGGGTTTCCATGCCGTCCCGGTATTCGTCCACGGCGACGCAGGACGACGCCCGGATGCTCGCAGAGAACCTGGGCATCGAGTTCCACGAGATAGCTATCGAGGCTGTGTTCGCGGCCTATCTATCTGCACTGGAATCGGTTCTCGAGGGGCGCGAACCCGACGCCACGGAAGAGAACATCCAGGCCCGCATCCGGGGCAATTACCTGATGGCGCTGTCGAACAAGTTCGGCTATCTGGTACTCACCACCGGTAACAAGAGTGAGGTGGCTGTGGGGTATGCCACACTCTACGGCGACATGGCGGGAGGGTTCGCCGCCGTCAAGGACGTTCCCAAGACTATGGTGTATGCTCTGTCACGCTATCGGAACCGGGTAGGTTCGGGAGACGGGCCTATCCCGCCTTCCACCATCGAGCGGCCTCCTTCGGCGGAGCTCAGGCACGGCCAGCTCGATCAGGACTATCTTCCCCCGTACGACCTTCTTGATCGCATCATCGAAGCGTACGTGGTGCGTGACGAGAGCGTTGAGGAGATGGTTGAAGCGGGGCTGGACCGCAAGGAGGTGGAACGCGTGGTGGCGATGGTCGATGGCAATGAGTACAAACGCCGTCAGGCGGCTCCCGGTGTTCGCATCACGCCCAAGGCCTTCGGCAAGGACCGGCGCCTGCCCATCACGAACCGGTTCAGAGGGTAGGCTTCCATGAGCGATTACAGCATCGACGCGCAGGTATCTGAGAGCTCTGTGGGGATGGTGGAGACCAAGTTCGCCCGTTTCGAGTCTCTCCCCCTCGACTCCGGTCTGATGCTGTCGCCCGTGACGCTGGCCTACGAGACCTACGGAGAGTTGAACGCCGAACGCACCAACGCGGTCTTGGTGCTTCATGCGCTTTCGGGCGACGCCCACGCGGCCGGTTACCTGCCGGGCGAGGTGCGTCCGGGCTGGTGGGACATCCTCATCGGCCCCGGCCGGGCTTTCGATACCGACAAGTACTTCGTGGTCTGCTCGAACGTCATCGGAGGGTGCAAGGGCAGCAGCGGCCCCTCCAGCATCAACCTGGACACCAACACTCCCTACGGCCTGCACTTCCCGGTGGTGACTGTGCCCGACATGGTGCGGGCTCAGAAGATGTTGGTCGACCACCTGGGCATCGCGCGCCTGCTGGCGGTGTGCGGAGGCTCGATGGGGGGCATGCAATCACTCGAGTGGGTCGTCTCCTACCCCGAGATGGTGACGTCGTGCATTCCCATTGCCGCCACCCACCGGCATTCTCCCATGCAGATCGCCTTCAACGAGGTGGGCCGGCAGGCCATCATGAAGGATCCGCGCTGGCGGGAAGGCGACTACTACGATGTCGAACCTCCCGACTCCGGGCTCGCCGTTGCCCGCATGATCGGGCACGTGACCTATCTCTCCGACGAATCGATGCATACCAAGTTCGGTCGTCGCCTGCAGGACCGCATAGCCTACGGCTACGATTTCTTCACCCGCGACTTCGAGGTGGAGAGTTACCTCCAGCACCAGGGTGAGGTATTCACCAAGAGGTTCGACGCCAACACCTATCTCTACATCACCAAGGCGCTCGACTACTTCGACTTGGCCAACGGTCACGGCAGCCTCGTGGAGGCCTTCGCCGAGGTGCAGCCCGACACTCGTTTTCTCGTGATAGCATTCTCGAGCGATTGGCTGTACCCTGCCTACCAATCCAAAGAGATCGTGAGGGCGCTTCGCTCCAACATGCTCGACTGCACCTTTGTGGAGATACATTCATCCTTTGGCCACGATTCCTTCCTGATCGAAGTCGGCCAGCAGACCCATCTCATCAAGAACTTCCTCGAGGTGACGGCGCGGGTGGGAGGGGTGAAGATTGGCTAGCACCATCGCCCGGGCGCCCACCGGCGAGCGTCTCGACCACCTCTTCATCGTCGACACGGTGGAACCCGGTTCCCGGGTTCTCGACTTGGGCTGCGGCCGTGGCGTGCTGCTCAAGCTCTTGGTCGACCGCAAGAACGTGCGAGGCACCGGCGTGGAGATCGCGGAGGAGAGGGTGTATGAGGCGGTGGCGCAGGGGCTCTCCGTGTACCACGGAGACATCGACGAGGGTTTGTCGGACTATCCGGCTGGCATGTTCGACTATGTGATCATCAGCCAGACGCTGCAACAGGCCCGGCGCACCGTATTCGTGATGGAGGAGGTCTTGCGGGTGGGCAGACGCATCGTGGTGAGTCTGCCGAACTTCGCTCACTGGAAGGCTCGTGCCCAGCTGCTCGTGCGGGGGCGTGCTCCGGTCACGAAGGCGTTGCCCTACGAGTGGTACGATACACCGAACATCCACAGTGTGAGCATCAAAGACTTCCGTCACTTTGCTCGCGAGCACCACATGCGAATTGTGCGTGACTTCTACCTCGGCGCCTCGGGAGAGATTCGTATCTGGCCCAATCTTCGGGCCGAGAATGCGGTGTTTGTGGTGGAACGGGTGGCCTCCCAGCGCGGGTAAGCTGTCTCTCGGGGCGCGGAGGGCGCCGCCTTCGGCTACAATGGATGAGAAGAACGGCCGGGGCCCATAGCTCAGTTGGTTAGAGCAGCCGACTCATAATCGGCCGGTCGCAGGTTCGAGTCCTGCTGGGCCCATGATCTCACTACGACAGCCAGGAGTAGGAGATGCTGGTCGAGGATCTGGAAGGCGTACTGGAAGAACTTGCTCCCACCCATGTGGCCGAATCGTGGGACAACGTGGGCCTACTCGTGGGGCGTCGTGGCAACGAGGTGGAGAGGGTGCTCGTCGCCCTCGAGCTGACGCCGGAGGTGCTGGTGGAGGCCGTCGCTGAAGGTTTCCACGCCATCGTCACCCATCATCCGCTGCTGTTCAGGCCGCTGTCGGCCGTGGTGGATGACTCGCGTGTGGGTACTCTGCTCCAGCAGCTCGTCAAGGCGGATATCGCGTTGTTTGCCTGCCATACGAATCTGGACGGGGCACGGGGAGGCCTGTGCGACATTGCCGCCGCTGAGCTGGGGCTGGTGGACGCGAAACCCCTTCGGCACGGGTCGGCATCCCAGCGCAAGCTCGTGGGGTTCGTGCCCCCCGCCTCTCTTGAGCAGGTGAAGGCGGCTGTGTACGAGGCCGGGGCGGGCCGTTTGGGTGCGTATGAGGCGTGCGGCTTCGGTGTTGCAGGCCGGGGTGAGTTCCGGCCGTTGCCGGGGGCGCATCCGGTGGTGGGGCGGGTCGGGCGTGCCGAAACGGTTGAGGAGGTCCGGTTCGAAACGCTTGTCCCGGAGTCGCGTGTCGCTGCGGTGGTGCGGGCCTTCGTCGCGGCTCACCCCTACGAGGAGCCCGCCTTCGACGTCTACCCGGTGGAGAACCGACTCGTCTCGGCGGGTACGGGACGGGTGGGGCGCACCCGTGTCACTCTCTCCCTGGTGTCTTTCGCCGAGACCGTGGCCGAGGCCTTTGGCCTCGACCGGATGCAGTATGCCGGTGATCCCGACCGTATGGTCGATCGAGTCGCCGTGGTGACCGGGAGCGGCGCCGGGCTCATTGAGTCGGCGGCCGAGGTCGCCGATGTGCTGGTCACGGGCGACCTCACGCATCACGATGCGGAGAGGGCCCTTGATCGCGGCGTCGCCGTTGTGGCCGTCCCTCACTTCGACATGGAAGCCGTCTCTCTCGGCATATGGTGCGATCGGCTGGCCGGCAGACTGGAGGAGTACGGCGTCCCCGTGGTGTTTGCCCGCAGCTCCCGCTCCCCCTGGAGGACCGTGTTCAGTCTGGAGGCCGGCGAGCGCGTGGGTGGGAGCCTAGCACTCTTCGACTTGGAGCATGTGGAGGGCGGTGACGCATCGCCGGGTGCGATGAGGGTGCAGGCGGCGGAGGGCCGTGAGGAGGCGGAGCCCACCTATCTGTTGCGTGTCGACGGAGGGTCTCGGGGCAATCCTGGGCCCAGCGCCATAGGGGTGGTCCTGGAGGATTCCGAGGGTGTCGTACTCGAGGAGATCGGGGCACCCATCGGCCAGGCTACAAACAACGTGGCCGAGTATCAGGCACTCATCACCGGATTGGAGACGGCACTCGATCGTGGGGTCAAGCGAGTGCTCATTCACTCCGATTCGGAACTCGTGGTAAAACAGTTGCGCCATGAGTACAAGGTCAAGAATGCGGATTTGAAGGAGTTGTTCCTCCAGGTCTCCGGGCTCGTTCACCGCTTCGACCACGTCGAGATACGGCACGTGAGCCGGGAAGAGAACGCTGCTGCTGACAGGCTTGTGAATCTGGCTCTGGACGGCACCTTGTAGGGAAGGTATAATCCTTCGCGCCGAGGCGGAGGTTGGTCCGTGGTTCGGCAGGGGTTACGTGCGGATGTAGCTCAGTTGGCTAGAGCGTCTGCTTGCCATGCAGAAGGTCGAGGGTTCGAATCCCTTCATCCGCTCTTCCAAGATTCAGCTGCCGGGGCCTTTGGCCCCGTTGGTTTTTCGGGGCGCCGTGGCCGAGTGGCTGAGGCACGGGTCTGCAAAACCCGATACACCGGTTCGATTCCGGTCGGCGCCTTCCCTTTTGCGCCTCAGACGTGCCGCCATGGGCGGCACGTGCCATCTACATGCTGCCCGTCCCATGAGGCGTGTCCGTAACGGGGGGGATTGTGCGCCTGAGGCCATTACCAACCGATGAGGTTCCGGGTAGAATTCCCTGAGCGATCAGCCGGCACATCACCACACAGAGGAGCAGCTTCCGTGCGATTCGCGCCTTCTGGCTTTCGTATGATGATCGAGGTTGTTCGCCAAAACAGGCACGGCCGGCTTGTGGCACTCTTGTTCGTGGCTACCATGTGCGGCGCGCTGCTGTTGTCCGCACCCGATCCCGCTCGAGCCGCTTCCTTCAGTGACGTCGGCGCCGGCGACTGGTTCTACCAGGCGGTCGGTGAACTCTCCGATGCCGGAGTCATCAACGGCTTCTCCGACGGCACCTTCCGTCCTTACCAGACGGTGACCCGGGCTCAGTTCGCGGCCATGGTGGCGCGAGCGCTCGCTGTTCCGGCCGGTTCCGCGGTCCCGTTCACCGACGTGTACTCGAGCGACTGGTTCTTCGGGGCGGTAAGTGGGCTGCACAACCTCGGTCTCGTGTCCGGTACCAGCGCCACGACGTTCTCACCTCAAGGTGCTATGGAGCGCCAGCAGGCGGCTTCTCTCATCATCAGGAGTGTGGGCTATCGTCTGCAGCAGGAGCCCATCGAAGGCCTCGGCCTCGACCTTGCGGAAGAAGAGACGGCGGCTTGGCTGCAAGGATTCAAAGACCGGAGTTTCATTGCCCCAGTGCACCGGCCTGCGGTTGCCAACGCTTTTAGGCTGAACATCGTGAGTGGATATGAGGATGAGCGATTCTACCCCATCATCACTCTCACTCGAGCCCAGGCGGCGGGCATCATCCACCAGGGCCTCTATCGCTCCCTCGTCGTCCGGGGGGCGCCCCCGGAGCCGGTTTCCGCGGAGGAGAGCTACCCCTCGCAGCGGGTTGGCTCCACCGGCCCGCTGGTGTCGATGCTCGAGACCAAACTGGCCGCTCTCGGCTATCAGCCGGGAGTCGTTGACGGCGTGTTCGATCAGAAGACCCGAGAGGCCGTGATCGCTTTCCAGAAGGTGGAGAGGCTCTCTCGCGACGGGGTTGCCGGTGCCGAGGTATGGAACAGGCTGAGTTCCGCCCGCCGCCCGGTGCCGCGGGCATCGAGAGCCGGCGCCCGCATCGAGATCGATCTCACCAGGCAGGTGCTCTTCTACATCGAGGACGGCACGGTGACGCGCATCTATCCGGTTTCCTCGGGCAGGTCGGGCCGGCTCACGCCGACGGGCAGCTATTCCGTCGTCAGGAAGATCCCCGGCTGGCGCGAGAGTTACCTGGGCTTCCTGTATAAGCCCGCATACTTCTACGGTGGCTATGCCGTGCACGGCTCCCACTCGGTACCGACATACCCGGCGAGTTCAGGGTGCGTGAGGGTATCGACGTGGACCATGGACGTGCTGTACCCGCTGCTACCCATCGGCACGCGCGTCAACATCTACTACTAGCCCGCAGCTCCGACCCACGGTCGTATGCCCCAGCCGTAGCTCCTGCCCGAGGTCACGGCCCAGGGTTACGCACCTGAGCCGCTGAGTGTCTCGTACTTGGCCGGGTCTCTCCGGCGCGGGGGACCGCGGTAGGCCGTTGTGGACACCTGCCGCCGGCTCTATTGATAGTCCGGGATTGTGCGGGTATCATACGGGCACCTCAGTGGGCGCTTAGCTCAGGGGGAGAGCGCTTCCTTGACGCGGAAGAGGCCATAGGTTCAAATCCTATAGCGCCCACCATTGTGGCACTCGGTCCCCCCAAGACGTACTTCTCGTCTTGGGGGGATTCTTGTTGTCTGTCCTGCGCGCGAAGGCATTGTATGCTTGTGAGCTGAGTGACTCAAATGGACGGCGGGCGGAACAAGGAGCACCGGGCTGTGCGCATCGTGAAGTCGACTCTCTGGGAACGGCTCTGGGGGCACCTCGGCGTCCCCCTGAGAGGACTGAGGGCACTGGTGCGCTTCCTCTACGAGACGGGGGATACGTACGGGCGCAACCAGAACGGTCCTCGGGCTGCTTCTCTCGCTTTCTTCGGTTTTCTGTCGCTCTTCCCCCTCTTGCTTCTGTTGGTGGCGACGGCCAGCATCTGGATCGACGACGTGGAGGCGCGCAACCGGGTGCTCGAGCAGCTGTCGGCATATCTTCTTCCGGCGGCGGTCGATCTGGTCCGAGACAATCTGGAAACGGTCCTGCGCATCCGTGGCACCGTGACTCTGGTGGCAGGGGTGGGCCTCTTGTACTCAGCGTCGGGGTTCTTTGCCTCTCTTGCCGGCGGGCTCGATCGCATATGGGTGGAGGAGAGCGGCCGGCGCTTCTATACCCATCGCCTTCTTGCGTTTCTACTGGTGGTGGGTGTCATCGTGGCTTTTGCCCTGACCTCCGTTCTGAATGCCGCCTTGGGTATACTGCCGGCCTTGATTGAGGAGGTAGTTCCTGGTGTGGCGGCGTTTCTCGCAGCAGTGTGGCAGTACGTCGTGAGGGCGGTGCTCCTCATGCTCGACATAGGGATGATAGCGGTGTTGTACCGCATGGTCCCCTCAGAGAGACCTCCCTGGAGGGACGTGCTCCCGGCGGCCGCCTTGGCGGCGGTGGGGCTCAACGTCTTGAAGTGGGGCTTCTCTCTGTATATAGCCCAGTTCGCCCGGTACGGATTCGTGTACGGTACCCTGTCGACCATCGTGGTGCTGCTGTTGTGGGTGTACTTCAGCGCCATCGTCTTCCTCTTCTGTGCCGAGTTGGGTGCGTCCTTCATGAGGCGCTCACGGGTGGACTCCTCGTCGGCGCCCGCAGCCTGCGCGGGTGGGTCGCCGGCGGCGGGCGGCACCGACGAGGAGAGGCGCGCGGGCCTCTGGGAGTAGCAGGCGCCTGCTATACTGAGGTGCCGTTCTTCCATATGTAGCACAGTGTCTGTGAGGTCTTCCATGAACGTCACCCTGCCGGATGGTACCGATCTTGCCGTGGACGATAAGGCCACCGCTCGGACGGTGGCTGAGACCATCGGACCCCGGCTGGCCAAGGTGGCGGTCGCTGCCGAGATCAACGGCAAGGTGAGCGACCTGGACTCTGCGCTGTCGGAGGGCGATCGGGTGAGTATCATCACGGCTACGAGCGAAGAGGGCCTCGAGGTGCTTCGTCACTCGGCCTCCCACGTCATGGCGGAGGCGGTCACACGTGTCGTACCCGGCACCAAGGTGGCCATTGGCCCCGCCATCAAAGACGGCTTCTACTATGACTTCGATTTTCCCCGGCCCGTCTCCGAGGACGACCTCGCCGAGTTCGAGCGCGAGATGAAGAAGTCCATCAAAGCCGCCCTTCCCTTTGTACGCAGAGAGATCAGCCGGGAAGAGGCGCTTGTGATGTTCGCCGACGAGCCGTACAAGATCGAACTCATCGAGGCGCTGCCCGAAGGTTCGACCATAAGCATCTACCAGCACGGTGATTTCGTTGACCTGTGCCGTGGCCCCCACCTGCCCGATACGAGCAAGATCCCGGCTGTACAGCTGCTCAGCATTGCGGGAGCCTACTGGCGTGGCCGGTCAGACAATCCCATGCTCACGCGAGTGTATGGCACGGCTTTCGCTTCCAAGAAAGAGCTCGAGGCGCACCTTGCCCGTCTCGAAATGGCCAAGCAGCGCGATCATCGCAAGTTGGGCCGTGAACTCGACCTGTTCAGCTTCCACGACGAGGCACCGGGCTTCCCGTTCTTTCACCCTCGCGGCATGCGAGTTCTGAACGCCTTGGTCGAATACTGGCGGCGGGAGCATAGAGCGGCCGGTTACGAGGAGATTCAGACCCCGTTGATACTCGACAGGGTGCTGTGGGAACGCTCCGGCCATTGGGACAACTACAAAGACAACATGTACTTCACGGCCATAGACGCCCACGAATTCGCGGTCAAACCCATGAACTGCCCCGGCGGCATCCTCATCTACAAGTCCCAGCAGCATTCTTACCGGGAGTTCCCATTGCGCATCGCGGAACTGGGCTTGGTCCACCGGCACGAATTGTCGGGGGTTTTGCACGGGCTCTTCCGGGTGAGGGCCTTCACCCAGGACGATGCGCACTTGTACTGCCTACCGGAACAGGTGGAGGACGAAGTACTCGGTGTCATCGAGCT